>Ga0209677_100579_pt1 | contig 20068 bp, 21 predicted proteins | sample AraplaCvi_mCL_r2_2_FD_184285 | JGI IMG/M metagenome (GOLD analysis project Ga0209677, IMG submission 184285) | Arabidopsis root microbial communities from North Carolina, USA - plate scrape CL_Cvi_mCL_r2 (SPAdes) (version 2) | ecosystem: Host-associated > Plants > Roots > Endosphere | place: USA... | reverse complement strand
TGTTACAAAGTCCGGCCGGTAGGTTGGATCGGGCTCGATCACGACGGAGCATAGACCCACGGAGTATGAACTGTGTCCGAACCGCAAAGCTTCCCGATTGACAAAATCCACGTTCCCGAGAAGAAGCGGAAGGCTCTCAAACCCGAAGTGGTTCAAGACATCGCGGAGAGCATTCTGGACGTCGGACAACGGGAGGCCATTCTCGTCCGGCGCGAGAAGGACCATTTCGTTCTGGTCGAGGGGCTGCATCGGCTCGAAGCGTGCAAGGCGCTCGGGGAACGCGTCATCTTGGGACGGTTGATCTCGGCTGAGGCAGCACGTCAGAGGGAGCTCCCTCCTCCACCTGTCGATCCAGAACGCGAGAAGATGGAACGCCTGCGACAACTCCGTCTCGAAAAAGAGGCGGCGGAGAAGCTCATCCACACGTCAAGAGCGATCTCGCCAGCGGACGCCGCGACGCACCGGCGAGCGCACCCGGAGAAGACGGGCAAGCTCATCGCAACTTCGAACCGATCGCGTCAGGAGCGGGGATCAACACCGAGGACGTTGTCGGATTGGATCAAGCAACAAGAGCGCAGTGGCGGTCGATATTGACCGTCCACCGCGCGACTGGCTGCCCTGACCTACCCCGAAGCTTCATTCAACAGCAGCCCGTACGGCGGATCAGCGCGGCCAGCGCCGTAACAATGCACTTTGCTCCGGGCGCGCCGATCAGGATGTTGCCTCCTGCGGCGAGGCCAAGACGCAGCAACGAAGTGCACTGTCACCATAGTTCTCGACATAAGATGAAGTACATGTGCCAGTGAAGTCGTGCGAGTAGAGGGATGGAGCGGATCGTGGACTTTAATGTGTCCCTCGCTAAAGACACGACGCCACGAATTCCATCTCGGGCATCGCGACTTTCTGCTAATCCTGGTTGACCATTCGATAATGGGATAGTTTTCGATGAAGAGTGGATCGCATAGTGACAGCGTGCATGGGCCGGTGCTGAAGGCGCTCGAGCCCTGGCTGGAACGCCAGCAGCGACCCGCCTGGCGCCCTGTTACCGAGAAGGGCGTGCCCGGACGTTCGCAGATAGGTGGGTTGCCGCTCCTGCGGCGCGGAGAGGGTTGGCCGATCTGCGCCTACTGTGGGAAGGGATATGAGCTGTTCCTTCAGCTCGACAGCCGCGATCTGCCATACGAGGCGCAGTGGGTGGGTGGCGTGCTGCAGGTGTTCTACTGTAGCCGTTGCGCCGGGGAGATCGACGGCTGGGCGCCTTTCTCGCAGGCGCACCTCGTGCGCGTGGTCTCGTCCGGCGAGCTGGTGCCGCCGCCCCCCGATGCACGGGAGCAGGCGTTGCGTCCCGCCGCTATTACCGGCTGGGAGGCCTTCGAGGATCTGCCGCAGCCGACGGAGCACGACGAGTTGGGGCTCAACCTCGACTACGACTTCCAGAGGAAGACGATCGCTGTTCGCTGTCCGTCAATCGGCGTGAACATCGATGGCATTGACCTCGAGACCCAAGACCACGACGGGCGCGAGCTGGCGGAAGCCATCTCAGCGGCCGCCGCCGGCGACAAACTCGGCGGCTGGCCGCACTGGGTCCAAGGGGTCGAGTACCCGAGCTGTCCGCGCTGCGCGGCTCGCATGGCGCTAATATTCCAGCTCGACTCGGAGGACAATCTCGATTTCATGTTCGGCGACTCCGGCGTCGCGCACGTCACCCAATGTCCGCAGCACCCGGACGTCGTCGCTTTTGCGTGGGCCTGCTACTGAGCCGGATTCACGCAGTACCTGCACTCTTTGCTGCACTTAGGAAAAGCCCTGCGGCAAAAAACTAATTTTGCGAATCCTTTCAATCGGATCGCTCTCGTCGGCTCCCTCGATCGCAATTTTCCACTTTCTTTTTTTCAGAAACCGTGCTTATCTCTCATCATCCCGCCTCATCAAGAGGGGCGTTTCGCGATCGTCACGAACGTGGAGGTGGGATGCGGTGGGCGTGTCGGGTTGCAGCGTGATTGATCGCGCGGGCGAACAACCTTGATGCGCACGGCCAAGCCGTGTGGTCCTGACATCCCGGTGCTGATGTCCCGCGCAATGCGTTTACGCATTGTCGCGGACGCGATGATGCGAAGCATCGTCGCGAATACGGGGGCAAGAACGCCGGTCCCCGGGGAGAGCGCGGAGTAAGCCGTAAAGCCATCGCGCAGGGAGGGCCGGATGTTCGGCCGTCGCCTGTGGTTCTGCCGCGTGCTTCTTTGTTGCACGCGGACCATGGGTGCGACCAGCACCCGGCCTTCCCTGCGCCCTCTATTTTCGGAGGGCAGTGATGGATCTTAGAGCTCGGACGCATGTGCGCCGCGAGAACGAAATGGCGCGCCTTGACGTGTGAGACGATGAAACAACGACACATTCAACTGTCATCGTCCGCGAAGGCGGACGATCCAGTACGCCGCGGCGTCTCGGCGAGTCACGAGTGTCTCTTGAATACTGGCTCACCCGCCTTCGCGGGTGATGACGGCGAAAAATCCAATTCGTATCAGAATCCAGGATGGGTTGACCTGTTCTCACGACCCATCCGACAAGACCGATTTCATGGAAACGGTCGTCTCTTCAGTCCCTACCCTCTAGCGCCCGCCGCCGGCGGCCTGCGGCAGACGGCCGAGCTCGTTCGGTGGCGGCAGCACGACGACGCGGTTGCGGCCATCATTCTTGGCGCGGTAGAGCGCGGTATCGGCGCGCTTGAGCACGTCGCTCAGCGGCTCGCCCTTGTGCTCGAGCGTCGACAGCCCGATCGACACCGTGACGTCGATGCGCTTGTCGCCCTTGTGCACCGAGAACGGCTCGTTGGCGATCGAGCGTCGCAAGCGCTCCGCCACCATGCCGGCGACATGCAAATCGGTCTCCGGCATCACGATCACGAACTCCTCACCGCCGTAGCGGCAGGCGAGATCGATGCCGCGGATCGACTTGCGCATCCGGAGCGCGAATTCGCGCAGCACGTCGTCGCCGGCGTCGTGGCCATAGCTGTCGTTGATGGCCTTGAAGAAGTCGATATCGAGCATCATCAGCGCCAACGGCTTGCCGCGGCCCGCCGCCTGCTCGGCCAGCGTCGACAGGTGCGTCTCCATGTAGCGGCGATTGTGCAGGCCGGTCAGCACGTCCGTGATCGCCATCTCGATCGAGTTCTGGACATTGTCGCGCAGATGATCGGTGTAGCGGCGCTTGCGGATCTGGGTGCGCGCACGCGCCAGCAATTCGTTCTTGTCGATCGGCCGCAAGAGATAGTCGTTGACGCCGATCTCGAGCCCGCGCAGCAGGCGCGAATTGCTCTCGGCATCGGCAATGGCCAGGATCGGCACATGGCGGGTCCGCTCCAGCGAGCGGATCTGGCTGCACAGCCGAAGCCCGTCGAAATTGTCGAGGTCGAGCGAGACGATCACGAGGTCGTAGCTACCCTCGGCGGCGTTGAACAGCGCCTCCGCCGGATTGATCTCGACGTCGACGTTGTGCTCGGCGGCAAGCATTGGCGCCAACCGCTCATAGGAGGACGGCCGGTCGTCGACCAAGAGGACGCGGCCGCCCTTCCCCGTATCGGCGATGGCGCTGCGCTCCGGTGCCTGCACGCCGATCTCGAGCGAGGTCAGCGCGCGCATGCGCAGCTCGTCCGCCATCATCTTCAGCCGTGTCAGCGAACGGACGCGCGCGATCAGCACGACGTCGGAAACCGGCTTGGTCAGGAAGTCGTCGGCGCCCGCCTCCAGCCCGCGGACGCGATCGGATGGGCTGTCGAGCGCGGTGACCATGACGACGGGAATGAAATGCGTCGCCGGATTGGACTTCAGTCGCCGGCAGACCTCGAAGCCGTCCATGTCGGGCATCATCACGTCGAGCAGGATGATGTCGCATTCGGCGCGCTGGCAGATCTGCAGCGCCTGGGTCCCGTTGGCGGCCGTCAGCACGTCGAAATATTCGGCCGACAGGCGCGCTTCCAAAAGCTTCACATTGGCCGGGATGTCATCGACCACCAAGATACGCGCGGACATCGAAAAATCCTCAGCCTATAAAACGACGCACTGTTTCAATGAATTTGCCAACTGAAATCGGTTTGGACAGATACGCTTCGCAGCCGCCTTCGCGTATCCGTTCCTCGTCGCCCTTCATCGCAAAGGCAGTGACGGCGACCACCGGAATTGCGCGCAGTTCCGGGTCGTCCTTGATCCAGCGCGTCACCTCCAGGCCGGAGACCTGCGGAAGCTGGATGTCCATCAGAATGAGATCGGGCCGCGTCTTGCGCACGATGTCGAGCGCCTCGACGCCTGAACTGGTGCCGGAGGTCTGATACCCATGTGCTTCCAACAGATCGCGAAAGAGCTTCATATTGAGCTCGTTGTCCTCCACGATCAGGACGGTCTTACCCATCCGTCCCTCCGACTCTGTGACACCGGCCTGCCCTCCGGCGGAGCATTCGCCCGCCGTTTCTATCTATTCAAACTAGCCCCAGATTCGCTCCAAGCCGTTAAGACGATGTTCCATCTTTCGCCGAGATGGTTTCCACTTGCTTGAACACACTCCAAAGACTCGGGCATGATGCTCGCAAAGTAGAGACGAGAAGTTAACGGAAAGGCAAACCGGCCATTGAAAAAGCCTGTTCATAAACCCCGGGAAGTCGCTGAAATCGTTGCGGTTCAGGCGCTTTCTTTCCTCGCCGGAGAGCCCGAACGGCTGGGCCAATTTCTGGCCGAAACCGGGATCGGCCCGGAAACCCTGCGCTCGTCCGCATCGGACCCGAATTTCCTCGTCAGCGTGCTCGATTTCGTGCTGCGCGACGACGAAAGCGTAAAGGCTTTCGCGGCGGCCTCCAAGTTACATCCGACGAACATCATGGCGGCGCGAGAGGTACTGGGCGACCGCAAATGGGAACGCGACGTGCCGTGAGCAATCCCCCGCCAGAAGGAGGGCCGCGCATGGGAAGCGGGCCGACCTGCTTCTGCCGTGACTGCCTCGTCGATCTCGATGCCAAAGCCAGGCGCTGCAACGCCTGCGGCTCCCCGCGCCTCGTCCGCCACCGTACCCTGCCCGCGCTGTCGCTCGCGCATGTCGATTGCGACGCCTTCTACGCAACCGTCGAGAAGCGCGACAATCCCGACATTGCCGACAAGCCTGTCATCATCGGCGGCGGCAAGCGCGGCGTGGTCTCGGCCGCCTGCTACATCGCCCGCACCTATGGCGTGCGCTCCGCGATGCCGATGTTCAAGGCGCTCGAGCTCTGCCCGTTCGCGACTGTGATCCACCCGGACATGGCGAAATATGTCCGGGTCGGGCGCGAGGTCCGGCAGGCCATGCAGGCGCTGACGCCGCTGGTCGAGCCGCTGTCGATCGACGAAGCCTTCCTCGATCTCTCAGGCACCGAGCGTGTGCATGGCATGATCGCCGCCAAGGTGCTGGCGCGCTTCGCCCGCGAGATCGAGCGCAACATCGGCATCACGGTCTCAGTGGGCCTGTCCTGCAACAAGTTCCTGGCCAAGATCGCCTCCGATCTCGACAAGCCCCGCGGCTTTGCCACGCTCGACCAGGACGAGGCGCGCGAGATGCTCGCCGACAAGCCGGTCGGCTTCATCTTCGGCGTCGGCCCCGCGACGCAGGAGCGGCTCGCACAGCGCGGCTTCCGCACCATCGCCGATCTGCAGCGCGCCGACGAGATCGAGCTGATGAAGCAGTTTCCGTCCGATGGCCGCCGGCTATGGCGGCTGGCGCGCGGCATCGACGATCGCAAGGTGGTCGCCGACCGCGGCGCCAAGACCATCTCCAGCGAGACCACGTTCGAGACCGACATCCGCGACTATGCCACGCTGGAGAAGGTGCTGTGGCGGCTCTGCGAGAAGACCTCTTCGCGCCTGAAGGCGAGCGAGCTCTCTGGCTGCACCATCACGCTGAAGCTGAAGACGGCGGATTTCCGTCAGCGCACCCGCTCGCAATCGATCACGGCCCCGACTCAGCTCGCCGGCAAGATCTTTGCGGTATGCCGCGAGATGCTCGCGCGCGAGACCGACGGCACCGCATTCCGCCTGATGGGCGCCGGCGTCAGCGCGCTGCGGCCCGGTTCGGAGGCTGTTGACACCGACATGCTCGACCGTCGTTCGGCCTCGGCCGAGCGCGCCATGGATTCCCTGCGCAAGAAGTTCGGCCAGGGCGCCGTCATCCGCGGCATCGCCTATGACGGCCCCGAGAGGGCGGATTGAAATGAGCTCTTGCGCCGAAGCAACCCAACGACCGTCATCGTGGATCACTCCGGCTCGCGTCGCCCTACTGGGCGATGGATCAGTAATTCCAAGCGTCTCCGCCGTCATACCCGTAATAGCCGTAACCATAGGGCTCGCACGGAATGTTGCCGTTGCCCCACGGCGCGGTTGCGAACGAGCCGACGCGCGGTGCCGGGATGCACGCACGACCGTCGAGATAGATTGCACCGGGCGCCGCCGGTCCGGAAACGACGACGCGGTGCCGCGCATGATATTCGCGCGCCATCGCCGGTGCGCTGATCACGACCGTCGTACACAGGGCTGCAAGCAGAATCTTCAACTTGGCCATTTGAATTCTCCATTGCTTGGTGAAGCCGATCCCAGATCGGCTCGCACAATGGAGATGAGCGGCGGCTGCCCCGTTCGAAAGCCAACGGGGCGTCACATCATTTCAACGCGTGAGGAGCAGCTTGCGGACGACAAACACGGCAATGCGAGTATGTCGTGACCTCGCTACATCCGTATCAGATTGCGGCGAGGGTTGTTACGAATGTCAGATCGGGGGCTGACGTGCAGCCCAAGAGCGCTCGGCGATCAGTAGCTGCAAGGCTTGCTGTCCTTGGCATCCTTGATGTCGAACTTGCTGAGCCCGCCGGCGATGACGAAATCGTTGTAGTCCAGCACCAGCGAACGCGACACGCCGTTCTCATACAGCTCGAACGACATCGCATAGACCGGCGTCTGCTCGCCCTCGGCCTTCTTGGCGTCGCGATCGTAGTAGCTGACCGTGACCGGCCAGCGCGTCAGCCGCTTCATCTGATCGCTCTGCGTGGCGGCGTCAGGCGATGCGACCGCCTTGTCGGGCGCCACCGGCTGGCCGATGACGGTCAGCGTATTGTACACCTTCTCGCCGTTGTCGGAGCCGTCATAGACGGAAAGCTCGAGCACCGACTTGCCTTCGCGCGCAGCCGAGACGATGCGCTGAATCTGCTCGGTCGGAAACACGGTCGAGCCGTCGAGCGTGAAGGTCTTGGCCGCCGGCTGCTTCAGCTTGACGATGATCTTGTCGCCGTTCCGCTCGGCAACGCCGTCGATCGGGCTGGACTCGGCATCGTTCATCCGGGAGTCGATCTTGAAGTGATAGCTCTTGCCGGCACCGTCCTCCCAGGCCGTCGAGCGCAGGTCGCTCAGCGTGACCTTGCCCTCACCGACGTCAAGCTCGGAGACCTGGCGGAATTCGGAGGTGTAACCCTCGCAGGCATTGCCGGAGAAATTGTAGAGGATGCGGCCGCGCGCGCTGTTGATCGGGCTCGATCCCCGCGTCTTGACCAGGCTGAGCTCATAGAGCGCCTGGTGCTGCAGGAACGGCACCGCGGCCGCGACCTTTGCCGGGCCGAACGCGACCACGGCAACAGCCAGTGCTGCCATCGACAATCGAAACGACTGCGCCATGATTTTCCCTGTGGTCGCCGCAAGCATGCGGTCGGCGGAAGAAAGTGTCACATTAAAGACCGTCGCATTGCGTCGCAACTGGGGCCGGCTCACGTAAAAGTGCAGATGTCCCGGGTTAAATCGCGACAACCGTTCAGGATTTGCGCACAGCGCTGTGCACCTCTCCTGTCCCGCGGCGGCTTGCATGTCACCGCCCGATGCGCCAAAGAAAGCCACCGGCTCGAGGGCGGCCGGCTTTCATGAGCAGGCGGGAATCACCATGGCGGGTACGGTCGAACAGAATTTGGCGGCACAGGGCATCGTCTTGCCGGCACCCAAGGCCCCGGTCGCGAATTACGTCCCCTTCGTGCGCAGCGGCAATCTGCTGTTCGTTTCCGGACAGGTCTGCTTCGACGCGGAGGGCAAGCTGATCGCCAAGGGTAAGCTCGGCGCCGGCGTCTCGGTCGAGCAAGGCGCTGCGGCCGCCCGCGGCTGCGGGATCAACCTGCTCGCTCAGGTCAAGGCCGCGATCGGCGATCTCGACAAGGTCGTCCGCGTGGTCCGGCTCGGCGGCTTCGTCAATTCCGCGCCCGATTTCCTCGACGGGCCGAAGGTCCTCAACGGCGCCTCCGACCTGATGGTCGCGGTGTTTGGTGACAAGGGCCGCCATGCCCGCACTACGGTCGGCGTCGCCGCGCTGCCGTCGGACGCAGCCGTGGAAGTCGAAGGCGTGTTCGAAGTCGCCTGATGCGCGCACCTGACTGGCTGACGGCCCGCCCCGTCGCCCACCGTGGCCTGCATGACACCGCACGCGGCGTGATCGAGAACATGCCAGCGGCCGCGCGTGCCGCGGTGGCCGGCAATTTCGCCATCGAATGCGACATCCAGCTCTCCGCCGACGGCGAAGCCATGGTGCATCACGACCATGAGCTCGGCCGGCTCACCGAGGGCTCCGGCCCCCTGGTCGATAAGACGGCCGCCGAGTTGAAGGCGATCAGGTTCAAGGCCACCGACGAGCAGATGATGACGCTCGGTGACCTCTGTGCGCTAGTCGCAGGCAAGGTGCCGTTGGTGGTCGAGGTGAAGAGCCGCTTCAACGGCGACCGGCGGCTGGTGAAGCGGATGGCCGAAGTGCTTGCCGCCTATTCCGGCCCTGTGGTCGGCATGTCCTTCGATCCCGACCAGGTGGTCGCACTGCGCGAGATCATGCCGAAGCTGACGCGCGGCATCGTCGCCCAGCGCACGTACGACGACGGCTATTGGGAGAAGCTGACGCAGGCACAGCGCGACTCCATGCTGCATCTGAAGCACGGCCTCCGGACGCAACCCCATTTCGTCGCCTATTGGGTGCAGCAATTGCCGGCGCCAGCGCCCTGGATCGCCCGCAACCTGTTGGGCTGTCCGCTGCTGGCATGGACGGTCCGCACACCCGAGCAGCGCGCGGCAGCGGCCCGCTACGCGGACCAGATGATCTTCGAGGGCTTCACGCCAGGGAGCTGACGGCGGCCTTGAAGTCGCTGCTGTCATGCACAATCTTTGGAAGGGGCTCACAAGGCGGGCATTGCCCGTTTTCTCGCTCTTTCTTGGGGTTCGATGGCATCATCTGAGATCACGCTCGAAGCGCTGCCCTCGGTCAGCGACATCTCTGCCGCGGATTGGGACGCCTGCGCCAATCCGCTTGCCGACGTCCTCGCCACTTCGTGCAATGACACTGCGCAGTCCTACAACCCCTTCGTATCGCACGCGTTTTTCTCGGCCGCCGAAACCTCCGGCGCGGCCACGGTCCGCACCGGCTGGGGACCGCGTCATCTGGTTGCGAAGGTCGATGAGCGCATCGTCGGCATCGTGCCGTGCTACCTGAAATCGCATTCGCAAGGAGAATATGTTTTCGATCGCGGCTGGGCCGACGCCTATGAGCGCGCCGGCGGCCGCTATTACCCGAAGCTGCAGGCGTCGGTTCCGTTCACGCCGGCAACCGGGCCGCGGCTTTTGATTCGCGACGGCGCGGATCGCGCGCAGATCGGCTCGGCGCTGGCGCAGGGCCTGGTCGCGCTGTGCAAGGTCAGCAAGGCCTCCTCCGTTCACGTCACCTTCGCCCGGGAGCAGGAGTGGGAGCTGCTCGCGGAGCATGGCTTCCTGCAGCGGACCGACCAGCAGTTCCACTGGCACAATCAGGGCTTTTCCAGCTTCGACGATTTCCTTGCCACGCTGAACTCGCGCCACCGCAAGGCGATCAAGCGCGAGCGCCGCGATGCGCTGGGAGCTTCCGGCATCACCATTCACTGGCTCACCGGCAAGGACATCACCGAGGAGGCCTGGGACGCCTTCTTCGATTTCTACATGGAGACCGGATCACGCAAATGGGGCCGGCCCTATCTGAACCGCAAGTTCTTCTCGCTGATCGGCGAGAGCATGGCCAAGGACGTGCTGCTTGTCATGGCCAGGCGCGAGGGCCGCTGGATCGCCGGCGCCATCAACTTCATCGGCTCGGATACGTTGTTCGGCCGCAACTGGGGCGCGATCGAGCACCACCCGTTTCTGCATTTCGAGGTCTGCTACTATCAGGCGATCGACTTCGCGATCCAGCACCGGCTCAAGATCGTGGAGGCCGGCGCGCAAGGCGAGCACAAGATCGCGCGCGGCTACCTGCCGCAGACCACCTATTCGGCGCATTTCATCGCCGACCGCGGCCTGCGGCATGCGATCGACGAATACCTCGCGCGCGAGCGCGCCTATGTCGAGGAAGCCGGTCGCGAACTCGCCGAGGCGGGCCCGTTCCGCAAGAGCGCCGACGAGCCATCTTGACCTTTCGGCAGGACCGGCGACATTCAGGGCCGAAATCAGGAGCCGGACATGACTGCCTACGACAGCAACAACATCTTCGCAAAAATCCTGCGCGGCGAGCTGCCCTGCTACAAGGTCTATGAGGATGACCACGTGATCGGCTTCCTCGACATCATGCCGCGTTCGCCCGGCCACACGCTGCTGATCCCCAAGGCCCCTGCCCGCAATATCCTCGACATCACCGAGGAGGATTATCTCCATGTCGCGCGCGCCACGCGCAAGATCGCCCGCGTGGCGATGACGACGTTCAAGGCCGACGGCGTCACCGTTCAACAGCACAATGAGCCGGCCAGCGGCCAGGTGGTGTTTCACCTGCATGTGCATGTGATGCCGCGCTATGACGGCGTCGCGCTGCTGGCGCCGGCCAGTCGCAAGGAAGACCCGAAGGTGCTGGAGGAGCATGCGGCGAGGCTGAGCACAGCACTGAGGGGCAATTAAGCAGTTCCAAAAAAGGTCGTCATTCCAGGCTCGCGCTTCGCGCGCCCCGGAATGATGGCGGTAGCTTACTTCCCATCCGCTCCGAGCAACTGCTGCTGCGATAGCGGCGAGAACACGCAGCGGTCGGGCTTGAGGTCGATCAGCGGCGTTTCGTCGAGACAATCGAGCCCGCGCACCAGCACGGTGTTTCCTTCCAGTGCCACGAACCGGACCGTCGAGGTGCCCAGCGGATTGGGCCGCACCGGCGAGCGCAACGAGAATGTCCCGCGGGTCTTTTCCTCCTCGTGCTTCGGCCGCTGAATCACGAGGTCGCGGCGCGAGCGGTGCAGCCAATAGATCACCTCCAGATGGGTGTAGAAGTCGACGCCCTTCAGCGCCGGCACCCAGGGCTCGAAGATCTCGAGCCGGCACACCGGCCCCTCGGGGCTGCCCTGCCGGGGCGTATCCAGCCGCGAGGTCCACGGCGTGCGGATGCGGCCGATGAAATACAGCGCCGCATCGCGCGGCGTCGCGACATCGACGGTGACTTCACCCGGGCGGAGGTCGGTATCTGCCATCATGAAACTCGTCCGCTTGATCAAACCCCGATTCTATCCAATTGCCGACCCGCCGCAATGACATCGCTCAATCAGCCGAGCCACCATTTCCCCGCAAGCATCACCAGTTCGCCGCAGACGACGCCAGCGAAGATCGAACGGCGGGTCACCATGAAGGCGGCAAAGCCGGCTGCGAGCGCGCCATAGCGCAGGAACCAGGGCACGCCGGCCAGCGCGCCCGGCGGCTGCACCAGGATCTGGGCGATGACACCGGCGAGGATCGCGGTCGCCACCGCCTTCACCCACATCAGCAGATCGGAGCCCTCGTCGAGGCCGCTGCCGAGCCACAGCCCAAGCATGCGCCAGATCTGGTTCGGGATGACGCCCGCCACCAGGAGCACCACGAGTGCGTGCCAGTCGCCGATGAAATCGCTCACGCAACCTCGCGCCATTTGTGGACGCCGAACGCAATCGTGCCGGCGGCCACTCCGCTGACGAGGATGTCGACGCCGCTGTGGAGCAATGCGGCCACCGGATAGAACACAAGCCCGAGGCCGAGCGACAGCACGTCGGCAAGTCCCTTGGAATTGCGCGCGGTGGAGAACAGGAACGCGAGCGGGGTCAGCAACAGCACCGCAGCGCCAAATGTTTGCGACAGGTTGGCGGCCAGCAGATAGCCGATGATGGTAGCGACGAGCCCGATCAGCACCAGACCGGAGCCGAGCCCATGCACGAAGGCGATGCGCCGTTCGCGCGGCACATGCGGCAGGAAGCGGTAGCATTCGACCCACAGCGTCACCGCGGTGAAATGCGCCACCAGCACCAGATCCCGGCGCTTGGTCTCCGGCGTGCGGATCAAGGGCAGTACCGCAACCACCATCGGGAATAGCCTGATCGCACTCATCGTCACCGCGATCGCCGCCTGCACGATGGTGACGCCCGAGCCCAGGGTCGATACGAGAATGATCTGCGCCGGTCCGGCCCAGACCAGCACCGTACTCAGGATCGCCCACAGCATGCTGAAGCCGCTATCATGCGCGAGCGCCCCGATGCCGATGAAGGTGACGAACAGCACCGCCGACAGGATGGTGGCAGATGTCGCCCGCAGGCCCCAGCGAAAGGCGCGCAGCGAGCCATGCCATTGCGGGGACTCGAGCGGTGGAAGCGTCACGGGTGCTGTGGCATGCGTTGCATCGTGCTGTCATAGAGCGGGCGACGGTGAGCGACGTCAACCGCTCCCCAGCGCCTGCGGCTCTGCGCCGGGCGCAGCCTTCACGTACATCGAAGCGATTTCCGCATCCCAAGTTTCAGCGTCATTCCGGGGCGATGCGCAGCATCGAACCCGGAATCCATAACCACGATCGTGAGTATGGATTCCGGGCCCATCGCTGCGCGACGTCCCGGAATGACGAAAAAAGAGAGCCGGGCATCAGCCTCTCACGCCGCGATTGCGCAGCACGAAGCAGGCGCCGCCGGCGCGGCGAATGCGGTTGCAGAGGTCGTCGGCTTCGCCGCGCGTGTCGGCGCCGATCCGCACCTGGTAGAAGGGATGGAAGCCGCGCGTGCGCATCACTGACGACAACAGGCTCGGATCGCGACCGCCGATGATCGTGCCGAGCCCCTTGATCGCGCGCGCATACATCGAGAGCGCCTTGTTGCGGTCGAAACCGGCGGCGAGCTGCACGCCCCAGAGTTTCGCGGCTGACAGCGCGACATGCTGCTCGAGCTGGGTGACGAACGGGTTCGGCGCGCGCTTGAGCAGCGCCATCAATTGATGGCATGAGGTCGGCGGCGCGCTGGCCGGCATCTTGCCGCCCTTGCCCGCATCCTTCCAATCATCGACGGTCGCACCCGTGATCACCGACACGTAGTTGCGCGTCTCCCAGGGCATCTGCCCCTTTCCATCCAGCCAGTCCTGCACCCGGCGGGGCCCGGCATTGTAGGCGGCTGCCGCGAGCCCGAGATTGCCGAACTGAGTACGCAGCTCAGCGAGAAACTCGGCCGATTTCGGCAGCGCCTGCACCGGATCGAAGGGATCGAGCAGCCGCCGCTCGTTCGCCGTGCCCGGCATGAATTGCGCGATGCCCTGCGCACGCCTGCCATTGCGCGTCACGGGTCCTTCCGCGTCGGGCTGGAAACGGCTCTCCTGCCAGATCACGCGCGCGAAGAACTCGAGCGGCAGGTCGTTCGCTTTCGCCGCGGATTCGATCATCAGGCAGATCGCCTCGCGGGTGTCGCTCTCCTTGGCGTCGGGCTTGTCGGTACTGGCCTTCTCGGCGTCCGGTTTTGCATCCGCAGGCTTTGCATCTGCAGGCTTCGCGTCTTCCGGTTTCGCATCCGCCGGCTTGGCTTGATCGGCCGCCGAACCCGGCGACGCGTCCTGCTGCGGTTTGTCAGGCTGTGGTTGCGCCTTGTCGAGCTCTGCCGGTTTCGGCGGCTCCGCTGGTTTCGATGGTTCGGCGGGAGGAGCCGGCGGCGCGGCCGCATCCTCCGCGTCGGCCGAACGCGGCATTGCCAGCGTGAGGCAGAGGCAGAGACTCAAGATGGCACGTATGGCCGCGACACTCTGCAAAACCGTTCCCCGTCTCGACATCCTTTCACCCTGTCAAAAATCCCCACGGCAAATCTGGTTCCTTAACGCGGCGGCTTGACACATGAGGCACGTTGTCTAGCAATCTGGTCTTGCGTGATATGGAGCGCAACAAATGACTGCAGCATCCGACGACAAGCTCGGCTTCGCGCCCGACGAGGACGTGCCCCTGTCCTATATGGCACGCACGCGCGACTACTATCTCGCGATCGGCTATGACACGCCCTATCGCTGGGCGCACTACACCTCGGCGCCCTTTCAGCCGCTGAAAAAGCCGCTCGATCAATCACGCGTGACCATCATCACCACGGCTGCGCCTTATGATCCCGCCAAGGGCGATCAGGGACCGGGCGCGAAATACAATGGCGGCGCAAAGTTCTATAGCGTCTACGCCGGCGACACCTCACAAACGCAAGACCTGCGCATCTCCCACATCGCCTATGATCGCGTGCACACCTCGGCCGAGGATAGCGGCACCTGGTTTCCACTGCCGCAACTGATCCGCCATGCACGCGAGGGCCGCATCGGCGAGGTCGCGCCACGTTTCTTCGGCGCACCGACCAACCGCAGCCATCGCGCCACCATCGAGACCGATGCGCCAGAGATCCTGGCGCGCTGCCGCGCTGACGGAGTCGATGCCGCGATACTGGTGCCAAACTGTCCCGTTTGCCACCAGACCGTCAGCCTCGTCGCTCGCCATCTGGAAGCAGGCGGCGTCGCCACCGTCGTGATGGGCTGCGCCAAGGACATCGTCGAGCACGTCGCCGTGCCGCGCTTCCTGTTCTCGGATTTCCCGCTCGGCAATTCCGCCGGCAAGCCGCACGACACCGCCTCACAGGCCTTCACGCTCGACCTCGCGCTCAGCGTGCTGGAGCGCGCGCCCGGCCCGCAGACATCAGTCCAATCGCCGCTACGCTGGAGCGAAGACCCTGCGTGGAAGCGCGACTACAGCAACCCGGCATTGCTAAGCCCGGACGAACTGGCGCGGCGGCGCGCCGAGTTCGAGGCGCAAAAGGCGATCGCCAAAGGCATCCGCGAAGGCGCGACGTAGATTCGGGTCACAGTGCGGGAAAACCTGCGGCCGCAGCCGCCCCTCCCCTTGCGCTCCCGCAGCGGTTGAGCTTGATTGCCCTGGGGTTTGGGGGGCTTTCGATTTTCATGCGTATTTTGGCTTGCGTGGCGTTGTGCGCCATCCTGGGCGGCTGCGCGTCGGTGACGCGTGGCACAACCGAGACGATCAGCGTGGCATCGACGCCATCAGGCGCGGAGGCGACGATATCCGGGCTGGAGGCGCCGACGGTCTGCACCACGCCCTGTGCGTTCGTCGCCAAGCGCAACGCCGACATCACGGTAACGGTGGCCAAGGAAGGCTATGAACCGCAGATCGTGCCGCTGACGAAGGATATTCCGGCGGCCGGTGCCGCGGGCTTCGCTGGCAACGTCCTGGCGGGCGGCCTGATCGGCATGGGCGTCGACGCCGCTACCGGCGCGGCAACCGACCACAAGCCAAATCCGGTCATCGTGACGCTGCAGCCGCGCGTGGCGGCTCCTGCGCCACACCCTGGGCGATCACGCAGGCCGACACGCGCGCCCAAGCCCGAGGCCGGGACCTGATCCTGCGCGTGGCCGCATTTCGCGCTTGATCTGCCGCAAGCCTGGATATGGCGCCGGCGCGATATTGCGCCGGCACCACAGGACTTCCGATGCGCAAGAGCCTGTTGAAGGCGCTGGTCTCGCTGCTGACCTTGAAGCGGACCGAGGGCGAACGTCCGAACTCGGACCGCATCATCCTGGTCGCCTCGACGGCAGTGACCATTGGCTTGATCGCGGTCTATGCTTACGGGAAGGCGACCGGACGCTGGTAGCGCTCTTGGTACTTATTTGCTGCCTCCGCAACGCGCGTTGGCGGACGTCGGCGCCAAGGAGCCGCTCGTGTCCCGGCTCTGAGGCGAGTGTCAGATCCAACGGACTCGCAGCTCAATTGTTACGCGCGCAGCTTTCCATACGACGTTTGCAACACGATTGAGTCATGGAAAGCGAGCGATGAGACCTTTCGCGAGTTGCATCATGGGTCAGACGCCCTAGGTGGAACGCAGTCGTTTCAAGCAAGGTCAATCGCTATTCTCCAGACGTCGTTCTCCATCACCGAGCAGCCCGACGGCCTCCCTTCACCCCAGCGCTATCAAGCGATCCTGACGATTGCACTTGGGCTTGCGATGGGCGTGATCGACAGCACCGTCGTCAATGTCGCGCTTCCGACTATCGTGCGCGATCTGAACACGAGCCCGGCTCTCGCGGTCTGGATCATCAATGGTTATCAGTTGGCGATTACGATCTCGCTGCTTCCGCTCGCCTCGCTTGGTGAGATCATCGGCTATCGCCGCGTCTATCTCGCTGGCCTCGTGCTGTTCACCTTCGGCTCGGCGTGCTGCGCGATGTCGGACACGCTGGCGCTGCTCGTCGTTGCGCGGATCCTGCAGGGGCTCGGCGCCTCCAGCATACTGAGCATCAACACGGCGCTGGTCCGCTTCATCTATCCGCGTGACCAGCTCGGCCGCGGCCTCGGGATCAATGTGATGGTGGTCGCGACGTCCTCGGCCATAGGCCCGACGATCGCCGCCGGAATCATGTCGATCGCGACTTGGCCCTATCTGTTCGCCGTCAACGTTCCACTTGGGCTTTTGACCCTTGTGCTCGGCGCCCGCGCTCTGCCGTATACGCGGCCTGCACGGCATAAATTCGATTGGCCGAGTGCAATCCTGAGCGCCGTCACTTTCGGGTTCGGCATCGTCGCGATCGACAGCGTGGCTCATGACACGGCGTTGGCGATCAGCGCGATGGAATTCGCCATTGCGGCCGTTGCCTGCATTCTGCTGGTCCACCGGCAGGCACATATGATCTCGCCGCTGCTACCGGTCGACCTGCTTCGTATTCCCGTCTTCACGCTGTCGGTCGCGACCTCGGTCGCCTCGTTCTGCAGCCAGATGCTGGCGCTCACCGCAATCCCCTTGTACTTCGCCGATCGCTTCGGCTATTCGGCGACTGACATCGGACTCGTGATAACGCCCTGGCCGATCGCCATCGCTGTCGTCTCGCCAATCTCCGGACGCCTGGTCGAACGCTATCCGGCAGGCCTTTTGTGCGGCATCGGGCTCGTCGTATTCGGCATCGGCCTCAGCACACTTGCGATGATTCCGGACCATCCTGCGCGACTCGACGTGGTCTGGCGCATGGTGCTTGCAGGCGCAGGTTTCGGCCTATTCCAGACCCCCAACAATCGCACCATGATCGCGGCTGCACCGCGCCAACGGTCGGGAGGCGCCAGCGGGATGCAGGCCATCGCGCGCGCCCTCGGCATGACAACGGGCGCGACATTGGTCGCACTGTGTCTGGGTCGCGATCCGACCAACGGCACCCAGGTCGCGCTTTTCACGGGCACCGGCTTCGCGCTTCTCGGCGCGACGCTGAGCGTCCTCAGACTATCCCCGATCGGCGCACGCGGCACCGACAGCTGACACGACGGCGCGGCAACGTGCCCGGCCGGACGCACTCAACCTCTAGGCCAAGATAACCGGACGCTGATAGTCTTGCGCCTTGACCGGCGGAACCGTCGAGAGGGCGCGCCAATGAAACACCTTTGCCTCGCCTTTCTGGTGCTCTGCCTGTCGAGCGCTGCCAGCCATGCTTTGGACAGCGAGCAGCAGCACGGAAAAGCGCTCTTGCAAAGGCTTTGCAGCAGATGCCATGCGGTAGGAAAGACCGGCGCGAGTCCCCATCCCGACGCGCCGCCCTTCCGGACTTTTGGCGAACAGAAATTATACGACGAAGACTTTGCCCAGCGATTGCAGACCGGCCTATCGACGATCCACAAGGACATGCCAACCTTCCGGTTCGGCCAAGCCGATGCCGAGGCGGTGGTCGGCTATCTCAGGGCCATCCAGGTCCGCCAAAAGCCGAATTGAGGCGGCGGGTCGCGCATTTCAGGAACGTCGCGCCGTAGCTGTCGTTGCACGTGCGTCATTTTGCTCCGCAGCGCCGCTGTGGACGGTTCCGGAGCCCGTTCGTTGATCGTAGCCAGCCAGACCGAACATCCCGACGGCCTGCCGCTGCCGCAACGCAACTGGGCGATCCTGACGATCGCGCTCGGCATCATCATGGCGGTGGTCGACGGCGCCATCGCCAATGTGGCGCTGCCGACGATCGCCCGCGACCTCGACGCCAGTCCCGCCTTCTCGATCTGGATCGTCAACGGCTATCAGCTCGCGGTCACCATCTCGCTGCTGCCGCTGGCCTCGCTCGGCGAGATCATCGGCTATCGCCGCGTCTATCTCGCAGGCCTTGTGCTGTTTACCTTCGCCTCTGCCTTCTGCGCGCTGTCGCATACGCTGCTGCTGCTGACCGTCGCCCGCATCCTGCAGGGCTTCGGTGCCGCCGGCATTCTGAGCGTGAATTCGGCGTTGGTGCGCTTCACCTATCCGCACGCTCTGCTCGGCCGCGGCATCGGCATCAATGCGCTGGTCGTCGCCATCTCCGCCGCGGTCGGGCCGACGATCGCGGCCGGCATCCTCTCCTTCGGCACCTGGCCCTGGCTATTTGCCATCAATGTGCCGCTCGGCTTCGTCACCTTTGCGCTGGGGATGCGCAGCCTGCCACACACCAATCCCGCTCCGCACACATTCGACTGGCAGAGCGCGGGCCTCAGCGCGGTCACCTTCGGCGCCGGCGTGGCCGCGATCGACAGCCTTGGCCATGGCGAGGCGGTGCTGACCTGCGTGATCCAGCTCGTCATCGCGGTGATATCGGGCGTGCTGCTGGTGCACCGGCAGACCCACATGACCTCGCCGCTGCTGCCGCTCGATCTCTTGCGCATCCCAGTGTTCGCGCTGTCGATCGCGACCTCGATTTCCTCGTTCTGCGGCCAGATGCTCGCCTTCGTCGCGATCCCATTCTATCTCGAAGGCCATTTCGGCTATTCCCCGGTGCAGCTGGGCCTGTTGATCACGCCCTGGCCGCTGGCAGTCGCGGTCACCGCGCCGCTCGCCGGCCGGCTGGTCGAGCGGGTGCCGGCGGGCCTCCTGGGCGGCATCGGGCTCGCGATCTTCGCCTGCGGGCTGGCGGCGCTGGCGCTGCTGCCGGCTGACCCCAGCCCGTTGCAGGTGGTCTGGCGGATGGCGCTGGCCGGCTGTGGCTTCGGCCTGTTCCAGACCCCGAACAACCGCACCATGATCGCAGCCGCACCGCGCGAACGCTCCGGCGGCGCCAGCGGCATGCTCGGCACGGCGCGGCTGCTCGGCCAGACCACCGGTGCTGCATTGGTCGCGATGTTCCTGGCGCTCAGCCCGGACGATGGCACCCGGCTGTCGTTGGCGGCCGGGGTCGGCTTCGCCCTGGTCGGCGCGGCGCTGTCCATGCTGCGGCTCTCGCCGGCCGGCTCCCGCGGCGCCGAGCAGGTCCGGGTCCACGATGGCCAGCGGCTGAAGGGCGATTAGCCCAGGCTGTCTCCGGGTCGTCCCTGCCGAGCGCCAGCACGCGCAGGGACCCATAACCCACCGGTGTTTCCATCGAGGCTGCCGGTGGCTAAGGGGTCCTTGCGTCCACAACGACGACAGCACGGCAGGAATGACGGCCTCGGCGAACAAAAAGGCCGGCATGACTGCCGGCCTTTTCGCATCTCACTTGTCTGGCGGGCTTAAGCCTTCACCAGTGGTCCCTTCGAGGTGGGCCCCTTGGAGCTGCCACCATTGCCGCCGCCCGGCCCACCGGACTTCGGCTTGCGCTTCCGCGCCACCGACACCTCCGGCTTCGGCGTAACCGGGCCTTCGACGAACTCGAAGCCGATCTTCTCGAGCTCCGGGTTGGCCTCGTCCTTGACCAGGACGACACGGACATGGCCGCCGCCCTTCAGCTTGCCGAACAGCACCTCGTCCGCCAGCGGCTTCTTGATGTGCTCCTGGATCACACGGCCCATCGGACGCGCGCCCATCTGCTCGTCATAGCCATGGCTG
>Ga0209677_100578_pt1 | contig 20104 bp, 19 predicted proteins | sample AraplaCvi_mCL_r2_2_FD_184285 | JGI IMG/M metagenome (GOLD analysis project Ga0209677, IMG submission 184285) | Arabidopsis root microbial communities from North Carolina, USA - plate scrape CL_Cvi_mCL_r2 (SPAdes) (version 2) | ecosystem: Host-associated > Plants > Roots > Endosphere | place: USA... | reverse complement strand
GTGATGGGCATCGGCATGGCGATGTTCGAAGAATCCCAGTACGACGCACGCAACGGCAAAGTGATCAACAGCAACCTGGCCGACTACATCATGACCAGCCACGCGGACATGCCGCCGCAGATGGATGTGGTGTTCCTGGATTATCCCGATACGCGGTTCAATGCGATGGGCGCGCGGGGGATTGGCGAGATCGGATTGGCGGGGATTGCGGCGGCGATTGCCAATGGGGTTTATCACGCGACGGGGGTCAGGGTCAGGGATTTGCCGATTCGGGTGGAGGATTTGTTGGTGTCCAAGGTGGCTTGATGTTTCTCGCAATGGTGGGGATTGCCTGCGGCGCTTTCGGTCCCTGAAGGGACCGAGTCACTTTCTCTTGCTTGCCCAAGAGAAAGTAACCAAAGAGAAGGGCACCCCAGAGGGCGCGCCTTCCGGGCTCCTGCCCTCGCCATTTGGTAGCAAACGCCCCAAGCCAAGGACCGGCGTCTCGCTTAAGTTTTGAAGCATGTGGCGAACACCATCTTCACTTAAGTGGCTGATTAACAAGCGCTCTCGTTTTTCGGGGGCGCTTGTTAAGTTGGAAAATAATCGCGATGAACTGGTTTCGAAGATTCAAGCGCTGGAGAACAGGGCTAGCGCAATTCGCAGCAAGCTAGCCGCACTGGATGAAACGATTCGCTTGCACGAAGTCGTTATTGAGCCAACCGATATCCGCCCGGTGAAGCCTCACAGCAACACCTATTTGGTTCCCTTCGGGCAACTAGGACGGTCGATACTGAGGACGCTGCGTGAGCACGGCGGGTGGATGACAACGAATGAAATCGTTCAGCGGATATCTCACCTCAGTAGGAATTTTGATAACTGGGATACGGAATATGTCCGGCGAACGGTGCGCTGTCGGCTGAGGCAGCTTCGTGCCCAAGGCATTCTTGAGAGCATGGTCGATGCGTCCGTTGAGGGGCGCCACAATGGTGTGACGCAAACCCTTTGGCGGATTTCAACGCCTGCATCAAAACAGTAAGGCGCCTGAGCTAATTCTGGCTATCGAACTAGCTTCCGGCCTCAATAACACTCTTTCGATTTGCGCACCGCGGCATCATTGCGAAGATGTGGGCACCTTTGATTTCTCGAATTCGCCATCTCGGTGGATGCATTGGAGGGGTTCAGTGCGTTCTGCACATGCGTTACGTGGACGACGATGCAAGTCGACCCAAGAAATAGTCGAGACCAAGTTCGTGTTTGCGATGTCGCCCCTGCCAATAGCCACGCCACCACGACGATTTGTTAGAAGTCATCAGTTCCGTTAAAAGGCGCTCCAAGCGCTCTTTCTGGTCACATCGACGGTGATTCTCGCGCCACACGAATTCGCACGAGTAATCCTGTAGATACTTGGGGCGATAACCATGAAACACGCCGTATTCGGCACGTCTGAATCGACTAAATAGCGTTTCACACATGTTGTCCGATACGCCTTCAGGCGTACTGAATTCGTGGGCATGGGAAACGGCATAGTGGTCGACGAAGGCATTCAACGTGCTGTATGCGCTGCTTTCATCGCTCATCACGATTGAATCTGGCCCCACAAAACGTTTGACCAGGCGCACGACCTCGGCCTCGTTTTCCCCGGCGCACACAAAAGCCATGGATCGTTTGGATCCAAGCCCATGTCCTGCGGACTCGCATAGGGAAATGACCACACGCTTGTTGGCGCGCTTACACCAGTTCTGATGAGTCATGCCGGCTTCAATCCAAGGCTTGCTTGGGTCCTTTGCAGGCTTTTTACCAAATCGAATCTTGAGCGCTTCCTTGGGCATTTTGATCCGTCGGTTCGGTTTGCGTGGCTTGCCACCAAAATACCCGCCATCGATGTGAACAATGCCGTGCAGGGGTGTGAGATCCATGGCATTGATCATCCACTCGCGCATTTTTCCGAAGAAGACATGAGTGGTCTTGGGCGTGTGCCCTGTATTTCGGCTTGCCTCGAGAGCAGCCTTTCCCTTTGCACCGTTCTCGAACGCGGCAATGAGGCGGACGATTTCGAGGAACGTCAACTTGTGCCCGTGAAGCGGAGATCCGCTTGTGACACTGAACTCGTGCGAACACTCCGCGCACCGCCAACGTCTCCTTTTGGCGCGCCGATAATGCTTTCGAAAGGATGCACATTCAGGACATCCCTGCTTGTCGGGAGCTCCCCATCGAGCGAGAGCGAGCAACTGCTCGGCTCCATCCTCGGTTAGCTTTGCGATTGTGCGTGCGAAATTACGCGATTCCTTGGCGTGCAAAAAATGCTGTGCCATGCGTCTAGCCCGGTGCGAGTCGACACGAGGCCTGCCGATAAACCGGCCAGGCCGCCGGACTGGGAGAACCAGTCCACCGGGAGCGCACGCCTCTACCGCACCCGGGAAAGGCGCGTTGCAAAAGCGATCGCGGTATCGCAAACTAAGGGTGCAGGCCTCAGAACTTGCACCTCTACGAAAGCCCAGATTGCCCCTGCCAGGGCGCTGGGCTTTCGTGCGTTACGTGCCCGGATTTATGGAAAAAGAACTACGTGATCACGGGCTACGTCATAGAAGCCCCCTTTTCCCCGAACCGGGCTCCGGCGGCTTTTCTCCATATGCCACGCCACCCTCTCCAGCTCGGTCGTGTAGCCGGATCCCATTCTTCTTGGTCAGATAGGCGGCCAGTTCATCAGCACGGGCGAAAAAGCCCCGCGATTGGCCCGGTATCGGATAAAGCCGCAAACCGATCTGGCCCTTCTTGTAAGCGCGTTGGAACGCTCGCGCATTCTTGAATCCAAGGCAGACCCACAAATCCCTTCCGCGAATTATCGTCGCGCGGGGAATGGTTTTTGTGGTGTCGCGGCGAGACATCTGGCTATCCATAGCAATGTGCCGTGTCGGACGGCAGGCGAGAAGATTGCCCATTAACGTCCATTTGAATGGCGTGGACAATTCCAGGCTAATGCGTCAATACTCCACGCCATGCCCTCCAGCCCCGTCCGTCCTGGACACCCGCCAGCTGACATCGCCCATCGTCTTCGCAACCAGTCCTGGGGTGTGCGGATCAAGGCCGTCCTTAAGCTGTCGGATGACTGCCTGGACGACACCTATTTGCCACCCAATAAAAGCGGACGCCGCCGCCGCTACTTCCAGCGCGTGCGCACTTTGGGAAGCGACCCAAGGTTCAAACGTGACACGCTCAGCGGCGAATCGGCCTTCGACCGGGTTCACCAAGCTGGAGGAGATCCAGACCTCGACCGCGCGCGCGATGATTTCAATTCCGTGTTGTGGGAAATGCTCACCACGCCGTCATTTCGTCTGGAAGACTATCGTCGCGTGATTCACGACTTGCTCGAGACGCGCCATTGGTATCGCGTCCAGCCTGATGACGTGACTATATTTGTGTCGTTCCTGCCGGGTGACCCAGCGTATGTCATTCGCGCGGATCGCGATCACATCTACAGCACGATGCTGGCGCACTTGGAGTCGCATCCGTGTGCCAACAACGTTGCATTGTTGGCCGCTCTTTTTCGCGAGGCGATGCTAGAGGTTGCTCTTGATAAAGCGTTACTTCTGCGCGAGTCGCTATTATTTTGCGCGACCGAATGGATCGTCTCGTTGAAACTTCCTCGCCTACTCGCCGCTGCGCTGCGGGGAGTGATTGAGGCTCGGTTGATTCATAACCACTGGATCACGCCTCTTGTCACGTTGGCGGACTCTGGTACGCCGCGGAAATACGTCGATGCGCTTTTGAAGGCCTACGTGGGCGTCGATCCGTCCGGTGCGATGCCTCGCGACGCGTTGTCTCAATTTCCCATTGTCAGGATGTCTCCAACCATTTCATGGATGAAAACGCACCATACGGAATTAAAGAAAGCAGGCGCACAGCTGTACGGCCCTGATGCCATAGGGATGCCAACAAAAGAAGATAAGGCATTATTTTCTTCACTAATGAGCGACTCAACCTCTGCAGACCTGAGGAAAAAAATCGCTGCGAGATTCGCTCAGCTTGAGGAAGATCGGCAATCACTTGCGAGACAAATCGAAGCGTCGATACATCCGCCAAAATCCGACACAAGGTACTGCTTGCCTTTGGAGCCAGGTCATCAAGGTCTGCGCGAAGGTAGGCCCTTACCCTATCTTGCTGATGGGATACTGGATACGGGCGCTGGTCGAAAAAAGCTTCGCTCGGAACCCGTTTCCTCATTGCCCGACGATTCAGACGTCTCAAAGACGTAGTTCAAATCGGCCAACGACTTTGCGAAAACGCGCTGCCTGGCGATCCATACGTATGAAAAGAGGTACGTTGACCGTCCTGCAACGTGGCCCCGCCGACGGTCAACGGGATGCGGTGTGGCTATCGCGTTCCATGCCTTGGGCGTTCGCTTATTGCTGATGGGCCAATTCCTTCACGATCTTATTGAGCTTCTCTTTTTCATAGTAGCTCGCCAGCAAATTCTGGTGAACGTGATAGAGCTCCCACATCGCTTGCTGGTATTCATCGATGTCGTCAAATCGCGGCTTGCCGTTGTTGTGGACAAGCATATGGGGGTCCTCCATGGTCGACAGCAATAGCATGTCGAGATTCTCGATATCCGTTAGCCGATCGCCCTTGTGGATACGAACCAGATCGTTGGTGCCCGTTAGCACCTTTCCGATAGCGGTAGTCGCCTTCTGCACGTCGGCATAGGCGTGCTTATAGTCTTCCACGGCTTTTTTGACGTCGCCACATGGCATTGACCCGCACCCATTGAGCGCTTTCACCAAGCCCTCAATGTCATAAAAAATATCCCCGCGAAACGATTGGTCGGCGTTATTCATAATCGTCGACCGAATCAAAAGCAGCTTGACGGCCAAGCCGTTCAATTGAACGAGATACTCCGGTGTAACGGTACGTTTGTTGTAGTCAATGGTCGTGGTACCCAACTCGGGGGAATCCATGGCATCCATCTCGAGTTTCTGCAATTTTGCGTCGGTGCTTTCAAGACGCTGTTCCGCATAAGCATCCGTTACCCGTGGATCAAAGCTTGAGTACGTCATATAGGCGGCAAGCGCGACGAGCCCGAACGCCGCAGCGCTGCTCAGCAATTTCCATCGTCGCGTTATAAAGCGCCCGGCACGATGCTTTGCTCGATCGAATTTGCCTGGCGCTCTCATCTCTCAATTTTCCCCTTTTGAAGTGTCCGAACCCTCGGACGAAAATCGGCACGGTCAATGGCGAACAGCCTGTACGCCAAACCTTTCCAAGCGGTATCGACCATAGTGCCTAAACGCTAAAGCGAGGGCCGGCCAACTCGGCGTGCGAGCTTTGAAAGGAATGTGGTATCCGAGGACTTCACGACGGGCGGAACTTGAGCTGGAATGGCGTGGATGCGCCATTGGTGCGGCAAATTAGGCATGTCTATTACGAAGTTCAACCAGAGTATGGCGTTGGACTACAACGCGAAAATTTCGTGAAGACAGTGCGATTTGATCCGGCTGTCCCTGGAGATTTATAGTCGATAAAGAACAGGGTTGGTTGGCTGAGGGACGTTTAGGAGATCTTCGGCTACTGCCATGGTGCGACCGCCCTTCTCCCTTTTTTTGGGGGGCGGCGGCTTGGAAGGCAAATCACCTAAAAAAGGGGAAGGAGATTGGGCCGTCAATATCGGGACGAATTGAGAGAGCTTGTCGAGTCGTCAGCAGGAGCGGGGATACAAACTAAGCGTCTGATACAAGCGATATCGGCATGTGGCGCGCAACCTCTGATTATTGTGGCCTCTGGAGGTGCACAAATTGCCGCACGCTGGATGGCCCGTCTTCACATTGCAACGTTTGGCCAACCAGCAACAGTCGTAAGCCCGTTGGAGGCTATTTCCCTTAGCGCGCTCAACGGCGTAGCCGTATGGCTCATTTCGCAAGGTGGCCGGCACGCAGATATTCTCGCTGCCGCACACTGGGCAATAGGGCATTCGCCCTTGTGTACATACGGACTCATCGGGCAAGCCGATTCCACCGTTGCCAAGCTGATTGACGCACAAGGGGGATTGAGTTGCAGCTTGATGCTAGCTCCTGGCATCGACGGGTTCCTCACCACAAACGGATTATGGGCCATGCTGTGCGCACTGACGCGCGCGTACGGGCATCATGCGGTGCATAAAAATCCGGCGGGGGGCGGACACCTACCAGGTGCCGAGATTTTGAACTGGGCTAGTAGAGCTGCGTTGGATATTCCCGAAGCGGCGGCTAGAGAAGTGATAGCTGCCATAGGTGATCCGTGGACAATCATTGGGGCGGAGGATTTGGAGGTACGATGCACTGAGGCTGCGCTTGCTCATGTTTGGACTACAGACTATCGAAATCTTGGGCATGGCCGTCACTTCTGGTTAGCTGATCGCAGGCATGAAACCACCTGTCTTTTTTTTGCATCCAAGGACTATGCGTCATTGGATGCGTGGACACGTGAGGGATTGCCAACGGAGCTCGTCACTGCGGCCGTTGCTGTACCGTTCGAAGGGCCTCTCGCGGGTTTAGCGTCCATCGCTTTTTCCATGCACTGGACAGCGAGATTGGGAGACCACAGAAAACGAGATCCCGGTAGGCCCGGCGTGCCTACTTTCGGAGAGAGGTTATACGTCAGTGATCACAGTGTCGTTCCGACGCTGACGAGGTCGACATCTCCTGCGCAGGATGCTGTAGCCCGAAAATTAGGCGTGCCACCCATAGAAATCAGTGAGTCTAAGCACGGATTCTGGCTTGATGCGTGGGACCGCTATCGCCGATTGCTCCACCGTAAAACGCTTCGAGCGGTCGTATTCGACTACGATGGCACTCTCGTTTATAGCCACCACCGATGGGACCCAGTTCCAGACAAAGTTATTCGGGAATTGCGCCGCCTTGTTGATCATGGGGTCTATATAGGCATCGCGACAGGCCGTGGCGACTCCATACAAGAACTTCTTCGTAAAGCCCTGGAGGGATGCGATATCAAGCGCATATATGTGGGTTACCACAATGGAGCTTGTGTTCGTGCTCTCGGCGATCCTGCCGATGATTTAGATGGTGCTTGCACAGATGACGTGCTCAATGCAGCGCACGCTAACCTCAAGCTGCAGCTGGGCACTGCGGTAGACATTCAAATGCGGGCGAACCAGTGCACGCTCCGGCCTAAAGATCGTTTGACCTTGGCGGAACTATGGTTTCAGGTGAGGGATTTATTGGATCGCGATAGCCGGACGGCGTGCCTGCCAGCTTGGTTGTCCTCCCATTCCATTGATGTTTGTGTATCCGGCGCCTCAAAAAAGAACGTCATTGCACACCTGGCGTCCCTACTTCCCGACGGACAAGAATCGATTCTTCGGGTTGGTGATCGAGGCGCTTGGCCCGGGAATGATTTCGAGTTCCTCGACCATCTATGCGGCGTCTCTGTTGACGAGTGCTCTTTGAATCCGTACCACTGCTGGAACGTGACAGGGAGTGCTGGAGCTGGCCCGGAGGGAGTCGTGGCGATCCTTCGCCACCTCGTGCTCGGGGAGAGATCCGGTGAGGTATCGTTGGATCTGGAGGATGAGGCATGAAGCAGGCTACGGCACTTCGTTTGTTGGCCGACGTCATGCGATGGGACGACGAAAAAGCGCGTGCGGAGTTCGACTTCTGGCATTTGATGGCAGCATTAAAATACGACGACTATCGCGATTTTCTTGCGGGTATGCGATTTCTTGAGAGTTTGGTGGCGTGGCTTCAGCAGTTCCATCAAGACGATCGTGAATGTGCCTACACCTTTATCCGCAACCGCCTGGTTTTTATCAGCGCCGCGGAGCGCGAAAGGCTGGTTGCGCTGCTCTATCCAAGAGAAATCTACCCACGCCTTTTGAAGGCCGCAGGGAAAGATACTGGCACCGACCCGTGGTTTGTGCTTGCTAAGGAGGACGCTCGTAAGGCGCTGGATCGACAGCGGCGGTCGACACTCTTCCTGGGGCTCTCAGATGGGGCGCGCCTGGATAGCTTTCGTCACGTCAACGAATCCGTTATTTCGAACGAACAAGTCGTTGTTGGTGTGCAGCTCAATACAGACAAATGGGGTGACCTGTTAGGTGAGCTTCGAAAAGACCTTGGCGACACGACAGCCTTATTCAATCGGGTGGTTTTGGTTGATGACTTTACAGCTTCCGGCACGTCGTTCGTTCGCCGCAGCACTGCCAAGTGGAAAGGCAAATTGCGACGTTTCTACGATTCAGTGCAAAACTTCGGAGAGGAAAAACTCCTCTCCCCTGGTTATGAGTTGATAATCCATCATCACATTGGGACGCCCAAGGCAAGGCAACACCTAGAGGAGCATGTCAAGGCATTTCTGGCTGAGAATTTCCCGAAGGATGCCAACAATCGACCTTACGCGGTGACATTCGGTCACTGTTACGACGAGGCCATTGTCATCACGGATGAGGCGGAACCCGCATTTATAGAGGTCGCTGCCAAATATTTTGATCGTGCATTGATAACCCCTCATACAGCCGAGGGTGGCTCTGACCGATTGTGGCTCGGCTACGCGGAATGTCGCCTTCCGATTGTGCTGGATCACAACACTCCCAATAACAGCTTTCCCATTCTCTGGGCGCAAACGCAGGGGCAGGAGGGTGCGTCGATGCGTCCGCTGTTTCGTCGGCGCCAACGTCATTCATAAGGATTTTGCTCATGACTAGCCCCTTTCAAAGGAGAGCTTCCGAATTAATTCCGTCAGATGGTGCGTTTCTGGCACACGTTGCGCCTGCGCCTTTAGAAGTCTATTTTCAGCAACACGGCGAGAGTGACGCGCTTTACGACCGCCTCACTGTTGTGACGGGGTCGCCGGGTAGCGGAAAAACAACAATTGCGCGGTTGTTCCAATTCCATACGCTGCTCTACCTGCATCGCCACGCAGATCAACCTGCGCTCGGGGACCTGTATCAGCAGATGGCGGATTGTCGTGCGGTGGATGGCGACTATCTCTGTGTCGCCGGTGCTCGGTTGTCGATGGAGATCAACTATCGCGATTTTTGGGAGTGTCCTTACGAAGCGAGCACGAAACATTGGTTAACCCAGGCCCTAATAAGTGCCCGCGCGGTTCTTGGATGGGCCAGAGAGTTTACGGAAGCTGGAGTTCCCCTCACTGATGTCCGTGCGGTATTCCGGACAGACACTGCCGCAGGTGCAGATGCGGTGGGAGGCGAGAGCCTTGAGGACATGAGAAAAGTTGCGGTGGATATTGAGCGTGAGACCTATCACATTGCCACGGCCCTCATTGCGCCACCGCCGGAAAATTTTTCTGACCGACTGAAACAAGGATATCAGCCGCTGGAGACCCTTAAGTCGTTTGTGATCACACAAGGACAGCAACAGTTCGAGCTTCGCCCGCTCATCATGCTCGACGATATGCACGCTTTGCATGTAGAGCAGCGAGACACAACACTCCGATGGCTTGTGCGCAGAGATATCGCCATTGCGAGATGGGTGCTTTGGCGGTTCGATGCGCTTCGTCCAGACCACGTTCTGCACGATCGAGAACTCTCTGCTGATTTTGGATCCACGGCGCCGGGAGCTGGCGTGCAGGTTCCAAGAGAAATTACGGATATCCGGCTTCAACAAGGCGGTGATCGCAGGGCTGGGCGCACACAGTTTCGAAAGATGGCCCATCAGATGGGGCGTAGATACCTCAACCAGATGGAAATATTCAAAAGCGAGGGGGTTGAATCGCTCGAAGAGATGCTTGAGAAGCGTATGACCGATATCTCTCCGAGTACAAATGAGAAAATCGCAAGTCGGACACGTGCAGCTATCAAGAGAGCCAATTTACCGCCTGGTGTTGTAGAGCAGCTCGAGTTAGAGACGAGTGACTATTTGAGTCGTCGAGATATCGTGGGTAACGAGGCCACGGCCATCAAAGAAGGCATGATGGCTATTCTTGTGGCACGCACAGTCAAGAAGACCCCTCAAAGCAGTTTTTTCGATAGCGCCGTTCAGGAGGATGACGCTGAAGATATTGCCGCCAAGCCGAAGCCTGGCGTCGAGCAAGGAGCCCGCATTCAACTGGCAAATCAGTTCGGAATCCCTTTCTACTATGGGCCTGACGCCTTGTTCGATGCAGGTTCCGAGAATGCTGAGCAGTTTCTGCAAATGGCGGCGCCGATGGTCGACCTGCTGCGAGTCAAAACGATTCGCCGTCGACAAAGGATCTTGAATGCGAAGGAGCAACATCAGGCGCTAGTCACTGAAGCGGAGCGCATTGTAAAGAGCTGGAATTTCCCTGAGTCCACGGTTGTGCGACGCCTTGCTGAGGCAATCGCACGCGAGTGCATACAACGCACGATGCAAGACTCCGCACCATTGGGGGCCGGTGCGTCTGCAATCGGTATTCCCATGGATGATTTCTCTAAAATCGTTTCCTCAGAGCCGAATCTAGCGCGTGCACTGCAGTTCGGAGTGGCCTATAACGTGCTCACACTCGTGCCCAACTACGGCACGAAGCGACGACTATGGTGTCTCATAGAGTTAGGCGGGGCGATGCTCATAAAGACGGGGCTAACCTTTCAAAAGGGCGGCTTCGTTGAAAAGCGCTTATCGCACGTGCTGGAGTATCTACAGGAGGACCAGGGATGAGGACCTTCTCTAGTGAAGCTTGTATCTACCATCGCGACAATGGTGCGATGGAATTTATCCGTGCGTACTTTGGCCGCCCGGAAGGAAGGACGCTATGGGTGGGGGGCGCGGGCTTTGATCCGCGTTCAACGTACATTCCCCATGCATTGAGCGAAGCTAAGAGTGACATTCGTGGTGTTCTTGTCAGAGAGAGACGTCCTAGACCTAGCACAGTACTCCTGGACAGGGCGGACGCCAATGAAGCGGAGCTTCACCAACTATTCCAGCATGCGGAGCGCATGGATGTGTCCATCTTCTCTGCTGATGAAAGCACGGTCATCGGTGGACGCGAAGCGGTGAGGCAACTGAACGCGGTCGACTTGACGGGTGTGACCGATATCCTGCTCGATATGAGCGCACTCTCAATCGGAGTCAGCTTTCCGCTCGCGAGCCTCTTGTTCCAGCGCGCGAAAGAGAGGCCCGATTTTCCAAACGTTCACATCATGGCCACTGCCAGTGCGGCAACAGACGATTCGGTCACATCCGAATTGCTCGATCGGTACCAGATGGTTCTTGGTTTCTCCGCCGATTGGGAGCTGGATACATCCAAAGGTAAATCGCGCTTATGGTTGCCTCATTTGGCGCATGGTAAGCAGCGCGCACTGCAGATTATCCACAACGGTATTCTTCCAAATGAGACATGCCCCATTTTGCCGTTTCCTGCTGATTCACCACGCATGGTGGAGACTTTGATCGAGAGCTTTGCGGCGGAAGTGCGAGATGCTTGGTTTGTTGACCATCGTGATTATCTGTATGCGGCAGAGAATGATCCTCTCGACCTTTATCGAACAATCTTAAGGATTGATACGCTGCGGCAGCACACTTACGAGGCTTCTGGGGGTTCTGTCACGGTGCTATCACCGCTTGGCAGTAAAGTCATGGCCATGGGGGCCTTAATGGCTGCTCTGGAGCGCCCTTTGCCCGTTGTCTATGTAGAAACGCAACGCTACGCTGTGGATAGGTCTGCACCAGCTCCCAGCGGGGTGATTCACGTGTGGCTCGCGGGTTCTGCATATAATTAGCCGTTTGTTCCCCTGGAGGGATATTCATGCCGCGCATCCTTGGTACAGGGCTCGTCGCGCTTGACCTTATCGTGGAACATTACGAGAGCCATCAGAAGCTTCTCGTGGGTGGCGGTGGGACGTGCGGCAATGTCTTGGCCATCCTTGCCAGGGCCGGTTGGCAGTCGCATTTGATCGGCGCATTGGACCATTCCGTATGGTCAGAGATCATGCTGTCTGATCTTGAGCTGGCTGGCGTGCGTACCGAAGCTTTTGTGCGAGAGCCGGGTGCTCGGCCGTCCTTGATCGTGGAGCATTTGAAGCGATCCGGTGACTCGGCAGGGCACCATTGGTTTAGCCTCGTATGCCCGCGCTGCCACAACGATTGGCCGGGGCTGCACGCCGCACCTGACACAGCTATCCGGAAGGGTTCTTTGGCGGTCGCAGGGCAAGACGTTATTTTCGTTGATCGATTGTCGGAAGGAGTAATGGAGCTCGCTAGCTATGCGAAACGCGATGGCGCCCTGATCGTCTATGAGCCATCGTCCAAGCAGGATCGACCTTGGGTTCGCGACATGCTTGGGCTCGCAGACATCGTGAAGTATTCCTGTGAACGAGCCGATGCCCTAGGCGTCGACTCGGAGGAGATCAAGGCTTCCTTGCTGGTCGTTACCGATGGGAAGCGAGGTACACGATGGCGTTTGGGTGGACATGCCGACGTTTGGCATCATCAACCGGCTCATCCAGCGCCCCACATCGTTGATACCTGCGGTGCAGGCGACTGGTTCACGGCGGGATTGTTGCTCATGCTGTTTGGCGAAACCGCTCGGCAGCAACCTCCACGCTTGGTGAGCTCTGTTGTGGCTCAGGCGATGAATGCCGCCAGTGCCCTGGCGGCATGGAGTTGTGGCTTCGTGGGTGCGCGAGGCGCGCTTTACGAGGCCTCGTCCGCCGAGCTTGCACGGAAAGTTCGCCTTGGTGGGGAACAACTCCTACCGAAGGAGGCGTTGCGACGGCCCGTTCTTCCTGAAGCTGGATGCGAAGAGCTCGCCTCCATTTGCGGCTAGTCGGCAGACTCAACCCGATCGAGCAGGTCGGCGACCGCTCGAAGAATCTGTGCAGCAGTGCTCGCGTCATGCCTTGATGACCCCCGTGTCACGCTACCAAGCGCCGATAAAGCGGAGCCCCAGTGGTCATCAGGCGTACCAGAAATATATTTATACAATTTCTGCAATGACGGAGTGTCCTTAGCCGGGTTGGCGCTAAGGGTGCGCCCGATACTGGAAGCAGACACCTTGGCGAGCCTGGCCAAGTCGGCCGCCTTCAGGCCTTTTTTTTGCAAAAATGTCTGGACCGCATCGCGTTTGCGCTGCGCCTCAACAGTTACTGGGCTAGAGGGGCGTCCAGACAAAGGGTATGTCACTTGATCAATCTGCAATTTATGATAAGTTACTGCAACACCATAAATCGTGACAAGCCATGGCCGAAGATCTCTGCTTTTACCGAGCCAACGAGCAGCCCTACGGTGCTTTTAGCAACCTCTATCGCCGCGAGTTTGTATTTGAAGGCGAGGTCTATCCCACTGCTGAGCACGCGTATCAGGCGGGGAAGGCACGAAAGGCAGAGGTGCGCGAGTGGTTAATGAGTGCCCCATCTCCCGCGCTCCTAGCAATGGCGGCACATGGTTTGTACTACTGGGATATTGCGCCTGGCTGGTCGAAGACCAAATTCGACCGTATGAAACGCATATTGCAGGTCAAGTTCACGACGTTTGAAGATCTACGGGATTTGCTCCTCAGTACAGGGAATCGCCGCCTGGTGGAGACGGCAACCACGGACAACCCTGTAAATCGGCTCTGGGGTGAAGTCAACGGCCAAGGAAAGAACATGCTTGGCGTGCTCCTCATGGAAGTCAGAGATGAGCTTCGTGCACGTGTGGAAAAGACGCCTGGCAAAAGAAAAGGCTCCCCTCGCAAACGGGAGGCGGTATCCCATTCCGCACAGATATCGAACCGTTGAGGCTCAATATGGCCTATTGCAGGCCACGGCATCGCCTGGTGCGTGATTGCGCTGGGCGAAGATGCTCCTGTCATGCCTAGTTATCGCAGCCGGGCATAGAGTGGTTGGTCTGGACGAAAGGATCATCCGGAAGGCTGATTTGCAGGTATTCGATATCGAGATTGAATTCGTGACGTAGCCGTGCCAGGAAACGCTCAGTTACCTCGTCCACTGCAGGCTCACCGACGACGAATAATTTTTCAGGTTGGAGGCCGCCCTGACGAAAGCCATACTCCAGCAATTGCCCCATGGCCTGTCGCACTACGAGCGAGGCGGAATCGGCGATCTTGATTTCGTATAGATAGCAGCGGCCATCGTCATGCCGGACATAAGCATCCGCCTGACCACCCGTTCCAGTTGGATATTCGGCCCAAACCCGGTTGCCAAATTGGGCCTGCAGAACCGCTACAAGCGCGGTCTGAACCTTGTTATGTCGCAGCTTTATGAAACGTTCGGCGGCAGGTAGATGCGCGAACGCAGAATCGGCGCGAGGAGTGTGACCCGGAGGGATGTCTGGCGATGCGTTTCGTCCATGTAGCTGATCAACGACGAACCAGGGGAAGATATTTCGTGCGTGGAAATCGTCACCAAACAGGTTCGTGCGGTCCAAGTAATTCACCAGGGACTGTGCGCGAAAGGCCCAGCTATTCCTTCGGGGCATGACAAACCCCGTGTGCTCGACGAACCACTCAAGCATCTCACTTTGACTGCTTGCGTCGACGGTCGTGTGGTAGCGGCGAGGGTGTATCCCTGCGAAAGCTCGTGCGATAAGCAGATGCGGCACCTTTTCGGTTCGACCTTCGTTCTTCCAGCCCTCGAACCGTTCCACAATGCGTTCGTGGTTTTCCGGACTGCCGTCCACATAGATGTCACGGACCACTTGAATGAATTCGTCACGCATTCCTTCGATGGTTTCATGTTTCAACACCCCTCTGCCTGCATTGCTGATGTCGTTCCTCTGACGTTTCCAGAGGAAGTCGAATGGCAAATCGAATTGGCCCTCGCTGAGGGATCGTGCGATATCCGAGGTCATGGTCCGGTAGCGCGGTAGCCACTGCGAGCGGTGCCAAATACCAGGGTTCTTGAATCCCTCGAAGAACGACGTTGCCTCAGCATCCCATCGAATGGACGTCGAGACGATCAATTCGTCCTCGTCTTCAGAGGCTTCTGCCGCAATAACCCTTGCATGGAGAGGTGGAAAGGGTGTGCCATCTAGCCGCGCATGTGCAAATTCAACGGCGCGCGCGGAGAACTCTTCAGGAAAGCGGACGACGATGGCTTCGAAGCTCAGCTCTTGTAACCCTGCCTCTTCCAGCACGCCGTAACCTATGGAGGGTTGCCGAGTCATCACCATTCGCTCAACCGAAACGATCGGTCCGTGATTGGCAAACATTTGACGCGTGCGAGACGCACGGAAGGGCCGTCCCTTAACCGTGGTCTGATGCTCTTCGTATACATAGAGGGCTGTGGCGATCGCCTGCTGCGCCGGGGTGGTGTAGCCCTCTTCAATGGCTTGGAGTTCACGAGCCCGCTGCAAGGCCTCACTCTCCAAGTCCATGTGGCCGCGTTCACGCGCATTCTTGGCAAACGTGCGGGCCTCCTTCGAACTCCTGAGCCGTGCGATTCGCTCGTCCATGATTCCCCCAAGTATTTGCAACATTGCGGAATGGGTTCATTCATTGTGTCTATCGTGATCACTTTAAAAGTGGTCACTCGTCGACAAATTTACCGATACTTCTTTGCAATCAAGTGATTAGTCATCACCGAAGGCTTTTTTGCTGGACTGATTCTGCTTCGATAATTCCAGTGGCTACTACGGCAGGCCACAATCGCTTGAGTTCATCAAGGAATTTCCCGCCAAACGAGAGGGATGGTATCTCATAGTCCCCTTCCCATTGGATCGCAAGCCTTTTGGCAGCTGCAGGAAGTTGTTCGAGATTCTCGTCGTGAATGTTGCCATTGTGCGGGCTTTGCAAGGACAACTGATAAATAATGAGCGACTCGTGAGTGTCATTACTAAAGCTTCGCTCTATCTGAATGACGATATTGCCATCAACATGCTCTGTCGTGACTGTGAAGCCGGAATAGCACTCGCCATCATCACTCTGACTTTTTATGAGGGGGAATAGGCGCTCAGCAAGGTGACATTCGCTAAGCATGATGTGGTGACCCACTACATGCCGCGCCTGCTGCCCGTTATCACCAAAGACGAGTTCTACCATTCCTTTCTTCATACTAGACCCCAGTGATTGAGCTTAAGTCGTCGTTTCAGAAACTGTTAGCCAGACTGCTATACGCCAGACCGGAGGCTTGACCTGTCACTATGGCTGTAGCCGTTACAGGAAAAGTTGCGACTATTTTCGGAAACGAGGCTCATCCCACTCGTCATCTTCCTCTTCATCACTTTCGTCCAAGGTAAGAAGTGTTAAAACTCTGCAATAAGCACCAAGGCCAATGGCTTCTTCGTTGATGGTCTGTTTTGTTTCCACACCGTAAAACCAATCAGAGGCGGGAGCACTATCACCGCCCTCATCTGCTCGCAGTACCGCATCCACATCGGACGCCAGTTGCATCGTGGCTGTGTTCGCAGGAATACGAGATCCCCGACCGAGTCCTCTGGGCCACCCGATTTCTTTTCTCAACCCACTATCAAAGCAATATTCAACAACTCCATCGTGACTAAGGGCGATGGCCATTGGAATTTTGCTCAGTTCGGCATACCGGATTGCAGATGCCTGCAGGGAAGTGTTGGCTGTGTCGGCGAGTGCTTTAACCGCAGCAAGCCCATCTTTGTTTCCCCATATCACCCGTTTACACAAGGTGGCAGGCATCAAAAGGCATGCAGCAAAATAGTCTGCTTCAAGCTCAATCGGGTCCGCACTTCCAAAGCCTGCGTGGGACTGGTGCATTGAGCTGTTCTTGAAAATATGCTCTGGATGAGAGTCTATCCAGTAATGACCGAGTTCATGGGCAATGCTAAAGCGCTGAAACCCTTCGTTCGAAATATGAGTGGCGTAGGCGATGCCGAAGTGTTCGCCAGACTTAATCAACCAACCCGACGCACCTTCGATATGGTCGGGTTTGGCATGAACATCAATCTCAAGATGTTCGGCAATTTTTATCGGGTCAACAGAGAGCGTAGTCACCCCAGCGTTTTGAAGAAGCTCGAGGGCCTTGGCATGAATCTGCTGACGCCGATAGTCATTCATCTTTTGGCTTACTCCTGTTGGCCATGGTTTCTGCCATCTGTTCAAGGAACGCGATGTCTTCCTTGGTGGCATTGCCTAAATGTCTCGCAATTCGAGAAGCCGCTCCCGTAGCTTCCTGTGTGTCCGTGATGCCCATTAGGTAGTCACTGCTGACGTTCAGGGCTTTGCTCAGTCGCCGCAGATTATCGAAGGACGGTTTCCGGGTTCCCGCCTCGAAGTGAGAGACGGTGGTGGAGGGTATGCCCGCGTCGGTGGCCAGCTGGGCTTGGGTGAAGCCCCTCTGTTCGCGGACCTGTCTTAGGCGTTCGGGAAAGGGGTTTTCTGACATGAAGCTGAACAGTTTCCGTTTTCGTCAACAAAATATTGACGGAATCGCCATCATTGGCGTATTGTCGATTCCGTCAACACTTTCTAGGCGAGTTTGTTCGGAGGCAGTGTATGTCTTGGTACATCGATAGTTCAAGGCTCACGGAATCGACCGGGAAGAAATCGTGGTGGACCACCACCTACAACCCGGGTGAGGAGGTTCCTGTATCGGGGATCTATCGATGTGCAGGGTGTGGAAGGGAGGACACGTGCAACAAGGAAGATCCCTTCCCGCCGCAGAACCACCATCAGCACACAAAGGAACAGGGGCGCATCCGTTGGCGATTAAACGTCCGGGCCAATACGGACGGTCGGTGAATTACCAACATCAAACTGAGCAACGAGGTGACACATGAGCAGTCTGTTTATCAACGAGCACGGCGGGCAGTTCACCGTTGAACCTGCCCATTCGAATACTCCGTATTTCACGGGACGCACTCAGGAAGAGGCGATTCGTTGGGCAAAAAGCAATCGGCCTAGCGATGCTCTTCATGTGGCGCGCGTACGCCACCTGTCGGACAAGCGGAACCCCGACCACTGGCGACGAATCCACTAAAAGTCGATTTGTCTGTGTTGTGCTAGCCATCCCGCTCCCATGGGATGGCTTTTTCTTTCCTTGACCGAGCGATCAGCATGATCGCCTCGCCAAGTATTGGATGACGGTGGGCGTATTCATAATGATGTTCGAATGACGCCTGCGATGGCGGCAGGCATTTCAGATCACGTCTGGTCATTGGAAGAAATTTCTGCCCTGGTTCCCAAACTGGTTGCTAAGAAGCGCGGCCCCTTCAAAAAGCGTCTGTCCGACCATGCGTAGGCGCTGTCTAAGCGTTATCGCTAAGTGCTGCAATTGCTGCTATCCCTGACTTAGCTCAATGATTGCCGGCAACAATCCCTGAAAAAGGACATGAATTGCGGGCACTCCTGCTAGTGATTCTTCACCGGCCAGCTCAGCGAGTGCTTGTGAAGAGGGAATTAAGCGAGGTGGTTGCTCAAGAATCGCTCTAATCCAATAGCCCTCCTCTGGCGGAGAAGGATCGCGGGGTACACAGGCCAGACCTGCCGTGATGAGGTCATCAGCCATGCGGACTAACCAAAGTGGGCCGCCAATTTCCTCGAACGAGCTGCCATAGGTGTACACCATCTCTTGGGCATTCTCGTCAAAGTGCGCCATGCTGAAGCGCGCAAAATGGCGTAGATAAGCATCTGTCGCATGGCTGAAAAAGAGACCAATGCGGGGCGCTTCGACATCGCGTGAAAAGACCTCTTCGTAGATTCCTGTACCCAGGCGAGCTCGCTCGCCTTCGGGGGTGCCATAAATCTCGAAGAAGCTAACCCAGCGCCCCACCGGTGAGTCGGACATAACGACAGATCCCTCTTGGCCTAAGCAGGTCAGGCGTCGGCAGACTATCTGCCGTTCAAATACCTGACCTGCCTAGAAATTTTTGAGGGAGGCGCCCCAGTTTGTCTTGGGGCATTTGCTACCAAATGGCGCCTGCCCTCCAGGTACGCAGGCGGGCTACGGGGTTTTTCGACAGCACTTCCTGTGCTGACGAAAAACTGGCTCGCATCCCTGCGAGCCACCCTGCGGGCTTTCCTTCACCCACCTGCCGCGCCCTATAGGGCCCCTTTGGCGCACATCCCTGTGCGCACTCTTCGCCAGCGCGTCGCGCTGGTAGAGCAAAAAGCAGAGCAAAGACCACGAACGCCACAAGATCGCGGCAAGCATCATTATGCAGAAAACCCAACGACCGGCGCTCGCGCCGGCGGCCGCGCAAGGATGCGCGCCTGCTCTCCGGGGCCCCTAGGGGGCGGTGAAGGGTGGGCGGAAAAGCCCGCAGGGAAGCCGACACGGAGGTCGGCTTGTTTTCGTCAGCACAGGATGTGCTGTCGAAAACCCCGCCCACCCTTCACGCACTTGGCGGGCAGGACGCCCGCCAAGCGCCCCCTCGGGGTGCCCTTCTCTTTGGTTACTTTCTCTTGGGGGCACGCAAGAGAAAGTGACTCGGTCGCTCCGCGACCGAAAGCGCCGCAGGCAATCTCCATACATCGCGACATACATCCGCATAACGATGTTGGTGTTCACACCCCAGCCAACGAAAACTCCCCGCGAGGTTGCCCCCTTCACCCCAACCCTCTCCCCAAAGGAAGAGGAAGCAAAAACGTCATGACAAAACCGTCATAGACGTATCCCCCCAACCAGCGGATAGTTACACTCACAACACACCCACAACTCCGAAGGCGCCCAGCCTAAGGTTCCCCCCAAAGGAATACGGCCAGGCGTCCGTGATCCCCAACAGGATCACCAGGGTGACCGCGGAAACGCGTTCGCCTCCCGGCTTGGAAAGGAGCACAAACACATGTCCCCGCTGGCTGACCGATACGGCCGTCGGTTTCCGTATTTGCGGTTATCGGTCATTCCCGCGTGCAACTTCCGTTGCACCTACTGCCTGCCGCACGGCTACCACGCCGATGCGAAGGCGGCGACACCGCTGTCGCTGCCAGAGATCACGCGCCTGCTGCGCGGGTTTACCGAGCTGGGCATGCACAAGCTGCGCATCACGGGGGGCGAGCCCAGCGTGCGGCACGATCTCACCGAGATCCTGCGTACCGCCGCGGCGGTGCCCGGCGTCAGCAAGCTGGCGATGACCACCAACGGCAGCCTGCTTGGCAAGCGCCTGCATGAGTGGATGGATGCCGGCCTCAACGCCATCAACGTCAGCGTGGACAGCCTGGATCGCGCGAGCTTTGCGCGCATCACCGGTCACGACCGGCTGGAAGACATCCTGCATGGCGTGGACATGGCGCTGGCGGCAGGCCTGCC
>Ga0209677_100575_pt1 | contig 20186 bp, 18 predicted proteins | sample AraplaCvi_mCL_r2_2_FD_184285 | JGI IMG/M metagenome (GOLD analysis project Ga0209677, IMG submission 184285) | Arabidopsis root microbial communities from North Carolina, USA - plate scrape CL_Cvi_mCL_r2 (SPAdes) (version 2) | ecosystem: Host-associated > Plants > Roots > Endosphere | place: USA... | reverse complement strand
TGATTTCCATCGTCGGCATCCGGCCGCGGACGATCCGCTCCTGGTTGGCCAGGTCGTAGTTGCGGATGCTGCCTTCGACCTGCTCTTCCTGCTCGAGCTTCTGGCTTTCGCCGGTGATGCCCTGCAGGAGGGCATCGACTTCGTCTTGCGAAAGGATCTGCTGGTTCATGGCTGCGCCGTGTTCAGGAGAACGTCCGTGCCGTCACTGGATGATGAAGCTGGAGAACTGCACCGAGCGGATCGGCGCGTTGTCCTCGGCCGCAGCCTTCTTCTTTTTCTTCCTGGCCGGCGCGGCGGCGGACGCGCCGCCGGCCACCGGGGCCGCGTCGTCGTCCTCGTCCACGTCCTCGCCCATGGCCCTCAGCGCCTCGCGGCGGATCTGGCGGGCCAGCAGTTCCTTGCCTTCGCCGCCCGACAGGTCGGCGGACGACTTGTGCGCGAGCAGCAGCAGGATGTTGTTGCGGATCGCCGGCAGGTAGGTCTTGATCTCCTCGCCGGCGTGCTCGTCGGGCACCTCCAGCACGATGCCGATCTGCGCGTAGCGGTCGGCGTCGTGGTCGGCCAGGTTCACGACGAAGGCGTCCATCGGCACGAAGACGGGCTTCTCGCCCTTTTCCCACTTCTTCTCGTGCTTGACCGGCGCCGCGTCGACGGTGTCGCCGTCCTCGGCCGCGGCGGCCTCGGCGGCCGCCTTCTGCTTCTTCATGTAGACGAGCGCGCCCACGCCGCCGCCGCCCAGCACGAGCGCCGCGACGGCGACCATGAGGACCAGCTTCTTCTTGCCGCCCGACTTGGCGGGGACGGCATCTGCGGCAGCGGCTGCAGCGGACATGGACACGGCTCCTGGCGAATTTTTGGAACGCGCGCACGGGCGCGCATCGTTGGAGACGATTATTGGGAGCGGGCTGCCATTCGAAAGTCTCGAAAAGCGGCAGAAAAACCGTCAGCCCCTACAGTCGCGCCGGGAATCGCCGAGGGTGGCCGGAGGCCTGGCCCCTCCCGGGGTCAGGTCCCAGGCGGGTCCGACACCGCCGCGGACGGCGCCGCGCCGGCCGGCCGTCAGGCGTAGGTGTCGAGAAGCCCGCGCGGCTGGATCGGGCGGCGGGCGCTCGCGGCGACGGCGAGGTCGTCGCCGTGGCCGGTGCCCGACCCCTGGCCGGCGCCCTGGCGGCCGTTGCCGCCGCCCTGGGCGTGGGCCTGGGCTTGTGCCTGGGCCTGCTGGAACGCCGGCTGGTCGGACACGCCGCCGCCCGACAGGCTCAGGCCGACCTGGCCCAGTTGCTCGGACAACTGCGGCATCGCCTGCTGCAGCGCGTCGCGGGTGGACTGCACGTCGGCGCTCATCTGGACCCGCGCGTGCGCGCCGTCCATCTCGATCTTCACGCGGATCGGGCCGAGATCCTGCGGGCTCAGCTGGACCTCGGCGTGCTGGACGCCGCCCTTCATCCAGACATCGATCTGGTGGCCCAGCGCCGGCGCGAAGGCCGGGCTGTGCGGGGGCATGGGCAGCGTGGCCTGGGCCGGCGGCGTGGCCTGCTGGCCCTGGTTCGGATCGAGCGGGGCGTTGGCCGGAGCGCCGATCGCGCCGGCCTGCACGGCCATCGGGTCGGGCTGCGGCAGCATGGCGGCGAGCGCGTCGCGCGCCTCGGTGGCCGCCTTGACGGCGCCCTCGGCCTTGGCCAGCGCGGCGGCGATGTCGCCGTTGTTGGCGGCTGCGCCCTTGGCCGACAGGCCCGCCGCCGTCGGCGCCGCGGCCGTCTGGCCGCCGGCCAGGCTGGCCAGCAGCGCCTGCCGGCCGTCGTCCTTGCCGCCCTTGCCGGCGGCCTTGCGCAGCGCGCCCAGCGGGTCGTTGGCGAAGTCGTCGTGGTCGCCGGCGGCGGCCTTGTCGGCCAGCGAGGTCGTGGGCGGCGCGATCGGCTGCACCTGCTGGGCCTGCTGGGCGGCGAGCAGCGCGGCCGGGTCGAGCGCCGCCTTCGGGTCGGCGGGCTTGCCGTCCTTGTCCGCCTGGCCGTCCGACGCGTCCTTGCCATCGGCGGACTTGCCGTCCTGGTCGCCGTCGGGCTTCCTGGCGGCCTCGGCCTTGGGCCTGGCGTCCGCGGCCTTCAGGTCCTTGTCGCCGGCCGCCGGCTGCGCCTTCAGTAGCTGCGCGGCGAAGCCGCCGCCCTCGCCTTCCTCGGCGCCCGGGGCGGGCCTGGCCTTGCTGGCCGCGTGCGCCGCGTGGGCGGCGTGCGACGTGGGGTGCGAGCCGTGGACGCGGGGGTGGGTGCTGGGTTGCAGGGCCATGATGTCGCTCGGAGGGATCGGTGAAGGTTCGTGAATCGGTTCAGCGGCCGGCGTGCGCGCGCGCGGTCGCGAGGCGCTGGGCCAGCTCGTCGAGGTTCTTCTGGTCGCGCCGGTCGGCCACCTTGGCCAGCATCGTCTCGCGGCGCTGGATGAGGCGCTCGACGGTGGCCACGCGGATCTCGCGCTCGACCAGCCGCTGGCGGTGCGCCTCGACCATGCGGTGCGCGTGCTCCAGCACCGACTGCTGTTGCGTGATGGCCTGGTCCAGCCGGGACAGGAAGCCCTGGTAGCTGCGCAGGATCTCGATGGTCGCGGCCTGCTGGAACTGCGCCGACCACTTGCGGCAATACTCGGTGCGGTATCCGGCCAGGCCGTCGGCCTGCTGCTGCTGCGCCTCGGCGTTGGCCACGGCGTTGCGCACGTTGGCCATCTGCTCGTCGCGCCGCTTCTGTTCGCGCTCGAGCAGGGTCTTGAGCAGGGCGAGGCGTTTCATGCGCGGCTCCGGGAGAATGCGTCGGCGCGCGTGGATCCTGCGACTTCGCGCAGGATGACGGGGCGGGAGGCGACGCGGACGAAGCGGGCGGTGGCAGGATGCGCGAAACGGGCGCCGGCGGCGCGCGCGAAGCGGGCGTCGGCTGCGCGCGACGTGGCCGACGCAGGCGCGATGACGACGCGCAGGCCATCCCGCGCGAAGTCGCAGGATCCACGGGGGCGCGACACGACGCCCGTCACAGCGAGATCGCCTTCGTCAGCTGATGCCTGCTCTCGGCCATCGTCGCGCGCTCGTGCATGTCCTGCTGCAGCAGCGCGGTCAGCTTGGGACTCATCTTGACGGCGGCATCGAGTTCCGGGTCGGCACCCGGGGTGTACGCGCCCAGCTGGATCAGGTCGCGCGCCTTGGTCACCTTGGACAGCGCCTGGCGGGCGATGCGCGCCGCGGCCAGGTGGTCGCGCGGGGCGACGCTGGTCATCACGCGCGAGATGGACTTCTCGACGTCGATCGCCGGGAAGTGACCGCTCTCGGCCAGTTCGCGCGACAGCACGATGTGTCCGTCGAGGATGCCTCGGGCGGCGTCGGCGATCGGGTCCTGCGGATCGTCGCCCTCGGTCAGCACCGTGTAGAACGCGGTGATCGAGCCGCCGCCCGCGCCGGCGTTGCCGGAGCGCTCGACCAGCTGCGGCAGCTTGGCGAAGCAGCTGGGCGGATAGCCGCGGGTGGCCGGCGGCTCGCCGATGGCCAGCGCGATCTCGCGCTGCGCCATCGCGAAGCGGGTCAGCGAATCCATCAGCAGCAGCACGTGCTGTCCGCGGTCGCGGAAGTGCTCGGCCACCGCGGTGGCGTAATTGGCGCCCTGCATGCGCACCAGCGGCGGCGCGTCGGCCGGCGCGGCCACGACCACCGAGCGCGCAAGCCCGTCCTCGCCGAGGATGTCCTCGATGAATTCCTTGACTTCGCGGCCGCGTTCGCCGATCAGTCCGACGACGATCACGTCGGCCTGCGTGTAGCGCGCCATCATCCCCAGCAGCACGGACTTGCCGACGCCGGTGCCCGCGAACAGGCCGATGCGCTGGCCACGGCCGACGGTCAGCATCGAGTTGATCGCGCGCACGCCGGTGTCCAGCGGCTGGCGCACGGGGTCGCGCTCCATCGCGTTGATCGAGCGGCGCACCATCGGCTCGTCGCGCACGTCGCTCAGCTCGCCGAGGCGGTCCAGCGGGCGGCCGTGCGCGTCGACGACGCGGCCCAGCAGGCCCGCGCCCATCGGCAGGTGCAGGCCGCGATCCTCGCTGCGGCGCCAGGGATGGTTCTCGGCGCCGAACTGCGGCGGCAGGTGCGGCACGGCGCGCGGCACCACCTTCGCGCCGCTGGCCAGGCCATGCAGCTCGCCGGTGGGCATCAGGAAGGCACGGTCGCCGTCGAAGCCCACCACTTCCGCCGTGACGGGCGGCTCGTTGGGCGAGCCGGAGACGTCGCACACGGAACCGACGGGCACGCGCACGCCGGCCGCCTCGAGCACGAGCCCGGTGACACGCACCAGCGTGCCCTGCATCTCCAGCGGCTGTGGAACGATCGCGTACTTCTCGATGTCGACCAGGTAGCGCTGCCAGCGGGCGGCGCGTGCGGAGGCGGAGGTGCCGGCGGCCGTCATTCGTCCACGCCCCCGACGATGATCTCGGGCGCGTCCCAGGTGTCCTCGCGGCCGAACACGGCGGCGGCGGCGGCCCAGCGGGTGCCGATGCGCGCGTCGACCTGGCCGAGGTCGGAGTCGACGATGCAGCCGCCCGGCTCGATCGAGGGGTCGGCGATGATGCGGGCGTCGCGTGCCTTGAGCGCCTCGCCGGCGCCGGCCATCACGTGCTGCTGGTCGGCCGGGTGCACGCGCACGCGCAGGTGGCGTGCCGACAGCACGATGGCGTTGACGGCTTCCTGCGCGACCCTGGCGACGATCTCGGGCCGCGTGTCCAGCTCGTGGCGCACGACCTGGCGCGCCAGCTGCACGGCGGTGCGCGTGACAGCCAGCGCCATCTGCTCTTCCAGGCCGTTCCACTGCTCGTCGAGACTGGCCAGCAGGTTGCCGAACTGGGCGGCCATCTGGCGGGCGAAGGTCTCCTTGAACGCCTCGAGCGCGACCTGTCCGTCGCGATACCCGTCCTGGTACCCGGCCTCGCGCGCATGCTGCACCTCGGCCAGCCACTCGGCCTCGGTCGGCGGCGGCGGGGGCGGCGGCGGCGCGGCGTGCACCTTGTTCTCGGGACGGTCGGCCGGATGCGGCGACTGCGGCGCGGCGCCGCCGAACGAACCGGGGCGCCAGGCCGCGAAACCCTCCAGCTCCTCGCGCGGGATGAAGCGCGACTGCTGCGCGCCGCGCGGGGGCAACGGGGCCGGCTTGTCGAAATCCTCGGCCGCCCGGGCGTGGAACGAGGGCTTAGAGGAAGTCATCCGCGCCTCCGCTGGCCAGCACGATCTGGCCTTCATCGACCAGGCGACGCACGATCTTCAGCATTTCCTTCTGCTCGGACTCGACCTCGGACACCCGCACCGGGCCGCGCGAATCGAGGTCCTCGCGCAGCGTCTCGGCGGCGCGCGTGGACATGTTGCGGAACACCTTCTCGCGCAGCTCGGGCGTGGCGCCCTTGAGCGCGATGACCAGCGATTCGCTCTGCACTTCCTTGAGCAGCGACTGGAAGCCCTTGTCGTCGAGCTTGTTCAGGTCGTCGAACGTGAACATGTTGTCCATGATCTTCTGGGCCAGCTCGTTGTCCGCCTCGCGGATGTAGTCGAGCGCCGAGGTCTCCACCGAGGAGCCCATCAGGTTGATGATCTCCGCGGCCGTCTTGACGCCGCCCAGCGACGCCTTCTTGAGCTTCTCGCCGCCGGCGAGCACCTTGCTCATCACCTCGTTGAGGTCCTTGAGCGCGGACGGCTGGATGCCGTCCAGCGTGGCGATGCGGATCAGCACCTCGTTGCGCTGGCGTTCAGTGAACGACTTCAGCACCGAGGACGACTGGTCGAAGTCCAGGTGCACCAGGATCGCCGCGACGATCTGCGGATGCTCGTTGCGCAGCAGCTCGGCCACCGAGCTGGCGTCCATCCACTTCAGCGACTCGATGCCGGTGACGTCGCTGCCCTGCAGGATGCGGTCGATCAGCAGGTTGGCCTTGTCCTCGCCGAGCGCCTTGCGCAGCACGGCCTTGACGTACTCGTCGGTGTCCTGCACCAGCACGTGCTGGGACTGCGCGATGGTGCCGAAGCGGTCGAGCACGCCGTCCATGCGTTCGCGCGTGATGGACTTCATGCGGGCGATCGTCTCGCCCAGCTTCTGCACTTCCTTGGGCGCGAGGTGCTTGAAGACGGCGGCGGCCTCTTCCTCGCCGAGCGACATCAGCAGGATGGCGGCATCCTCGATGCTCTGGTCTTCCTTGACGTTCTTGGGCAGCGGCATGGTGGTGTCGTCCTGGCGGGGCGGCGTCAGGCGGCGGATTCGCCGTTGACCCAGTCGCGCACGATGTTGGCGACGACGGTCGGGTTGTCCTTGGCGAGCTGGCGCGCGCTCTCCAGCTTCTTGGCCATGTGCGGCGCCTCGAGCAGCTCGGGCAGCGCGTCCATCGGCAGCTCGTTGGCGTCGTCGACCACGGCGTTCAGGCCTTCGTCGCGGGGCTCGACCACCGCGGGCGCCAGCGCCGCCATCACCGCGGGGCGCACCAGGCCGAACAGCACCGCCAGCGCGACGAGGGTCAGGCCCGCGGGCACGCCGCCGGCACGCAGCAGGTCCAGCAGCCACTGCTGCTTCCACAGCGGCAGCTCCTCGGGCTTCAGTGCCGCCTCGGCCTTGAACGGCGCGTTGATCACCTTGACCGAGTCGCCGCGCGTCTGGTCGAAGCCGATGGCTTCCTGCACCAGGGCGGTGAGCTTGTCCATCTCGTCCTGCGACAGGGGCGTGCTGGTCGTCTTGCCCTTGGCGTCGGTGTTGACCTTCTGGTTGACGACGACGGCCGCGTTGAGGTGGCGCACCAGGCCGGTGGCGTTGCGGGTGACGCGCACGGTGCGGTCGACCTCGTAGTTGGTGACGGTCTCGCGGTGGCCGTTGGCGCCGATCGTGCCGCCCTGGGCCGCCTGCAGCGGCGCCGAGGCGCCGTTGATCGGCGCGGTGGCGGGCACCGGTGGCTGGTTGCTGCTGGCGCCGGGCACGCCCGAGGGCACGTTGCCGGCGCTGCCGCCGGCGTCGCTCGACTGCTGGCTGCGCACCGTGGCGTCGGCCGGGTTGCCGTTCGGCTTGAACTGCTCGGAGGTGGCTTCGCTCTGCGAGAAGTCGATGTCGGCGGTGACCGAGGCGCGCAGGTTCTCGCGGCCGACCACCGGCTCGAGCAGTTCCTGGATGCGCTTGGTGTAGCTGGCCTCCATCTGCGTGCGGTACTGCAGCTGCGTCGCGTCCAGGCCCTGCGAGTTGGCGCGGTCGCCGTTCTCGGTCAGCAGCGCGCCGGTCTGGTCGAGCACGCTGACATCCTTGGTCTGCAGCTCGGGCACGCTGGAGGCCACGAGGTGGACGATGCCGGCCAGTTGCGAGCGATCGAGCGTGCGGCCGCCGCGCAGCATCAGCACGACGGAGGCACTCGGCTTCTGCTGCTCGCGGAAGAAGCCGTTCTGGTTCGGCAGCGCCAGGTGGACGCGGGCGCTTTCCACGGCGTCGATGGAGCTGATCGTGCGCGTGAGCTCGCCCTCGAGCGCGCGCTGCAGGTTCACACGCTCCTGCGTCTGGGTCTGGCCGAACTTGGCGTTGTCCATCAGCTCGAAGCCGACGACGCTGGACTTGGGCAGGCCGGCGGACGCCAGCTTCAGGCGCACCTCGTTGACCTTGTCGGCGGGCACCAGGATGGCGGTGCCGCCCTCGGCGAACTTGTAGGGCACCTGCATCGTGGACAGCTGCGCGACCACGGCGCCGCCTTCCTTGTCCGGCAGGTTGGCGAACAGCACGCGGTAGTCGCCCTGCGAGCTCCACAGGCAGATCGCCACGATCACGGCGGCCAGTCCGGCGACGCCGGCGCCCAGCTTCATCTTCGCGCCGGCAGGCATCGCCATCATGCGGTCGAGCGGGCCGGGGGCGACGGCGAGGGGAACGGCAGGGGCGAGAGCTTGTTCCATGGAGGGCTGGGCGGATGGTTTGTTCGCTTGGGCACCGGACAGGGAACGACCCAGCCTCGGCGCAATGAACGCATTCTTTAGCCTCGCCCAATCGGACGAAGCCACGAGAAAGGCAGCATTCGTCCAGCAGATCTCTTCTTCTGTTACAGGCCTGCTCGCTAAAGTTCAGACCATGCCAGCCGAACCCGTCCTCCACGTCGCACGCGCCCTGCCCGCCTTCCCCGCGGCCAGCCGCCGCCCGGGCGCGCGGGCGACGAGGAGCGCCTCATGACGATGGACGTCCGGCTCAAGCCCTTCGACTTCGCCGCCGCGGTCGCGCGCGCCGGCCTGAAGACGGACGGCACCCCGATCGCCGGCGGCGCCAGCCCGCTGGGGTCGTCGGCCGGCGTGTCGGGAACCGGCAAGGCGGGCTTCGGCACGGCCCTGTCGGACGCGCTCAAGGGCGTCAGCGACATGCAGAACCAGGCCAGCTGGATGCAGAACGAGCTGCAGATGGACAACCCCACCGTCAGCCTCGAGCAGACGATGGTGACGATGCAGAAGGCGCAGATCGGCTTCCAGGCCGCGATCTCGGTGCGCAACCGGCTGGTGCAGTCCTACACGGACATCATGAACATGCAGGTCTGAGCGTTCGTCGCCCGGTCTCGAAGGCGCCCGCGTGGCGCATTTTCTCATTCAGCGGTTCCGGCGAATTGCCTTCGCAGGCGCGCGCTCGCGGGCCTGATGTAAGGGGCCCGCCCCCACGGGAGGGGTCTGGCGCATCTCCTCGAATCGCGCCGATGCGTTCGTCGGCAGCGACGGTATCGAGCGCGTTCGAGGCAATGCCTGACCCCGGTGCGCCACTGCAGCAGCGACGGGGTCAGGCATTGCCTCGTCCGCGAGCGAGTCCTCAGAGATGGCTGGCCGCATGGCGTGGACGAGGAGATGCCAGACCCCCTCCAGCGCGTCGGCACGCGCGTCGAACGCCGGCCGCTCACCCGTCCAGGGTGTCTTCGTCCATCAACCCACCGACGCGCCAGCAGGCCCCACCCACGACCAGCCCCAGCACCGCGAGCGTGACCGCCAGCCGCCGCCCGTGCCACAGCGACGACAGCCAGCGATCGAACTCCGCCGTCTGCACGCTGGCCCGCCCTCCCAGGCGCTCGAGCTGCTGCATCTCGCGCCGGTGCTCGACCGCGTCGAGCTCCTCGTCGGGGCCAGCATGCACCCAGGCGGCCGCAGCCAGCACGAGGCCGACGGCGGCGATCGCGAGGCCGGCGCGCTTCAGGAGCAGGGCATTCGAGGACATGGGGGCGGATTGTCGCCGCGCGACGGCCCCCCTTTGCGCAAACGGGCCGCCCCGTTCGCGCAAGCGCCCATCACTTGATGGTGTAGCTGTCCCCGTACGTCTTCCACTTCAACGGCGTATCCAGGCCGAGGTTGCCGTTCTTGAGGAACACGCGCTGCTCGGTGTCGATGCGCGAGGTGTCGGAGTGCGCTTCCTCCTTCTTCATCACGACCTTTCGGGCGTCGAGGTAGGCATTGAGGTAGGTCGTCTCGTTTCCGCCCTGGGCCGGGGTCCTGGCCTTCTTCATGGCCGCCTTGCGGATGCCGCCGAAGCTGTCGGAATCGTCGCCGGGGCCGTGCATCACCATCGCGTCGTAGTAGATGAACTGGCCCAGCGCGTGCAGGCCGTCGGACTTGGCCTGGTTGACCGCCGGGTTGAAGTAGACGCTGTCGCGCTCGGCGTCCTGCGCCGCCTGGAACGCGGTGTCCGAGGCGGCCTTGTGCCACGCCGAGACGAAGGACGAGCCCAACCCCGAGTGCGAGTCGGTGCCGTTGACCTTCCTGAGCGCCGGCAGGTACTTGGCCAGGCCGTTGCCGGGCTCGCGGTCGGCGTAGTCCTGGACGACCTCCAGCATGTCGCCGGTGCCCGAGCAGAAGCCGATGATGCCGCCGGTGTAGCCGCGGCCGTCGCCGATGTCCTCGATGTAGGTGTACTGGGCCTTCCAGTCGAGCGAGGAGTTCTCGGCGCTGGACACGAGCTCCATCGCGATCTCCTTCTTCCGGGCGTCGAACAGGTCGGCCGACGAGGCCTTGGCAGCCAGCGCCAGGGCCTTGCCCTCGGCGTCGTCGGCCTGCATCGCGGCCTCGTCGTCGGCGGCGCTGCCGCCGCCGCAGCCGGCGACGAGGCAGGAGGCCGCCAGCGCGAGCGGCAGCAGGGCGAGTTGCAGGGGACGCACGCGGGCGCCGGACACGAGGACAGTCATGGGGGATCTCCGGTGGGTGGTGGTGGGGAGGAAAAGGCGCGGGGCGCCGCGGCCCCGCGCGCGGGGGAGCCTGCTATTGCCGGGTGAAGCGCCAGGCCTGGTTGACGTTGCCCGTGCAGTGCCACTGCTGGATCCTGGCGCTGTCGTTGGTGCTCCAGCCGGTCACGTCCAGGCACTTGCCGCTGTTCTCGTTCGTGATGACGAAGGTGGTCGGGTCCGAGCCCGGCTTGATCGAGAAGCGCTGCGCGCCGGTGCCGTTGTCGGTGTACTGCTGCACCTTCGCGCCGTCGGCGGTCGAGGCCGACGCGATGTCGATCGCCTTGCCGCTGTGGGTGTTGACGAGGCGGTACCAGCCCGCGCCCATGTTGGTCAGCTTGAACGTCTGGGCGCCGGTGCCGTTGCACTGGTACTGCTGCACCTGCGCGCCGTTGGCGGTGGAGGCGGCCGCGATGTCGACGCACTTGCCGCTGAAGGCCGACGTGATCGTGTAGGTGCCGTCGGCCAGCGCGCCCGGCGGGGTGGCCTTGGCGGCGGCCATGATCTTGTAGAACTCGTAGGCCTTGGTGTTGACCAGGCTGTAGTCGTTGAAGTCGCTGCCGCCGGGCATGTCGCGCTGCAGCGCCCAGTACGACAGCAGGCCCAGGCCCTTCTGCTGCGCGAAGCTCGTCAGCTGCGTCGCATCGGCCTGGCGGAACACCTCGCTGGTGGTGTCGTTGACGCCGATCATCGGGGTCACGCCGATCATGGCCCACAGCTGCGCGTCCGACTTGCCGCTGAAGATGGGCTTGATCTGGTTGAACGTGGCGGTGGCCGCGTCGATCGCGCGCTGGCCCATCGCGCTGGAGGCATCGCCGTAGTCCATCGCCATGATGTTGACCATCGAGACGTTGACGCCCGCGCTGGCGGCGCTGCGCACCACGGTGACGGCTTCCGACGGCAGCCCGGTCGGGTCGACCGGCAGCGTGTACGACACATACAGGCCGGGGTACGCCGCCTGCAGCCGCTTGGCGACGTTGTTGCGGCGCGTGTTGAGCGTGCCGCTGCTGATCTGGCTGCCCTCGACGTCGAAGTCGATCGCGCGCGCGCCGGTGGTGTCGAGCGCGTTCTTGATCAGGTTGAACATGCCGTCGTCCGAGCACGCCCCTTCCAGGTAGGTGCCCGAGGCGCCGCCGAACGACAGGATCACGCGGCCGCCCGCGGCCTGGAAGTCGAGGATGTCGGTCTTGCCGGCGCCGCTCAGGTTGGCCTCGAGCCCGCCGCCCATGGAACAGCCGCCCCCCGAGACGCCGAACGCCATCGTGGCGGCGGTCACGCCGCCGGCCGACCGGGCCTGCATCAGCGTCGACGGGGTGTAGCCGCCGCCGTAGGCCCAGGTCTCGAAGTACGGCGCCACCTCGGTCGCCTGGGTGGCTTGTGTTAGCGCTAGCGCGGCCGTGGCGACCGCGAACGAGAGACGAGTCTTCATGGATTCCTCAGTCGGGTTGGGAGTTCGGGAAAGGACGCACTCCGGGGAGAATCACGTCCGTAGACCACTGCCGAGTCCGGCGCGACGCACCAGCCTGCTCGCCTGTCATCGAGGCCGCCCGGGTCAGTCGGGTGCTCCGAAAGTCATTAAGTCAATTTGCTTTAATAACTTGGGCGAAGCGTAAGGCGGCTGGGCGGCTGGTCATGACCGGGTTAGTACCAATGCATACCGCGATCAAGGTACGGGGTACCCCGCACGGTATCGCCGAGTGCCGTGGAAGCCGCTCCGGGGCGTCCCGTCGACCGGGTTGACAGTGTTGGGGTTCGGCCCCGTCCACCGGCTCCGGCGCCTCGGCGCGCGCCGTCAGTCGTGGGCCAGCGATGTCGAGCCGGCCGCCCGCCGGAACATGCGCACCGTGCCGCGCCCTGCCCGCTTGGCGTCGTAGCACGCCTCGTCGGCGGCCTCCAGCACCTGCTTGACCGAGTCGAAGGTGGCGTCGATGGCGACGATGCCGATGCTCGCGCCCACCGACAGCAGCTGCGACTGCCCGCCGCTGCTCCAGACGAGCGTGTGCTCCGCCACGCGCGCGCAGATGCCCGCGGCGATGCGCTCCGCCGCGCGCGGGTCGCAGCCGCGCAGCAGCACGGCGAACTCGTCGCCGCCGATGCGTGCGACGGTGTCGTGCGCGCGGGCGCGCGTGAGCAGGATCGCGGCGATGTCCTTGAGCAGCACGTCGCCAGCCGCGTGGCCGCTGCTGTCGTTGACGGCCTTGAAGCGATCGAGGTCGATGAACAGCGCGGCCAAGGGCTCGGAGTCGGCCCGTTGGCCGATCTCCTCGGCCAGTCGCAGCTCGAACTCGCGACGGTTGACCAGGCGGGTGAGTTCGTCATGCGAAGCCGACCACGACAACTGCTCGCGGTGGCGGCGGCTCTCCGTGATGTCCGTGAAGATCCAGATCGTGCCGGCGCTGGCGTCGCCCGCGCAGACGGGAGCGCCCTGCAGCCGCGCCCAGAACCGGCTGGAATCGGCACGCACGAGCTCGCGCTCGGTGTCGCAGGTGCCGCCGGCGGCGAACGTCTCGGTGGCCATGCGCATGAATTCGCGGTGCGCCTCGTCGGACGGGCAGATCACCTGGCTCTGCATGCCGTGTACGTGCGCGCTGTCGTAGCCGAACAGGCGCGCGAACTCGTCGCTCACCAGCTCGAAGCGGCCCATGCGCGTGAAGGCGATGCCCACCGGCGCGGTGGCCATCACCGCGCGCATCTTGCCCAGCAGCTCGTCGCTCGCCTTGTGCCAGTCGGCCTTCTGGCGCAGCACGTACTGGAACACGCGCGTGAGCTCGCCCAGCTCGCCGCCGGCCTGGGGCCATGGCTCCTGCGCGGAGAAATCCTCGCCGATCAGGCGCAGGGCGCGCTTCTCGAGGTGGCGCAGCGGACGCAGCAGCGCCAGCATCACCAGCAGGATGATCAGGCCGCCGGCGACCGCCACGGCGGAGCCGATCCAGATCGCCTGCCGCCGGCCGGCGGTCGGCCCGCCCAGCAGCACTTCGGCGGGTGCGCTGCGGAACACCACCCAGTCGGCAGCGGGCACGCCGGCCATCGCCACGATGTCGCCGCCGAGATGCCGCGCGCACCCCTGCGGCTCGATCGGCGCGCCCTCGGCCCGCCATTGCGCGACCGCGCCGGCGAAGTGCGGGTCGGCCTCGAGCCGGGTCATCACGCGCGCCGGGTCGGCGCTGGAGACGACCTTGCCGTCGGCGTCGGCGATCACCGTGGCCACGGGGCTGTGGTCGTCCATCGCCGGGCGCGTCAGGTCGTTGAGCAGCGCGTTGGACGACAGCTTCATGCCGCCGATCAGGATCGCGGTGACGTGGCCGTCCGCATCGAACATGGGCATCGTGATCGCGAACATGGGCGTGCCGCTGGTGCGGCTGACGCCCACGCGCGACACCACGCTGCGGCGCTCGCGCACCGTGCGGCGCAGGTAGTCGCGGTCGGACGCGTCGATGTCGGTGCCGCGCACGGCGCCGTTCTCGACGAAGCCGATCACGTGCAGGCGGCCGTCGGCGAGGAACACGCCGTCGAACAGGCTGGACAGCACGCGCTGCCCGTCGAGCCAGCGCTTGACGGCATCCGGATCGGCCAGCTGCGTGGCATCGAGCTGCGTCGTCGCGGCGCGCAGCGAGTTCTGCAGCGACACGATCTTGGCCGACAGCACCAGGCCGATGCGCTCGGCGTTGGCGACCTCGGAATCGAGGGCCGCGCGCTGGCTGCGCTGCTCCATGGCGCGCAGCACGAGCACCACGGTGAGCGCGACGCTCGCCGCAATGAGCACCAGGCCCGCGAGCGCGAGCCTGATCTTGAGCGAGCCGCCGAAATAGCGCAGACCACGCATCACGGGTGTCCGGACAGGAGGAGCGCCGCGCGCTACTCGTTGGGCATCAGCCGCCGGCGCTTCTGCGTCTGGTCGATGTAGACCTGCAATGCACGCTGCGCCGTCGGGCTCATGCCGACGATCTCGCACCCGAGCCGCACGGAGCCGTTCTCGGCGCCGGTGGAGGTGACGTGGTGCAGCATCAGTCCGGCATCGATCTGCGTGTCGGCGTCCAGCGACAGCCGCACGCTCTTGATCACCGCCCCGGGCTGCAGGCCGGGAACGTTGGAGGGCTGCAGCAACGCGCAACCGCCGATGCTGACGTCGAGCACGCGCAGCGCGACGCTCATGTCGGGAATGCCCGGGTGGCGGAACGACGCCGTCGGCGAGGTGCGCTCGATGGTGCGCACCCGGAAGGTGTTGCGGCGCTGGAAGCGGAACAGCTCGCGCGGCAGGCGGGCCTGCAGCACGCTGGCCTTGGGGCCTTGCACCAGCACCAGGTCGCCGACGTCGAACTGCACCTTGACGCGGTCGAGGTAGGCGACGGCGACGCATTCGTCGGCCTCGACGATGTCGTGCACGGCGGGCTGTTGCAGGTCGGCCGTGAACGAGATGCGGGCGTTGGCCGAATCGACCGTCCACAGCGTGGTCGTGTAGGCGCTGCCGTCGGAGGCGCTCAGGTTCAGCGGCGCCACCTCGTCCATCAGCTGCTTGAGCAATGCGCGGATCTCACCGGGCGCGCTGACGCGGAACTCGGCGAGGCCGTCGCCGGATCCCAGCGCGTCGAGCGAGGCGGGGCGGGTGTCTTCGAACATGGCGATGGGGGTCCGTTGGGAGGCTCGCGAAGCGGCTGATCGGTTCGATCTCGCGCGAAGCGAGCGTCGGGCCCCGCGCCGGTCCGGGCCCCTCGGGGGCAGCGACCAGCGAGGGCGCGGGGGTTCAGTGAAGGAATGCGGGACGGCTGCCGCCACCCATCATCTGGTCCAGGTCTTCCAGCCAGGGCTCGGCCAGATGGCGGATCTCGGCGTCGTTCAGGAGGATGCGCTGCATGATGCGCGACTTCTCCTTGGCCTCGGTCTGCATCAGCTGGGTCGACTGGGCGGCGTTCTTGAGCTGCGCGATCAGCACGGCACAGGCGCCTTCGAGCTTGACGACCTCGTCCCAGTTGCCCGCGCGAGCCGCGGCGAGCATCTCGGCACTGGCCTTCTCGATGGCCTCGTAGTAGTTGAGCAGCTTGGTACTCATGATCTTCTTTTGGGTGAAGGTGCTCGAGATGTTCACAGGTTGCCCGCTTCCACTTGAGGCCCGATGGCGACCCAGGCGTCCCGCAGGGGGCCCAGGAGGCGTGCGCATTCGTCCAGCGCGGCCTCGTCGTTCTTGAGGTTGGCCTGCAGCAGGCGCAGGCCGACGTACGCGTACAGCGAATCCAGGTCCGCGGCCAGGCGGCCGCCGCCTTCCAGGTTGAGGCCGGCCTTCAGGCCTTCCTCGACGATGCGGGCGGCGCGGCCGATGGCCTTGCCCTTGGCCTCGATCTGGCCCGCGCGCATGGCGCCGCGCGCCGTCACGAGGGAATCCATGAAGCCGTTGAACAGCAACTCGATCAGCTTGTGGGCCGACGCGGCGTTGACGCTGGTCTCGACGCCGACGCGCGCGTACGCGTTGGCGAAGCCGTAGGAACGGCCGAATGCGGAAGGGGTGGCGGAGGAGAACATGGTGAGTTCGGGATCCGTGTCCGTGAAGTGTTCGTCTTGACCTGTTATCGGAAGTGTCGGCGCCGGTCTTGAAGCGGAACTGTCCGGTTTGAGCCGTCATGTCCGCGCAAGCTGCGAGACAGCGGAACGTTTCGAGGACTCCCGACGGCCGGCGCCGGCGGAAGCCCCCGGGGTCAGGCCTTCTGCATCAACGCGACCTGCTGCGAGACGTAGCTCGACAGCGCGTTCATCTTCGACATCGTCGTGTCCAGCGCCTGGTACTGCGCGGTGAGGCGCGCCTGCGTCGCGTCCAGGTGCGTCTGCATGTCGTCCTGCTGCTGCTGGTTGCGCGAGAGCTCGCCCTTGAGGCCCGCGGTGCGCGAGAACAGCGAGCCGTCGGTGGCATTGGCCTTGTCGGCCAGCGCCGCGAAGCGCTGGGCGATGCCGGTGTTCTCGTTGGTCGTGCCGAACGTCGTGAACAGCTTGGACAGCTCGTCGGGGTGCGACAGCGCCGACGTCAGCTTGTTCTGGTTGGCCACCGACAGCGTCCCGTCCTTCTGCACCGCGATGCCGATGTCGGACAACCGCGCGAACATGGAGGACGTCGTCGACGTGGTCGTGACGATCGCGCGCAGCTGGTTCTGGAAGCCGACGACCGACGGGTCGCCCTGCAGCGGCCCGTCCTGGCGCGAGGTGCCGGCGGCCACCGCCGTGCCGGCGTCGTACTTGGTCTGCAGCGAGATGTAGGACTGCAGCGCCGAGTACGCCGACACGAAGTCCGTGATCGCCTTCTGCATCGATGCCGTGTCCGTCGACACCTTCACGTCGACCGGATCCGTCGTCTTGCGCAGCAGCGTCAGGCTCAGGCCGTCCGAGATGTTGCTCAGCTTGTTGGAGGCCGACTCGATGTCGATGCCGTTGACGGTGGCCTTCGCATTGACCGCGGACTGGTTCAGCACCATCTGCGAGCCGGTCGCGCCGGTGCTGGCATCGAAGTTCAGCGCCGACAGGCCGGTGCCGGCGACGCCGTCGTCGGTGGTCTCGGCGGTGGTGATCCGGAAGGCATTGGCCGCGCCGGTGTCGCTCGATCGCAGCGACAGGCGCGAACCGTTCACGTCGGTGATGATCGACGCCTGCACGCCGGCGTTGGACGCGTTGATCTTGTCGCGGATCGCCGACAACGAGGTCTCGCTGGCGCCGATCGGGATGTCCACCTTCGCCGTGCTGCCCGCCACGAACGTGAGCGTGGGCGGCGTGGCGCCGTCGGACTTGTAGGTGCCCAGCTGGATGGAGATCGTGCCGGCGTTGAGCGTCGAGCCCGCCGACGCCGGCGAGGTGATCGTCTGGCCCTGCGCCATCTGCTGCACGCTGACCGAGTAGTCGCCCGGCGCGGCGGTGCCGCCCGCGGTGTCGGCGGTGACGGCCGTGGTGTCGGCGGAGCTGGAGGTCGTCTGCGTCCACAGCGTGGTCGACGACAGCGCGTGCGCCTTGTCGCCGAGCGTCGAGGTCAGGCTCTGGATCTGGCCGACCGCGGAGATCTCGGTCTGCACCGAGCTGGCCTTCTGCTGCAGCAGCGTCAGCGGCTGCGATTCCACCGCCATCAGCGACGTGATGATGCCCTTGACATCGAGTCCGCTGCCGATGCCGGCCGAACTGATGGAGCCGGTCGTCGTGCTCGTCGTGGTGGTCATGGAATTCCTTGGCGGTTCTTGAGCGGACTATCGGCGTTCCGCCGCCGAACTTGAGGGGCGAGACCGCGCCCGAACGCGATTGCACGTCCGGAAACCCCGTTCAATTCGACCGATCGATCGATTTCCCTGCCCCAATGGGAAAGGCGCGCCGCGCGAGCCTCCGCGACCGAGGTCGCCGGGGCTTGCGGGGCGCGCCTTCGCGGGGCGCGGAAGGATCAGCCTTGCAGCAGCTTGAGCACCTGCTGGGGCAGCTGGTTGGCCTGGGCGACCATCGCCGTGCCGGCCTGCTGCAGCACCTGCGAGCGGCTCATGTTGGCGGTTTCCGAGGCGAAATCGGCGTCCATGATCCGGCTGCGGGCGGCCGACTGGTTCTCGACGCCGACCTGCAGGTTCGTGATGATCGCGTCGAAGCGGCTCTGCGTGGCGCCGTAGGTGGCGCGGGTGTCGTTGACCGAGTCCAGCGCCTTGTCGATGTTGTCGATCACGGCGCCGATGGCGCCCAGCGTGGCCGAGGCGTCGATCAGGGCGGTCGACGTGTTGGTCACGGCGGTGATCGTCGTGTCCTGCGACATGTCGGTCGTCGCGATCGTGATCGTGTCGTCGGCGGTGGTGTTGGCGCCGATCTGGAAGGTCAGCGAGGTCGCGTCGGCGCCGAGGATGTGCTTGCCGTTGAAGGTCGTGCCGGCGAGGACGCGGCTGATTTCCTGCTGCAGCTGCGAGAACTCCTTGTTCAGCGAGTCCTTGTCCGACGAGCTGTTCGTGGCGTTGCGGGCCTGGACGGCCAGTTCGCGCATGCGCTGCAGCGAATTGCTGACCTGCGAGAGCGCGCCTTCGGCCGTCTGCGACATCGAGATGCCGTCGTTGGCATTGCGGATCGCCACGTTCATGCCGCGCGTCTGGGCATTCATGCGCTCGGCGATGGCCAGGCCGGCGGCGTCGTCCTTGGCGGAGTTCACGCGCAGGCCGGAGGACAGGCGCTGCATGGACGTCGCCAGGGAGCCCTGAGACATGTTGAGGTTGCGCTGCGCATTCAGCGAAGCAATGTTCGTATTGATCGTCAATGGCATGTGAATACTCCAGGACTCAGGCACAACCGGCGAAAGTGCCGGAACTCAGTTCGATGCGTGGCTGTCAGGCTGGCCTTTCAAACCACGCACCCTCCAAGCCCGGTACTTGGTCACCCCGACTTCGCTCGCGCTTCATCGCCGGTGCTTCCGGACCGCGTCCCCGGCTTCCCGTGGGAAGTAGGAGACGTTGGATTGGATTGTGCGAATACTTGAGCCCGGGCAAACCATCGATATGAGGCCTCAAGTCGCCCCAATTCGGGTCCGGGGACCGCGGGTTCGCCCGAGTTGCAACCGGCACCCGGCATGAAGAAAGCCCCGCCGGCTTGCGCCTGGCGGGGCTTCGTTGTCCTGGTCGGGCGGCGGGGCCGCGCCCCGCCGGGCTGGCGCGATCAGCGCAGCAGCGACAGCACCTGGGACGGCTGCTGGTTGGCCTGGGCGATCATCGCGGTGCCGGCCTGCTGCAGGACGTTGGCGCGGCTCATGTTGGCGGTTTCCGTGGCGAAGTCGGCGTCCATGATGCGGCTGCGCGCGGCCGTCTGGTTCTCGACGCTGGACTGCAGGTTCGAGATGATCGAGTCGAAGCGGCTCTGCGTCGCACCGAAGGTGGCGCGCGTGTCGTTGACGTCGTCGATGGCCTTGTCGATGTTGTCGATCACCGTGGCGATGGCGCCGGACGTGGCGGTCGAGTCGATCACGGCGGTGCTGGTGTTCGTCACGGCGCTCATGGTCGAGTCGTTGGTGACCATGTCGGTCGTCTTGATCGACACGGTGTCGTCGGACGTCGTGTTGGCGCCGACCTGGAAGTTCAGGGTCGTGGCGTCGGCGCCGAGGATGTGCTTGCCGTTGAAGGCCGTGCCGCCGAGCACGCGGGTGATTTCCGACTGCAGCTGGCCGAATTCCTTGTTCAGCGAGTCCTTGTCCGACGAGCTGTTCGTGGAGTTGCGGGCCTGGACGGCCAGTTCACGCATGCGCTGCAGCGAGTTGCTGACCTGCGCCAGGGCGCCGTCGGCGGTCTGCGCCAGCGAGATGCCGTCGTTGCTGTTGCGGATGGCCACGTTCATGCCGCGCACCTGCGCGTTCATGCGTTCGGCGATCGACAGGCCGGCGGCGTCGTCCTTGGCGGTGTTGATGCGCAGGCCCGAGGACAGGCGCTGCATGGACGTCGAGAGCGAGGACTGGGACGCCGACAGGTTGCGCTGGGCGTCGATCGACGCGATGTTGGTGTTGATCGAGAGGGTCATGATGATTCCTTGGGAAGGTGGAGACGCTTGGAAAGAACTCTCCGGCAAGAGCACTGGCGTCTGTTGGGTTGCCTAGCGCCAGGTGCTCCTACGGTCTGGGGCGTCGGGGACGCCGCCAGGCCTTTGGCCACTCACCGGACCCAAGCTCGAATCACGAGCCTGTTGAAATGGATATCGGGGTCCTGTCGGGAAAACTTGAGCCCCAAATGCACGCACGCCTGCCCGATTGCTCGAGAAGGCGTGCAGTCGAAAAGACGGGGAAAGACCGCGAACGGCGACGCATCGGGGCGAAGCCGTCCGGATCCCGGCCCGCGCGTCGTGCGCGGGCGCCGCTGAAGGATCAGCGCAGGAGCGACAGGACTTGCTGCGGCTGCTGGTTGGCCTGGGCGATCATCGCGGTGCCGGCCTGCTGCAGGACGTTGGCGCGGCTCATGTTGGCGGTTTCCGTGGCGAAGTCGGCGTCCATGATGCGGCTGCGCGCGGCC
>Ga0209677_100573_pt1 | contig 20260 bp, 19 predicted proteins | sample AraplaCvi_mCL_r2_2_FD_184285 | JGI IMG/M metagenome (GOLD analysis project Ga0209677, IMG submission 184285) | Arabidopsis root microbial communities from North Carolina, USA - plate scrape CL_Cvi_mCL_r2 (SPAdes) (version 2) | ecosystem: Host-associated > Plants > Roots > Endosphere | place: USA... | reverse complement strand
CAGGCCGACCCGGCCAACCTCGATCGCATCTATGTGGCAGGCGCCGGCGGCACGCAGGTGCCGCTGTCGGCGGTCGTGCATGCCGAGCGCGGGCTGTCGCCGCTCGCGGTGTTTCACTCGCAGTCGGTCCCGTCGACCACGGTGTCGTTCAATCTGCTGCCCGACGTGCCGCTGCAGGTCGCCACCACCAATATCCAGCGCGCCGTCGACGAGCTGCACATGCCGGAGGGCATCCGCGGCAGCTTCGATGGCAATGCCGGCGACTTCAACAAGACCAGCGGCCGGCAGCCGCTGCTGATCCTGTTCGCGCTGGTGGCGATGTATATCGTGCTCGGCGTGCTCTATGAGAGCCTCGCCCATCCGCTCACGATCATCTCGACGCTGCCGTCGGCGGGCCTCGGCGCGCTGCTTGCGCTTCAGGTCACCAACACGCCGCTGACCATCATCGCCTTCGTCGGCATCATCCTGTTGATCGGCATCGTCAAGAAGAACGGGATCATGATGGTGGATTTCGCGCTGGAGGCGGAGCGCCAGCACGGCCTGTCGTCGGCGGAGGCAATCTTCGAGGCCTGCCGTGCCCGGTTCCGGCCGATCCTGATGACGACGATGGCAGCGCTGTTCGCTGGCATCCCGCTGGTCATCGCGACCGGTCCCGGCACCGAGCTGCGCCGGCCGCTCGGCATCACCATCATCGGCGGGCTGTTCGTGTCTCAGATCCTGACGCTCTACACCACACCCGTGATCTATCTCCTGATCGACAGGCTGCGCCGCCGCCCCGAACCTCAGCCGCTCGCCGCGCCGGCGGAGTGATCGGCCATTGTCGGGACGAGTGGCGGCGCGTATAGCCGCACCATGTCCGAACACCCCGCTGCGCCGCATGTTGAAGACGCGAACGCCGATTGCCCGCGCTGCCAGAAGCCGCTGCCACTGTGCATCTGCGACAGCGTCACGCCGGTCGAAAGCCGAATCAAGCTCCTGATCCTGCAGCATCCGCAGGAGCAGGACAGGGCGCTCGGCACCGCGCGGCTGACGGCGCAGCACTTCAAGGATGCGGTGGTGCGCGTCGGGCTGTCCTGGCCTGGTCTCGCCAAGGCGCTGGGCCGGCCGGTCGCCGATCCCGCGCGCTGGGCCATCCTCTATCTCGGATCAGTCAAGGCGGCCGACCTCGATCCGGAGAGCGAGGTGATCGCGCTGACGCGCAAGAGTGAGGCGGCGGACGACCAGCGCGGCATCCTCAAATCGATCGAGGGCGTGATCCTGCTCGATGGCACCTGGAGCCAGGCCAAGGCGCTGTGGTGGCGCAATCCGTGGATGCTGAAATGCCAGCGCGTGATCCTCGGGCCCCGCCAGCCATCGCGCTATGGCCATTTGCGCCGCGAGCCGCGCCGCGATGGCCTGTCGACAATCGAGGCCGCCGGCATGTTGCTCGGGGCGCTCGAGCGGCGGCCGGACATCGCCGCGACGCTCACTGCCAGCTTCGAGCGGATGCTGACGCGCTACCGCGAGGTGGAACGCAGCCATCCCGAGCTGACGCCACGACCCAAACTCCGTGGGAACCGGGATCGGCGGCGGTCTAGATCATCGCTTTAGGAACCAACAGGTACGCTTCTTGCTTTGCAGCATGACAGAGGATGCGAGCTCATGCAGGAAGCTGAAAAATCGAACGTGGTGCAGATTAGGGATTTCGCCCACCTGCGGGGCCGCGCCGCGCATCTCGACCGGCCGGCAGCGACCCTGGCGATCACCCAGCGGACCGACTCGCCGATTCGGCGACTGCACGCACCGTATCCAGGCGGAATCGACGATCTGCCGGTCTGAGGCTCTTACAAATTCGGCCCGGGGCGGCCCGAAAATACCCTTGAGAACGACCCGCAAAGCGGCCTGAGGGTGGTTGCCTAACGCATTGATTGCCGATATTGGTCCGCGCCGGTGGGGCCACGTGGCGGAGTGGTTACGCAGCGGTCTGCAAAACCGTTTACACCAGTTCAATTCTGGTCGTGGCCTCCATCTTGATCCCTGAAATCGCCAGGCTTTGTTTGATCGGTGCGGGTTCCGCGCCGGCGCGCGGTGCCATGTGGTGCATGGGCTGTTGCCGCACGGTCCGCCATACGCGTGCGCCGCAGATCTTCGCGACGCACCGCGTTCCTGCTTCACTGCACAAACGAAAGTTGTAGAAGCCGGCGGCCTTCGCCTTGTTTTGGTCAGGTTGTGTCGTTGACATGATGCGATGTCAGCGTGCACTGCAAAACTCCCGAATAAGACGGGGCAGATGCCGTCGGGCGCGGCGGACTCAGCCACCCTTTCGACACGTCGCGCCATGATGCTCGCCACCCTCGGCGCAGCGACCTGCGTCTCTTTCGCGGCGGCCGCCGCTGAAGAGGAGCGTCCGGGCAGCGACAAGCGGCCGCAGCAGCGTGACCTCCTGGTCATGGCCGAAGGCGAGCGCGAGGGCGAGCTCATCAAGCCCGAAGATCTCAAGCTCGGCGGTCCGCCGCTGCTCGCCTGGCCGAAGGACCCTGCGAGCGCGGTGATCCGCGACGGCTCGCGCTTGAACGAGCTGCTTGTCGTCAAGCTTGCGCCTGAAGATCTCGACGAGGCGACGCGGCCACGCGCCGCCGACGGCATTGTCGCCTATTCGGCGGTTTGCACCCATGCCGGCTGTCCCATCACCGCCTGGATGAAGGCGAGCGAGGGGGAGCAGGAGGTCTTCAAATGCATGTGCCACAATTCCGAATATGACCCGCGCCGCGCGGCACAGGTCGTGTTCGGCCCCGCGCCACGTCGTCTCGCCGCACTGCCGCTGGCGATCGTCGACGGCGCGCTCGTCGTCGCCGGGACCTTCGTCGGAAAGGTAGGCGCCCAGCAGGGATGACGTGGTCATCCGAGATGACGCGGTCACGCGCCCATATCGAACTTTCGCACTGTTCAGAAAAACAATCGAAGCGAAACAGGGGAGGTTGCGTCCATGTCCATCAAGCAAATGTCCATCAAGCATATGACTATCAAGCACTGGCTGCTATCGAGCACCGTCGCTTTCACGTGCCTTGTCGCGCCTGCGGCGATTGCCGGCACCATCGACAATTACAGCTCGGTGACGTCGTCCCGTCTGGAGAATCCGGAAGCAGGCAACTGGATGCTCTATCGCCGCACCTATGACGGGCAGGGCTACAGCCCGCTGAGCCAGATCGACACCACCAACGTCAAGAATCTGGTGCCGGTATGGACCTTCGCGACCGGTGTGGTCGAAGGGCACGAGGCCCCGCCTATCGTCAACAATGGTGTCATGTTCATCGCCACGCCAATGGGCCAGGTGATCGCGCTCGACGCCAAGACCGGCGAGCAATATTGGCGCTACAAGCGCGAGCTGCCGGACGACCTGTTCCAGTTGCATCCGACCAGCCGTGGCGTCGGATTGTGGCAAGACAAGCTCTACCTCGCCACGACCGATGATCACGTCGTCGCACTCGACGCCAAGACCGGCAAGGTGGTCTGGGACAAGAAGGTCCAGGACTACAAGAAGGGCCAATACCTGACGCTGATGCCGCTTGTCGTCGACGGCAAGGTGATCGTCGGCGGCTCCGGCGGCGAGTTCGGCGTGCGCGGCTACGTCGTCGCCTACGATGCCAATGATGGCAAGGAGTTATGGCGCACCTTCACGATTCCCGGTGAAGGCGAGCCGGGCCACGACACCTGGAGTGGCGACGATTGGAAGCAGGGCGGCGGCTCGGCCTGGATGACTGGGACCTACGACAAGGACACCAAGACGATCTATTGGGGCGTCGGCAACGCTGCGCCATGGCCGGGCTCGATTCATCCCGGCGACAATCTCTACACCAGCTCGGTGATCGCGCTCGATCCCGCTGATGGCAAGATCAAGACCTACCACCAGTACCACCAAAACGATTCCTGGGACTGGGACGAGGTCGATGCGCCGATGCTCGTCGATCTGCAGCGCGACGGCCGCAGCTTCAAGAGCCTGATCCATCCGGGACGCGACGCGATCTTCTGGGTGCTGGAGCGCACGCCTGAGCGCATCAACTATGTCGCAGGCTGGCCCTTCGTCCATACCGACGTCTGGAAGGGCATCGAGCCGGAAAGCGGTCGGCCGATCGTCGATCCCGAGCACAAGCCAACGCTGGGTAAGCGAATTGAATTCTGTCCGTCGCTCTGGGGTGGCAAGGATTGGCCGTCTGCCGCCTATAGCCAGAAGACCGGACTGGTCTACGTTCCCGCCAACGAGAACTTCTGCGGTGGATTCACCGGCGAGAAGACGCCACTCGTTCCCGGTCAACTCTGGCTTGGCACCAAGCCTGAAGACATCGGCCTGACGGTGCGGCCCGGCGCCGATCATTTCGGCGAGCTGCAGGCGTGGGATCCCGCGACCGGCAAGAAGGTCTGGTCGCACAATTTCCCGAAGTCACAGCTGTTCGGCTCGGTGACGGCGACCGCGGGCGATCTCGTGCTTGCCGGCGGCACCAATGACCGCATGTTCCGGGCGTACGACGCCAAGAACGGCAACGTGCTCTGGGAGCAGAAGACCAACTCCGGCATCGTCGGCATGCCGATCGCCTACGAGGTTGATGGGGTCGAATACATCGCGGTGCAATCGGGCTGGGGTGTCGATGCCCAGCGCATTCAGGACGCGCTGTCGAAGGACAATGTCGGCGTCGAGGACAACGTCCCGCAAGGCGGCGTCGTCTGGGTCTTCGCGGTCAAGAAGTAGAAACGGGGATATCGCGGCTCGCAGTGGGCTCCGGACGTGGCATACGCAGTTGCGTCCGGACAACAGAGAATCAGCAGGCCGCGTGCCAGCCATCCGGAAACGGAATCAATGGCCAGCACGTCGCCTGGTTGTCGTTGGCCGCCTTGGGCGGAACGACAAAGGCGGGAAACAGACGGACCATCGAATCCTCCTGCGGCTCCGGCTCGAGCGCCGTGCGCACAACATCCAGCAATAACTCGAACTCAACTTCACTCATGGTGCCCTCGTGGCGCTTCGCGCGCGCACGGTCGCAAAACACTTCTGTGTACCAATTGAGCGAATCGCTCGAATTGTAGCGATCCGGGATTGGCGGCCCGATTGGTTAACGGCCGCTTTCAATCCCGCGCGGACCGTAGGGACAGGAGACGGCGGGAACGTGTGGGAAAGATCACAATTTCAGGGAAATATTCGCACTGCAGCTTTGGCCGCTGCTAGACGTGTGGCCGTGCTGCAGCCTGTTACCACCAAGCTTTGTCATCCGCTCCGCGCCAGCGGACGGTAAGCGATGATCATGGCGCGGAAAGACTGCCGTGGTGACCGCCGGCAGCGGCCATCTCGGTCCGTTGCGGGATGTCTTCGCGGGGGATGACGTCCGAGATCAGCTGCAGCAAGTCCCTCGGCTTGAACGGCTTGGCGAGGCGGTAGACACCGCTCACCTTGACTGACATGCCAAGGAAATCAGGCGCACCGCGCCCGGATTCCAGCACCATGCCCGACATCATCACGATCGGCATCTCGGGCCTGGCTGCGCGTGCCGCGCGGATCACCTCGTTGCCATTGATATCGGCCAGATTGAGATCGATCAGGGCCGCTGAATAGTCGCCGCACACCACGGCTTCGCGCGCCGCACGGCCATCAGTCATGGCGGTCACCGCATAACCGTGCCTGGCCAGCAGGTGCTGAATGACGCAACAGACGCCAATCTCGTCGTCAACGACCAGTATTCTTGTCATGATGCCTTCCGAACTGACAAAGAGCCGCTGTTATGTTGCGGAGCGCCGGTGAGCAGTTGGCGGCGGACCTCGACGGCGCGGTCAATGGCCTCGAGCAGATCCAGCATATCGAAGGGTTTCTGCAGGGCAGCCGTCGCACCGAGCTTGATCGCCATGCCCAGAAAATCGGGTGCGCCCTGCCGGCGATCAGTAAAGGCGTATCCGGAAATGGCGATGAAGGGGACGGCCGGATCAATCTTGATCAGTTCACGAATGGTCGCGAGTCCGTCCATCCCCGGCATGAACATATCGATGACGACGGCGTCGAAGGGTACGCTGCCGAGTAGCCGGATGCCTGTCGGCCCGTCCGGCGCCAGGAAGACCCCGAACTTCTTCTTCTTGAGCAGCAGTTCCAGCGCAGTGCGCGTTGCTTGGTCGTCATCGATGATGAGGACGGTCGGCATGGGCAACCTCTGTGTCAGCCAGACTGGAGGACGCGCACGCAACCGGACTCTCGGCAACTCAACGCTGCTGCGACTCAAAAGTTACAGCACTGGTACGTTTATAGACTGAATCAGATTTTTTTTGATTGCAACCGCCAGTTTTGTGGCGGCAGATCGCACGATCTTTTGTGATTTCTCATGAACGAAACTAATGAGCGACGAGCCGGCAATGATGATGAATGCTGCTGTGCACCATACGATGCAAGCGGACCTATGAACGCCGTTCTAGATGAACGCCGTTTGAACCAAGCAGTTGGCATGGTGGCGGCGGGTAAATTGATCCTGACTCGGGATCGGCTGTAGCAGCCCCCGACATCATTGGACGCAGCACGCGTATCAGGCCTCGCTTTGCCAGGAGGACGGCACGAAGAACGGCGTCAGTTCGCGCGCGAAAGCCTGTCGCGAGATGATGCGGCTCGATGGCGAGATTGGCAGCTCCTCCCATTCCGTCCGGTCGACGAACTTCAAGGACGCGATCTCCTCGCCATCAGGTGCCAGCGCGCCGCCAACGATGACCGCCTCGAATGCGATGACCGTGTAGTAGGTGAGGTCGCCATTCGGGTAGCGGATCATGAACTCGGGGCCGCCGAACACGCCGATCAGCCGCTGCGGCCGCGTCAACAGGCCGGTCTCCTCGAAGCATTCGCGCACGGCTGCATCCGCCGGATGCTCCTCCGGGTCGATCGCGCCGCCCGGCAGTGTCCAGCGTCCGGTTTCGGCATCACGTCCGAGCAGCAACCGATTCTCGGTGTCGAAGATCGAGATCGAGACCGCCGTCGTCGCCAGCAGGTCGTGGCCGATCTTGTCACGAACGGCCTTCATGTGGTCGGAGATGGGCATTCGGCGAAACCGGTCTTCCGGGACGGGGAGGGAGTGCCTCGCTTGCCGGATGAGTGACGGAACGTCAAGACCACCGGTCCGCCACCACCGGCCATCGAGTCGGTGCTCTTTCAGGGCGGAATGCCGCATTGCTGTTGAGGTAGATCAACATTCTGTCCGTGTTCTTGCTCCGAAAGATGGAGACTCGAACTGCCGCCAAGGGGGCAACCACATGGGTCCGTTGCTCAAGGAATTCCGGCACAACCCTCTGTCATGGATGCTGATATTCGTGCCCATTGTGTTGGTGGCCGAGCGGATCTCGCCATCGGCTCATACGATCCTTTTCGTGCTTGCCGTTCTCGCAATCGTGCCGCTGGCGGCTCTTCTCAGTCAGGCGACCGAAAGTGTCGCTGTGAAGACCGGTGATGCGATAGGCGGACTACTCAACGCGACCTTGGGAAATCTCACGGAACTGATCATCGCCGTCGCTGCGCTCCAGTCGGGAGAGTACACGTTGGTAAAGGCGTCGATTGCGGGCGCTATCGTGACCAACGCGCTTTTTATGCTCGGCGGAGCTTTTTTGCTCGGCGGACTTCGACATCACGTTCAGGAATACAATCGGGCCGGAGGAAGGCTGTATTCGGGACTGCTCCTGATGGCCACGATCGCTCTTCTTGCGCCGGCAGCTGTCGCAGGTCTCGACTTCGCGGCGGGCGGAGCGATAACGCAGAAACTCAGCGCGAGCCTCGCCATATTGCTCATCATTGCCTACGCGCTCGGCTTGCTGTTCTCGCTCAAGACGCACAAGGAACTGTTTGCCAGTCAGGACCAGCACGAGGCCGGCGAAACGGTGTGGCCGCTCGGACTCGCCGTCGGCACGCTGATTGTCGTCACCGTGCTGGTCGCGCTGGTCAGCGAAATATTCGTCTCGTCGGTGCAGGAGGCCGGAGAGACGCTCGGTATGAGCCAGGCTTTCGTCGGGTTCATTGTCGTCGCTCTGGTCGGCGCAGCAGCCGAGATGGCCGTCGCATTCTCCGCTGCGCGCAACGATCGTCTCGACATGAGCGTCGGCATAGCCCTCGGAAGCGCCTCTCAGATAGCGCTGTTCGTTGCTCCCGTTCTTGTGCTTCTGAGTTACGTCGTCGGTCCCAAACCGATGAATTTGCAGTTCTGGCCGGGTGCGGTGACGATGGTGATGATCTCCACCGTCACGGCTTCCTTTGTAACCAGCAGCGGACGCTCCGCCTGGTTCATCGGGGTCTTGCTCGTATTCATCTACATCATATTTGCAATGACGCTGTACGTTCTGCCGCCGCAGGGCTGACGGGCCGCCGAATTGCGCTCGCCAAGTCAGTCTCTCTCGAGCGTCAGGCTCAGGACTTCGAAAATCACGGCCGTGGACCATCCAAACAACAGCACGCCGTTCATCGCGGTCATCGGTCCAAACAGACGCCAGCGCGGCACAGGCACGACGTCGCCGTATCCTAGTGTCGTGAAATTGACGAACGCGAAATATAGCCGGTCCGCACCTTCCGGCGCGGCGTCGAGGATCCCATAAGCCAGCGACCAGATTGCAATCTCGCAGATGTGGGCCCCCATGAGCACCGCCACCGTGCCGATCATCACCGCACTTAGTCGCAAAGTGGGAAAAGATCGCCGCGTCGAAGCAATGCGTCGTACCACGCGGATTACGATAACCATCGCCATCGCATGAACGGCGATGTTGGCAAGACTGATTGCAGCTCCAAGGAATATCTGCCTGAGCATGATGATGCGCTATGATCTGCCGATTGGACGGAGAGGCGAATATGCGACTTGAAGGAAAGGCCGCCCAGAATGCCTATTTCATTGCAGCCAAGGCTTCAATGATAGGGCGATTGCTCACCCTGATCAGTCCGCCCCCCGGATAATCCATGTCGATGGTCATCCACAGTGCGGCCGCGAGAACGGTTCCGTAAACGGCGTCGAGCGTGGAAAATCGGCGGCCGATACGACCGTTGCCGAACCCTATGATACCCAGACTGATTGCTGCCGTTCCCAACAGCACCGCCATGATCGGGATAGGCAGGTGTCTCCTCGCCGTAGCAAGGTGCGTCGAGTGCAAATCGATGACATCGTTGATCGGCGGCAGAACCATCGCCATCAGGGGGGCGTTGTCTTGAGTGGCGGCGGTCGCCGACCTCCACATCCGTTCATGCAAACCACTTGCCTTGGCGAGCAGAGGTTCAATTTGCTTGCGCCCTTCGCGACTAAGCAGCATGGCCCTGTCGGCCGTATATTCCTTGAGTGCAGCTTTCAGTTCGCCGCGTCGAGGCTCGGCGATGGTGTCGGCTCTCAAATAGGCAGTCCCGAGAGCGTTCGCCTCCTTCACGATGATGTCTACCCGATTGGTGAAGCGCGATGCTGCCCCGAAAATGCAAAGCCGATCAAGAAAGCAACGAGAGCGGCCGTGGATGTCCGAACCAGCGCGATTTGTCGATCAAATGGCTCATCAGCCGAGCGAGTAAGCGATCCAAGCCAAAAGCCAATCTCATGGGCAGCAACAACTCCGGCGATGAGACCTACTGCGACAAGCAACTCATTCATCGTGGCCTCAACTTAAGCCGCAAGTCAGGATGAACCGCCGATCGAGTTTTTGCACGGGACGAGCGTTCATCGGGTAGAGCTTGGCGAAACGAGCAACATCAACCACCGCCACCTCAATGGGGCGTGTGAGCACGAGCCAGTCGACGGTCTGACTGCACGGTGGCGTCGTTAGCGATCCCTTGTAGTGGTAAAAGGTCCGCCGCTCAGGCAGCAATCGGTTGGGGTCAATGGCGGGATCGGCTGCAACAGGCGGTCCTTGCTCCACAGGCATGGTCGAGACGATCTTGTTGAACGCAGCGTTGGATTTGCCCGGAACGATGAACACACCGAGAACTGCGAGGTCGGCGCTGTCGGCCGCGTGGACAAAGTGCGCTTCCACGGCGAATCCTTTGCCATGGACAAGATGTTCGCTTGGATGGTGGAAGTGAAATTGTGTCAGTCCATAGCTGCGTTCGCCCAGATGGAGCGCGCCGCCTGCCGCAAAGTTGAGCTGAATAGTATGCCCGTTATTGATGATCGTATCGGCTCGCCTGTTCCAATCGATCTTGAGCGGCGGCTGCCGGGCGCTGATGGCGCCGATGATATCGACGGGCGACTGCTGATCGCCCGCCGAGCACGGTGTATCCGCCGCGTCGAGACTACCCCACTTGTTGGGCCCGGTGTCACCCTCGTAGGTCCAATGCTTGCTTTCCTCGGCGGCAAGGCCAATCGAAGCGCACAAGGGACATAGCCCAAAACCCGCAAAAAGTGTTAGTGCCCGACGACGATGCACCGTTATCTCCCTGCAAGGCAAGGCTACTCGACTGCGTGGCAACGTAGTTGAAAATAATTCGACCGCGACCGAATTGCGAGGGGCACGGGAATAATCTCAGTCCTATTTGGTCGGACGTCGCTGATGACGTTCCAGCCGCAGCCTTTGCGCTCTCATGCGCTTTGTTTCTTCATCGAGCTCGTCGATTTTTTCATCGAGCTTCACGCTTTTCGATGTCGCTTCGCCGCCGCGTATCCTTTCGAGCGCTTTCTCAACGGAGAGTTTAGTTGTTTCAGACATGCTGACCTCACAAGTAGCCATTCTTCTAGCCATTCTTCACCACTTCAATGCGATTGCGTGTGATGGCGGAGAGACTTGCTTTGATTAAGATCAACATAGCTGAGAAGTCGGCTCGCCGAACTGGCAGTGATCCTGACGCATAAAGCGCATAGGGCAGGTAGCCTGCCGCCGGCAGGGTTGGCCAATCGTGCGTGCGGCGGCCATTGTTGAATGATGCGACCAAGATCATGATCCGCGGCGAAGAAGGTCGAGCGACCGCATGAAGGAGGCACGACATGCGCGTGATGTTTTGTTTCATCGTAGCGACTACGATGATCCTCGCCGTTGAGCCCGCACCGGGGCAAACCTACGACCCACGATACCCGGTCTGTATGCAGACCTTCGGCCCACAGAGCAGCATCAATTGTAGTTACATGTCGATGGCTAATTGTCGGATGCTGGCGCAAGGTCGCTCAGCGCAGTGTTTGACCAACCCTTATTTCGCGCAAGACCGCAAGTCCCGGCACTGACGTGCGCCTGTGAGAATGGTTGTGCCGCCACTCCGCGCTCGGGATGACAAGATCAGAGAGGCCTGCACCTAGGGATAATTGTTCCGAGAGGGTTTTTCGGAGACTGCAATGCACCACGTGCCACGTGTTGGACCCGCGATGCACCGCGCCGGGGTTGATTTCCACTCAAGCGCGAAGCCTCCGCCAACAAGCAAGGCGCTGAGAATCAACGGCTGTAAAACATCGCGCGCCCGCGACGAACGAAGCGAGTTCGTTCGCCGCACGAGTTCCGCAACGATAGAAGTCGCTGTCCGGTCCGCGCAGGGCTGGTCGCCTTCGGGCGCGTCGATGCCAAAGTCGGATCCTCACGCCGTGGATCTCGATCGTATCGCCATCGATCACGCTGGTCTGGCCGACCAAATCGTCTCCAGGCGCGGCCGATGTGAGCGGGGCAGGGAGAAGAACAACGATCACGAAGAGGAAGCTAGGCTGGGCCCAACAAAACGTCCGACATGCCTGCATCCGAGTTTACGGAGCATTGAATTTGTTGGGTTTTTGGAGCCGAGATGATGGGGTGGCTCCCCGGGCTGGATTCGAACCAGCGACCATTCGATTAACAGTCGAATGCTCTACCGCTGAGCTACCGAGGAACAGGCGAAGCAAATGTTCGCGAGCGGGGCTGCGTATAACAAAGCCTCTTCGCCTTGCATAGAAGGAAATCGCATCTCGCCGGTCGTTCTCCGCGAGGGCTGAAAACCGACGTTCAGACAAAGGGTTATGGGCGAGATTTCGATCCGGATGAGGCCGGTCACCCACAGGGAGATGACGGGAATTTCACTAGAAGCCGTGGTGGCCAGCAATCATATTTGCCACGCGAATTGCAATCGTCGGGACCTGGAGGTGATTCAATGCCGAGCACCATTGCCGAGCCCCTTCGCGGCGTCAGTGCGCCGCCATTGATTTCCGTCGGAATCGCGGCGCTCAGCGACGAGGAGTGCGTGGAGCGGCTCGCCCATGCCGTCGAGGAGCACGATTCGGAGAATTTGGATGAGCTGGCGCAACTGCTCGGGCGGCTCGCGGTCGTGATCGAGTAGCGATCCGCGATCGGTCGGCGGCAAGCCGGGAACGGCGGGTGCCATCCGCCGCCCGGTGCGATCGTCATGTTGCGTTTTCACATGGCTTGTACCAAAAGATGGCGAAATTCTTCCGCGGCTCGTCCGCAACGCTTATCTGCAGGTCCGCCAATGTCAGCCTTTGCGACTGCGCGCCAGAAAATGGTCGATGGCCAGGTACGCACCAGTGACGTCACCGATCACCGTGTGCTCGACGCGATGCTGACTGTGCCACGCGAAGCGTTCGTGCCAGCGGACAGGCAGGGCATGGCCTATCTCGATCTCGATCTCGACGTGTCGACAGCCGGCGGCGTGAAGCGATTCCTGGTCAAGCCCGCGCTCACCGCAAAGCTGCTGCAGGCCGCTGAGATCAAACCGACCGATCGGGTCCTGGTTGTGGGCTGCGCCTCCGGCTATGCCGCCGCGCTTGCGGCAAAAATCGCAGCCGAGGTGACGGCGACCGAAAGCGAGCCGGCCGTCGAAGGTAACGCCAAGCAGCTCCTGTCCAAGCTCGGAATGGCCAACGTTAAGGTCAAGCTCGCTGCTGCAGCGCTGGGCGATCCAGCCGACGAGCGCTACGACGTGATTCTCTTGAACGGCGCTACCGAGGTTCCCCTGGATGGCCCTTGCCGGCAGCTCGAAAACGGCGGCCGTCTGGTTGGTGTCTTCGCCATCAGCAAACCGGCCCGTGCCACGCTCATCACCCGGTCGCATCATGATTTCGGTGCCAGGGTATTGTTCGATGCCGCTGCGCCGATTCTGCCCGGTCTCGAGCGGGTTCCGGAATTCACGTTCTGATATCCTGCCGGCGATGGCGCTGTTCCGTCTCCCGCATGACCGTCGGGCCTTTCTGGGCAGATTTTCCTCAGGTTTCGGGATGCGGCGATGAGGGCCTTGTTGCCGCTGCTTCGCGCGCATTCGGCGGCTCGCCACCAGCATCAGCCGAAGCGTTTTGTGGTTGGCCGGGTTATGTCCATAATTCGTGGATAAGAATCGCAGCTTGGAACGGACAGGATCCGAGCAATGCCTTAGCTGGGCTGCGGGCCAACTCCGCCATTGAGTCGGTGGCGCGGCAATCGCAGGCCTGAAATCTGTTTTAAATCAGAAGTGTGGCCCGGATGCTGCAGGTGGAGAGTTTCCGCATCAGTTCCGCCGCGAGGTGGTTCCGTCGCGCTTGCATGGGGAATAAGGTGCAAGGGTGTGCGGGAGTCTCATGGGGTTTTACTGCCCGGCTTTGGCGTTGAGCCGGTGACAACGATGAATGGAACAAGGATGTTTGGGGTGAAGGTCGTCACCGCAGCGGCGGCTGTGGTCCTCCTGATGGCTTGTGCAGGCCCGGCGCCTGTGCTGGCCGACACGATTGAGGCCGCGCTGGTCCGTGCCTATCAGAACAATCCGCAGCTGAACGCCCAGCGCGCGTCGGTCCGCGCGACCGACGAAAACGTCCCGCAGGCCTTGTCGGGTTATCGGCCGAAGGTCAATCTCACTGCGACGGGCGGCTACCAATATCAGGACATTCAGCTCAGTCCGGGCACCCCCGCCTTCCACGGAACGACCGTTCCGCGAAGCGTCGGTTTGAACGTGACCCAGACGGTCTACAACGGCCAGCAGACTGCGAATAAGGTGCGTCAGGCCGAAAGCCAGGTGTCGGGCCAGCGCGAAGCTCTGCGGTTGCTGGATCAGAACGTGCTGTTCTCCGCAGCCAGCGTCTACATGGACTATCTGCGCGACGCTGCGATCGTCGAGGTTCAGCGCAGCAACACCCGTGTGCTCGAGCAAACCCTGAAGCAGACGCAGGATCGCTTCAATGTCGGCGAAGTGACGCGCACCGACGTTGCTCAGTCGGAGGCGCAACTGGCTGCTGGGCGAACCCAGCAACTCACGGCCGAATCGAATTTGACGACAACGCGTTCCAATTTCCGTCGGATCATTGGCACCGAACCCACGAATCTCGCGCCTGGATCGCCCGTTGATCGTTATCTGCCGCCGACATTGCCGCAGGCCATCGAACTCTCGCTGATCGAAAACCCCGGCGTGACGTCGGCGATGTATGGCATCGACGTCAACTTCCTCCAGGTGAAGATCAATGAGGGCGCGCTGCTGCCGACTGTCGTGGTGCAGGCCCAGGCGCAGCGGGCCGACGAGCAGAGCTTGCAGCAATTCAAATCGTTCGGCGCCTCGGCGGTCGCTACATTGAATGTCCCGATCTATAACGGCGGCGCTGAATATGCGTTGATCCGCCAATCGAAGGAAAGCCTGGCGCAGCAGCGCCTCACCCTCGATACGACGCGCGATCAGGCTCGTGCCGACGTGGTGACCGCGTGGGGACAACTCGTCGCCGGCAAGGCCCAGGTGTCCTCGGCCCAGGCGCAGGTTACGGCCTCCGAAATCGCGCTGAACGGTGTGCGGGAAGAAGCCAAGGCCGGCCAACGCACCACTCTCGACGTGCTCAACGCGCAGCAGGCGTTGGTCAACGCGCGTGTCGCGCTGGTGACCGCTCAGCATGACCGCGTCGTGGCGTCGTACAACGTGCTGCAGCGGATCGGCCGGCTGTCGCCTCAGGTGCTCAAGCTGCCGACCACCAGCTACGATCCGAGCGTGCACTATCAGCAGGTTCGCGACAGCTGGGCAGGCGTGCGGACGCCCGACGGTCGCTAAGGCTTGGCGTGGTGACTATGGGGGTCCTCCAGGTCGTTCCAGCACCACCTGGTGGGGACCTCAAATTCAAGGCGGCGCCGGAACGGTAGACTTCCGGCGCAGCTTTGCTTTCTTCGTGCGCGAAATTGCCGCGGCGAGATGATGCGAACGTCGGAAACCGAGCAGCCAAAACGGATCGCAGGAACGAGTGTCTCGGCCATTGGCCGAGGCCTTGATGATGCAGGCCAAGGTTGTATCCGTAAAAGGCACGCGACGATGCCGTCAGAGGTTGTGACCCGTCTGCGTCGGCCTGTTTCTAACTCGATCCGCTCTAGCAGTTCGCGGCGAGCGTTGCTTGCAATCATTTGTTGCCATGACATAGCCTCAAAAAGGCCGCGGAGCGATTCGCAGCGCTTCGGATGCTCTTCGTTAATGGATCTCCGGTACGGAACGCATTGCACTGCTCTTCTCTATCGAGCGGCGCGTTCGGGAGACGAGTGGGCGATGGGTGAAGTGGAGTCCAAGCCTCTTGGATCCGAGGGCCGCGAATCCTGCCGTGATTGGGTTATGGCGACGCGTGCGACGGCGTCGATGATTTGGAGTCGGAAATGACGCAGCCTGCGAAGGTCCAAGAACCCTCGATGGAGGAGATTCTGGCGTCGATCCGGCGCATCATCGCCGACGACGAAGGCAAGCCGGCGGCCGAGAAGGCAGCCCCGGCGCCCGAGCCGCCGCGGGCTGAAAAGCCGATCGCACCGGCCGCCAAGCCGGTCATGAACGACATTCCGCCATCCAGGATTCCAGCGGCGGTGGCTGCCGCAGCAAAAGCGCCTCCGCCAGCAGCCGCGCCGTCAGCTGCAGCACCGGCCAGCAATAATCAGGACGACATTGACGCACTTTTGGCGGGGTTGGACGAGACAACGACTCCCGAAGAAGTTAGACCGGCGCAACCGGAGCCTGAAGTACTCGAGTTGACGGACGACATGGCAGTGGCACCCCCGATCTCCGCCCCCAGCACAGCAACCGCCTCCTTCCGCAAGGTGGAGCCGCAGGATGATATCGACTTCATCGAGCCGGCCTCCAGGGCCGCGCCCACGGCGCCGCCCGCCGCCTATGGGCCGCAATCCTTCGAGGCCACCGCCCGGCAGGCGATCCTGTCGCAGAACACCGTGAATTCCGTGGAATCGGCGTTCAACGCGCTCGCCAACACGGTGCTCAGCAACAACGCCAGGACACTGGAGGATCTCGTCAAGGAGATGCTTCGGCCGATGCTGAAATCCTGGCTGGACGACAATCTGCCGGCTCTGGTCGAGCGGATCGTGAAGGCGGAGATCGAGCGCGTCTCGCGCGGCCGCTAACGGCGGTTACAGGGTGTGGCGCCCTTCGGAGCGCCACATTGGCGCGAAGTGCGGCTCGCAGGCCCTTGATGCCGCGGCAGCAGCTCAGCTCCTGATGGAGTTGACTTGGGGCGCCCTGGCGGCTTTTTAACCGCTAAGATCCGGTGCCGCCGATGTGATGCCCCGCGACTTCGTCGAGGACCGGGCACCGATACAAAAAGACCCATGAAATCATTAGCTTGTGGGCACACCATCATGTCCCTCGGAGGATGTGAGAGGATTGTCCGCATAGGCCAACGAACCTTGAAAGGGCCGGCCCCGCGCCGGCCGCACACGCCATGATCGAGAAAAACTATCAGCCCGCCGACATCGAAGACCGCATGTCCCTGGTCTGGGAGGATTCCCGCGCCTTCAGCGCCGGCCGTCCTGACCGGCGCGAGGCCGAGCCGTTCACGATCGTGATCCCGCCGCCGAACGTGACGGGCTCGCTGCATATGGGCCACGCGCTCAACAACACACTGCAGGACATCCTCTGCCGATTCGAGCGCATGCGCGGCCGCGATGTGTTATGGCAGCCCGGCACTGACCATGCCGGCATCGCGACCCAGATGGTGGTCGAGCGCCAGCTCATGGAGCGCCAGCAGCCGGGCCGGCGCGAGATGGGCCGCGAAAAATTCCTCGAGCGCGTCTGGCAATGGAAGGACGAGAGCGGCGGCACCATCATCAACCAGCTGAAGCGCCTCGGTGCTTCCTGCGACTGGAGGCGCGAACGCTTCACCATGGACGAGGGCCTGTCCAAGGCCGTCATCAAGGTGTTCGTCGAGCTGCACCGCGACGGGCTGATCTACAAGGACAAGCGGCTGGTCAACTGGGACCCGAAGCTGCTGACTGCGATCTCCGACCTCGAGGTGCAGCAGGTCGAGGTCAAGGGCCATCTCTGGTACCTGCGCTATCCGCTGGAGGGGAAAACCTTCAGCCCGGATGATCCCACGAGCTTCATCGTGGTCGCTACCACGCGGCCCGAGACCATGCTCGGCGACACCGCGGTCGCGGTCCATCCGGAGGACGAGCGCTATCAGCATCTGATCGGCAAGCGCGTGATCCTGCCTTTGGTCGGCCGCGAGATTCCGATCGTCGGTGACACCTATTCCGATCCGGAGAAGGGCTCAGGCGCGGTGAAGGTCACGCCTGCGCATGACTTCAACGACTTCGAGATCGGCCGCCGCCATGGCCTGCCGCAGATCAGCGTGCTCGACAAGGAAGCGCGGCTCGCGCTCATCGACAACGAGGACTATCTGCGAGACCTCCCCGAAGGCTCGGAGGAGTTCGCCAGGGAGTTCCATGGCACCGAGCGCTTCGCCGCCCGCAAGGCGATCGTCGAACGGCTGGAGAATTTCGGCTTCCTGGAGCGCATCGAGCCAAACACCCATACGGTGCCGCATGGCGATCGCTCGAACGTCGTGATCGAGCCGTTCCTGACCGACCAATGGTACGTCGACGCCAAGACGTTGGCGCAGCCCGCGATCGCGGCGGTGCGGTCGGGGGCGACGACGTTCGTGCCGAAAAACTGGGAGAAGACCTATTACGACTGGATGGAGAACATCCAGCCCTGGTGCATCTCGCGCCAGCTCTGGTGGGGGCACCAGATCCCGGCCTGGTACGGTCCCGACGGCAAGGTATTCGTCGCCGAGACCGAGGAGGAGGCCGTCGGCAACGCGATCGGCTATTACGTCGAGCAGGAGGTCATCACGCCCGAGCAGGGCAGGGAGATGGCGCTCGACCGCAACAAGCGCGAAGGCTTCATCACCCGCGACGAGGACGTGCTCGACACCTGGTTCTCCTCGGCGCTGTGGCCGTTCTCGACGCTCGGCTGGCCCGAGGACGCGCCCGAGGTGAAGCGCTACTACCCGACCAATGTCCTGGTCACCGGCTTCGACATCATCTTCTTCTGGGTCGCCCGCATGATGATGATGGGCCTCCATTTCATGAAGGAGGTGCCGTTCTCGACGGTCTACATCCACGCGCTCGTCCGCGACGAGAAGGGCGCCAAGATGTCGAAGTCGAAGGGCAACGTGATCGATCCGCTCGCTCTGATCGACGAGCACGGCGCCGATGCGCTGCGCTTCACCTTGGCCGCGATGGCCGCCCAGGGCCGCGACATCAAGCTTTCGGCCCAACGCGTCGAAGGCTACCGCAAGTTCGCCAACAAGCTCTGGAACGCCAGCCGCTTCGCCGAGATGAACGGCTGCGCGGTACCCAAAGGCTTCGATCCGGCCAAGGCCAAGGAGACCTTGAACCGCTGGATCGCGCACGAGACCGCCGCCGCCACCCGCGAGGTCACCGAGGCGATCGAAGCCTATCGCTTCAACGATGCGGCGAACGCGATCTACCGCTTCGTCTGGGACGTCTATTGCGACTGGTATGTCGAGCTCTCCAAGCCGACCCTGCTCGGCACCGACGGCCCGGCCAAGGCCGAGACGCAGGCGATGGTCGCCTGGGCCCGCGACGAGATCCTCAAGCTGCTGCATCCCTTCATGCCCTTCGTCACCGAGGCGCTGTGGGAGACCACAGCAAGCCGCGAGGGACTTCTGGCGCTCGCCCCCTGGCCGCACCGCGTCGAGACGCCGAGCGCGGAGGAGATCGCGATGCTGTCGGCGTCGAGCTTCAACGATCCCCTGGTGCCGCCGATCCTGATCGGCTTCGATGCCGCGAACTTCAGAGACGAGGTGGCAGAGGCCGAGATCGGCTGGGTGGTCGATCTCATCACTGCGATCCGCTCGGTGCGCGCCGAGATGAGCATTCCGCCGGCGACGCTGCTCGGGCTTACGCTGGTTGGTGCCTCCGAGGCGACCAAGGAGCGTGCGCCGCGCTGGAGCGACGTCATCAAGCGGCTCGCGCGTCTCTCCGACATCTCCTTCGCCGACCGCGCGCCTGAAGGCTCGGCGCAGCTCGTCGTGCGCGGCGAGGTCGTGGCCCTGCCGCTCAAGGGTGTCGTCGACTTCGCCGCCGAGCGCGCGCGGCTTTCGAAGGAGATCGCCAAGGCCGACGGCGACATCAAGCGCGTCGACACCAAGCTCGCCAACGAGAAGTTCGTGGCCAACGCGCCCGAGGAACTCGTCGAGGAGGAGAAGGACAAGCGCGAGGCGGCGATGGCTCGCAGGGCCAAGTTCCAGGAAGCGCTGGAGCGGCTGCAGGCCGTGGGGTAACTGCCCAGCATTGGATGCTTTGCTGTATCTCCGCATTCAATTGTCGTCCCGGCCTTGAGCCGGGACCCAGAACCACCCAGTTTGAGGACAACACGTCCTCCAGTCCTCGTAACCACATCTCCCTGGGGTTATGGGTCCCGGGTCGCGCTGCGCTTGCCCGGGACGACAGCTGGGAGCGCAAACGGCTTGCTGAGATAGCGCGAGTCCTTCAGGCCGTAGCGCCAGGGCAGCTCGGCCGCCTTGGTGATGCCGATGCGCACGCCGGTCACCACCTCGACGTCCTCCTTGCGCGCATGAAGCGCAAATGGCGCCGCATCAAGTGCCAGCCCGTTGTGTGCGTGGGTGATGCCCATCGCCTCCGTCAGCTTGCCGGGCCCCGAGCACAGCGCGCGGATATCCGTGAGGCCGCGTCGACGCCGCATCGTCTCGATCCCTTCCGTCGGCTCGACCGCCCGGATCAGCACCGCGCTCGCCGATCCCGCCTTCTCGCAGACGAAGTTGACGCACCAATGGATGCCATAGGAGCGGTAGACGTAGACGAAGCCCGGCGGCCCGAACATGATCCGGTTGCGCGGCGTCTCGCCGTTATAGGAGTGCGCGGCCGGCTCGGTGTGGTGATACGCCTCGACCTCGACGATGACCCCGCCGACGCCGTCGACCAGGAAGGTTGCGCCGATCAGGTCGGGCGCCACCTCGTGGACGCTGCGAGCAAAAAAGGCACGCGTCAGCCGCTTGCCTTTGGAATGGCCGCGAGGCCGGGAGATTGCGGGGGCGGGGGCTGGTTTTCGAACCATTTTGAAGGGAATCCGGGGAGGATATGGCGGGAA
>Ga0209677_100568_pt1 | contig 20426 bp, 18 predicted proteins | sample AraplaCvi_mCL_r2_2_FD_184285 | JGI IMG/M metagenome (GOLD analysis project Ga0209677, IMG submission 184285) | Arabidopsis root microbial communities from North Carolina, USA - plate scrape CL_Cvi_mCL_r2 (SPAdes) (version 2) | ecosystem: Host-associated > Plants > Roots > Endosphere | place: USA... | reverse complement strand
CATCGACAATGCGGTCGCTCAGAAGGTCAACGGGATCGTGGTCTCGATGGCCAACCCGGACGGCCTCGAGGCGAGCATCAAGAAGGCGGTCGCCGCAGGCATCACGGTCGTCACCATCAACTCGGGGATCGAGCGGTCCGCCGAGTTCGGCGCGATCACGCACGTCGGCCAGAGCGAGACCGTCGCTGGGACCGCCGTCGGAAAGCGACTGGCGGGCGCCGGACTCAAGAAGGCGCTCTGCGTCATCCAGGAGGCCGGGAACGTCGGTCTCGAGGAGCGGTGCAGCGCCGCGGCCAAGGCATTCGGCGGCACGATGACGAACCTCCAGGTGGACGGCACCAACGACTCGGACGTCAAGGCGACCATCAAGTCCAAGCTCCAGGCAGACCCGTCCATCGACTCCGTCCTCACGCTGGGCGGCCAGTACGCCATCGACGCCGTCGGCGCCGTCGACGAGTCGAAGAGCTCGGCCAAGGTCGCGACCTTCGACCTCTCGACCGACGTGGTGACCGACGTCAAGGCGGGCAAGATCCTCTTCGCCGTCGATCAGCAGCCGTACGTGCAGGGTTTCCTCGGAGTCACGGCTCTGTACCTCAACTCCATCAATGGGAACATCATCGGTGGCGGACAGCCGATCTACTCCGGTCCGGCATTCGTCACGAAGGAGAACGCGGCTCAGGTCGAGAAGTTCGCCGCGCAGGGCACCCGCTAGCTGAAACCCTTCGGGCGGGTGGAGCGGACCTGGTCCGCTCCACCCGTCCGAAGCCCACGAAAGGAAACCCGTGACCACCACCGACATCGAGGTCGTCGCGACGAGGCGGCCCCTCAATCGCGGAATGATCCGCCGTCTGCTCAGCCGGCCGGAGATCGGAGCGCTCGTCGCCGCCCTCGCGGTCATGATCTTCTTCTCCGTCTACACGACCACCTTCTTCACCCTTCCGGGCGCCGGAGTCTGGCTGGAGTCCGCATCCACCTTCGGGATCATGGCCGTGGCCGTCGCGATGCTCATGATCGGTGGAGAGTTCGACCTCTCCGCGGGCGTGATGACGGGATTCACCGCCCTGATCGTCGGCGTGCTCACCACCCACTACGGGCTCAACATCTGGATCGCCGTCGTCATCGCCCTCGCCGTGGCCCTGGCCGTGGGAGCCCTCAACGGCTACCTCGTGATGCGGACCGGTCTCCCGAGCTTCATCGTGACGCTCGGCACCTTCTTCGTCCTCGCGGGCATCGACCTCGCCGTGACCAAGCTCATCACCGGCCAGGTGGCGATCGAGGGCATGACCTCCGTCCCTCTCTATAACTCCATCCAGCCGCTGTTCGGGTCGTCGATCCAGATCGGCGGCGGGACCTTCTACGTGTCGGTCCTCTGGTGGTTCCTCGTCACCGCCGTCGCCACCTGGGTGCTCCTGCGCACGCGCGCCGGGAACTGGGTCTTCGCCGTGGGCGGCGCCCTGAACTCGTCCCGTCAGGTCGGCGTCCCCATCATGAAGACCAAGGTCGGGCTGTTCATGACCACGGCCGGCGCCGGCTGGCTCGTCGGAATGATCTCGCTCTTCCGCACCTCGACCGTCCAGGCGAACACCGGCGTCGGCCAGGAGTTCATCTACATCATCTGCGCCGTCGTCGGCGGCTGCCTGCTGACCGGCGGCTTCGGCTCGGCTGTGGGCGCCGCCCTCGGCGCCCTGATCTACGGGATGGTCTTCCAAGGCATCACCTTCGCCCAGTGGGACACCAACTGGCTCCGCACCTTCCTCGGCGCGATGCTGTTGCTGGCCGTGTTGCTCAACCACTGGGTCCGCATTCGAGCAGGAGGCTCACGATGAGCACGACGACCACATCGACGACGACCACGGCGCCCGGCCGGCACATCATCGAGGTCCGGGACATCGGGAAGCGGTACGGAGCGGTCGACGCACTGCACGGCGTCTCCACGGCGGTGTCCGCCGGAGAGGTGACCTGCGTGCTCGGCGACAACGGCGCCGGGAAGTCGACGTTCATCAAGATGCTGGCGGGCGCCCACAGCCCGAGCCACGGCGAGATCCTCCTGGATGGCCGGCCCGTGACTTTCGGGTCCCCGCGTGACGCCCTGGATGCGGGGATCGCGACGGTCTACCAGGACCTCGCCGTCATCCCGCTGATGCCCGTCTGGAGGAACTTCTTCCTGGGCTCGGAGATCACGCGTGGATGGGGACCGTTCCGGCGCCTCGACGTGAAGAAGATGAAGACCATCACGTACACCGAGCTGGCGAACATGGGCATCGACCTGCGCGATGTCGACCAGGCGATCGGGACCCTCTCGGGAGGCGAACGGCAGTGCGTCGCCATCGCCCGGGCCGTCTACTTCGGGGCCCGCGTGCTGATCCTCGACGAGCCGACGGCGGCGCTCGGGGTCAAGCAGTCCGGGGTGGTCCTGCGCTACATCGCGCGGGCACGCGATCGTGGGCTCGGGGTGGTCTTCATCACCCACAACCCGCATCACGCCTACCCGGTCGGCGACCGCTTCCTGCTTCTCAACCGGGGAACCAGTCAGGGCGACTTCGCGAAATCCGAGGTCACGCTGGCCGAGCTCACCAGCCTCATGGCCGGAGGGGCAGAGCTCGACACGCTCGCGCACGAGCTCGAGCGGACGCCCTGACGGCCTGACGGGCTGACTCGCGCCGTGCCGGCCTGACGACGCGACCCCGCGCCGTTCGGCGGGCTCAGCGAGCCAGCGGCCGGTAGCGGAGCCGGACGACGCCGTTGCCGAAGCGGTGCTCGTCGAGCAGTTCGAGGGCGGCACGCGTCCCCGCCGGGAGCCCCGGCTTGCCGCCGCCGACGACGAGCGGCATGACGTACAGCTGGAGTTCGCCGACCAGCCCGGCCGTGAACGCCTGGGCCGCGAGGTCCGCACCTCCGATCAGGACGTCGCGCGGAGCGGAGGACAGGAGTTCCTGCACTGCGGCCGGGTCGAAGTCGCGCTCGATCCGGGTGCGGGAGGTGGAGGCGGCAGCCAGGGTCCGGGAGTAGACCACCTTCTCCGGCGCCTGCCATGCCGCGGCGAACCCGGCGAACGGTGCGGACTGGGCGGCGAGGCCGGTGTCCGTCTCCCAGACGGCCATCTTCTCGTACAGCCGCCGCCCGTACAGGAGGGTGCCGACCGACCGCAGGAGGTCGGTATGGGACTGGAACACCTCGTCGTCGACGGGGAGGAAGTCGAACGCGCCGCTCTCATCCTCGATGTAGCCGTCGAGGGTCACATTCGTCGCATAGATCAGTTGCGCCATGAGGCGAATGTAGCCTCGAACGCGTCGAGCGCCTCGTCTGCGTCTCCGCTCGCCCAGCTCTCCAGGGCGATGACGCCGTTGTAGCCGAGAGCCGCCAGTTCCTCCGCTATCCGCTGGTAGCGGATCTCTCCGGTTCCCGGCTCGCACCGGCCCGGGACGTCCGCCACCTGCACCTCGCCGATGTACGGGAGCGCATCGCGGACGAGCTGGACCAGATTCCCCTCCCCGATCTGCGCGTGATACAGATCGAGGTTGAGGCGGAGGCCGGGATGGTCCACCGCGGCCACGAGCGCCAGCGTGTCGGCCGCCCGCGCGAACGGGGTTCCCGGATGGTCGACCGCGGTGTTCAGATTCTCCAGCGTGAAGATCCTGCCGGCGTTCGCGGCCAGCTCGGCCAGTCGCCGAAGCGTGTCCCCCGCTGCAAGCCAATCCGCACCGGTGACCTCGCGGCCCGGCGAGACCGGGATTCCGTGGGCATCGAGACCGGTGCCGTGAAGATTGAGCCGAGGACAGTCGAGGATGTCCGCTGCATGCAGCGACTCCCGCGCGGTCGCGAGGAGCTCGGAGATGCCGTCCTCCGTGACGAGGTCGCCGCGCAGATATCCGGTCATCGACGAGAACGTCGCTCCGGTGGCGGCGAGCAGATTCAGGTCCTTCGACGACCAGTCCCAGATCTCGACCTCGAGACCCCGCTCATGGATGCGCTGCACCCGCTCGATGAACGGGCGTTCGAGGTAGAGCATCTCGGCGGAGGCGGCGAGCCGGTACGACATCAGCCGACATCCACGCGAACAGTCAGACCGGTCTCCGCTGAACGCTGGGCGGCGTCGGCCAGGATCAGCGCCGCCCGGCCGTCCTCGAAGCTCGGGCTGGTCGACGCTTCGCCGCGGACGAGCTTGACGAACTCGCGGAGCTCGGCCGCGTAGGCCTCGGCGTAACGCTCGAGGAAGAAGTCCTGATACGGCGGCTTGGCCTCCACCGCGCTCGCGGTGGAGAGACTGACCAGGCTGGTCGGCGCATTCGCGACCTGCAGCATCCCCCGGGAGCCGAACGCTTCGATGCGCTGGTCGTAGCCGACAGCGCTGTGCCGCGAGTTGATGATCGTCACCATCGCCCCCGAGGAGGAGAGCAGCGTCGAGACCGCGGTGTCGTAGTCGCCGTGCTCGCGGGCGCCCTCGTCGAAGAGGACGGATCCGGTGGCGCGAACCTCGACGATGTCGGGGAGGAAGAACCGCGCCATGTCGAAGTCGTGGATCGTCATGTCCCGGAAGATACCTCCCGAGACGGCGACATAGGCGGCAGGCGGAGCCGACGGATCCCGGCTGATGATGGAGAGCTGCTCCAGCTCGCCGATCTCGCCGGCCGCCACCCGGGCGCGCGCAGCGGCGAACGAGGGATCGAACCGCCGGTTGAATCCGAGCGCGACGGGGACGCCGGAACCGGCGACCGCCGGACGCAGAGCATCCACTCGGGAGATGTCGAGATCGATCGGCTTCTCGCAGAGCACGGGGATGCCGGCGCTCACGGCGGCGCCGATCAGATCGACATGCGTCGGAGTCGGGGATGCGATGAGCACCGCGTCGACGTCCGCGGCCGCCAGCACCTCCTCGGCCGATTCGGTGACCCTCCCGCCGTAGGCTGCGGCGACGGAACGCGCACCCTCCACGATGGGGTCGCAGACCCAGGCGAGCGTGGTGGCGGGGTCGGCGGCGATGCTCCGCGCGTGGACCTGGCCGATTCTGCCGGTGCCGATCAGACCGAACCGAAGGGGCGTCTCTGTCACTGTTCTTCCTGTCTTCCTGTGTTCCTGTGTTCAGCCGGGGTCAGCACCAGGGCCGCAGGAACTCGCGGCTGACGTGCTGGTCGTGTTCTCTGTGCCGGAGGAACTCCGCGAGGGGCGAGCCGGGCGCGGGGAGCACATCCTGCTCCACCACGATCCAGCCGTCGTAGCCGAGCTCGTCCATCGCGTTCAGGACAGCCGGCAGGTCGATGTCGCCGCGGCCGAAGGCGACGAAGGCGCCGGAGGACCACACCTCGGTCATCCCGCCGCCCGCTCCGATGACGCCGTTCAGCCGAGCGGTGTCGACGTCCTTCAGATGGAGGTGGTTGATGCGCGGACCCCAGCGACGCACGGCCTCGAGCGGGTCGCCTCCACCGAGCAGCAGATGACCGGTGTCGAGCGTGAGGTCCATGTCCACCAGTTCGAGGAAGCGGTCGATCTCGTCCGGCGCTTCCACGAAGGTGCCGGCGTGATGGTGGAATGTCGGTTCGAAGCCGGCGGCGCGCACGCGCGATGCGGCGCGTTCCGCGTTCCGGGCGAGCCGCTCCCAGCCGGCGCCATCGAGGCCTCCCCCGGTCCGCTGGAACGTTGACTTCCGCTCGGCGGACCCGTGGTCCGCGAGCGTCGGCTTCGGCAGCCGTCCCCGGGACGACGCGGCGGCGTCGCTGAAGACGCGCAGCGCCTCCTCGAGCTCCGGGAGGCTGTCCTCGAACGCCTCATCGTCGGAGAACGGCAACTCCACCCATCCCCCGGCCAGGTCGACGCCGAACCTGTCGAGTCGCCGGCGCAGCTCGTCTCCGCGCCCGAGAAAGCCGAGCGGGCCCAGGTCGATGCCGGTGTAGCCCGTGCGAACGAGGATCTCCAGCATCTCGTCCGGACCGACGGTCTCGGCGCCCTCCGGCGTCATCTCGAAGACTCCGAAGCTCACCGGCGCGCCGGCCGCATCCGCCTTCATGCCCCGTCCCCTCGGCCGAGGAGCGGTCGCTGCGCGGCCCGCTGCTTCTCGTACTCCGCTCGTGCCTCCTGGGTCGAGGGAAGGGTCGACACTTCCGCCACCGGCACATCCCACCACCCCTCGCCGTCGGGCCCATAGATCAGCGGGTCGCTGTCGATGTGGATCACCGTCGGCCCCTCGGCTGCCTTCGCCGTCCGGATCGCGGAGCCGAGCTCATCCAGAGCCGCAGGTCCCGGCTGGATCTCGATGACGTCGATGCCGTAACTGCGCGCGTTCATGGCCAGGTCGACGGGGAGGATCGTGTCCCCCTGGAAATTGCGGGCGCGCGGATCATAGGCGCGGTACTTCGTCCCGAAGCGGCCGGCCCCCACGGTCTCGGAGAGGTGCCCGATGGAGGCGAAGCCGTGGTTCTGCACGATCACCACGATCAGTTTGATGCGCTCGGCCACGGCCGTCACCAGCTCCGAGTGGAGCATCAGGTACGACCCGTCGCCGACCATGACGATCACATCCCGGTCGTCCCCCGCGGCCAGCAGACCCCGCTTCACTCCGAGACCTCCGGCGATCTCGTAGCCCATGCACGAGAAGGCATATTCGACGTGATAGCCGAGCGGGTCGCGCACCCGCCAGAGTTTGTGGAGGTCCCCGGGCAGGGAGCCGGCCGCCTGCACGATGACATCGCGAGGATCGCTGGCGGCGTGGACGGCCCCGATGATCGCCGGCTGCCCGGGCAGTCCGGTTCCGGGCAGTCCGGTTCCGGGCAGTCCGGTTCCGGTCGGCTTCAGAGCGACGTCGACGATCGCGTCCCATCCGGCCTTCTCACTGCGGATGCGCTCGGCATACGCGTCGGCGATGTGGTGCCGTGCCAGTTCCGCCGTCAGGGAGATGAGCGCCTCCCGGGCATCGGCGACGACCGGCAACTCCGTTCCATGCTTGTAGGCGTCGAAGGAGGCCACATTGATGTTCACGAATCGGACGGACGGGTGCTGGAACGCCGTGCGCGAGGCCGTCGTGAAGTCGCTGTACCGGGTGCCGATGCCGATGACGAGATCCGCCTCGGCGGCGATCCGGTTCGCGGCTGCGGTGCCGGTGGCTCCCACCGCGCCGAGATACTGCGGATGATCCCAGAGCATCGAGCCGCCGCCCGCCTGGGTGCTTCCGACGGGGATTCCCGTCGCCTCGGCGAACAACCGCAGTGCGTCCTCGGCTCCCGAGTAGATCACGCCGCCTCCGGCCACGATGAACGGCCGCTCCGCAGCGCGGATGGCCCCAACGGCCGCACCCAGAGGATCGCGCTCCGGCAGCGGACGGCGGATGCGCCACTCCCGATCGGCGAGGAATTCGACCGGCACCTCGATGGTCTCGGCCTGCACATCCTCGGGCAGCGCGATGGTGACCGCCCCGGTCTCCGCCGGATCGGTCAGCACGCGCAGTGCCCCGAGCGCGATCGAATACAGCTGCTCCGGCCGCTGCACGCGGTCGAAGAAGCGGGACAGCGGCCGGAACGCGTCGTTCACGGTGAGCCCGATGTCGTGCGGCTGCTCGAGCTGTTGCAGCACAGGATCCGCCACCCGCGTCGCGAAGGTGTCGCTCGGCAGCAGCAGCGCCGGGAGCCGGTTCGTCGTCGCCACCGCCGCACCCGTGAGCATGTTCGTCGCCCCCGGACCGACGGACGCCGTCGATGCGTATGTCCCACGGCGGCGATGGATGCGCGCGTAGCCCACGGATTCGTGCACCATGGCCTGCTCGTTCCGCGCCTGGTAATAGGGCATCAGATCCGGCTGCCGGCTGTTGAGCTGCGCGAGCGCCTGGCCGATGCCGGCCACATTGCCGTGCCCGAAGATGCCGAAGACACCGGGGATGGTGCGCTCGCGATGATCGCCGTCGACCGTCCACTGGTGGGCCAGGAATTCGATGAGCGCCTGGCCCACCGTCAATCGTTTCGTCGCCGCCATCAGCGCCGGCCTTCCTTCTCGGTGGAATATGGGAGTCGCGGGTCCACTGCATGCCCGGCCCACGTGTCGCGCACCCACGCATGAGCGGGATCGTCGGAGATCAGCCACGCCCGCTCCTGGTCCGGACCTGCCATGACGTTCAGGTAGTAGAGGTCGTAGCCGGGGGCCGCGACAGCGGGGCCATGGTAGCCGAAGGGCACGAGAGCGATGTCGCCGGAGTGCACGAGACCGTCGATCTCGATCTCGCCGGCCGCCGACGAGTACGCGCTGAAGACGCCGAACGGCTCCCCCGCAGCCTCCCGGCCCCTCTCGGTCGCCGCCTCGAAGTAGTAGATCTCCTCGAGACGCGATTCGTGGCCCGGGATGGACTCGTCGTGCTTGTGCGGCGGATAGGACGACCAGTTCCCGGCCGGGGTCACGACCTCGCAGACGATGAGGCGGACCGCATCCAGAGCCCCCGGGACGCCGAAGTTGTGCACTTGACGGCTGGACTGACCGGCGCCTCGCAGCTCGACCGGCGTCTCGGAGGCCGGTAGGTAACGGGACGGACGGTCCTCGTCGGTGGGCGACGTGGCCACGGCGACCCGCCCGTGGCCGGTGAGAGTCCCCGTGGACGATGCGCCGAGGTACAGCACGTCGGTCGCGCCGTCGAAGACGCTCGCGCGCCCGGTCAGTTCGGTGGCAGCTCCGTCATGGGTGACCGTGAACGAACCGGCGAGGGGCACCACCATCGCCTCCGTCCCCGCGCCGGGGAGGGTGAGTTCGTCGCCGGCCGCCAGCTCGGCGACGCGCAGACCGGTGTGCTGCCAGCCGGGCTCCGACGCATCCACGAAGCTCTCCCATCCCTCCCGGGAGAGCTCGCCCCGGCGCCGCAGCCAGTGGTTGTGGTCGGCGGCCATCAGTCGTTCTGCGGGAAGCCGAGGTTGATCCCGCCGTGCGACGGATCGAGCCACCGGCTGGTGATCGCCTTCTGCTGGGTGAAGAACCGGACGCCCTCGGCGCCGTGCGCCTTCGTGTCGCCGAACAGCGAGTCCTTCCAGCCGCCGAACGAGAAGGTGGCCACCGGGACCGGGATGGGGACGTTGATGCCGATCATCCCGACCTGGATGTCCCGCTGGAACCGGCGCGCAGCCCCGCCGTCGTTGGTGAAGATGGCGGTGCCATTGCCGAAGGCGCTGGAGTTGATCAGGTCGACGCCGTCCTCGTAACTGGCGACCCGCACGATGGACAGGACGGGCCCGAAGATCTCCTCGGTGTAAGCGCGGCTGCTGGTCGGAACACGGTCGAGCAGCGTCGGGCCGAGCCAGAATCCATTCGCGTCCCCGTCCGGGTTGACCTCGCGGCCATCGGTGACGACGGTCGCGCCGTCGTTCGCCGCGATGTCGATGTAGGAGGCGACCTTGTCCCGGTGCTGACGGGTGACCAACGGACCCATGTCGCAGCCGCGGCGACCGTCTCCGACGCGCAGGCCGGCGATCCGCTCGGTGATCTTCTGCACGAGGTCGTCGGCCACCGGCTCGACGGCGACGATGACCGAGATGGCCATGCAGCGCTCGCCCGCCGAGCCGAAACCCGCATTGATCGCGCTGTCCGCTGTCACGTCGAGATCCGCATCAGGCAGGACGAGCATGTGGTTCTTCGCCCCGCCGAGGGCCTGGACCCGCTTGCCGTGCGCCGTGCCCGTCTCGTAGACGTACTTCGCGATCGGCGTCGACCCGACGAAGCTGACGGCTGCGACCTCCGGGTGCGTCAGCAGACCGTCGACCGCCTCCTTGTCCCCGTTGAGAACGGTGAACACGCCGTCGGGGAGGCCGGCCTCCTTCCACAGGCGGGCCATCCACAATGCCGCGGACGGGTCCTTCTCGCTCGGCTTGAGGATGACCGCATTGCCTGCGGCGATCGCGATGGGGAAGAACCACGCGGGGACCATCGCCGGGAAGTTGAACGGCGAGATGATGGCGACAACGCCGAGCGGCTGACGGGTCGAGTAGACGTCGATACCGGTGGAGACCTGCTCGGAGAACTCGCCCTTCAGGTGATGGGCGAGGCCGGTGGCGAACTCCACGACTTCCTGTCCGCGGCTGATCTCGCCCAGCGCGTCCGAGAGCACCTTCCCGTGTTCCGAGGTGATGATCTCGGCGAGCTCGCCCTTGCGGGCATCCAGAAGTTCGCGGAACCGGAAGAGCACGGCTTGACGCTTGGCCAGCGAGAGGTCCCGCCACGCCGGGAACGCGGCCGCGGCGCTCGCCACCGCTGCGTCGATCTCCGCCCGATCGGCGAGCGCGACCCGTTTGGTCTCGACGCCGAGCGCCGGATCGAACACGGGCGCGGTCCGCCCGCTGCTCGACGGATACTCGGCCCCATCGATCCAATGCGGGACGATCGGGAGGTCCCCCTCGGAGGTTCCTGCGGTGAGGATGGTCTCGGTGGTGCTCATTGCGATTCCTAACAGTCGGGGTTCGAGCCGCTTAGCGGGCGGAAGGGACGGTACTGGGGCTGGGGTGCACGAGCCGCGCCGCGGTGTCGACGGCATCGGCGACGTTCCCGTCCGGCGGGTACAGCAGTGTACGACCGACGGTCAGTCCGCGCACGCCGGGCAGCGTGAGGGCGTCCTCCCAGGCGGCGAACGTCTCCTCGGGGTCCTCCCCGGAATCGCCGCCGAGCAGGACGGTCGGCATGGTCGTCGCCGCCATCACCCGCTCCATATCCTCGACCACCGGGAGCTTCATCCACGTGTACGCGCTGCTCGCTCCGAGCCCGGAGGCGATCGCGATGGAGGTGATGACCGAGTCCGGGTCGAGCTGGTTGACGATGCGACCGTCGGCCCAGACGCTCACGAACGGTTCGAGCATGATGGGCAGCCCCGCCCGGCTCGACTCCGTGACGGCGCGCGCCGTGGTCTCGAGGGTGCAGGCCGTCGACGGATCGGACAGGTTGATGCGGATCAGCGCCTTGGCGAAGTCGATCCCCGTGGCGACCATCGTCGGCACGTCGAACCCGGTGTAGCGATCGTCCATTTCGAAGGAGGAGCCGCGCAGGCCGCCGCGGTTCATCGAGCCGACCACGATCTTGTTGTCCAGCAAGCCCAGCAGAGCCAGATCGTCGATGATGTCCGGGGTGCCGAGCACACCATCCACACCGGGATGGCTCAGCGCGACGGCGAGCCGCTCGAGCAGGCCGTAGCGGTCGGCCATCGCCATCGGATCGTGGCCGACACCGAGGGAACCGCGAGCGGGGTGATCGGCGGCGATGATGAACAGCCGGCCGTCCCCCTCGAGGAGAGTCCGGCGCTGCCGGCTGACCAGGCGCTGACGGATCGCTTCCGGCCGTTCCGCCCGCAACTCCGGCAGGCGGCGGATGAGCGCGGCATCCACGTTGCCGGCCATCAGAGACCCCGGACCAGGAGGGAGTCGACCTCATCGCTCGTCGGCATCGCCGTCGAGCACTCGCGCCGGGTGGCGACGATCGCCCCCGCGACGTTGGCGAATCGCACGACGTGCTCCAGGTCCCACCCCTCCAGCAGGCCGTGACAGAGGGCGCCGCCGAACGCGTCCCCGGCCCCGAGCCCGTTGACGACCTCCACGGGGAACGGGTCGACCTCGACCGTCTCCTCCCGGGTCTTCGCCAGGACGCCCCGCGGACCCTGTTTGACGATCGCCAGCTCCACACCCCGCTCGAGCAGCGCATCCGCCGCCCGCACCGGGTCCGTCTCGCCGACGGCCACCTCGCACTCCTCACGATTTCCGACCGCGACGGTCATGAACGGAAGAGCCGCCTGGATCTGCTCGCGCGCCGCATCCCTGTCGGCCCAGAACATCGGCCGGTAGTCGAGATCGAGCACCGTGTGGCCTCGGCGACCACGCGCGCGGTAGGCGGCGAAGTGCGCGGCCCGGCTCGGTTCCTGGCTCAGCCCGGTGACGGTGGACCAGAGGATCCCGGCATTCACGATCTTCTCGAGCGGAAGGTCGAGGGGCTCGATGTTGAGGTCGGGCGCCTTCGGCTCGCGGTAGAAGTAGAGCGGGAAGTTGTCGGGAGGGAAGATCTCGCAGAACGTCACCGGTGTGTTCAGCGTCGGGTCGGTGCGAACATCCTCGGCGCTGACCTGCAGGCGCTCCAGTTCACGCAGAAGGTAGCGGCCGAACGGGTCCGCTCCGACGCGGGAGATGAGTGCGACAGCATGGCCATGCCGAGCGGCGGCCACGCTGACGTTCGCTGCGCTTCCGCCGAGATACTTGCCGAAAGTGGAGACGTCCTCCAGGCCCACTCCGTCTTGCAGGGGGTAGAGATCGACTCCGAGTCTTCCCATGGCGACGACTTCCGCCGCTTCTGTGCTGGTGCCCACATCTCCCCTAGCGTCTACAGTCATCGATGACCGGTTCGGAACGATGTCCTAACAATAGCACAAGCACCGGCCTCTCCTCCTGTCGAATGCCGTGAGAGGTAATATTGTCGGAACAATCGATTGATTGTCCACGAAGGGGAGACCATGTCGAACGTCGAGACCGTGTGGCCGGACGAGCTGTTCGCGGATCTTGACCGCAGCGGGCCGATTCCGCTGTACTTCCAGATCTCGAGCAGGCTCGAAGAGGCCATCCGCTCCGGATCGATCCCCGCCGGGAGCCGCCTGGAGAACGAGATCGCGATCGGGCATCGTCTCAGCCTCTCGCGGCCGACCGTGCGCCGGGCGATCCAGGAGCTGGTGGACCGCGGTCTGCTCGTGCGCCGGCGGGGAATCGGGACGCAGGTGGTGCAGGGACAGGTCACCCGGCCTGTCGAACTCACCAGCCTGTACGAGGACCTCCGGACGACCAACCACGAGCCGGGCACCAACGTGCTCACCTACGAGATCATCCCCGCCGACGAGGTCGTCGCCGAGCATCTCGCCATCGCACCAGGCGACGAGGTGGTTCATGTGCGCCGGCAGCGGCTCTCGGACGGCGCTCCGGTCGCGGTCCTCGAGAACTACCTCCCCGTCGAGTTCGCGTACATCACGGCCGAGCAACTGGAAACCCGGGGCCTCTACCAGGCCCTCCGCGCCCGGGGCGTGACCATTCAGATCGCCAAGCAGAAGATCGGCGCCCGGCGCGAGCAGCACGACGAACACGATCTGCTCGACATCTCGAAGGGAAGCCCGGTGCTGACGATGGAGCGCATCGCCTACGACAACTCGGGGCGGGCCATCGAATACGGCCAGCACTGCTACCGGCCCGACATGTACAGCTTCGAGACGACGCTCGTCGCGAAATAGGCCTTCTCACCACGCATCGCTGTGAGCACTTATCCACAGCCGCCTGAGCCTCACTGGGCTTCGCTCTGGCTTGCGGGCTACGATCGGCAGATGATGAGTTGGACGCCCGTGCCGGAAGAAGATGCTCCTGTGATGGCTGAGGCCGTCGGCGCGACCGCCTTCTCCTACCTGGGCGGATGGGACGCACTCCACTCCCTTTCCGTGCGCTTCTACTTCAACGAGTCCCGTGCGATCGTCTGGGCCGACCTCACACAGAACACTCTCGATGGCCAGCTCGCTGCAGTCTCCGCATTCGCCGAGGTGCGCGACTGCTACGCCGGCGAACTAGAACTCGAACTTCGATTCGGGAGCGAATCCACCGACGATACGCAAGTCGCCGACAGCGCTCGTATTGCTGTAGCCAAGTAGACCCGGATGTCCGGCACCTCGTTCGCCGAGCGGCACCTCTCACGCTCCGCGGACCATCGTCAAACGGCAGAGCGGTTGTTCGATACCGACGAGGAGTGGGCGACAGTCGCCTACTTCTACGCGTGCTACCGAGCCGTGCGAGCAGCTTTCTACGCTGACGAGCGACTGAACAGCGACGCCGGGGCGCGCGCCGTTCATCCCAAGCTCACGGCCAGCAGCAGACACGTCGACTTCCACAACGGCCACCCGAGCAGGGGACCCGGTATCAACGATGTCGTTCGGTTTCTGTACTCGCAGATCCACCCCGAGTACGAGTTACTCCACGTCCGGAGCAACGAGGTCCGCTACGGAGCTGGCATCACGACGGGAACGCTAGCCGACTCGAAGGCGCTGGCTGACACGGTGTTGGCGTTTCTGCGTGATGAGGATCTCATCAGCGACTGAGCTTCACGTGCGGGACAGGATAAGGCCGCATCCGGAGTGTTCTAGTGGAGCCGCCCAAGGGAATCGAACCCTTGACCTTCTCATTACGAGTGAGATGCTCTGCCGACTGAGCTAGGGCGGCGTGGGTCGGGCTTCCGCCCGGCGCACAGTCAGATAGCTTACCCGATCCGTCCCGGTGGTGACGACCACCGGCATTCCGGTCAGTGGACGTGCGTGCCGAGTTCGGCGAGCTGCGCGAACGAACTGCGCAGGCGGTCGGACAGCGGCTCGACGCCGCCGTGGTCCGCCCAGCAGGACCAGGCGTGGCGCATCCCGGCGAGGGCGACGTAGGTGACCAGTCGTGCTCGCTGGTGCAGCGCCTCGGGGTCGTCCGCGAGGCCCGGGTCGTCGTGAGAGAGGCGGAGCTGGACCACGCCGCTGAGCGCATCCTCGAACGAGTGCATGCTCGCCATCCGCAGGGCGAACAGCTCCGGGTTGTCCTTCAACAGCGCACGGCGCAGCGTGTGCAGCTGCTGCACGCTCACCGGGCCGATGCTTGCATCGCCTTCCTGGTCCTCGCCGCCCGCATCGCTGCCGCCAGCGCCGCCGCCCATGTCGCCGATGTCGATCGCCGCGATGAGGAGGGTGCAGATGCCCTGGAGGATCGGCTCCGCCCGTCCGGCCTCCACGAAGCGCTCGATGCTCTCCGCATCCGGGAGCTCGGGCAGTTCGCCGATGATCGCGGACTCCTTCGAGGGGAAGTAGTTGAAGAAGGTTCGCGGCGAGACGTTGGCGACGTGACTGATCTCGTCGATGGTGACGCGGTCGAATCCTCGCTTGCTGGCGAGCTCGACGGCGGCGAGCTGGATCGAACGGCGGGTCGCGATGCGCTTGCGCTCGCGCAGTCCCAGTTCGCTCAGGGTGGAATCGGGGGCCGCAGACACGCTTACGATTATTTCACCCTCTGCAAAATTGCACCACTCGCGCTTCTGACATGCAGCCGCCGGCTCAGCACGTCGTGCCCTTCGCGGGAATCGTGCCCTTCACCAGGAAGGCGTCGACCGCGCCGTTCACGCACTGGTTCGACTTGTTGTAGGCGGTGTGCCCCTCACCCTTGTACGTGAGGAGGTGTCCGTTCTGCAGCTCGGACGCGAGGTTCTTCGCCCACACGTAGGGGGTCGCCGGGTCGTTGGTCGTGCCCACGACGAGGATGGGCGCGGAGCCTTTCGCCGAGATCGGGCCGCGGTCACCGGTCGCCTTGTACGGCCAGTTGGCGCATCCGATATCGCCGTAGGCCATGTACGGGCCGATGACGGGAGCCGCCTTCGCGAGCTCGGCTGCCTGCTCGCGCATCACGGTGGGATCCGCGTTGTACGTGTAGTCGAGGCAGTTGATGGCGACGAACGCCTCGGTCGAATTGTCCGCGTAGGTGCCGTCGGAATTGCGGTCGTTGTAGGTGTCCGCCAGCTGGAAGGCGACGGACGCGCTCCCCTTCATCACCGAGTCGAAGAGCTTGTCGAGGTAGGACCAGGCGGTAGCGTCGTAGAGGGGGGTGATGATCGCGGTCACCATGGTGTTGGCGCCCAGCTCACGACCGTCCGAGTTCCGGATCGGGGACTTCTCCAACGCGGCCAGCAGCTGCCCGACGGTCGTCATGGCTCCGTCGACGGTGCCCTGGAACGGACATCCCTTCTTCGTCAGACAGCTGACGAGGTAGGCGCGGAGCGCGCTCTCGAAGCCCTTGGCCTGCACCTCCGTCACGTCGAAGTTGCTGGCCGCCGGGTCGAGCGCCCCATCGAGGACCAGCCGGCCGGTCTTCCCCGGGTACAGCCCTGCATACACCGAGCCGAGGTAGGTGCCGTAGGAGTAGCCGAGGTAGTTGAGCTTCGTGTCGCCCAGGACCGCCCGGAGCAGGTCGAGGTCGTGGGCCGCGCTCACCGAGTCGACTTTCGGCAGCGCGGCGCCCGTGTTCTGCTGGCACGCCTGCCCGAAGTCCTTGGCGATGGTCGCGTTCTCAGCGATCCACTGGTCGGACCCGCGCACGCCCGGCGTGATCCCGTACAGGTACTGGTCCATCTGCTTGGGGTCGTAGCATTTGACGGCCGTCGAGCGGCCGACTCCGCGCGGATCGAAGCCGACGATGTCGAAATGGTTCTGCAGCTGGGCGTCGGCGACGAAGTCGACCGAGTCCCTCACGAAGTCGAAGCCGGAGGCGCCGGGGCCGCCGGGGTTCGTGAGCAGGGAGCCCTGCTTGGTCCCCTTCGCCTGCTGCCGGATGAGCGCCAGCTTGATCTCGCCGGCTCCGGGGTCGTTCCAGTCGAGCGGTGCTCGCGCGGTGGTGCACTGCTTTCCGCTGGCGCAGCTCGTCCAGTGGAGCACCTGGCTGTAGTACGGATGGAGGGCGGCCGAGACCTTGTCCGGGGCAGGGCTGGAGGTGGTGGCCGTCTTGGCGGGCAGGAACCAGGTAACGCACCCGCTGAGGGTCAGTGCGACGACTGCGGCGAGGGCGAGGACCGCCGTGCGTGCAGCGCGCCTCCGCGCGGGACGGCCGGAGCGGGTGGTCACAGGTCGTTCCCCTTTCGCGCGGTCGCACCGCGCAGGATCGTGGTCAGCATGGCCTCGAGCGCGAGGGCGGGTGCGACGTTGCCCTCGATGCGCTCGCGCGCAGTGGCGACGGCATCCATCGCCGCGAGCGTAGCGGCGGGACTGGTGTGCGCGCTGAGAGCATCCAGCTCACGGCGGAGCTCCCGGTTCACGAGTTCGCTGTCGCTGCCGAGCTGGATCATCATCACGTCGCGATAGAGCGAGAGGAGGTCGATGAGGATGCGGTCGATGCCGTCGCGGAGGCTGCGGGTCGCCCGTCGCTTCTGGTCCTCCTCGAGCTGCCGGAGCTGCCCGCGGAGGGCCGGAGGGATGGTCCCACCCGGCTCGATGCCGAGCGAGCGCAGCGCGTGCTCGCGCTCTTCCGCATCCCGCTCCTCGGTGATCGCCTTGGCATCGGCCCCGGCGATCTCCAGCAGCGTCGCGGCCGCGCGGACGGCGTCGGACACCGAGCGGATGCTGAGCGCCAGTTCCAGCGTCCGCTCGCGCCGCTGACGCGCCTCCTCGTGGGTGGCCAGGCGGTGCGCCATCCCGATGTGGCTCTGCGCGTGGCGGGCGGCACGTTCGGCGGTCTCCGCATCCACCCCATCCCGTCGCTGGATCAGCCGGGCGACGTCGCCGACGCTCGGGACGCGGAGCCGCACGGTACGGACGCGGGAGCGGATGGTCGGGAGCAGGTCGGCTTCGCTGGGGGCGCACAGGATCCAGACCGTCCGCTCCGGCGGCTCCTCGAGCGCCTTCAGCAGCACGTTGGAGGTGCGTTCGGTCATCCGGTCGGCATCCTCGATCACCATCACGCGGTACCGGCCGACGGAGGGCGAGAACTGCGAGCTGGCGACCAGGGAGCGCACTTCGTCGATCGAGATGATGACGCGCTCGGTGCTGAGCACGGCCAGATCCGGATGCGTCCGGGCCTCCACCTGCCGCTGCGCGGCGAGGTCGCCCTCCGGTGTTCCAGGGCTCAGCAGCGCCGTGGCGAAGGCGTACGCCAGGTTGGAGCGGCCGGAGCCGGGCGGCCCGGTGATCAGCCAGGAGTGGGTCATGCTCCGGCCGGGAGCTCCGGCCCCGGTGCCCGCGGCGGAGCCGGCCGCGGCCGCGCGGACGACCTCGATCGCCTCGTCCTGCCCCGTGAGCTCGTCCCACACCGTCATGGTGTCCAGGCTAGCTGGCACCGGGGACACCTCGCCCGCGGCTGCCGCTCTGCGCGGGGCGTCGACCAGCATGCTGACCGGAAGCGCGGCGGCGCTCAGACGCGCGCCGCGAGGCGGTCGCGGATCTCGGCGGCGATCTCCTCGACCGAGCGGGCGGCATCGACCACGAGGAAGCGCTCGGGCTCCCCGGCGGCGAGCTCGAGGTAGGCCGCGCGGACGCGCGCATGGAAGTCGGAGCGTTCGGCTTCCAGCCGGTCGTAGCGGGTCCGGGAGGTGTCGAGCCGGGCGCGGGCGGCATCCTCGTCGAGGTCGAGAAGGATGGTGAGGTCGGGCAGGAGCCCCTCCGCCGCCCACAGGGACAGGTCGCGGATCTGCTGGGCGTCGAGGACACGGCCGGCGCCCTGGTACGCGACAGAGGAGTCGATGTAGCGATCCTGGACGACGACCTCGCCGCGGGCGAGCGCGGGCCGGACCACCGTGGCGATGTGGTGGGCGCGATCGGCCGCGTAGAGCAGGGCCTCGGCGCGCGGCGCGATGTCGCCGCGGTGGTGCAGGACGATCTCCCGGATCTCCACCCCGGCGTCCGTCCCTCCCGGCTCGCGGGTGCGCAGCACCGTGCGTCCGCGGGCGGTCAGCCACTCCTCGAGGTGGGCCGCCTGGGTGGACTTGCCCACACCGTCCCCGCCCTCGAGGGTGATGAAGAGCCCGCCGCTCACTCGGCGGGCTTCTTCGCGGCCGGCTTCTTCGCGGCCGGCTTCGTGACTGCGGGCTTCGTGGCGGCAGGCTTCTTGGCGGCCGGCTTCGTGGCGGCGGTGGTCCGGGTCGTGGACGCCTTCGCTGTGCTCGCTTTGGCTGTGCTCGCTTTGGCTGTGCTCGCTTTGGCTGTGCTCGTCTTGGCGGCGGGCGCCTTTCGAGCCGGCTTCTTGGCCGGGCCCTTCGCGCGCTTGTCGGCGAGCAGCTGCACCGCGCGAGCGAAGTCGACCTCGTCCACGGTCTCTCCCCGGGGGATGGTCGCGTTGGTCTCGCCGTCGGTCACGTAGGCGCCGAAGCGTCCGTCCTTGATCCGGATCGGCTTGCCGCTCACCGGGTCGGCCTCGAACTCCTTGAGAGCGCTGGAGGCACGGCGGTTGCCGTACTTCGGCTGCGCGAACAGCTCGACGGCGCCGGCGAGGTCGACGTCGAAGATGTCGTCCTCGCTCGGCAGCGAGCGGGTGTCCGTGCCCTTCTTCAGGTAGGGCCCGTAACGGCCGTTCTGCGCCTGGATCTCCTCGCCGCTCTCCGGATCGGCTCCGACGACACGCGGCAGCTCGAGGAGCTTGAGCGCGGTCTCGAGGTCGATCGTCGCGAGATCCATCGACTTGAACAGGGAGGCTGTGCGCGGCTTCGCGGCCGCGGCCTTCTTGGCCGGCTTCGCGGCCTCGACCACCTCGCCGGTCTTGGCGTCGACGGTCGGCTCCTCCTCGGGGTCCGCCTCGGTCACATACGGACCGAACCGTCCGTCCTTGGCCAGCACGAGCTTGCCGTTCTCCGGGTTGGTGCCGAGCACACGGTCGGTCTGCACGGGGGCCTCGATGAGTTCGCGCGCCTTGGCCGGGGTGAGCTCGTCGGGCGCAAGCTCCGGCGGGAGGTTCACGCGGCGGGGTTGAGCGTCCTCAGCGGCGTCCGGATCCGTCACTTCGAGGTAGGGACCGTACTTGCCGATGCGGAGGGTCACCCCCTCGTCGATGGCGATCGAGTTGATGCTGCGCGCGTCGATGTCGCCGAGGTTGTCGATGACCCGGCGCAGGCCCTTGTGCTTCTCACTGCCGAAGTAGAAGCTGTTCAGCCAGTCGACCCGCTCGGCGGCGCCGTCCGCGATGCGGTCGAGATCGTCCTCCATCTCGGCGGTGAAGTCGTATTCGACCAGATCGCCGAAGTAGTCCTCCAGCAGCCGGACGACCGAGAACGCCACCCAGCTCGGCACCAGGGCCTGCCCGCGCTGCGTCACGTAGCCGCGGTCGATGATCGTGGAGATGATGCTCGCGAAGGTGGAGGGGCGCCCGATTCCTAGCTCTTCCAGCGTCTTCACCAGGCTGGCCTCGGTGTAGCGCGGCGGCGGGGTCGTCTCGTGGCCGTCGGCCGCGACATCCTGGACGCTCAGCGGCTGCTTCTCGGTCAGCGGAGGCAGCTTGGCCTCGGCGGCGTCCGTGGAGTCGGTCGCATTGCGCTCCTCGTCGCGGCTCTCCTCGTAGGCGTTGAGGAAGCCCCGGAAGGTGATGACGGTGCCGCTCGCGGTGAACTCCGCGACGGTCCCGTCCAGCGGACCTTCCGCCACGCGCGCTGCAACGGTCACGGACGCCGTCTGGCCCTTGGCATCCGCCATCTGCGAGGCGACCGTGCGCTTCCAGATCAGGTCGTAGAGGCGCAGCTCCGGTCCCCGCAGCGACCGCTCCAGCTCCGCCGGGGTGCGGAACGTCTCGCCCGATGGCCGGATGGCCTCGTGGGCCTCCTGGGCGTTCTTGCTCTTGGAGGCGTACGTGCGCGGCTTGTCCGGAACCGTCTCCGGGCCGTAGAGCTTCGCCGCCTGCGAGCGGGCAGCGTTTGTGGCCTGCTGCGAGAGCGACGCGGAGTCGGTTCGCATATAGGTGATGTAGCCGTTC
>Ga0209677_100567_pt1 | contig 20446 bp, 19 predicted proteins | sample AraplaCvi_mCL_r2_2_FD_184285 | JGI IMG/M metagenome (GOLD analysis project Ga0209677, IMG submission 184285) | Arabidopsis root microbial communities from North Carolina, USA - plate scrape CL_Cvi_mCL_r2 (SPAdes) (version 2) | ecosystem: Host-associated > Plants > Roots > Endosphere | place: USA... | reverse complement strand
AGCGCCCTGAGGATTCGGCGGGAGGCGACCGCGTCGCGCCACACGGGCGGCGCCTCCCGACGAATCCTCAGGGCGCTATTTCACGCTGCCCGCGGTCAGTCCGCCGACCAGTCGCTTCTCGATGAGCATGAAGAGGATCACCACGGGGATGACGGCGACCACGGACACGGCGAAGACGTACTGCCAGGCCGCGTCGTACTGGCCGACGAACTTGGTGAGGGCCACGGAGAGCGGCTGGTTGGCATCCGTCGACAGGATCACCAGGCTGGCCGCGAACTCGTTCCAGGACGCGACGAAGGTGTAGATGATCGCGGTCACGATCCCGGGCCAGACCAGCGGCAGCTGGACCCGGAACAGCACCGTCCACTTGCCCGCGCCATCCAGCTGGGCGGCCTCGTCGACCTCCTTGGGCACGCCGGAGAAGAAGCTGTGCATGATCCAGATGGCGAACGCCAGGTTGAACGCCGCGTTCACCAGGATCATCGCCAGCCACGTGTCGTTGATCCCGAGCGCCACCATCTCCTTGAACAGGCCCGTGGCGAGCACGGTGGGCTGAAGCATCTGCGTGACGATCACCAGGAAGAGGAAGACCCCCCGGCCGGGAAAGCGGAACCGCGCGGTGTAGTACGCGGCCGGCACGCACACGACCAGCACCAGGGCCGTCGCGAAGACGGAGATCACGATGGTGGAGATCAGGTTGTACGGCAGCGGGGTCTCGGGTGTCGACCACATCGTGAGGTAGTTCTCGGGATGCCACTGCTCGGGCAGGTAGGTCGGCGGGACGGCGAGGATGTTGTTCCGGCTCTTGAACGAGCCGGTGAGCATGATCAGGTACGGAGCGATGAAGACGAGCGCGATGACGATTCCGGCGATCGTCTTCCCGGCGACGCGCCAGGAGGACCCGGACGCCCGGGGACGCCGGGGAGGCGCCGTCGGAGCGCCGGCGATCAGTGTGGGGGCCGGCGCGGTCACGAGACCTCCTTCATGGGCTTGACGATCCAGAGATAGAGCCCGACGACGACCAGCACGATCAGGAAGTTGATCACGCTGAGGGCGCTGGAGAGGTCGATGCGCTGCTCGTTCTGCAGCAGTTTGAAGACGTAGGTCGTCGTCGTATCGGCCTTGTACCCGGGGATGGATCCGGTCATCAGCTTCAGGATCGGCAGCGAGTTGAACACGTTGATGATGTTGATGAGGGTCGCCAGCGCGATCGCGTTCCGGAGGTTCGGCAGGGTCACGCCGAAGTAGGAGCGGAAGGCGCCTGCTCCATCCACCTTGGCCGCCTCGAGCATGTCGCCCGGGATGCCGGCCAGGCCCGCGAGGATCGTGTAGGTCGTGAACGGCAACGACACGAACACCGCGATGCCGATCGACGAGATGAACGCCGGGAGCGGCTCCTTGGTGAAGCCGAAGGGCTGCGCGAGCAGGTGGACGTCGACCAGGAACTTGTTGATGATCCCGTAATACGGGTCGAGGCCGTAGACGAACACCGTGGTGGTCATCACGACGCTGGCCGCCCACGGGACGATGATCGCCATCCGGACCCAGCGACGGCCCGGGAAGTTCTTGTCCAGGAACTGCGCGAGGGCGAGCGAGATCACCACGGTGATGACGACGACCGAGACCACCCAGACGAGCGAGTTGAGGAGGATGCCGGGAAGCTCGGGCCGCGAGAGCACCGTGAGGTAGTTCTGGAGGCCGACGGAGCCGTGGTCGATTCCGGCGAGCGAGATCTTCCGGGTGGAGTTGAAGACCATGTAGCCGGCAGGGAAGAACACGACGCCGAAGATCAGGAGGAGGGCGGGCAGCGTCCACGGCACGGCACGCCAGAGGTCGGCGGCTCCACCTGTCGAGGAGGGGGACGCCCCGCGGCGGGGACGGCCGGTGGCCGCCCCCGCGCGGGTGGTTTCAGCAGTGCTGGTCATATTCAGGGCTGGTCGCTCGGCTTACTGCCCGCTGGCCTTGGCCTGGATGGACTTCAGCAGGTCGGCCGGGTTGGCTCCCTGTCCGAGCTGACCGATCTGGCTCTGGAGGGCACCCTGGGCGGCCGACCAGTTGGGGTTCGTCGACGGGTAGAACTTGGCGTTCGGCAGCAGGTCGAGGAACGGCTTGATCGACTCGTTCGAGCTCATCGCGTCGGCGCCGGACTTGGTGGTCGGGAGGAAGCCCTCCGCAGTCACCCACTTCGTGTAGACGTCCTTGGAGTAGAAGTAGTCCAGGAACTTCTTGATCGACGCGGTCTTGTCGGTCTTGCTCTTGAACGCCATCAGGTGGTCGGCGACGCCGAGGGTGAAGGCCGAGCCGTCCTTGGTCGGGATGGGCGCGATGCCGTACTTCAGGGACGGGTTCTTGTCCTTGAGCTGCCCGACTGTCGGCGGGAGGCCGACCTGCATCCCGAGCTGTCCCTGGATGAAGACGTTCAGCAGCGGGGTGCGGTTCGTGGATCCCGGGTTCGGCTCGGTGTACCCCTGGTCGATGATCTTCTTCATCTCCGTGGCGCCCTCGATGTTCTGCGGGCTGTCGATGGTCAGCTTCTTGGCGTCGCCATAGCCTCCGCCCGCCCCGTAGAACCAGACGGCCGTCTCGGCCTGAGCCTCCTCGCTTCCGAGCGGCATGCCGTACGGGGTGACGCCCGCCGCCTTCAGTTTGGCGGCATCCGCCTCGAAGTCGGCCCACGTCTTCGGGGGCTCCGAGATGCCCGCCTTGCTGAAGTCGTCCTTGTTGTAGAACAGGGCGCGCGCGGAGGCGATGAAGGGCAGTCCGTACTGGGTGCCGTCGATGCTCGCGTTCTTCTTGAAGGCGTCCTGGAAGTCGTTCAGCGTCGAGGACGAGACGATGTCCTTGGCCGGGTACAGCAGGTCGTCAGCGGCGAAACCGGCGAAGGCGTCGATGTTCAGGATGTCCGGCTGCTTCTGCGCCTGGATGCGCGTCTTGATGACGTTGTTGATGTCGGTCCACGACTCGACGTCCAGGTCCACTTTGATGCCGGAGTTCTTGGCCTCGAAGTCCTTGATGATCTGCTGCCATTCGGACTTGGTGTTGTCCGAGTAGCTGGCGACCATCAGGTTGAGCGTCTGTGCGCTTCCGGACGAGCCCCCGGACCCGCCGCTGAAGCCGCAGGAGGCGAGCGTCATGGTGGCGACGGTCGCGGTGGCGATCGCCGCCCCCCAGCGCAGTGACTTCTTCATTGACTTCCTCACTTCTTGAAGGGAAACACGAATCGTCACGGCGATGGTTCCTGCGCAACGATGCGTAGCTGTTGATGTTTAGTGATTTGTTTTTGCTCAAAACAAGCACTTGCACTCATTGATTGATCGAAATCATGGCCTGTCCGCCCCGTCCCGTCAAGGACTAGGCGGAAGATCGTTACGTGGGGTTTACACGGGACCCCAAGGTTTGCAGGGATTACGCGGGAAACGATTGAAGCTGCTCACTGGACAGATGCTTCGATCATCCGCAATCATTAGAGTCAGACATTCACGCATCGAAGCGACGCACGCGCAGAACAGGAGCGATCAGTGACGCACGCATCCACCACCGGGTCCCACATGGAGGCGGAACTGCGCTCTCAGCCGCAGACCTGGGCGATCGCGGCCGGTCTGCGCGAGGAGCAGTCGCTCCTGCCGGCGGCCGGCGAGCGCATCGCCGTCGTGGGCTGCGGGACCTCGTGGTTCATGGCGCAGTCCTACGCGGTCCTGCGTGAGCGCGCCGGGCACGGCGTGACCGACGCCTACGCGGCCTCCGAGGCGTTCGTCGACGCCGACGCGTTCCGTTCCCGGGATTACGACGCGATCGTCGCGATCACCCGCTCGGGCACGACGACCGAGGTCCTCGAGCTGCTCGACGGACTCCGGTCGGCCGGGAACCGTGCCCGGACGGTCGGGATCGTCGGCGACCCGGACACGCCGCTGGTCCAACTGGTGGACACGGCCATCCGCCTCCCGTTCGCGGACGAGCAGTCGGTGGTGCAGACCCGTTTCGCGACCACTGCCCTGGCACTCGTGCGCGCCTCGCTCGGTCACGACCTCGCCGCCGCGATCGACCAGGCCGCCGCGGCTGTCGAGGAAGACCTCGACGACGCGCTGATCGACGCAGAGCAGTACGCCTTCCTCGGGACGGGATGGACGGTCGGCCTCGCCCACGAAGCGGCGCTCAAGATGCGCGAGGCGTCCCAGTCGTGGACCGAGTCCTACCCGGCGAAGGAGTACCGGCACGGCCCGATCGCGATCGCCGCCCCGAACCGCGTGACGTGGATGCTCGGCGAGGCGCCCGACGGGCTGTCCGGCGATGTCGCTGCGACCGGAGCACGCTTCGAGGACCGGCCGATCGACGGGATGGCGGACCTCGTCCGCGCCCAGCGTGTCGCCCTGGCCCGTGCCCGGCGGGCCGGGCTCGATCCCGACCGCCCGCGCAACCTCACCCGATCGGTGATCCTCCCCTGATGAGCGCCGAGTCCGTGAATCCGACGGTGGATGCGGCGGTGACCGCTCCCCCGGCCGTCGCCGGCCCGCTCGGCAGCGGCGCGCCGGTGCTGGCGTTCGACGTCGGCGGCACGGACACGAAGGGCGCGCTCATCGACGGCGCCGGACGTCTGGCCGAGGTCCTGCGCCTCCCGACCCCGCACGACGGACCGCGGACCGGGGATGCGGTGATGCGCGCCATCGACGGGATGGCGGCACGGCTCCGAGCGCAGCATCCCGAGATCGTCCCTCGGGCCGCCGGCCTGCTGGTCCCCGGCCATGTCGACGACGACGCCGGGATCGGAATCTTCGCCGAGAACCTCGGCTGGCACGACTTCCCGTTCCGCGAGCGGGCGGAGCAGTCGCTCGGGGTGCCCGTCTCGTTCAGCCACGACGTGCGCGGCGCGGGCGAAGCCGAGCATCGGCTCGGGGCCGCCGCCCCCTTCCGCGATGTCGTGGTCATGGCGATCGGCACCGGGATCGCCGGCGCCGTCTTCCTGGACGGCCGCATCCACACCGGTGGAGGGATGGCCGGCGAGATGGGGCATTCGCGCGTCGCGGACGGCCCGGCGTGCGCCTGCGGCGGGATGGGCTGCCTGGAGGCGGTCGCGTCGGCCGCGGCCATCGCCCGCCGTTACAACGCCCTAACGGGGGCGGACGTGCACGGAGCCCGGGAGGTCCTCGCCCGCGCCGAGGCCGGAGACGATGCCGCGCGCTCCGTGTGGGATTCGGCCATCGACGCGCTGGCTCTCGACCTCTCGCACACGGTCGCGCTGCTCGCGCCGGAGGCCATCGTGATCGGAGGCGGGCTGGCGCAGGCCGGCCCCGCCCTCTTCGGGCCGCTCGCGGAGAAGCTGGATGGCATCCTCACCTTTCAGCGGCGTCCCGTGCTGCTCCCCGCCAGCGTCGGCGAGAACGCCGGCGTCATCGGTGCCGGACTGAGGGCGCGCGACCTGCTCGCCGCTGCGGAGGCGACGTCGTGATCCTGACCGTCACGCCGAATCCCGCGCTCGACCTGACCTACCGTGTGCCCGCCCTGCACCCCGGGGAGACGCACCGCGCCGCTCCCCCGGCCGTCCGGGCGGGCGGCAAGGGCCTCAACGTCGCCCGCGTGATCGCGCAGACCGGCGGGCACGCGTTCGTGCTGACCACGGCGGGAGGGCCTTCCGGCGTGCGGCTGGCCGACGAGCTGGAGGCGTCGCGGCTGCCGGTCGAGCTCATCCCGGTCGGCTCCCCGACCCGGAGCAGCCTCGCCATCGTCGACGAGGGCTCCGGGGAGACGACCGTCGTCAACGAGACGGGCGGGCCGCTGACCGACGCGGAGTGGACCGCGCTCCGGGATGCCGCCGAGCGGCTCCTCCTTCCGGCGACCTGTGTGGTCGGCTCGGGCAGCCTCCCTCCGGACGCGCCGGATTCCTTCTATGCCGACCTCGTCCGCCGCGCGGCCGGCCACGGCCTCCCGAGCGTGATCGACGCGGTGGGTCCCGCCCTCCGGCTCGCGGCCGAGGCGGGGGCCACCGTCGTGAAGCCGAACCGCCGCGAGCTGGCCGAGACGACGGGGCACGACGACCCCGTCGCCGGGGCGCGATCGCTCCTCGACGCGGGCGCCGGGCTGGTCCTCGTCTCGCTCGGTGCGGCGGGGATGCTCGCCGTGCCGCGCGTGGGCGAGCCGCTGGACGCGCGCCTTCCCGCACCCCTCAGCGGCAACGCCACCGGCGCAGGGGATGCGGCGGTGGCCGCCGTCGCCCGCCTGCTCGCCGGGGGCGTCGAGGACCCGGCCGCGCTGCTGCAGCGGGCGACCGCGTGGTCGGCGGCGGCGGTACTCGCTCCGCTCGCCGGGGAGGTCCATCCGTCCTACTCCGAGCTCGAGGGTCGTCTCGTGACCGGGTGAGGAGGTTGCGCCGATCCACGTCCGTCCATCCGCATCCGCACATCCACCCCGAAACCGCGCCGGAGCCGCCGCCATGCCTCTCGTCCCCACAGCCGACCTGCTGCACGCGGCCGCCGGCCACCGCACGGGCCTTGCCGCGTTCAACGTCATCCAGCTGGAGACCGCCGAGGCGCTCGTCGCCGCCGCCGAGCAGACCGGTCTCCCGGTAGTGCTGCAGATCTCACAGAACTGCGTCGCCTACCACGGCTCCCTCGACCCGATCGGCGCTGCCACCCTCGCCCTCGCCCACGAATCCCCCGCTCACGTCGCCGTGCACCTCGACCATGCCGAGGACGAGTACCTGGCCCGCCGAGCGGTCGAGATCGGTTTCGGATCGGTCATGTTCGACGGGTCGAAACTCGACGACGAGCACAACATCGCCGCGACCATCCGCGTGGTGGAGCACGCGCACGCCAACGAGGTGATGGTCGAGGCCGAACTGGGGGAGATCGGCGGGAAGGACGGCGCCCACGCGCCGGGCGTGCGGACGGACCCGGACGCGGCACGCCGCTTCGTGGAGGAGACCGGCGTCGACGCCCTCGCCGTCGCGGTCGGCAGCTCCCACGCGATGACCGAGCGGACCGCCTCCCTCGACCTCGACCTGATCGCGCGCCTGCGACACGCCGTACCGGTTCCGCTCGTGCTGCACGGGTCGAGCGGCGTCGCGGATGAGACGATCAGGGCGGCGATCCACGCAGGGATCACCAAGGTCAACGTCTCCACCCACCTCAACCGGTTCTTCACCTCTGCCGTGCGCGAGTACCTCGGCGCGCATCCCGAGGTCGTCGACCCGCGGCTCTACGTGCGGGAGGGACGGGCCGCGGTGACCCGGGAGGCGGCGCGCCTGATGACCCTGCTCGACACGGCAGGCGGAATGGAGACACCCCAGCGATGAACAGAGCGGAACGGTTGAACGCCGTCCTCGACCTCCTGGCCGAGGCCGGCCAGATCGACGTCGACGACCTCGTGGCCAAGCTCGACGTCTCCGCGGCGACGGCACGACGCGACCTGGATGCCCTCGCCTCGCAGCAGCTCCTCACCCGCACCCGCGGGGGCGCGATCGGCCAGTCCGTCGCCTACGACCTGCCGATCCGGTACAAGCGCGAGCAGCACGCGCCCGAGAAGCTCCGGATCGCGCAGGCGGCGAGCGCTCTGGTGACACGCGGTTCCGTGGTGGGCCTCTGCGGAGGGACGACCAGCACCGCCGTCGCCACCGTGCTCGGGTCGCGGCCCGACCTGATGGAGCCCTCACCCCATCCCAGCCTCACCGTCGTCACGAATGCCATCAACATCGCGGCGCAGCTCGTCATGCGCCCGCAGATCAAGACCGTGGTGACGGGCGGCGTCGTCCACGCGCGCTCCTACGAGCTCGTCGGGCCGTACAGCGATGTGGTGCTGGAGAAGATCACGATGGACATCGCCTTCATCGGCGTGAACGGCATCGATCCGATCGTCGGAGCGACCGTGCACGACGAAGGCGAGGCGAGCGTCAACTCGCTGATGGCGCGCCGGGCCACCCGGGCCGTCGTCGTCGCGGACTCGTCCAAGATCGGCCGGACCGCGTTCGCCACCCTGGGCGGGCCGAGGGTGCTGACCACGCTCATCACGGACGACGGCATCACCGCCGAGCAGCGGGCGGCCTTCCTGGACCACGGCTACGAGGTGATCGTCGCGTGAGCGGTGCCCACGTCATCCACTCGGCGCGGCTGGTCGACGGCGGGACCGTGGTGGAGGACGGGTGGGTCAGGTTCGACGGTGAGCGGATCGTCGCGAGAGGCACGGGGCCGACGTGGGTCGCGGAGGCGGGCGGACTGCGCGCGACGGACGCCGCGGGCGCGTGGCTCACGCCCGGGTTCGTGGACATCCACGTGCACGGTGGAGGGGGTGCGGCCTTCGACGACGGCGCCGAGGCGATCGCCCGCGGGCTGGCGCTCCACCGCCGGCACGGCACGACACGGTCGGTGGTCTCCCTGGTCACCGCGACCGTCGGCTCCCTGGCGCAGCGCGTACGGGAGGTGGCCGCGCTCGCGGCAGCGGACCCGCGCATCCTCGGCTCGCATCTGGAGGGGCCGTTCCTGGACGCCGGGCACAAGGGGGCGCACGATCCGGCACTACTGCGTCCACCGACCGCGGCCGATGTCGACCTCCTTCTGGAGGCCGCGAGCGGCACGCTGCGGCAGGTCACGCTCGCCCCGGAGCTGCCGGGCGGGATGGATGCGATACGCGCTCTCTCCGCGGCCGGCGTGGCCGTGGCGGTCGGCCACACGGCTGCGGACTACGACCAGGCGCTGGCGGCGTTCGACGCGGGAGCGAGCATCCTCACTCACGCCTTCAACGCCATGCCGGGGCTGCATCACCGTGCCCCCGGACCGGTCGCGGCTGCCACGCGCACGCCGGGTGTGACGCTGGAGATCGTGAACGACGGCGTGCACGTGCATCCCGAGGTCGTGCGGATGGCGTTCGCCGCCGCCCCCGGACGTGTGGCCCTGATCACGGACGCCATGGCCGCCGCGGGATCCCCCGACGGCGACTACCGCCTGGGCGGGCTCGACGTGGAGGTGCGCGAGGGAGTGGCCCGGCTGGCGGCCGGCGGATCGATCGCGGGCTCGACGCTCACCCTCGACGACGCCCTGCGTCGCGCCGTCCTCGAGGTCGGCATCCCGGTGGCGGAGGCGGTGCGTGCCGTGACCTCCACGCCGGCTGCTGCCGTCGGTCGCGGCGGCGACCTCGGGCGACTGCTGCCGGGCTACGCGGCGGACGCCGTCCTCCTCGACGCGGACTTCACCGTGCGCCAGGTCTGGAGCGCCGGCGTCCCGGTCCTCTGACGCTCCGCCTCCCGCGCCACGCCACATTCGTCACGAATCTGCGGAGGCTGCGGGGCGCTGCCGGGTCATGCGGCCGACGACCACGACGAGCGCCAGCGAGACCACCAGCAGGGCGACGTAGCACCACGGGAGCAGCATCAGGCCGCCGGCAGCGAAGACGAGCGATCCGAGCAGCGCTCCCCCGCCGATCCCGATGTTGAAGGAGGTCGTGTACAGCGCACTCGCTGTGTCGCGGAAGGCGGCGGACGAGGTGTGCAGCATCCGCGTCTGCAGCAGCGGCGGCAGTGCGCCGAAGGCGAGCCCCCACAGCACGAACGCGATCAGCGCCGGGATGGGCCGGCCGGCCAGCACCGCAAGGGCGGCGACCGCCGCACCGGTGACGAGCAGCGCGAGCACGAGCCCGAGCTGAGGACGGGGACCGAGCAGGGATCCCGCCAGGACGAGGCCGACCGCGCCGGCGATGCCGTACACGAACAACAGGCCGCCGACACCGCCGGCCGGGATGTGCATCGGGCCCGTGAGGAACGGCACCACGAACGTGTAGAAGGCGTAGTGCCCGACCATGGTCACGGCCGCGATCAGGCAGACCATCACGACGGCCGGGATGGTGCGGTCGCGCGGTCTCGCCGCCGCGCGGTCGTGGCGGCGCTCGCCGCGCGCGTCCGCATCCCGCTCCACAGTGGGCAGCAGCTTCGCGACGACGAGGGCACCGACGGCCATGAGAGCGGCGAGCAGCCCGAAGGACAGCCGCCAGCCGAACAGGTGGCCGGCGAAGGTCCCGAGCGGCACCCCGAACACGAACGCGAGCGTTCCCCCGCCCAGGGTGATCGACACGGCGCGCCCGATCTGCTCCTTCGGGACGAGATGGCCGGCGTAGGCGCCGACGATCGACCAGAACATCCCGTGCGCGACGCCGCCGAGCACCCGCGAGCCGACCACGAACGCATAGTCCGGAGCGATCGCGGTGAGCAGGTTCGAGACCCCGAGCACGATCAGGATGCCGACGATCATCCCGTGGCGCGGCCATCGGCGCGTCAGCGCGGTGAGCGGCGTGCTCGTCACCACCACGGTGAAGGCGAACACGGTGACCAGCAGGCCGATCTGCGCCTCGGTGACGCCGAGGGAGGCGCTCATGTCCGGCAGCAGGCCGGTCGGGATCATCTCGCTCGTGACCGACAGGAAAACGGCCGAGGCGAGGGCGATGAGTCCCGCCCAGGGGAACTTCGGAAGGGTACGAAGGGATGACGTCGAAGTCGCAGTCATACGGATCTGTCCAACGGACGGCGTTCCCCGGCCATTCCGCCGCATCGGGGCCGGGCCCGGAGAGTCGGGCCGCAGGAATGAACTGCCGGGTCGTCTACGCGCCGATGTGCGCGCCCAGGGCCGCGCGGGAACCGCCGACCGCGGACGATTCTACCCGAGCTCCCTGAGGATTTCGGTGCTGTCGGTGATCTCGATGAGCGGCGCGTAGAGGGCCATCGCATCCAGGGCCCGCTGGTGGTCGGCGTCCGAGAGTCCGGCGCAGGCATCGGCTGCGACCCGGATGCGCACCCCGGCATCCGCCGCGCCCAGGGCGGTGCTCAGCACGCAGCAGTCGGTCGAGACTCCGGCGAGCACCACATCCAGAGATCCGTCGAGGGCCGCGCGCAGGTCCGGCCCCCACTTGCCGAAGGTCGGCTCGCTCACCACCGGGTGGCCGGTGTCGCGGAAGGCCAGGACGAGGTCGTAGATCGGGTCGTCGGCGGGAACCAGCGCGAACGGCCACTGCTCGTAGTACGGCACCCAGGCGCCTTCCGGCCGCGCGGGCGCGACGAACCGGGTGAAGATCACGCGATCGCCGAACGCCGGCACCATCCCGGCGATCGCCGCCTCCGCGTCCGAGAACCCCGGCGTGAACCACGGGCTGGCCGGGTCGCCGAAGACCTGCTGCATGTCGACGACGACGAGGACCGGTCCCGTCATCGCTCCTCCTGCCGGCGGACGGTGCCGCGCGCGAACAGCAGGACGCCCAGGTAGCCGATGACGAGGGCGGCGAGGACGCCCAGGTTCGCGAACGCCCAGTCGCCCTTCGTGCCTCCGATCGGCCCGAGGAGGTACCCCTGCCAGCCGAGCCAGCTCGCCGAGCTGTTCGTGACGAGGCCCCAGCCGACGGCCGTCCCGATCACGATGAGCGCGATCGGCAGCCAGTTGACCGCTCCGTAACGACCGCGCCAGTCGTACAGTTCGGCCTCCGCATAGTCGCGGCGGCGCAGCTGGATGTCGGCGATGAAGATCCCGCACCAGGCCGCGATCGGCACGCCGAGCGTGATCAGGAAGCCCTGGAACGGCCCGAGGAAGTCGGTCGCGAAGAAGACGACGTAGATGGAGCCGGCCGTCATGATGACACCGTCGATCCCCGCGGCGACATACCGCGGGACCCGCACCCCGACGCTCAGCAGCGCCAGTCCCGACGAGTAGATGTCGAGCACCGCGCCGCCCACCAGCCCCAGCACGGCGACGATCACGAAGGGCACGAGGAACCAGGTCGGAAGGAGGGACGCGAGCGCGCCGATCGGATCCGCAGCGATGGCCGTGCTCAGCTTGCCCGACGAACCGGCGAGCAGGATGCCGAAGATCAGCAGGATCACGGGTGCGAGCGACGAGCCGAACGTCGTCCATCCCACCACTCCGCCGCTCCGCGCGGAACGGGGCAGGTACCGGGAGTAGTCGGCGGCCGCGTTCACCCAGCCGAGGCCGAAGCCGGTGAGCATGAAGACGAAGCCGCCGATCACGTGCGGCGCGTCCCCGGCCTTGAGCGCCCCGATCGCCCCGAGGTCGATGTGGTTCAGCACGAGCAGGATGTACAGGACCGTGAGTACGCCGGTCACGATCGTGATGACCATCTGCATCCGCATGATGAGGTGGAAGCCGATGACCCCGCCCACGATGACCAGGGCGATGACCACGATGAGGGCGACCAGCTTCGTGATGGTGCCGCCCTCCCAGCCGAGCTGGGTGAACACGGTGGCGGTGGCCAGCGCGGCCAGCGACACCAGCACCGTCTCCCAGCCCACGGTGAGCAGCCACGAGAGGAACGAGGGGACGCGGTTGCCCTCCACTCCGAACGCCGCACGGCTGAGCACCATGGTCGGCGCGGAGCCCCGCTTGCCCGCGAGCGCGATGACGCCGCACAGCAGGAACGAGGCGACGATCCCGACCAGGCCGATGATCGTCGCCTGCCAGAACGAGATCCCGAACCCGAGCAGGAACGAGCCGTAGCTCAGCCCGAACACGGACACGTTCGCGCCGAACCAGGGCCAGAACAGGTCGCGCGGCCGGCCCCTCCGCTCGTCCTCATGGATGGTGTTGAGCCCGTTCAGCTCCACATTGAAAGCGGATGCGGGCCCTGTGCGGGTATCCGGCGCGTCCTCACCAGTGCTGGTCATGCACTGATCGTGGTGCACCCCGCGGTGTCCGTCAACTGCCGAACGCTACGCCGCCCACGGGTTCACGACCGCGATCCCGCTACCCTGAAGAGGTGACCGACTCCTCCCCCTCCAATCACTGGGTGCTCACTTTCAGCTGCGCCGACCGTCCGGGGATCGTGCACGCGGTCAGCGGCGCGATCGTCGCGGCCCGCGGCAACATCACGGAGAGTCAGCAGTTCGCGAGCACCGACACCGGGCGGTTCTTCATGCGCCTGCAGGTGGAGTCGGAGGCGCGCCGCGACGAGTTCGAGCACGCCCTGGCTCCCGTCGTCGAGGAGTTCGGGATGACGCACCGCGTCGACAACGTCGGCCGGCCCCTGCGGACACTCGTGCTGGTGTCGAAGGCGGCGCACTGCCTGAACGACCTGTTGTTCCGGCAGCGCGCCGGGCAGCTGCCGGTCGACATCCCGGTGGTGCTCTCCAATCACGACACGCTCAGCGACCTGGCCGGGTTCTACGGCGTCCCCTTCGAGTCGCAGCACGTCGCCGACGCGGCGTCTAAGGCCGCCTTCGAGGCGCGCATCCTGGAGGCGGTCGAGGAGCACGACATCGAGCTCGTGGTGCTCGCCCGCTACATGCAGATCCTGTCGCCTGAGCTGTGCGCGCGGCTGGCGGGCCGCGCGATCAACATCCACCACTCCTTCCTCCCCGGCTTCAAGGGCGCCAACCCGTACCGGCAGGCGCACGCGCGCGGAGTCAAGCTGATCGGCGCGACAGCGCATTTCGTCACCAGCGACCTGGACGAAGGCCCGATCATCGAGCAGAACGTGGTCCGGGTGGACCACACGAACACCGTGCAGCAGCTGGTCGCCATCGGCCAGGACGAGGAGAGCCGCACGCTCACGCAGGCGGTCAAATGGTTCGCCGAGGATCGCGTGCTGCTCGACGGCGCGCGGACCATCATCTTCCGGTGAGTCGCGCCACTAGACTGTCGCGCGTGACCTCCGCGCCCGAACAGCACGCCCCGCTCAAGGTGGGCGCGAACGACGTCCTCCGCTTCCTCCTCGAACTGTTCGCGATCGTGTCGCTCGCCATCTGGGGGTTCACCGGCTGGCCGCTGCCTTGGAACATCGTGGTCGGCATCGGCGCGCCGGCGGTCGCCATCCTGCTCTGGGCGCTGTTCCGCTCGCCGCGCGCCGTGCTGCGCGTCGACCCGTTCGTGAAGGCGATCGTCGAGATCGTCGTGATGGGGTCCGCCGCCTTCGGCTGGTGGAACCTGGGCCAGCCGATCGTCGCGCTCGTATTCGCCGTGATCGCGACGATCAGCGGCGTCATCAACGGGCGACGCGAGTTCTCATGACCCGGCTCGTCGTCCACGGAGCCCGCAAAGTGGATGCGGACGGCCTGGTCGACGACTTCTGGCTCGTCGCCGACGGCGCGCACATCACCGCGACCGGCACGGGCCCGGGGTGGCGCACGGCCATCGGCGCGGCGATCGACGACGCTCAGCTGGACGACACCCGGATCATCGACGCCCAGGGCCACTGGCTGACCCCGGGCTTCATCGACCTCCACTGCCATGGCGGCGGCGGCCATCCGTACGACGACGGCGTCGACGAGATGCGCGCCGCGCTCGCCACCCATCGAGCGCACGGCACGACCCGCTCGCTGATCTCCCACGTCGCCAACCCGCTGGCGTCCCTCCGCGAGAGCCTCGGCGTCGTCGCGCAGCTCGCGGCGACCGATCCGCTCGTGCTCGGCTCCCACCTCGAGGGGCCGTTCCTCGCGCCCGAGCGACGCGGCGCCCACGATGCGCGCTTCCTCCGCGATCCGGAGCCGGAAGCCGTCGAGGAGCTGATCGGCGCCGCCCGCGGAACACTCCGAACCGCCACGCTGGCGCCCGAGCTGCCGAACGCGCTGGAGTCCATCGGCGTGCTGATCGAGGCGGGCGTGGTCGTGGGAGTGGGCCACACCACCGCCGACTACGCTCAGGCGGCCCGCGCGTTCGAGGTGGGCGCCCGGCTGCTGACACACGCCTTCAATGCGATGCCCGGCATCCATCACCGTGCTCCCGGTCCGGTCATGGCGGCGATCCAGAACCCGGAGGTCACGCTCGAGCTGATCCTGGACGGCCTCCACGTGCATCCCGTCGTCGCCGGCCTGCTCTTCCGGGAGGCACCCGGACGCGTCGCGCTGATCACCGACGCCATGGCCGCCGCCGGCGCCTCCGACGGGGACTACCAGCTGGGCGGACTCAACGTCACGGTCCACGACGGCCTGGCCGTGCTCTCGGGCACCGACACGATCGCGGGGTCGACCCTCACTCAGGATGCGGCGCTCCGCCACGCGGTCACCCTCGCCGGCATCGACCCCGTGCACGCGGTCGCGGCGCTGACCCGCACGCCGGCGCGTGTGCTCGGGGAGGAGCACCGGCTCGGCCGGCTGGCCGCTGGCTACGTCGCGGACGCCGTGCTGCTCGACCACGAGTGGAACGTGCGCACCGTCGTGGCTGACGGCGCGATCCTCTGACTCCCCCGCGGCCGAGCGCTACAACCTCTGCCAGGCCGGCTTGTTCGCGTAGGCGTAGCGGTAGTAGTCGAGGTACTTCAGCCGGGATGCGGCGGCCTCGTCGACGAGAACCGTGACGTGGGGATGCAGCTGGATGGCCGAACCCGGATTGGAGGCCGACACCGGCCCTTCGACCGCTCCGGCCAGCGCCTCGGCCTTCCGCTCCCCGAACGCCAGGAGCATCAGGTGCCGTGCCTTGAGGATGGTCGACAGCCCCTGCGTGATGCAGTGCATCGGCACGTCGTCCTCCGAGGCGAAGAAGCGCGCGTTGTCCCGGCGCGTCTGCTCGGTCAACGTCTTCACGCGCGTGATCGACGCGAACGAGGAGCCGGGCTCGTTGAAGCCGATGTGCCCGTCCGTCCCGATGCCGAGCAGTTGCACATCCACCCCGCCCGACTCGGCGATGGCCCGTTCGTAGTCGGCGCCGGCGTGCTCGATGCCGTCGAGCGACCCGTTCGGAACGTGGATCAGCGACGGCGTCAGCCCCAGCGGCTCCACCACTTCGCGGGTGATGACCGCCCGGTACGACTGCGGGTGGCCGGGCGGCAGGCCGACGTACTCGTCGAGCGCGTAGCCGCGGACGTGGGACACATCCACGTGCTGCCCGCGCGCGCGCTCGTCGCGGATGCCCTCTTCGAGCGCCCGGTAGACCGCCAGAGGCGTGGATCCGGTGGCCAGCCCCAGCACGGCGTCCGGCTTGGCGGCGATCAGGTCGAGGATGCTGCGCGCGGCGAGCTCCCCCGCGGCCTGCTGGTCGCGGACGACGACGATCTCAGCCATCAGTTCCCTCCCGCCCGGGTCGCGCGGACGTGCCGGGGCCCGTTACGAGCACCGGGACGCGCACCACGGCGACGATGTCCCGTGCCAGCCTAGCGTCGGCTCCGGCAGCCGCCCGGTCGACCCCGAGCCTCACGACCGAGGGCCGAGGTGTTCGAGGAGCGCCCGTCCGACCAGGCGGGATGCACCGAACGTCGCGATGTCGGCGTAGGCACGATCGTCGCCGGGCCAGCCCATGTCGACGACCAGGACCCGCTCGCGCTCGGCGCGCAGCCGGTCGATCGCCGCCCGGGCGAACGCATGCCGGTGGTTGTCCTTGCCGATGACGAGCACCGGCGACTGGGCGGCGAGGACGAGGTCGGGATGGTCGTTCTCGGTGAACACCACCGCCGGATTCGCCGCGAAGCCTTTCGCCCAGGCAGCATCCGGCTCGGCATCGACCGCCGAGAACGGCCCCCACGGCGCCGTCCCCACCGCGAGGTTGGCGACCGTCTCGATCCGGACGACGGAGTACCGCCCGCCGCGATAGTCCGCCAGCCACGCCTCCGCCCGCGCACTCACCTCGAACGCGCTCCTCACCAGTTCCGCCTCCCGCCCCACCGTCGAGTCCGCAGAGATTGCACGCGACACGCCGTGCGAGCCGTCAGTCTGTGCGGACTCGATGGTGGGGGGTGCGGTGCGGGCGAGGGAGAGGACGCGGGCGGAGGCCTCGGCGAGACGGGAGGGGGCGAGGCGGCCGGAGGAGACGGCCGCGGCGACGGCCTCCTCGATGGCGGCCAGTTCGTCGTCCGTGTTCTCGGTGCCGAGGCACAGCAGATCGCAGCCGGCGGCGAGCGCCAGGACCGCCGCCTCCGGGATGCCGCGACCGCCGCCGCTCGCACCCTCCATGTCGAGCGCGTCGCTGACGACGACGCCGTCGAAGCCGAGCTCGCCGCGCAGCATCCCGTCGAGGACCGCCGGGCTGAGGGTAGCAGGCAACGCGGCGTCCAGCTGGGGCAGCAGGATGTGCGAGGTCATCACCGCGCGGGCACCGGCGTCGATGACCGCCCGGAACGGCACCAGTTCGCGCTCGCGGAGCTGCTGCGCCGACAGATCGACGACCGGCAGCGCCAGGTGCGAGTCGGTGGCCGTGTCGCCGTGTCCCGGGAAGTGCTTGGCCGCGACCGCGACGCCCGCCGCCTGCAGCCCGCGCGTCCAGGCCGCCCCGTGCTCGGCGACGACCGACGGCGACGAGCCGAAGCTGCGCACGCCGATCACGGGGTTGTCCGGGTTGGAGTTGATGTCGATGTCGGGCGCGAAGTCGAGGTTCACGCCGGCCCGGCGCAGTTCCTCCCCCACCCGCCGGGCGACCTGCTCCGTGTACGCGGTGGCGCCGAGCCGGCCCAGGATGGCGTTGCCCGGGTAGGGCGAGCCGCTTCCGTAGTAGAGCCGGGTGACGTCGCCGCCCTCCTCGTCGATCGCGACGACAGCATCCGGATTGGCGGCGTAGATCGCGTCCGTGAGCCGGCGCAGCTGCCCCGCCGACACGATGTTCTGCCCGAACAGGCACACCCCGCCGAGGCCGCCGCGCAGCCGCTCCGCGAGCCAGTCCGGGAGGGTCGTCCCGAGGAATCCCGGCAGCAGGGTCGCGGCGATGCTTCGGCGCAGTTCGGTCCCGCTCAGTTCGGCGAGCGCCATCGATTCGCGGCTCATCCCTTCACCGCCCCGCTGACCAGGCCGCTCGTCATCCGTCCCTGGACGATGAGGAAGAACACGATGACGGGCACGGCGACGAGGGTGGACGCGGCCATGACCTGGCCCCAGTCGGTCGCCCGCGACGCCGACTGCTGCACGAAGCCGCGCAGCCAGAGCGGGAGCGTCGCACTGCTCGACTGCGGCAGGATGACGAGGGCGACCGTGAACTCGTTCCATGCCTGCAGGAAGGCGTACACCCCGGAGGCGACGAGTCCCGGCGCGAGCAGCGGGAACGTGATGCGCAGGAACGCCTGCGTGCGGCTGAGCCCATCCACCATCGCCGCCTCCTCCAGGTCGACCGGGATGCCGGCGACGAAACCTCGCAGCATCCAGATCGTGAAGGGGACGACGGCGGCGATGTAGAGGATGCTGACCCCGACGACCGTGTTGAGCAGGCCCAGCGTCCCCATCAGCTTGTACTGCGCGATGAACAGACCCTCGGCAGGGAGCATCTGGATGAGCAGCACGGCGAGCACAAACGCCCGGCGTCCGCGGAACCGGAACCTGCTGATCGCGAGGGCGGCGAGGAAGGCGAACGCGAGACAGCACACGACCGTGATGAGGGCGACCGCGACGCTCATCCCGAGCGCCGGGAAGAACGTGCCGCCCTGGACGACCGCGATGACGTTGTCCCAGGAGCCGCCGAACGGCAGCCAGGTCGGCGTGGTGTTCTGCAGGATCACGTTCGGCAGCAGTGCCGAGTTCATCATCCAGTAGACCGGGAACACCCAGATCAGGGCGAGCGCGATGCCGAGCGCACCCAGCAGGATCCGGGAGGTGCGGATGCGGCGGCGCGACCGGGGCCGGCGGCGGCCGGCCACAGCGGGCATCCGGGTCGAAGTGGCGACGGTCACGATTCGTCCTCCTTGAGCAGGTGGCGTACGTAGAACCAGCTGAGTGCGACGGTGAGCAGGAGCACGAAGACGCTGACGGCGCTGGCCATCGCGAAATCGCTCGAGCCGACGCCGAGCTGGTAGATGTAGGTGCCGAGCAGGTTCGTCTCGCTGGCGATGGACCCCTTGTCCTGCAGCAGCTTGATCTGGGCGAAGACGCGCAGGTCCCAGATGATCTGCAGGAGCAGCACGATCCCGAGCACGGGCCGGATGATCGGCAGGATGATGTAGCGCAGCCGCTGCCACCCCCGGGCGCCGTCCATCTGCGCCGCCTCGACGACCTCGGACGAGACCTGGGTCAGCCCGGCGTAGACGGAGAAGGCCACGAACGGGACGCTCATCCACGTGACGATCACCATCGCGACGAAGAAGAAGGAGAGCGGATTCTGCAGCCAGTTGTGGTCCTGGAAGTCGAGGCCCCCGGCGGTGAGGAGGTAGTTGACGACGCCGCGGCGCCAGTCGAACAGCCAGTTCCAGACGGTCATCGCCGCGACCACGGGCATCGCCCAGGCGAGCAGCAGGGCGATCTGCAGGATGATCCGGATGGCCTTGTGGACCGCGTTCATCAGCAGCGCCATCCCGATCCCGATCACGACCGTGACGGCGGCCGTCACCAGGCAGAACGCGATCGAGCGCCCGACGACGACCCAGGTGTAGGGGTCGGTGAAGAGGGTGACGTAGTTCTCGAACCAGACGAAGTCGGCCGGCTTGCCGAACTGCTGGGCCAGCCCGAAGTGCTGCAGCGAGGTGACCAGCTGCCACACGAGCGGATAGCCGAGCGCGAGAAGCAGGATGAGGATGGCCGGGAGCAGCAGCGTGTACGGCGTGAGGGGGGTCCGGCGGCGGCGCGGCCCGTCCGGCGTCCGCATCGGCGCGGGCGTGGGCGTCGGCGGGCGCGGGATCGCGACCCGGGTGTCCTCGGCGGCGGTCACGGTCGCCCTCCTTCCTGGTGGTGATCGAGGGGACGCAACACGCCGTTCCGGCACGTACCGCAACGGCGTGTTGCGTCCCACAGTTCGGCGACGGTCAGCTCTTGACGTTGAGCAGAGCGTCGATCTTCTTGTCGTACTCCTGTGCCAGCGCCTTCAGGTCGCCCGCGTCGCGGATCTTGGAGAAGAACTCCTCCATCACGTTCCCCGCCTCGACCGAAGCCCAGCCGGGAGCGGCCGGGGTCAGCTTGGAGTTCGACGCCGACTCGATCAGGGCCTTCGCGAACTGGTCGTTCCCGAGCGACGACGTGTACTTCGCGTTCGCGGGTCCCAGGCCGTTCTTGCCGAGCAGCTCCTGGTACTGCTTCGAGAAGATGATCTTCAGCAGGGTCTTCGACAGGCCCGGCTCCTTCGTCTTCGCGGAGATGCCGATGTTGGAGCCGCCCGCGAACACCGGAGCGGGCTTGCCGTCGTTGCCGGGGAGGACGAACGTGCCGAACGTGGCGTCGTTCCAGGTGCGGGTCGGCTTGCCGTCCGTGCCCTTCCCGAGGTCGCCGATCGACCAGTGCGCCCATCCCGGAGCCATGATGGTGGCGGCAGCGAGGGAGGTGTCACCGGTCTTGTTGCCGCTGGCGTCCAGCGTCTGGTCGGTGTCGTTCAGGTAGATGTACTGGTTCGAGTCCTTGGCGTCGTTCGGCGCCTTGGATGCGTTCTTGTACAGGTCCTGGAGCTGCTGCAATCCCTTCAGCGAGTTGTCGGACTCGAGGGTCGCGACCCACTTTCCGCCCTGCTTCTTGGCGATGTCGCCGCCGTTCGCGAAGATCCAGGAGATGCCGTCACGCCAATCCTGGCCACCGAGGAAGAAGCCGGAGAAGTTGGCGATGCCCTTCGGGTTCTTGGCCGTGATCTGCGCGACGTCGGTG
>Ga0209677_100565_pt1 | contig 20526 bp, 18 predicted proteins | sample AraplaCvi_mCL_r2_2_FD_184285 | JGI IMG/M metagenome (GOLD analysis project Ga0209677, IMG submission 184285) | Arabidopsis root microbial communities from North Carolina, USA - plate scrape CL_Cvi_mCL_r2 (SPAdes) (version 2) | ecosystem: Host-associated > Plants > Roots > Endosphere | place: USA... | reverse complement strand
GCGACCGCAAGCTCGGGCAAATCCTTTGCAGGATCGGGCGCGCCCGCCGGCTCGGAGGGCACCTGGACCGGCGGGCGCTTGAGGGCATGTGAAGATGCTCGGCTCATGCCGAAAGCGATATCACATTCTTTGAACAAATCAAGAACAAAAGCGGAAAATAGGAACGTCGCTCGCTTCGTGATCCCATCTGATCCAGCGCAACAGGGACCATCACAATCCCGTTCTATGATCGCACGCCGTGGAACGGAGATGGGGCGGCTCCGCTCTATTTTCCCGTGTGAATTTCCCATGTGAACGGAAGTCTCGGCTGCAAGCGAGGTCTCATGAACATCAACGCTCCCCCGGAGAACCGGACCGCCGACGATCTCGAGCTGCTCGACCGCTACTGGCGCGCGGCAAACTATCTGTCGGTCGGCCAGATCTATCTGCTGGACAATCCGCTGCTGTCCGAGCCGCTCGAGCCCGAGCACATCAAGCCGCGCCTGCTCGGCCACTGGGGCACGACGCCGGGGCTGAACTTCATCTACGCGCATCTCAACCGGGCGATCCGCGCGCACGATCTCGACGTCATCTACATCTGCGGTCCCGGCCATGGCGGCCCGGGCATGGTGGCGAATACCTATCTCGAAGGCACCTACAGCGAGATCTATCCGGACGTCAGCCGCGACACCGACGGCCTGCGCAAGCTGTTCCGGCAGTTCTCCTTCCCTGGCGGCATCCCGAGCCATGCCGCGCCGGAAACGCCGGGCTCGATCCATGAAGGCGGCGAACTCGGTTACGCGCTGGTGCACGCCTATGGCGCGGCATTCGACAATCCCGATCTGATCGTCGCCTGCGTGGTCGGCGATGGCGAGGCCGAGACTGGACCGCTCGCGGCATCCTGGCACTCCAACAAATTCCTCAACCCGGCACATGACGGCGCGGTGCTGCCGATCCTGCATCTCAACGGTTACAAGATCGCCAATCCGACCGTGCTCGGCCGCATGAGCGATGAGGAGATCAAGCATCTCTTCCAGGGCTACGGTCACGAACCGCTATTTGTCGAAGGCGACGAGCCGAAGAGGATGCACCAGTTGATGGCAGACGCGCTCGACGTCGCGCTCGCCAGCATCCGCGCCATCCAGCAGGATGCGCGGCAACCCGGCGCCAAGGTGCACCGGCCGAAATGGCCTGTGATCGTGATGCGCACACCGAAAGGCTGGACCGGGCCGAAGGAGGTCGACGGGCTGAAGGTCGAGGGCTTCTGGCGTGCGCACCAGGTGCCGATATCAGATCCTCGCAGCAAGCCCGACCATCTGAAGCTGCTCGAATCCTGGATGAAGAGTTATGAACCCGACACGCTGTTCGATAGCCAGGGGCGCCTGATCCCGGAATTGCAGGCGCTGGCGCCGCAGGGCGCGCGCCGCATGGGCGCCAATCCGCATGCCAATGGCGGCCTGCTGAAGCGCGAATTAAAGCTGCCGGACTATCACGCCTATGCGGTCGAGGTGCCCTCACCCGGTGCCGTGATCGCCGAAGCCACCCGCGAGCTCGGCAAGCTCCTGCGCGATGTCATCAAGCTCAATGCGGAGACGAAGAATTTCCGCATCATGGGGCCGGACGAGACCGCCTCGAACCGGCTCGATGCCGTGTTCGAGGCCACCGATCGGGTCTGGATGGAAGGCATCGAGCCCTACGACGTGCATCTCGCCCATGAAGGCCGAGTGATGGAGGTGTTGAGCGAGCATCTCTGCCAGGGCTGGCTCGAGGGCTATCTGCTGACCGGCCGCCACGGCTTCTTCTCCTGCTACGAGGCCTTCATCCACATCGTCGATTCCATGTTCAACCAGCACGCCAAATGGCTGAAAGTGTCACGCGCCTTGCCCTGGCGCCGGCCGATCGCGTCGCTGAACTACCTGCTGACCTCGCATGTCTGGCGCCAGGATCATAATGGCTTCAGCCACCAGGACCCCGGCTTCGTCGATCTCGTCGCCAACAAGAAGGCCGGCATCGTCCGCATCTATCTTCCGCCGGATGCCAACACGCTGTTGTGGATCGCCGATCACTGCCTGCGCACCTATGACCGCATCAACGTGATCGTGGCGGGCAAGCAGCCCTCGCCGCAATGGCTTGGCATGAAGGAGGCGGCGACGCATTGCGACGCCGGCGTCGGCATCTGGACCTGGGCCGGCACCGAGCCCGGCGGTGGCGAGCCTGACGTGGTGATGGCCTGCGCCGGCGATATTCCGACCCTGGAGACGCTGGCTGCGGTCGACCTGCTGCGCCAATCGCTGCCGGATCTGAAGATCCGGGTCGTCAACGTCGTCGACCTCATGACCTTGCAGCCGAAGGAGGAGCATCCGCACGGCCTTGATGACCGCGACTTCGACAGCATCTTCACCAAGGACAAGCCGGTGATCTTCGCCTATCACGGCTATCCCTATTTGATCCACCGGCTGACCTACAGCCGTAACAACCACGCCGGCATGCATGTGCGCGGCTTCATCGAGGAAGGCACCACGACGACACCGTTCGACATGGTGGTGCTGAACGAGCTCGACCGCTTCCACCTTGCAATCGAGGCGATCGAGCGCGTGCCCGGCCTTGCCGTGTCGGCTGCGCATGTGAAGCAGCAATTCCGCGACCGCCTGATCGCGCATACGCGCTACGTGCGTGCGCATGGCGAGGACATGCCGGAGATCCGCGATTGGGTCTGGCCCAACAGTGCCGGCGGAACGACGCCGAAGGACGCTGGAGATTGAGGCGCAGCCGTTAGCGCTGGAGATGTGACGTTTTGATGAATGATCTGGCGCAATACATCGAGCGCTGACCTCACGCAGAGTGGCGGCATCAATTCTCCGAAAGCGATGCCGCCATGAAATCTGAGATCATCAAGGAGCTTGGGCAAGCCGACATTCTGCTGCCCTCGCTGGTTGCGGACGGCCTCGCCGCCAACGACCGCATCAAGGTGCGCATGAGCGTATTGCAGGCCGCAAGCCAGCACGCGCAAGCCCCCGGTCAGCGGCCGAGCGACCTCGCGGCCGAGAGCCACGCAGCGGGGCTGGCGCCGGCGGAGATCGCCAGCCTGATCGGCGGCGCTCATCGCACCGCTGAAGGCCGGCTCGCAGCACCGGGGCTGGCCAAGCTGATTGCAGATATTGAAGCCGATGCGACCGCGATGATCCGCGCCGTCAAGGGTGGCCGCCCCTCGGAGGGCGATGCCGCAGAAAAGCGCCTCGCAGCGATCCGGGATGCTGGCTTGCTGGAGCCCGGAAAGGAGATCGATTTCGCCCGCGTCGCGCGGCTGACCGGCGCACAGGAAGGTTCCGACAGCCTGCACCGGCTGGTGATGGATCTGCACAAGGCGCTGAACCGGATGGCCGCTTCATGTGCCGAGGAGACGCTTGACGGCGCGCACGTCTATGGTCTGCATGATGACGACCGCGCGGCGGTCACGGCCTTCATGCGCGGCCTCAACGCGACTCGGGCGCTGAAATTCAATCATCCCGGCCTGGACACGATGGCGACGCGCTCCGGCGATCGGCTCCTGATCCAGAACGACATCGGCACGACGGACGCCCATGTGGTGGTGATCGCGGTGAGACAGAACGCGATCACGGTCACCTACACCGATGTCCATCTGGCCCGGGCGAAATTCTTCATCCACCAGTTCGACGGCTTCACCGCGACATGGAGCGGGCTCGACCGGCACACGGCCGCGGGCCTCGGCGAGGAGAACGCCTTCTTCCTCGTCACCGGACAATTCAGTGGCGATGGAGCCAAGGCGCGCGACGATTTCCTCGCGGCGCTCGGCGCGTCGCTCGTGTTCCTGATCGACTGGAACAAGGCCCGCAAGCTGCTGCGCAGCTGGGTCGCCAAGGATGACGCGGTGCGCATCCTCGACTGGGCGGCGCGACAGCGTGTCGGCCACCGCGGCTTCCTCGAGCTCGGCGGCAACGAGCTCTTGGGGGCTGCCGTCCGCAACGCAGCGCCCAACCGCATCGGCTTCGGCGAGCGACTGGACCAGGCGCTCGGTCGCGCTGCGGCGGTGGATTTCCTCAAGGCCGCACTGCGCGTGTCGACCGAGGCGCTGCTGGCCGGCAAATCAGTGCGGCTCGTCCGCGATCAGATCGAGGCCGATCTGGCGCGCCACTTGGAGCGCGCCGACAGCGCGCTGCTTGCCATCGTGCTGCGTCAACTCGGCCTGGCTCACGACATGGCGACCCTCCTCACCCGCCACATCGCCGCGCTGCGGACCGGCAACCCCGCCGACGGCCATGAGCTCACCGCGCGCGCCGGCCGGATCGAGCAGAAGGCGGATCGCATCGCAGTCGAGGCTCGCCAAGCAGCGGCCCGGGTCGGTGCGCGGCCCGTGATCGGCCAGCTCGCGGACTGCGTCGAGGAAGCCGTCGACGAGCTCGAACAGGCCGCCTTCATCGCCTCGCTGGCGCCGCCGCGGCTGGAGGCAGCACCGCTTGCGGCGCTGGCCGACCTCTGCACCGTGGCGACGACGGCCATCGAAGCCGCGGCGAGCGGGCTGGTCGCCGCGGCCGAGGTGCCGGATGGGCGTCGCGTCGACTCCGAAGACGCGTTGGCGGCGGTGGCCCGGCTCATGGATACCGAGCATGCTGCTGACAATGAGGAACGCGCCATCACCGCACTCGTGTTCACCGGCGGCTTCGATGTCGCGACCTCGCTTGCCGTGCTCGAGCTTGCGCGCGCGGTCGAGCGCGCCACCGACCGGCTGGCCGGGTTCGGCCACCTGTTGCGCCAGCACATCATGATCGATCTGTCCGCCTAAGGAGCAATCATGCATATCGTGCGCATAGACGGCACGCTGACCAGGCAGCACGCGGCCGACAGCATCGGCGCCAAGGCTGCCAACCTGGGACGAATGGCTGCGCTCGGGCTCCCGGTGCCGCCTGCCTTCGTGCTGCCCGTCAAGCTCTGCGCCGACGTCATTGCCAACACGCGCCATGCCGAACGTGATTTGCGGGAAGGACTGCGCGCGGGCATCGCGTTTCTCGAGCAGACAACAGGCAAGAGGTTCGGCGATCATCGCGATCCGCTGCTGGTCTCCGTTCGATCTGGCGCGGCCCGCTCGATGCCGGGCATGCTCGACACCGTGCTCAATGTCGGCTGCACGCTGACCGCCGTGCAGGGCCTGATCCGCGCCACCGGGCGGCCCCGGCTTGGCTGGGATTGTCGGCGCCGCTTGATCGAGAGCTTCTCGGAGACGGTTTTGGGGCACGATCCTGCGCCGCTCCATGTGCGGCTTGCCGAGCTGGTCGCGAGCGAACGAGCGGCCACCGACCGCGAGCTCGACAGCGAGGCGCTGGAGCGGCTCGCCAATGACGAGCAGGCGTTGATCGAGACCGGAAGCGACGGCTGGCTGGAAGACCCGGAAGCTCAGCTCGAGGCCGCAGCCCGCGCCGTCTACCGCTCCTGGGTCAGCGAGCGCGCGCAGACCTATCGGAGCCTGCAGGGCATGGAGCATCTCACCGGCACCGCCGTGACGGTACAGGCCATGGTGTTCGGCAATGGCGGGCTCGTCTCCGGCGCCGGCGTCGCCTTCTCCCGCGACCCTTCGACCGGCGCGAAAAGGCCGGTGATCGACCTCGTGCTCGATGCACAAGGCGAGGACGTTGTCTCCGGCCGCCGCACACCGGACACCGAGGAGCTGATCGCCCGCGCATTGCCGACCAGCGTAGCTGAACTCAGCAAGATCCTGACGCAGCTCGAGCAGGAATTCGGCGACGTCCAGGACGTCGAGTTCACGGTCGAGAACGGTAAGTTATGGCTGCTGCAGACGCGCGCGGCCAAACGCACGCCGCGCGCCGCGCTTCGGATCGCCATCGACCTCGTCCAAGAAGGATTGATCACCCCGCATCAAGCGCTGCAGCGCCTCGCCGATGTCGACCTCGACGCTCTGGTCGAGACCAAGCTCGTCGGCAGCGGCGCACCTGTTGCCGTCGGTATCGGCGCATCCGGCGGCATCGCCGCAGGCCGCGCCGCCTTCGATGCCGCCAGCGCGCAGCGGCGCGCGGCCGGCGGCGATCCGGTCATCCTGATGCGTCCGGACACCTCGACCGCCGATATCGCGGGCTTTGCGGTGGCTGCGGGCATTGTCACCTCGGTCGGCGCCCGCACGGCGCATGCGGCACTGGTCGCGCGACAGCTCGGACGTCCCTGCATCGTCGGCTGCGGCGACATGGTGGTCGAGCCGGAAGCCGATCGCGCGCGCCTCGGTTCGACGATCATTGCCGGTGGCGACTGGGTCACAATCGAGGGTGACAGCGGCAGGGTCCATCTCGGTCGCGGCGAGATCGCCACCAGCCGGCCCGAGGTCGAGCTAGCAGAGGTGGCGCGCTGGCATACCGAGGACCACACTCCGCCGGCGGCGGCACTCCGCCATTCTGCCTGAAGCGCTGGCGTCGCCCCGCTGCCGCAAAATTCCGCAGTGCAGCGGGGTGCGCTGATTGTGACAGAGTGGTAACAGTGGCCCACGCGGAAATCCCGTATTGGGCGCTTGAACCGACGATGTCGATTGCATGTTGAGCGTGATCATTCCGACCGAAGGCGCCGAACAGCCCGCGGTCGCCACATTGTCCGCACTTGTGCCGGGCGCGGCTGCCGGCGTGATCACCGAAGTGCTGCTGGTCGATCGCGCTGCGGATACCAGCGCGATCGAGCGCGTCGCCGATATCGCCGGCTGCGGCTTCCTCGGTTTCGCCGGCTCGCAGGCGGCCGCGCTCGCGGCCGGCGCCGCGCAGGCGCGTGCGCCATGGTTGATGTTCCTGCCCGCAGGGGCCGTGCTCGATCCCGGCTGGATCGACGAGACCACGCAATTCATCCAGAGCGTCTCAGCGAGCGGACGGCCGCGCGCCGGCGTCTTTCGCTATGCGCGCTCGCCCTATGCCGATGTGAGTATCCGCGACCGGCTGCGGTCGATCATGCGCGCGGTGGCCGGTCCGCTCGGTGACCAGGGCCTCTTGATCGCGCGCGATCACTACCGGCAGGTCGGAGGCTACAAGCCGAATGCCCGCCGCGCCGAGACGCGACTGCTGCGCGAACTCGGCCGCTCCCGCACCCTGTTGCGCAGCCGGATCGTGATGATTTGAGCGCTCACAAGATACTTGCCATCGTCAATTAATTAATTGACAATGGCAAGTATCGAGGTCCGCCATGCTCAATCCGCAAGCCAATTTGTCCACCGACAATCCGGTCGCCGCCGTCCGCGCCTTCAACCGCTTTTATACGAAGAAGCTCGGCGTGCTCGATCAGCATCTGCTGCAAAGCCCGTTCTCTCTCTCGGAGGCGCGTGTGCTGTACGAGCTGGCACATCGCGGCGCCGTCGCGGCCAAGGAGATCGGTACCGTGCTCGGGCTCGACCCCGGCTATCTCAGCCGGATCGTCCAAGGCTTCGAGGACAAGGGCCTGATCACCCGCACGCCCCTGCCCGCCGACCGGCGGCAGCACCAGCTTGGTCTCACCGCCAAGGGCCGCCAGGCGTTCGCGAAGCTCGACCGCAGCTCGGACGGCGAGGTCGCGGCGATGCTTCAGGCGCTCGATGATGGCGCGCGCGACCGCCTGGTCGGCGCCATGCGAGCGATCGAACAGATCCTGACGCCGGCGACGCCGGCGCGGCCATCTTTCCTCCTGCGCAGTCATCGCCCCGGCGATATCGGCTGGGTGATCTCGCGCCACGGCGCCGTCTATGCGCAGGAATATGGCTGGGATATCTCGTTCGAGGCGCTGGTCGCGGAGATTGCGGCGCAGTTCATCAACTCGTTCGACCCGGCGCGGGAACATTGCTGGATCGCCGAGGTCGATGGCGAGCCGGTCGGCTCGATCTTCCTGGTCAAGAGCACCGAGGAGGTCGCCAAGCTGAGGCTGCTGCTGGTGGAGAAAAACGCGCGCGGGCTCGGCATCGGCCGCGCGCTGACCGAGCAGTGTATCCGCTTCGCACGCGAGAGCGGCTACAAGAGCATCGTGCTGTGGACGCAGAGCTGCCTCACTGCCGCACGCGACATCTATCGTCGCGCCGGCTTCCGCCTCACCGCCGAAGAGCCGCACCACTCATTCGGTGTCGATCTCGTCGGCGAGACCTGGGAATTGAATTTTTAAGAGTCAGTAGCCATTCCTGATCCGCGTCGTTCTGATACGTCCCGGAATGACAAGACAGCTTCCGTCCCGCACAGGTGGAAGTTTGGGATTGCGCAGCCTGCGCGCCCACGCTAGAGCGCTTCCGCTCTTTGTATTTGCGTGGGGTGCGTACAGTCATGAAGTGGCTATTTCGATCGAATCTCGCTTTGCCGATTGCGGTGACCGCAGCTCTGTCCCTTGGCGGACAGGCGGTGCAGGCCGCGCCCGCCGGAAAGACGAGCCTTTCGATCACACGATCGAGCGATATGTTGTATATGGCGATGTCGGCGTCAGTCGAGGTCAATGGCCAGAAGGTCGCAAGCCTCGAGCGGGGTGAAACCTACACCGGCGTCGTCGTGCCGGGGCCGGTCGAGATCCGCGTTTCGAATTGGTCGGCGCCGGGCGCATCGAGCTATAGTTTCAAGGCCGCGCCAGGAAAGACTTACCGGTTCACGGTATCGCCTCATGGTGGAAATTTCGTCGCCTCGCTGGCCGGAGGTCTGATTGGCTCGGCCATCGAAGGCCATGGCGCCTTCGAGATCGCGCCGGCCCAGTAATCGCTAGACCGTCGCGCCCTGCGCCTTCGGGCGGCGCAGGTGCTCGTCGAGACGCGGCATGATCTCGACGAAATTGCAGGGCCGCGTGCGATAGTCGAGTTGCGCGGCCAGAATGCCGTCCCAGGCATCGCGGCAAGCGCCGGGCGATCCCGGCAGGCAGAAGATGTAGGTCGCGCCGGCAACGCCGGCGGTGGCGCGGCTCTGGATCGTCGATGTCCCGATCTTGGCGTGGCTCAGCATATGAAAGGCGATCGAGAAGCCATCCATGCGCTTCTCGAACAGCGGCTCGATCGCCTCCGGCGTCACGTCGCGGCCGGTGAAGCCGGTGCCCCCCGTCGTGATCACGACATCGACGCCGACGTCTGCGATCCACTTCCTCACCACGGCCCGGATCGCCTCGACATCGTCGGTGACGATCTCGCGCGCCGCAAGCTTGTGCCCGGCGGCCGTCAGCCGATCGCTCAGCGTGGTCCCCGATTTGTCATCGGCAAGCGAACGCGTGTCGGAAATCGTCAGCACCGCGATGTTGAGCGGGACGAAGCTCCTGGATTCGTTCGTCGATGCCATCGGCACTATCCTTACAGCTGATCCGCGCCGAACGTGTTGCAGGCCTGCACGGTGCCCTGCTGATAGCCCACCATGAACCAGTGCTTGCGCTGCGCGGCGGAGCCGTGCGTGAACGAATCCGGCACCACGCGCCCGGTCGCTTGGCGCTGCAGCGTGTCGTCGCCGATCGCCGACGCCGTCGTCAGCGCCGAATCGATATCGCCTTCTTCGAGGAAGCCTGGCCGCTTCTTCGCCTCGCGATTGACCCAGACGCCCGACAGGCAGTCGGCCTGCAGCTCGACCTTCACCTGCAGCGCGTTCGATTCCGCCTTGCTGCCCGCCTGCTGCTGCAGCCGGGTCACGCGCGGCAGGATGCCGAGCAGGTTCTGGACGTGATGGCCGGCCTCATGCGCGATGATGTAGGCGGAGGTGAACTTGCAGGCATTGCCGGAGCAGCCATGGAAGCGCGTCTCGACCTCGCGGAAAAAGCCTGTGTCGAGAAAGATCTGCCGGTCCGGCGGACAATAGAACGGCCCCATCGCCGATTGCGCCATGCCGCAGCGACCGCCATTCGTGCTGTTGCGGAACAGCACGATCTTCGGACCGGTGTAGCGCTGCCCGTTGGCCTGGAAGACCTCGCTCCAGCGATCGTCGATCTCGCCGAGGATGCCCGCGATCATATTGCCTTGCTCGTCCTTGGGCGCGCCGGTCCTCGCCGGCCCCGAACGCCGGTCGGTCTGATAGGTCGGCGCGCCGCCGCCGGTGAGGATCTCGGCGCCGCCGATCAGAACGCGCGGATCGATGCCGAAGGCATAGCCGATCAGGCCGAGCACGATGATGGTGCCGATGCCAAGGCCGCCGCCGCCGATCGGCAGACCCATACCACCGCCTCCCATTCCGCCTTCGTCGCGACGGTCTTCGATGTCGTCGCTGCGACGGAAATCATCGTAACGCATGGCGGCCTTCCTCAATCGATCTTGCACGAACAAAGCACAAATTGCCCAACGCGGCAGACACGTAAAATTTCCAGGACATTAATCAATAACCCGGCCGGCAAAAAATGCCTAGTGCGCTGAACTGACGTGCAATGCGGGGGCGCCTCCGCGGCTTCCGCGCCGCGCATGAGCGGCAAAAACAGCATGGAAATCGATGGCATGGCCAAACATGCCGCATCATCCGATCGAGGCGGCGCGGGATCGTTGAGCGTGATCAAACAGCGCGCAGCGATGCGAAAGATTTTCCCAGTTAAGTCGATTTTTACTTTGCCCGTTCATGGTGTGGGCAGTCGGTTGTTAGGTCCCGCGTCGCCGACAGCGTCGCCTGAGTCAGAGTTCTTGAGTCATGGTTGTGTCGCGTCGCGGGGCGTCTGCAAGGGCGCCCCGCACCAAATTTGAGACACCCGAATCCTCCCGCATCATCGTCGGCGACTGCGTCGCCGAGATGTCGAAACTCCCGGCCGCATCGGTCGACCTGGTGTTTGCGGACCCTCCATATAATCTTCAGCTCAAGGGTGAGCTGAAGCGTCCCGACGAATCGCAGGTCGATGCGGTCAACGACGATTGGGACAAGTTCTCATCGTTCGCAGCCTACGACGACTTCACGCGCGCCTGGCTGCTCGCCGCGCGCCGGCTGATGAAGCCGTCTGCGACGTTGTGGGTGATCGGCTCCTATCACAACATCTTCCGCGTCGGCGCGATCATGCAGGATCTCGGCTTCTGGATCCTCAACGACATCGTCTGGCGCAAGTCCAACCCGATGCCGAATTTCCGCGGCCGCCGATTCACCAATGCGCACGAGACCATGATCTGGGCCGCGCGCGATGAGAAGGCCAAGGGCTACACGTTCAACTACGAAGCGCTGAAGGCCGCCAACGAGGATGTGCAGGCACGATCCGACTGGCTGATCCCGCTATGCACCGGCGAGGAGCGGCTGAAGGACGAAGGCGGCAAGAAGGTCCATCCGACCCAGAAACCGGAAGGCCTGCTGGCGCGGGTGCTGCTGTCGTCATCGAAGCCGGGCGATCTCGTGATCGATCCGTTCAATGGCACCGGCACCACCGGCGCTGTGGCAAAACGTCTCGGCCGCCGCTACATCGGCTTCGAGCGCGAACGCAGCTACGCCAAGGCGGCGGAGGAGCGGATCGCCGCGATCGAGCCGTTGCCGGACGCCACGCTTGCGCCGTTCATGACGGCGCGTGAAGCGCCGCGCGTCGCCTTCTCCGAGTTGATCGAACGCGGCATGATCTCGCCCGGTACCAAGCTGGTGGATTCCAAGCGCCGACATGGCGCGCTGGTGCGGGCCGATGGGGCCATCATGCTCGGCGACAAGGTCGGCTCGATCCACCGCATCGGCGCGGTGGCGCAAGGCCTGCCCGCCTGCAACGGCTGGACCTTCTGGCACGTCGAGACCAAAGGCGGCTTGAGGCTGATCGACGAGCTGCGCGCCGAAATCCGCTCCGAGATGGCAGCAGGCTAACAGCCGCCCTAGCGCTTGGAACGGCCCTGACCGCCATAACGCGCCAGCAGGTCCTCGACCTCGTATTGCTCGTCATAGCGAACGTCGTCGCGCGGCACGACCGACAATCGGGCCGTGCGCGGCGGCGCAGGCTCGTTGCGCGAAGCGAGTGCCGGACGCTCGTCCCCGACGCCGGGCAGTTCCATGTCGTCGATTTCGGCATCGGCCGGCCAAATCTGCCGGCGACGGCCTCCAGCTGGCTCGAGGCGAATCCGGCGCCGCGCACGCGCGCGCGCCAACAACACGCTGGTCGAAAAACCGGCGAGCGCCACTGCGCCGAGGAACGCGGCGAGCCGGGTGCGTGACGAATCGATCGTCGACGCCATCGTCGTCCCGCTCGGGCTTTCGGCATCGACGGCAGATGAATCCGCCGCAGCGGCGGCGTTCGAATCGACGCTCGCGGCCGGGGGCGGGGCCGGAGCCGGATCTGCCGCAGCCACGGTGAATGTCGCCGGATTGCGCGAGGGGGCCGCGACCGGCTGTGCCGCGTTGGTCGCGTCCGGCCAGCGTGAGGCGACGGCCGACTGATCGGCGGTAGCGGCACCGCTATCGGGCGCGGGCGACGTCGCAGCGCTGCTGTCCGCGGCAAGAGCAGGCATCGTCGCGGGCGTGGCAGCCGCGATATTTATCGGCGACGGCGCAGCGGCCGCCGCGGCCGGCGCAGCGGCGACGAGGTCGCGCTTTGCGTCCGTTGCCGGCACGGCGGGCGATGCGAACTCCGCATGCGCGTCCGCCGCTGCCTGCGAAAGCTCCTGATGATGACGATGCGCGGCCGCGGCCGCCGACTTGCGCACGTTGAGCGAGGCGCCATGCGATGCCTCATCGCCGAGGTACCAGCACTGGCGCTTGGTGGCGCGATCGCTGCGGTAGTACCAGTGCTGACCGGCCGGCGCGGTTGCCTTCGGCTTGCTCAGGCAATCGTCGGCAGCGCTGGCTCGATGGACATGTAACGTTGCCGCCGCAGCGCCCGCGACTACGCCAGCCAGAATAATGCGCGGCGCGATCGCCATCGCCCGATTCGCCATGAAAACCTCCGACGATTCACCCGGCCCCCAAAACGCCGTTTCGACGATGACTTGGTTCGGAATAAGGCTATGCCGGTTCCATTTTTGCCAATCGCGCCGATATGGCGCCTGATTTGATCGGTTCTAATCCTCTTCGCGCCCAATTCCCGCGTTTTCGACAACGACGTCGCGTCGTGTCGGCTATCATTGCAGAGCTGACGCGCGAGCGGCGCATCGTCGCATCCCCTGCGCCTCACAGGGAGATGGCCGGCCGCTGATGCACAGTCATTGAAATTCGATCAGGTTCCGCTAACGATGCGCGCCTCGGGCGAGAGGCGTCCGCAAGCTGTCGTCACCACGAACGCAATACGGCCATTCGGGAGCGCTGCCATGCTCAAGTTTTTTTTCAACGGTTCGCCCAATCCGACCAAGGTGGCCTTGTTTCTGGAGGAATCCGGCATCGCCTATCAAGCGGTGGCGATCGACACTCGAAGGGGCGATCAGTTCAAGCCGGAATTTCTACAGATCAATCCCAACGGCAAGGTGCCGGTGATCGATGACGACGGCACGATCGTGTTCGACAGCAATGCGATCCTGCTCTATCTCGCCGAGAAGACCGGCAAATTTCTGCCACCGGCCTCGGCAAAGAATCGCGCGCAGCTGCTGTCTTGGCTGATGTTCGTCGCGACCGGCGTCGGCCCCTATATGGGCCAGGCCGTGCACTTCAAGCATTTCGCGCCGAAGGACCAGGACCACGACTACGCCCACACTCGCTATCAGTACGAAGGCCACCGCCATCTCAAGATCGTCGACGAGCATCTGGCGACGCACCGCTACATGGTCGGCGATAGCTACACCATCGTCGATATGGCGCTGTGGGGCTGGACGCGCCTGGCGCCGTTCGCGCTCGGCGATGACGCGCTCCCGAAATATCCGAACCTCAAGCGCCTGGTCGACGAGATCTCGGCGCGGCCGGCAGCGGCCCGCGCGCTCGCGCTGAAGGAGAAATTCACCTTCAAGGCCGAGCTGGACGAGGAAGCGCGCGGCTTCATGTTCGGCCATCAGAAGACGAAGGTGGCGTGAGCCACTCCTTCCCCACGCGAGATGTCGTCACCCGCCACCGGGTCTCGCCTCCGGCGAGCCCGATGACAGGCTCCGGCGGGTGACCCAGTATTCCAGAGGCGGCGGTGATCGACCGAGAAGCCGCGGCGTACTGGATCCCCGCCTTCGCGGGGATGACGGCTGCTTATACGGCGACGCGCGTGCGCAATTCAGCCACCTATTTCATCTTCGACAGCGCCTTCTCCACCAATTCCCGCGTATAGGGCTTCTGGATCACGGGCGCGGCGGCCAGCTCCGGCGGGATTGGCGCGCGCTCGCCATAGCCGGTGGCGAAGATGAAGGGAATGCCGAGCTCGGACAGCTTGTGTCCGACCGGGATGCTGCTCTCCGAACCGAGATTGATGTCGAGCAGCGCGAATGTCGGCAGCGTCCGTTCGAGGAACTTCAGCGCCTGATTGACGGACGCCGCGGTCTCGACATGGCGCGCGCCGAGCTCGAGCAGGATCACTTCGGCGCCCATCGCGATGATCAGATTATCCTCGACGATCAGCACGGTCCCGGACAGGCGCGGGGTCTCCTCCTGCCTGGCATTGAGGCGCGACGGCGCGCCCGCAAGCGAGGTCATCACTTGCACGAAATTCGCAGGAATGACGAAGCGCGCCTGCACTCCGAGCAGGTCGAAGCGGATCTCGGCATCGCCCTTGAGATCGAACGGCACCGAGCGCTCGATGATGGTGGTGCCGAAGCCGCGCCGCGACGGCGGCTGCACCGGCGGACCACCGCTCTCCTTCCAGTCGATGACGAGGCTCGATCCGGGATCGAGATGCCAGATCACCTGCACATGTCCGGTCGAATCGGCGAGCGCGCCATATTTCGCAGAGTTCGTCATCATCTCGTGCACGACAAGCGCAAGCGTCGCGAACGCTTTCGGATCAAGCGCGACATCAGGGCCGTCCATTCGCACGCGTCCCGCGCGCGAACCGAGATAGGCGCCCGCTTCGGATTCGAGCAGATTGCGCAGCGCGACGGGCGCCCAGTTCAGATTGGTGATCTGGTCATGCGCACGCGCCAGCGCCTGGATGCGGCCGCCGAGCACTGAGGCGAATTCCTCGATCGAGGTCGCGGTATCCTTGCTCTGCGCCACCAGGCCGCGCACCAGACTCAGGATGTTGCGAACCCGGTGATTGAGTTCGGCGATCATCAGCTCCTGCCGCTCCTGCGCGTTGCGCCGTTCACGCGCGGCAAGATCGGACAGTTGCAGGATCACCTCGAGCAGCGTGACGCGAAGTCCCTCCGCAATGCGCAGGTCGGCCGGCGTCCAGGGCTTGGATTGCCCGGCGACCGTCTCCTGCCACAGCTCGAAGCTCTTGCGCGGCGTCAGTCGCGAGCCGAGCGGCCCTTCCGAATAGACCTTGTCGGGCGCGCCCGCCCAGTTCACGGACCGCACCACTTCGCGCCGGAAGAAGATCAGGCAGTCGCGCGGCGCGCGCGAGATCGGGATCGCAAGGAAGCCGGCCGCGCGGTCGCGAAAGGACTCGCCTGATGCGTAGACCTTGGCGATCTCGGCGCTGGCACAGATCCGGCCGGGCGAGGTCCGGTTGATGAAGCCGACCAGCTCCTGCACCTCGCTCTCGGTCGGGGTCTCGCCGTCGAGCGTGATCTCGCCCTCCGACCACACCGCGATGCCGTCGCATTCGATCATCTTGCGATAGTCGCTGATGAAATCGATGATGGCCCGCGTCGAGTGCGCATGCGTGGCCACGCTCTCCATCAGCCGTTCCTGGATCTGATGCGCGCGGGTTTCGTAGGCCATGTCGCTTTCGCGCTCGCGGCCCTCGAGGATCCACGAGAACATCTGGCCGAACAGCTCGGATGCGGTGCGCCGCTCGAACGAGACGTGGTGCGGCGCGTAGTGATGACAGGCGAACAGGCCCCACAGTCTGCCCTCGCGCAGGATCGACACCGACATCGAAGCCTGGACGCCCATGTTGCGCAGATATTCGATGTGGATCGGCGACACCGAGCGCAGCACACTCATCGACAGATCGAGCAGTTCGGCATTGTGGGTGGTGGTCGATTTCAGCCGCGCGGGTATAGCGTCGATGTCGGCAATGATGCGCAGCCAGTTGCGCTGATAGAGCGTGCGCGCCTGCTTCGGAATGTCGGAGGCCGGATAATGCAGGCCGAGAAAGGATTCGAGGCCGGCCGAGGCCACTTCGGCGATCACCTCGCCCGAACCGTCGGGATGGAAACGATAGACCATCACCCGGTCGAAGCCGGTCAGCACCTTGAGCTGGCGCGCCGCCTCTTGCGCAAGCTGAGTGAGGCCCTTGGTCTTGCGGATGCGACCGAGCATCAGCCGCACCAGTTCGCCCGAATGCACGCCGGGCTCGATCACGCTGGGCTCGGCCTCGACGATCAGATAGGCGCCGGAGAAATGAAGGGCGAGATCGAACGGCCGGCCGCCGGGCGTGAGCTCGACGCCGAAGGCGCGCTCCACCGCATCCGGGCCGCTCAGATGATCGACGCGGGAGCGGATCGCCTGCACGGCGCCGTCGGCAAGGATCGTATCGAGCCGCTGCTGCAGCAGATCCGAAAGCTCAGCGACGCCCAGAAGCGCGGGCGCGTTGTCCGATGCCAGCGCGATCGAGAAATCCGATACCAGTCCGAGCAGGAAGCCGAACGGCTGCACGCTGCCGGGGATGTGAATCGGCTCGCGATCGCAATTGGTGAGATTGATCTGCTCGTTCATGCTGTCGCCACGGCCTGCGCGAACATCGCGAACGCCTGCTGCGCACCCATGATGATCTGGCGCTCGTCATCGGCGGAAACAGGCTCGCGCTCGAGCCGGTCGAGGAAGCTGCGCCACAGCCCCTGACCCGAGCCATGACAAAGATAGCGCGTCGCGGCACGCACCCGTGGATCAGCCGATGCGGCGACAATACGAGTGAGATAGGCTGCGCCGAGCCGCGATCCCTCCAGCACATAGAGCGTGCCCAGCACGCCGCAGCGATCGAGCGGCTCGGCCGGCAGCGGCAACAGATTGACCGTCCCGCCAAGCTGCCCAAGATCAGCGGTGATCGCCGCGCTGCGCGCGCGCAGCGGCCAGTCCTCGACCATGGCTGCAATGCCGGCCCTCCTCAGCGCGGCCTCCAGCGGCAGCAGTGCCGCGGCGCTCGCCTGCAGGAAGCGGCGGTAGTGCACACGGGCGGTGAGGTCGAAGGCGCTCAATCGTTCATCGAGCGCGTGGTGCGCCGCTGATGTCGCCGCTCTCAGCTTGTCCCTTATCCCGACCACGTTGCTACCATGCGGATAGGCGACGGACACGGGGGCAAGCAACATGGGAGGGGGTGCTCGGAAACAGAGGAGTGTACCGGAGGGACATGCGGCACGGCCTCTTGGAACGACCTTGTGCCAGGAAAGTTCCCGCGATCCTCCGGGTTTTCTCTACCTTGCCCGGGCGGCAGGCGGAGGACCGAGCGTGGTCTCGATCAGCAACGTGTCGCAATATTCGATCCATTCCCTGATCAGGCCCCCTTCGAGCCGGATCACGTTGCAATAGGTGTTTCCATAGGCCTTGCCGTCGACGGTCATGTTGCGCCCCTTCGCCTGGACCACAACGTGATCGCCCTCGGCGATCAGCCGCAGCGGCGCGAGGATGATCTGTCCCGCCAGCTTCGCGCGCAGCGGCGCGAACAGTTCAGCCAGCACTGCCGCCTTGCCGTCGTAACTGCGCGACCACGATCCCGTCCCCATCACCACGAAGCTGATATCCTCGGCGAGATGGTCGAGCATGGCTTGCGTCCGGCCTTCGGCCAGCGCGTCGAAGACCTGCTGGATGATCCGCTTGTTCTCGACGGTCTCGTTCTCGACCGCCCTGGATTCGGCGTTACTCATGATCTCGGCTCCGCTCATGCCGGCTGTTTCCGCTCGGCGGGAAAGGGCCCCAGCACCCTCTCGGTCAGCGCCGAGTCGCAATATTCCCTGATCTCGACGATCCGCCCCTCGCGCAGCCGATAGATCAGGCAGTAATCGTTGTCGTAAGTCGCGCCAGCCTTGGTGCGCATCTCGCCCTTGCCCTCGACCACGACGACATCGTTCTCGGCGATGAAGCGCAGCGGAATGGTGCGCCGGCCCTCCGCGAGCAGCGTTGCGAGGTGGCCGTAGAGATCGCGCAGCAGCGCCGCCTTGCCCCTGAATGTCTGGGCCCAGGAATATTGCCCGGTGACGGTCATGGTGACGTCGTCGGCGATCGCGGCGAGGTAGGGCGCGCGGTCGCCGGCGGCGGCGCGGCCTAGCAGATCCTGCATCAATTGCTTGTTGGTGGCGGCGGTCATGGCGTCTCTCCTCTTCAAGGCCGAGACGATCCTGACGCCACCAGCATCATTCTTCCAATCGATAGGTGATATGATATCTATTCGGCAAATGAATTTGGCCGCGCTCGATCTCAATCTGCTGGTGGCCCTCGACGCCCTGCTGCGCGAGGCCAATGTCAGCCGCGCCGCGATGCGGATCGGGCTGTCACAGCCCGCGACCAGCCATGCGCTGCAGCGCCTGCGCGACCTGATCGGGGACCCGCTTCTGGTGCGCACCGGCGCGCGCATGGAACTGACACCGCGCGCGCTGGCGCTGCGTGTGCCACTGGCGCAAGCGCTCGATCAAGTGCGCGGCCTGTTCGTGCCTGACGTCTTCGATGCGTCCAACAGCGAGCGGCAATTCCGCCTGATGATGCCCGATCTCGCCGTCGAATTGCTAATGCCGTCCTTGATGGCGAAGGTGACGCAGGCCGCGCTCAATATCCGCATCGACGTGGTGCCATGGCGGGGACCGGCGATCTTTCACGCCGAATTCGCCCGCACCATCGACATGGTGATCTCGATCGGCAACGCCTTCAAAGGCTTTCATCGCCAATTGCTCTATACCGACAGCGATGCCCTCGCGGTCCGCCGCGGTCATCCTGTGGGCGCACGGCTGAAGAAGCGCGAGATGTTCCTGCAGGCGCGGCACGTCGCCGTGATCCTGCGCGGCCAGGCCGAGGACCTGATCGACACCTGGCTGCATAGCAAGGGCATCGAGCGGCGGATCGCGCTGGTGGTGCCGAGCTATATCGAAGCGCTGCACGTGGCGGCGCGCACCGATCTCGTCGCCTTCGTGCCGCGCCGGCTGATCGCGGCACTGGCGCGGCAACTTTCGCTCGCAACCGTCACCCCACCGCTCGATCCCGGAATCGATGAGCAGTACATGTTCTATCCCACCCGGGCGCAGATGGACCCGGGCTCGATCTGGCTGCGAACCTTGATGCTGCAGACCGGCCGCGAACTCGATCGTGGCAAGAGCTAGGCGGTTCCAGCGAAGCGGACCTCCAGGTCAGGGCCAACGCTTAGCCGTTGACCTTAGTGTTGCCGGCCGTTATTGTTAGGTAATTACCTAAGTAATGGAGGAGACCTTTGATGCGAGGCGACGCCTACCCGAATGGCCAGATCGAGCGCGAGATCGTGCTCTCGCGCGTGGTCGCCGCGCCGAGAGACGTCGTGTTCGCGGCCTGGAGCGACTCGCGGCGCATGTTCCAGTGGTTTGCGCCGGCCGGCATGCGCTGCGACGTACATGCGCACGGGCTCGCAGAGCCGGGGGCCGTCTGGCGGTTCGACATGATCGGGACCGGCGGTGAGCGCTACGGCAATCGCATGCGGTTCATCGAGGTCGTGCCGAACCAGCGGCTGGTGTTTGAACACGGAGCCGATCAGGATGACGATCCCGCAAGATTTCTGACTACCATCACATTCGACCAACAGGACGACGGCAAAACCGTCGTCACGCTGCGGCAGCTGCATCCGACGACAGCACAGCGGCAACGGACCATCGGCTTCGGCGCGGTCGAGATCGGCTACCAGACGCTCGAGGGGCTTGTCCGGCATCTCGAGAGCAGCCCATGAGCGCCAAGGCAGCCCTGCGCCGACGCTCCAACGTGCGCGACCGCGAGGTGGGCCTCGTGTTTCGCGCCCTCGCCGATCCGACGCGTCGCCGGATCGTCGAGCGGCTGGCGGCCGGCTCGGCATCGATGACCGAACTCGCACGGCCGTTCAAGATGACGCTGCCGTCATTTGCGCAGCACATGCATGTGCTCGAGACCAGCAACATCGTTCTGTCGCAGAAGGCCGGACGTGTGCGCCGATACGCGCTGGCGCCGCAGACGCTGGCGGGCGCGGAGCAATGGATGATTGACCAGCGCGAGATCTGGGAGCAGCGGCTCGACCGCATGCAGGACTATGTCGAAGGACTGGTGACCAACAAGGAGAAGTCGTGAGCAAGGTATTCGCAAACATCGCCCTCAGTCTCGATGGCTACATGACCCCGGACGGAATGACGATCGAGCACTGGGACGATCCCGGCTTCAAGGATTGGGGCGCGAAGTGGGGGGCCCTGATGGGCTGGCTGATCGGCCTGGAGCATTTCCGCAGCGCGCTGAAGATCGGCCCCGGCGGCGAGACTGGCCCCGTCAACGACATGATGCGCCACACCAGCGAGCGGATCGGTGCGAACATCATGGGTCGGCGGATGTTCGATGCAGGCGAACGCAGCTGGCCGGACGAGGCGCCGTTCCATACGCCGGTATTCGTGCTCACCCACCACGCGCGTGAGCCGTGGGTGCGGCCGGGCGGGACGACGTTCCATTTCGTCACCGGCGGTCCGCAAAGCGCGCTCGCGCAAGCGAAAGTCGC
>Ga0209677_100564_pt1 | contig 20545 bp, 20 predicted proteins | sample AraplaCvi_mCL_r2_2_FD_184285 | JGI IMG/M metagenome (GOLD analysis project Ga0209677, IMG submission 184285) | Arabidopsis root microbial communities from North Carolina, USA - plate scrape CL_Cvi_mCL_r2 (SPAdes) (version 2) | ecosystem: Host-associated > Plants > Roots > Endosphere | place: USA... | reverse complement strand
CTGGTCGGCGGCATGACCCGCATGCCGAAGATCCAGGAAGTTGTGAAGCAGTTTTTCGGCAAGGAGCCGCACAAGGGCGTCAACCCCGACGAGGTGGTGGCGATCGGTGCTGCGATCCAGGCCGGCGTGCTGCAGGGCGACGTCAAGGACGTGCTGCTGCTCGACGTGACCCCGCTGTCGCTGGGCATCGAGACGCTGGGTGGCGTGTTCACCCGCATCATCGACCGCAACACCACGATCCCGACCAAGAAGAGCCAGGTGTTCTCGACGGCCGAAGATAACCAGAACGCGGTCACCATCCGGGTTTTCCAGGGTGAGCGCGAGATGGCGGCCGACAACAAGATGCTCGGCCAGTTCGACCTGATGGGTATTCCGCCGGCCCCCCGCGGTATGCCGCAGATCGAGGTGACCTTCGACATCGACGCCAACGGCATCGTCAACGTCTCGGCCAAGGACAAGGCGACCGGCAAGGAGCAGCAGATCCGCATCCAGGCCTCCGGTGGTCTGTCGGAAGGCGACATCGAGAAGATGGTCAAGGACGCGGAGGCCAATGCCGCCGCCGACAAGAAGCGCCGCGAGGCGGTCGACGCCAAGAACCATGCCGACGCGCTGGTGCATTCCACCGAGAAGGCGCTGGCCGAGCATGGCTCGAAGGTCGCCGATACCGAGCGTCGCGCCATCGAGGATGCCGTCAGCGACCTGAAGGAAGCGCTGAAGGGCGACGATGCCGAGGCCATCAAGGCCAAGACCAACACGCTGGCACAGGCTTCGATGAAGCTCGGCGAGGCCATGTACAAGCAGCAGGCCGAGAGCGACGCGGCTCGCGATGCGGCCAAGGACGATGTCGTCGACGCGGAATTCACCGAGGTCGACGACGACAAGAAGAAATCCGCTTAATTCGCAGAGGTTATGATCATGACCCCCACGCCAGAGAGCGCGCAGCGCGTCTCGTTGGATGGGGGTCATTTTTATTGGACCGAAGGTCGCCTGTTGGCGCCGGCCCTTCGGGGCAGAGACAAGTTCGGGCGGGTTTGACTGATGTCCACCAAGCGCTGCTACTACGAGACCCTGGAAGTCGAACGCGATGCCGACGAGAGCAAGCTCAAGGCGGCTTTCCGCAAGCTGGCCATGAAATGGCATCCGGACAAGAATCCGGGCGATGCGTCCAGCGAAATGAAGTTCAAGGAAATCAACGAAGCCTATGAGGTGCTGCGCGACGCCGACAAGCGCGCGGCCTATGATCGCTTCGGTCACGCCGCCTTCGAGCAGGGCGGCATGGGCGGTCCCCACGGCTTCGGCGCCGGCTTTGCCTCCTCCTTCTCCGATATTTTCGAAGACCTGTTCGGCATGGCCAGCCAGCGGCGCGGCTCGGGCCGCGAGCGCGGTGCCGACCTGCGCTACAACATGGAGATCACGCTGGAGGAGGCCTATCTCGGCAAGACTGCGCAGATCGAGATTCCGGTCTCGGTCACCTGCGAGTCCTGCTCGGGCACCGGCGCCAAGGCCGGCACCAAGCCGAAGGCCTGCTCGATGTGCGGCGGCGCCGGCCGCGTTCGCCAGGCACAGGGCTTCTTCACCCTGGAGCGGACCTGTCCGGGCTGCCAGGGTCGCGGCCAGATGATCGAGGACCCCTGCCCGTCCTGTTCGGGCTCGGGCCGCGTCACCCGCGAGCGCACACTGTCAGTCAACATCCCGCAGGGCGTCGAGGACGGCACGCGAATCAGGCTGGCCGGCGAGGGCGAGGCCGGCGTTCGCGGCGGACCGCCCGGCGATCTCTACATTTTCCTCTCGCTGTCGGCGCACGACATCTTCCAGCGCGATGGCGCCGATCTGCATTGCCGCGTCCCGATCTCGATGGTGACGGCCGCGCTCGGCGGTGAGTTCGAGGTGCCGACCATCGACAAGGGCAAGACCAAGGTCAAAGTCCCTGCCGGGACGCAGTCGGGCCGTCGCTTCCGCATTGCATCAAAGGGCATGCCGGTGCTGCGCTCGCGCCAGACGGGCGACATGTACGTCCAGGTTGTGGTCGAGACGCCACAAAACCTCACGAAAAAGCAGCAGGAATTGCTGGCCGAATTCGAGAAGCTGTCATCCGGTGCGACCCAGCCGGAAGCCGCGGGCTTCTTCAGCAAGGTCAAGGATCTGTTCGGCAAGGCCGCCAGTTGAGCCGCACGGTCGGGACGCCTGGATCGCGCGCGAAGGCCCATAGCTTCGTGGACGCCGTAGGGCCAAAAATTCGCTTGCGGCGCGATCAGACCGCGGAGCCTTTGGGCTTGGCCGCGCGTTACGGTTCGGCTTGACCGTGCAGCTTGCGATCTATACGTCTTTGTGACTCTTTTCTGACATCGCCGTGGATCCACCACGGTCCCGTCCGGTAGTGAGATGCCTCTTCAATCGTCCGTGCGTGCGTCGAAAAAGCCTCTTCGTCTTGACGACGAGGTCCGCTTTATCCGCTCATGGATCGAGAAGCCGCTCCATATGGGCGCGGTCATGCCGTCCGGCCGGTTGCTGGCCCGTACCATGGCCCATTATGTCGATATCCATGGCACGGCACCGGTGGTCGAGCTCGGGCCGGGCACCGGCGCGATCACCAGCGCGCTGGTCGAGCGCGGCGTCGACCAGAAGCGTCTCGTGCTGGTCGAATACAATCCTAGCTTCTGCGCCCTGCTCCGCGACCGCTATCCGCAGGCCAAGGTGGTGCAGGGCGACGCCTATCGGCTGCGTGACACACTGTGGAATGTCCTCAGCGCACCAGCGGCCGCCGTCGTCTCCGGCCTGCCGCTCGTCACCAAGCCGATGCTGACGCGGCTGAAGCTGGTCCGCGATGCCTTCGCCGCGCTGGCGCCGGGCGCCCCCTTCGTGCAGTTCACCTATTCGGTGGTACCGCCGATCCCGAAATCGCTGCCGGGCGTGACCACCGAAGCCTCCGAGCGGATCTGGATGAACCTTCCGCCGGCGCGCGTCTGGGTGTATCGCAAGGGCTGATCGAACGACCGACGGCCGCGAAGACCGCGTGGCGGGTCACCCCACGCGTTTCACATGATGGCCGCGCTTAAAATCCTCGTCATTCCCGGCTCGACGCGCACCGGCTCACGCAATGTCCGGCTTGCGGCTGCGGCGGCCTATCACTTCGCTCAGCTTGGTGCCGACGTCACCCGCATCTCGCTCGCCGACTTTCCCTTGCCGATGTATGACGGCGACCTGCAGGCGACATCGGGCGTGCCGAAGCATGCGATCGACCTGAAGCGGATGATCGGGACCCATCATGGTGTCCTGATCGTCACGCCTGAATATAATGGTGCGATCCCGCCACTCCTGAAGAACGCGATCGACTGGGTGAGCCGGGTGCAGGAGGGGAATGAGCGCCGCGGCCAGATCTTCCGTGCCAGACCCTTCGCAATCGCCGCCGCGTCCGAAGGACGGCTCGGCGGGGCCCGCGCACTGGCGTCGCTGCGGCTGATCCTGTCGGCGTGCCAGGCTCTGGTCATTCCTAACCAGCTCGCGCTCTCCTTCGCCGATCAGGCCTATGACGATCTCGACCGCTTGAGGCAGCCGGCCGATATCGAAGCGCTCGACGCGCTGGTGCGGCAGTTGATCGACGTTTCGCAACAGATGACATGAGGTGACATGCCGACCACCGACATCGTTCCCCGCGACCGCCTGATCGTGGCGCTCGACCTTCCCGACATCGCGCAGGCCGAGGCAATGATCGCACGGCTTGGCGACAGCGTGAGCTTCTACAAGATCGGCTATCAGCTCGCTTTTGCCGGCGGCCTTGCACTGGTACCGACGCTCGCTAGCTCCGGCAAGAAGGTGTTCATCGATCTCAAGCTGCACGACATCGGCAACACGGTGGCGCGCGGGGTCGAAAGCATCGCCCGCTCGGGCGCGACGTTTCTCACCGTGCACGCCTATCCGCAGACCATGAGGGCCGCCGTCGAGGGCTGCGCAGGCTCAGGCTTGAAGATCCTCGCGGTGACCGTGCTGACGTCCTATGACGAGGCTGATCTCGTCACGGCCGGTTATCGGCTTGGGGTTTCCGATCTCGTGCAGATGCGCGCGAAGCAGGCGGAGGAACTCGGCGTTGACGGGTTGGTCTGCTCCGCGGAGGAGGTGGGTACACTGCGCGGAATCGTGGCACCAACGACGTGTCTGGTGACGCCGGGCATCCGCCCCTCGGGTTCCGCCAGCGGCGACCAGAAGCGAATCATGACGCCGGCCCGTGCGATCGCGGCCGGCAGCGACTATCTGGTGGTCGGGCGCCCGGTGCTGGCGGCAGATGACCCCAAGATGGCCGCAGAGGCCATTCATGCCGAGATCGCGCAGGCGCTGAGCAGGTAGAGGGAGAACGACGTGGCGGCGAAAGGTTACTGGATCGGGCGTGTCGATGTTCACAATGAGGAGGGCTACAAGGCCTATGCCGCCGCGAACCCGACCATCTTCAAGAAGTTCGGCGGCCGCTATGTCGTGCGCGGCGGTCGCTTCACCGGCGTCGAGGGCGAAAGCCGGTCGCGCAACGTGGTGATCGAATTCGCCGATTACGAGACCGCAATGGCCTGTTATCAATCGCCGGAGTACCAGGCGAACATCAAGGTGCGTCAGCCACACTCCATCGCCGATCTCATCATCGTGGAAGGCTATGACGGGCCGCAGCCCTGACCTCCGGTGCGTCAGGTTGCCGCCGCTGCCTGCTCCGGCTATAGGCCCTTATAAGCGAGGAAGCTGACATGTCCGACATGCGCCTGATTGTTGCGGGAGCCGGCGGCCGGATGGGCCGCGCCTTGGTGCGGGCGATCGCAGATACCGAAGGCGCGGTGCTGGTCGGCGCGCTGGAAGCGCCAGGTTCCGAGCGCATCGGAGAGGACGCCGGCGTGCTCGCCGGGCTGCCGGCCAATGGTGTCGAGCTGTCGGCCGATCTCTGGACCATGTCTGCGCAAGCCGACGGCATTCTCGATTTCACCGTGCCGGGGGCCACCATCGCCAACGTCGCGATCGCGGCCCAACGCGGCATCGTCCACGTCATTGGCACCACCGGCCTGTCGGCCTCCGATAATGCCGTCATCCAGAGCGTCACCAAGCGCGCCGTCGTGGTGCAGTCCGGCAATATGAGCCTCGGCGTCAATCTGCTGGCGGCCTTGGTGAAGCAGGTCGCGAAGTCGCTCGATGAGACCTTCGACATCGAGATTCTCGAGATGCATCACAAGGCCAAGGTCGATGCGCCCTCCGGCACCGCGCTGATGCTGGGGCAGGCCGCAGCCGATGGCCGGGGCATCACGCTCGATGACCACTCGGCCCGCGGCCGTGACGGCCTGACCGGCGCACGCAACACCGGCGACATCGGCTTTGCCTCGCTGCGCGGCGGCACCGCGGCCGGCGATCACAGCGTGATCTTTGCTGGCCCGTCGGAACGATTGGTGCTGTCACATCAGGCCGAGGATCGCATGCTGTTCGCGCATGGTGCGCTCAAAGCGGCGTTGTGGGCGCACGGCAAGCCGCCCGGTCACTATTCGATGGCCGACGTGCTCGGCCTCAAGAACCTCTTCAAGTAAGTGCAACGTCGACGGAATTGAGCAATGAGCGAACGTCTCCTGGTGCTCGTGCGCCACGGCCAGAGCGAGTGGAATCTGAAGAACCTCTTCACCGGCTGGAAGGACCCTGATCTGACCGAGCAGGGCTCCGCGGAGGCCAAGGAGGCCGGGCGCAAGCTGAAGGCCCAGGGCCTGTCGTTCGATGTCGCCTTCACCTCGGTGCTGCAGCGCGCGCAACATACGCTCGACTTGATCCTCACCGAGATTGGCCAGACCGGGCTCAAGACGCACAAGGACCTCGCGCTCAACGAGCGCGACTATGGCGATCTCTCCGGCCTCAACAAGGATGATGCGCGCAAGAAATGGGGCGAGGAGCAGGTACATGTCTGGCGCCGCTCCTATGACGTGCCGCCGCCCGGTGGTGAAAGCCTCAAGGATACGCTGGCGCGCGCCCTGCCCTACTACGTCCAGGAGATCCTGCCCGGCGTGCTGCGCGGCGAGCGCACGCTCGTTGCGGCTCACGGCAACTCGCTGCGCGCGCTGATCATGGTGCTGGAAAAGCTGTCGCCGGAAGGCATCTTGAAGCGCGAGCTCGCCACCGGCGTGCCAATCATCTATCGGCTCAATGCGGATTCGACCGTGGCATCCAAGCTGGATCTGGCGTCGTAAGCAGTGGCGTGTTGATCGTGAGATCAGATTGATCCTGCGCGGCAGCGGAGGTCCACCTCTCCCATTGGGAGAGGTCGATTTGCTTCCGGTGATGCGAAGCATCGACGGAGCAAATCGGGTGAGGGGTTAAGGTCTATCGACGGAGTGGCGCCCCCCTCACCCGCACCTGTCGGCGCGACCTCTCCCCGCTGGGGAGGGGAGACCAACCCGCTGATGCTGCTTCGGCTCAATCGCCAACAGATTCGACTACGCCATCCCGCACTGCCCGGCTTCCCAGCCGAGCATGGCCTGCTTGCGGGTCAGGCCCCAGTGATAGCCGGTGAGCGCGCCGCTCTTGCCGAGCGCGCGATGGCAGGGCACGACGAACGAGATAGGGTTCTTGCCGACCGCGGCGCCGACTGCGCGCGACGCCTTCGGCGTCTGCAGCTTGTTGGCGATGTCGGAGTAGCAGACCGCGCGGCCCATCGGGATCTTCAAGAGCGATTCCCAGACCCGCACCTCGAAATCGGTGCCGATCAGCACCACCCGCAACGGCTGGTCCGGCCGCCACAGCCTGGTGTCGAAGATGCGCTGCGCCAGTCCCGCCGTGCCCGCGACGTCCTCGACATAGGTCGCGCGCGGCCAACGGCTCTTCATGTCCGACAGCGCCGAGGATTCCTCGCCGGCATCGGCAAACGCCAGGCCCGCGAGCCCGCGGCCGGTCGCCATGACAAGCGCGATGCCGAACGGTGAGGGATGGAAGCCGTATGTGATGACCATGCCGGCGCCGCCGGTCTTCCATTCGCCCGGCGACATCGCCTCGTGGGTGACGAACAAATCGTGCAGCCGGCCCGGGCCCGACAGGCCCGAGTCGAGCGCGGCATCGAGCACGCTGGCCGATCCCTTCAGCAGTCCCTTGGCATGGTCGAGCGTCAGCGCCTGCATGAAGGCCTTGGGCGTCAGCCCGGCCCAGCGGCGGAACAAATGGTGCAGCTCATCCGGGGTCAGCGAGGCGGCGTCCGCCATCGCCTCGATGGTCGGCTGCTGGCGCCAACGTTCCGAGATGAATGCGATCGCCCGACGCACCGAATCATAGTCGCGCATCGCGGCCGATTGTTGCGGTCCCGGCTTGGCCAGGCTCTGGTCATGGATGGCTAGGGTCATCATGGAGCGGAATGTAAGGCGCGCCCTGCCCCATCTCCACCCGATTTCTGATCGTCCGGTCAGGTTGGATTGAGCATCGGCCCGCGCTTGGCGGCCTGCAGCGCGGCCAGCAACGCCTTGGCAAAGCTTGCTTTTTCGTCCGGACTCAGGAAGCTCGCGATGCCGACGCTCCGGCCGCCCGACACCAGATAAAGGTTCTCGATCCCGAACTCCTGATGGGCAACCTGATCGAGCCGGACCCAGCGCGGGTTGAAGCTCCATTCCATGGCGTGACCGCGGTGGCTCACCCGCCGCAGCTTCAGTTCGGCGACGGTGATCGAGATTTCCTCATACGCTCGGGCCCGCCGGAAATTGACCTTGAAGGCCCAGTAGATCGCCAGCGCATCGAGGCCGAAGAAGCCGAGGATCGGCCAGGCGCCCATTAACACCGAGGCGATGCCGCCCACGAAGCTGACCACGCAGACGACGCTCATCAGCACCAGAAAGCCGGTGCGATTGAGCGAGCGATGCGGCGTCAACAGCGCCGAGAACAGCTCGGCGTCGGCTGGATCCGGCTCGGTCTCGCTAGGTGCAAAGGCATTGCCTGCAGTCATGGCGGATCAGTATACCCGGAACATGGCCAAAATCATCCGACCCCAACGCTCCAAACCTGCTCCGGTTCGCACAGCTCCCAAGAAGGCCTCCAAGAAAAAAGCTTCGGCAAGAGCCAAAGCCTCGCCCAAGGCCAAAGCAGCCCCTGCCCGCCCGGCGAAGAAATCCATCAAGGCCTCGAAGCCCTGGACGCCGGCCGAGGTCCGCGAAGCCTTCACGCGCTTTGCCAAGGCCAATCCGGAGCCGAAGGGCGAGCTGGAGCATCTCAACCCGTTTACGCTGCTGGTCGCGGTGGTGCTGTCGGCGCAGGCGACCGATGCCGGTGTCAACAAGGCAACGCGGCCGTTGTTCGAGGTCGCCGATACGCCGCAGAAGATGGTCGCGCTCGGCGAGGACAAATTGCGCGACTACATCAGGACCATCGGGCTCTATCGCACCAAGGCCAAGAACGTCATCGCGCTCTCGCAGAAGCTGATCGACGAATTCAGCGGCGAGGTGCCGCGCAGCCGGGCCGAGATCGAGTCGTTGCCGGGCGCCGGCCGCAAGACGGCGAACGTCGTGCTCAACATGGCCTTCGGCGAGCACACGCTTGCCGTCGACACCCACGTGTTCCGGGTTGGCAATCGCACCGGGCTGGCGCCGGGCACGACGCCGCTTGAGGTCGAGCTTGGGCTGGAGAAGGTGATCCCGGCCGAGTTCATGCTGCATGCCCACCACTGGCTGATCCTGCACGGCCGCTACACGTGTCTCGCGCGCAAGCCGCGCTGCGAGGTCTGCCTGATCAATGATCTCTGTCGCTGGCCGGAAAAGACGGTCTGAGCTTGCTGTTCCGATCGGCAGCAGCGTCATGTTTGCGTCATTGCCGACGCGGTCTCACCACCGCCGGGCCACATCGCCGCCCCCATTCAACATATAGTGACGTCATAGGACCGGCTGACGGGAATGGCGCGGAAATATCCGCCGTTGCGGGCGGTTTCACATGGTCAGTTAAGGATCAGCCGCATGAACCACGCCGCCGCGCTGTTGTCGCTGGCAACCGCCGTCCCGCCGCATCAATTCCATCAGGCGCGCGTGATGGAAGCCGCGCGCGAGGTACTGGCGCCGCGCTATCCGCAGTTCGACACGCTGGCCAGCCTGTTCTCCAACACCGGCATTCGCCATCGCTATGGCGTGATGCCGATGGAATGGTATCTCGAACGCCGCGGCTGGCCGGAACGCACACAAGCCTATCTCGAAGGCGCCGAAGCGCTGTTCGTCGATGTCGCCCGCAATGCATTGGCGCAGGCCGATCTTGCCGCTGGTGATATCGACACTGTCGTGACCGTCAGCTCCACGGGCATCGCCACGCCAACCCTGGAGGCGCGCGTTGCCAAGCGGATGGGCTTTCGCGGCGATATCTCGCGCGTGCCCGTGTTCGGACTCGGCTGCGCAGGTGGCGTTTCCGGCCTGTCGATCGCCGCGCGGCTGGCGCAGGCGCGACCGGGCAGCAACGTGCTGCTCGTGACCTTCGAGCTCTGCACGCTCGCAGTCCGTCATGATGAATTGACCAAGGCCAACATCGTTGCGATCAGCCTGTTTGGTGACGGCGCGGCGGCGGCTGTCTTGCGCGCCGGCGATGGCGGCGCGACGCAGATCGAGGCCACCGGCGAGAAGCTGTGGCCCGATACGCTCGACGTGATGGGCTGGAGTGTCGATCCCGAAGGTTTCGGCGTAATCTTCCAGCGTACGATTCCGGATTTCGTCACCGAGCATATGGGACCGGCGGTGTCGGAGATTCTGGCGCGGATGGAGCTTGCGCCCGGCGATGTCGATCGCTTCGTCTGCCATCCTGGCGGCTCCAAGGTCATTTCGGCGCTGGAGCGGGCGCTGTCGCTGGATCAGGGCACCCTCGATCACGAGCGCGAAATCATCGCCGACTACGGCAACATGTCGGCGCCAACCGTGCTGTTCGTGTTGGAGCGCGCCCGTCGCGCCGGCCTGCCCGCCCGCTCGCTGTTGACCGCGCTCGGCCCCGGCTTCACCGCGAGCTGCGTCTCGCTTCGGCACGCTGCATGAGCTTCGCTTCGATCATCCTCGCGCTCGTCACCTTGCAGCGGCTCGGCGAGCTGGTGCTGGCTCGCCGCAACACGCAGCGGCTGATGGCGCGTGGCGCGGTCGAGGTCGGCGCCGGTCATTATCCGCTGCTGGTCGCGATGCATGCCGCCTGGCTGATTGCGCTGTGGGTCTATGGCCATGACCAGCCGGTCGACCCAATCCTGCTCGTCGCGTTCATCGCTTTGCAGGGCCTGCGCTGCTGGATATTAGCTACGCTGGGTCCGCGCTGGACCACCCGCATCATCGTGCTGCCCGGCGCGCCGCTCGTCACCGGCGGTCCCTATCGCTACATCGCGCATCCGAACTATGTAGTGGTCGCCGCCGAGATCGCGTTGCTGCCGCTCGCCCTGCATCTGTCGTTGCTGGCGCTGATCTTCTCAGCGCTCAATGCCGCGGTGCTCGCGATCCGTATCCGCTCCGAATCGCATGCGCTCTCCATGAACAGCAGGCCTGCATGAGCACTGCGCCCGAGCCGCAGGCGAGAGGGATCGTAGCCACCTGGCTCGGCTTCCTCCTGATGTGCATCGGCATGTTCATGGCGATTCTGGACATCCAGGTGGTCGCGACCTCCTTGCCGACCATCCGCGAGGCGCTCGATATCTCGCCGGAGGCGATGAGCTGGATTCAGACCGCCTATCTGATCGCGGAAATCATCGCCATCCCGCTCACGGGCCTCCTGACACGCGTGCTGAGCCTGCGCTGGCTGTTCGCAATCGCGGTCAGCGTGTTCACGCTTGCCTCGATCGGCTGCGCGCTGAGCGGCGGCTTCACGTTGCTGATCGTCTGTCGCGTCGTGCAGGGGTTTGCAGGAGGCGTGCTGATTCCAGCGGTGTTCTCCGCCGTATTCCTGCTGTTTCCGCCGCGCCTCCATGCCGTCGCAACCGCGATCGGCGGCGTCCTTGCGGTGTTGGCGCCGACCATCGGACCGATTGTCGGCGGCTACATTACCGACACCTGGTCGTGGCCCTGGCTGTTCCTGATCAACGTCATTCCGGGCTTGATCGCAGCAGTCGCGGCCCCTGCCCTGCTGCCGCATCAACGCACGGATCTCGCTGAGCTGTCGAAGCTCGATCTGCGCGCACTGGCGTTGCTCGCCGTTGCGTTGGCAAGCCTGGAGATCGGGCTGAAGCAAGCACCTGAGCGTGGCTGGCTGTCGGTGAACTGTATCGCCCTGCTTGTGATCAGCGCCTCCAGCCTCACGCTGCTGGTCCAGCGCACCCTGCTCTCGCCGCATCCGGTGCTGCGGCTCGGCAGCCTGCGGCGGCGCTCCTTTGCCGCCGGCTGCGGCTTGAGCTTCTGTCTCGGCGTCTGCCTGTTCGGCTCGGTCTATCTGATGCCGGTGTTCCTCGCTTTCGTCCGCCATCACAGCGCGTACGAGATCGGCACCATCATGCTGGTCACCGGCGTGGCGCAGCTCATTGCCGCGCCCTGCGTGACATTGCTGGAAAGCCAGGTCGATGCGCGCGCCCTGACCGCAATCGGCTTCGCCCTGTTCGCGGCCGGGCTCGCCATGAGCGCGTTCGAGCCGCGCACGGCGGATTTCGCGGAAATGTTCGGCCCGCAAATGGTGCGCGGCATCGCCATCATGTTCTGCCTGTTGCCGCCGATGCGGATCGCGCTCGGCGATCTCAGGGAATCGGAGGTGGCGGATGCCAGCGGCCTGTTCAATTTGATGCGCAATCTCGGCGGCGCCATTGGCATCGCGCTGATCGACACCATCCTGTACGGCCGTGTCGAGACCTACGTGGATGATTTCCAGGCTCGCCTGCTGGCGCGCGACGTCACTGCGGCGCAGGCGATCGGCCTGGATCCCCAGCTGCTGCTCAGCCAGCCGCCGGGCCCGCCGGATGCAGCCGCCGTCGCCTACGTACGGCCACTGGTCGAGAAGGCGTCGCTGGCGCTATGCGTCAACGAAGCCTGGGCGCTGCTCGCCGCTGTTGCCGTGATCGGAATGATCCTGGTGCTGCTCACCCGCACGGCCGCGGAGCACGAGGAACAGCCGCTAGTCGCGTTGGAAAGTCCCCACCCTGTCCCGCAGCGGCTCGATCAGGTGGGGCCGTGATCCGGACATGCGCTTGTGCATGTGAACCATGAAGGCCATGCCGAACATCGGCGTTGCCAGGTTCACGATCGGGATCGAGACGAAGGCTGCAATGACGAGGCCGGCGGTGAAGACGGTCGCCGCATGGTCGCGGCGCATCGCCTTGGCCTCTGCCGGCGAGCGGAAGCGCATCGCTGCCAGCTCGAAATATTCACGCCCCAGCAGCCATGCGGTGGCGAAGAAAAAGATCAGGAAGCCGGCGCCCGCGAGGAATACAAAGGGCAGGGCGACCAGATAAACCAGGATCGTGAGGGTCGCGGCTTTGACGCCTTCGCGCATCGCGACCGCGAAGGGCAGGGCGACACCGGGGCGTTCGGCCGGATAGTATTCGCGTTCGACATGGTCGGCGACGTCATCGACGAACAGGCTCGCCACCAATGAGGTGACCGCCGGCATCAACATGATGCCGCCGAACACGACGCCGAGGCCGGCTGCGATCGAAATGATCCAGGTCAGGATCTCGAGCGGAGTATGGAAGTTGGGGCCGAGCATGGTTTCGGCCCAGCCTTCCCCTGATGTGGCAAGCCAGCTCAGCAGCCGCTGCAGGCCGATCGCGAGCACCGTGATCAGGACCAGCGCGACACCGATCGATCGCCACAGGATCGAGCGCAGCGGCGGCGACAGCATCTGCGACAGCGCCTTGATGGCGGCATCGATCATCCGGAACGACCTCTCTAAAAGCTCCGGGAGAGGTAGCGATGCTGACCTGTTTCGGCAAGGCCCGCGACGTCACGCCGCCAGCGGCTTGCCGCGTACATTCGGGCCGAACAGCGCGATTGTCAGCACCACGATGATCATCGCCACGGCGATCAGGCCGAATACGCCGCTGACGCCGGCTTCGCGCAGCATATAGGCGACGATGAAACCCGAGAACGTCGCGCTGACGCGGCTCATCGAATAGACCAACCCCGAGGCGCGGGCGCGGATCGCGGTCGGAAAGACTTCGGTCTGGTAGGCGTGATAGGCGTAGGACATCGTCATGTTCGATGCCGTCACCAGCACGCCGCTCGCGATCAGCAGCGCCGGCATGGCAAGCTGCGAGAAGGCAAGGCCGAACAGCGAGATCGCGACCGCAGCGCCACAGATGATCCATTTGCGCTCGAAACGATCGGCGAAAGTCGCAGCCAGCAGCGGCGCAATCGGGTAGGCGAAGGCGATGATGAAGGAATATTGCAGGCTCTTGGTGACGGTGATGCCCTTCTCCAGCAGCAGGGTTGGCACCCAGTTGGCGAAGCCGTAGACGCCGAAGGCTTGGCAGAGATTGAACACCATGAACAGGATGATCAGCGGCGCATAAGCGGGCCGGAACAACTCGCTGAGGCCAGCCGGGCGGATCACAGCCGATGGCCGCCCCTCCGCGAGGATGCGCGGCGTGGTCGCCACGCCGGTCGCGGCTTCGAGTCTGCCAAGCACGGCGATCGCCTCGGCCTCGCGGCCCTGACGGGCGAGCCATAGCGGACTTTCCGGCACGAACAAGCGCAGCACCCAAATCACCATGCTTGCCGCTGCACCGATCAGCACCACCCAGCGCCAGCCATCGATGCTGTAGGGTGAATTCGGCACCAGCCACCAGGCCAGCGCCGCGACCACCGGCACCGCCGTGAACATCACCGCCTGGTTGATCGCGAAAGCCCGGCCACGGATCCGGCTCGGCATCAGCTCGGTGAGATAGGCGTCGATGGTGACGACCTCGATGCCAATGCCGATGCCGGCGATGAAGCGCCAGAGCAGCACGCCACCCGACGTGGTCTGGCACGCCATCACGACCGATGCGGCGCTATAGGTCAGCAGCGCCCAGGTGAAGATCGCGCGTCGGCCGAAGCGATCGGCCAGGAAGCCGAGAAAGAAGGTGCCGACGAACAGGCCGGCAAAAGTCGCAGCGACGAAGGCGCCGATGCCGGAAAAACCAAAGAACGCTTGGGTCGTCGTCGTCAGCAATCCGCTGCGGTTGAGACCGGGCGCGATATAGCCGGTGAAGAACAGGTCATAGACCTCGAACCAGCCACCGAGCGACAGCAGCACCACCAGGCGCCAGAGGTAGGACGAGGTCGGCAGGCTCTCCAACCGCCGCGAAATCTCGCTGGGTTCGGCAGCGGATGCCGAAAGCTCAATGTCCGTGTCGAGGCCGACGGCGCTCATGATGATCCTCCCTGAAGGCGCCGCGGCCAATGCCGCTGGCGTTGCCGGCTGTCCTTTCTTGGCGAGGCAGGTCTTGGCGAGGACAGGCCGGTTCATCATGTTTGGGCGCCGGGTCGCTCAAAATCCAGACGAACATATCGATGGACGCGTTCGATAAAATCGAACGCTCCTGCCATCTGACCATCATGGGCTCAGGACAGCAATTTGGCCTGCCAGCCGCCTTGCTCGACCTGATCGGCAATCAGGTCGACGATCAGGCGCCGCATCTCCTCCATTGCGTAGGTCATGGGCCGATTGCGCAGGCGGCAGAGATAGAGCGTGCGCGTCAGCGTCGGCTGCACGACCTCGCGCGCCACGAGCTGCCCAGCCGCAAGCTGCTCGCGCACGAACAGCTTGGTCGCGATCGCACAGCCAAGGCCGGCGAGCAGTGCGCCGGTCGTGCCGCTGATCGAGTTCAGATGCAGGATGGCATTGGCCTCCAGGCGCTTCAGCAGCACGGGGTCATCGAGCAGCGCCCGCGAAGACAGGCCATGGAGCAGCATGATCTGTGGCAGCTTGACCATCTCGTCGAAGCTGATCGGCGCCTTGCTCTTGCCGACCAGCTTCGACGTGCCGACGCAGAACATCTGCTCTTCCAGCACCGGTTCGGCAATGAGATCCTTATCGGATGGAGGATTGTAGACGAGTGCCAGGTCGACCTCCGAGGCCATCAGGTGCAATAGCGTTGCGCCTGACAGGCTCTCGGTCAGCGACAGCTTCAAATTCGGATATTTGGTGAGCACCGTTTGCATCAAGGGGACGCCGATCGCCTTCATGCCGGAATTGGCCATGCCGATCGAGATCTCGCCGGCGATGCTGGTGCCGCCTTCCTTGATCTCGCGCTCGGCCGCGGCCATCGCGCGGAGAATGACGCGCGCGTGCTCGTAGAGCCGCTCGCCGGCCGCCGTCGGCTCCATGCCGCGCGGCTTGCGCTCGAACAGGGGTGTCGCGAATTCGGCTTCGAGATTGGAGATGTGATGGCTGAGCGCGGATTGCGCGACGCTGGTCTGGTCCGCCGCCCGCGACAGGTTGCGCTGCTCATAGACCGCGATGAAATAGCGGAGCTGGCGGGAATCCATTTGCTGCGGTGCGTTCTGGAATGTCGAATGTATCGTTCAGGACTTTATATTTTTCAGATGGCAGCAGGAAGCTTAACCTTCAGACCATCGAAAAACTGAGGGAACGTGCCATGGCGGAATCCGGCCTGCCGCTCGACGGCGTCCGCGTCGTCGAAATGACTCACATGGTCATGGGTCCGACCTGCGGCATGATCCTGGCGCAGCTCGGTGCCGAGGTGATCAAGGTCGAGCCACCGACCGGCGACAAGACGCGAACGCTCGGCGGCATGGGCACCGCATTCTTTCCGCTGTTCAATCGTGGCAAGCGCAGCGTGGTGCTCGATCTCGCCACGACCGGGGATCGCGACATGATGCACCGGCTGCTGCAGACGGCCGACGTGTTCCTGGAGAATTTCCGCGACGGCCAGCTGGAGAAGCAGGGCTTGGGCGCCGATGAGCTGCGGCGGCGTCATCCGCATCTGATCATCGCCGGCCACAAGGGTTTCCTGTCAGGTCCCTATGAGCATCGGCCGGCGCTCGATGAAGTCGTGCAGATGATGTCGGGGCTCGCCGCCATGACCGGCACGCGCGAGAAGCCGCAGCGCGTCGGCTCCTCGGCCAACGACATCATGGGCGGCATGTTCGGCGCCATCTCGATCCTGGCGGCGCTTTACAAGAAGCGGGCTGGAGGCGGGCAGGGCGCCGACATCCGCATCGGGCTGTTCGAGAACTGCCTGTTCCTGGTGGCGCAGCACATGGTCCAGTACGAGATGACCGGCGTGAAGCCGTTGTCGATGCCGGAGCGTGAGCATGCCTGGCCGATCTACGACATCTTCGAGACCGTAGGCGGCGAGCGCATCTTCATCGGCGTCGTCACCGAAGGGCATTGGCAAAGCTTCTGCCGCGAATTCGGCCTCGCCGAGTTTCTCGATGATCCGGCGCTGCGCACCACCACCGATCGCATCCTGGCGCGGGCGCGAATCCTTCCGCGCGTCGCCGAAGTCGTCAAGCAGTGGAACGCTGCTGAACTGTCGACGAAGCTGGACGCGCTCAACATCTGCTTCTCGCCGATCAATCGTCCGGAGGACCTGTTCGATGATCCGCATGTGCTGCGACCGGGCGGGCTCGTGAACAATGTCGATGCGGACGGCACGCCGTTCCGCGCGCCGGCGCTGCCGGTCGAGTGGAATGGCGCCAATTTCGGCGAGGGATTGACGGTGCCCGCGCTCGGCGCCGATACCGCGGCGCTTCGTGCCGAGCTCGACAGTGTCCCGAGCAGCAGGCTCGCGGGAGGCCGCGCATGAGCCGGGTGCAGCAGGTTTATCCGGAAGGGCAGGTGACGTTGCGCGAGGTGGGTCTGCGCGACGGCCTGCAGCTCGTGAAGACGTTTCCATCGACAGCAGCCAAGCGGCGTTGGCTTCGCGAGGAATATGCCGCGGGCGTGCGCTGCTTCGAGGTCGGTTCGTTCCTGCCAGCAAAAACCTTTCCGCAATTCGCCGATGTCAGCGCCATGGTTGCGGCCGTTGCGGCACTGCCCGAGGCGCACGGCATCGCGCTGGTGCTGAACGAGCGCGGCGCTCATGATGCGCTTCTCTCCGGTGTGCCGGAAATCGCCTCTGTGGTTTCCGCCACCGAGGAGCATAGCCAGGCCAATGCGCGCCGCTCGCGCGCGTCCGCGATCGACAACATCAAACGGCTATGCGAGCTGCGTGATGCCAGCGCGCACAAGCCAATCGTGCATGCGGCGATCTCGATGGCCCTGGGCTGCTCGATCGCGGGCGCGGTCGATCCGAACGAGGTGCTGCGGCTGGTGGAGCAATGCTTCGCGGCCGGCGCCGATGCGGTGGGGATTGCGGATACCGTGGGCTATGCCGGGCCGAAGCAGGTCGGCGAGCTGACCGCGGCGGCGGTGAAGCTTGCCGGATCGAAGCCGATCTGCGTGCATCTCCATGATACGCGCGGCATGGGGATTGCGAACGCCTCCGCCGCGCTCGATGCCGGCGCCCGCATCCTCGACGGTTCGCTCGGCGGGCTCGGTGGCTGTCCATTCGCGCCGGGCGCGACCGGCAATGTCGTGTTCGAGGATCTCGTCTTCCTGTGCGAGAGCAAGGGCTTTGCGACCCGCATCGACATCGAACAACTCATTGCGGTCCGGCAGATCCTGCGTGAGGCGATGCCGGACGAAGCGCTCTATGGCGGGCTCGCCCGGGCAGGATTGCCGCGCCGCGTTGGACCGCGAGCGGCGTAGGTTCCCTATAGCTTTGCGACCCGCAGCCGCAGCGCGTTGCCGACCACGCTGACCGACGACAGCGACATCGCCGCTGCCGCGATGATCGGCGAAAGCAGGATGCCGAACGTGGGATAGAGGACGCCGGCGGCGATCGGGATGCCGGCGGCGTTGTAGATGAAGGCGAAGAACAGGTTCTGCCGGATGTTGCGCATCGTCGCCGCCGACAATTTGCGTGCGCGCGCGATGCCGCTGAGATCGCCCTTCAGCAGTGTGACGCCGGCGCTCTCCATCGCGACGTCGGTGCCGGTGCCCATCGCGATGCCGACATCGGCAGCAGCCAGGGCCGGCGCATCGTTGACGCCGTCGCCGGCCATCGCGACAATCTTGCCCGATGCGCGGAGCCGCGCCACCACCGCGCTCTTCTGATCCGGTAGCACCTCGGCTTCGACCTCGGTGATGCCGATCTTGCGCGCCACCGCATTGGCGGTGGTGCGGTTGTCGCCTGTGAGCATGATGACCTTGATGCCGTCTTCGGTCAGAGCTTTCAAAGCATCCGGCGTCGAGGTCTTGATCGGATCTGCGACCGCAAGCAGCGCTGCGATCTTGTTATCGACGGCCATCGCGATCACGGTGGCACCGTCGCCGCGCAGCCGGTTGCTCTCGGCACCTAGGGTGTCGGTGACGATGCCGAGCGAAGCCAGATAGCGCGCATTGCCGAGCACGATCGTTTTGCCATCGACAATGCCGCGCGCGCCCTTGCCGGTCGGCGCATCGAAGCCGCTGACCTCGCTGAGCGCGACGTTACGTTCCCTGGCATGCCGCACGATCGCATCCGCCAGCGGATGCTCGCTGGCGCGCTCGACGCTGGCGGCGAGCCGCAGCACCTCGCTCTCCTCGAAGCCAGCTGCGGTGACGATCGCGGTCACCTTCGGCTTGCCTTCGGTCAGGGTACCGGTCTTGTCGACCACCAGCGTGTCGACCTTCTCCATCCGCTCCAGCGCCTCGGCATTCTTGATCAGCACGCCGGCATGAGCGCCGCGGCCGACGCCGACCATGATCGACATCGGCGTTGCCAGCCCGAGCGCGCAGGGGCAGGCGATGATGAGGACGCTGACCGCTGCGACAAGGCCGAAGGCCAGCCGCGGCTCGGGTCCAAACCCGTACCACGCGATGAAAGCGATGATGGCCGCCGCAATCACCGCCGGTACGAACCAGCCGGCGACCTGATCGGCGAGCCGTTGAATCGGCGCGCGCGAGCGCTGCGCATCCGCGACCATCTGCACGATCTGCGACAGCAACGTGTCGCGGCCGACCTTGTCGGCGCGCATGATGAAGCCGCCGGATTGGTTCAACGTGCCGGCGATGACGCGTGCGCCTTGCTCCTTGATCACCGGCATGGATTCGCCTGTCACCAGCGATTCATCGAGCGAGGAGCGGCCTTCGAGAATGATGCCGTCGACCGGCACCTTCTCGCCGGGCCGCACGCGCAGGCGATCGCCGACCGCGAGCTGATCGATCTCGACCTCATGGTCGTGACCATCGTCACCGATACGGCGCGCGGTCTTCGGCGCGAGCCGCAGCAGTGCCTTGATCGCGCCGGAGGTCGCCTCACGCGCCCGCAGCTCAAGCACCTGGCCGAGCAACACCAGGATGGTTATGACCGCTGCGGCCTCGAAATAGACCGCGACCGCGCCGTCATGACCGCGGAACGCCGCAGGGAAGACTTGCGGCACCACGGTCGCGATCACGCTGTAGACATAGGCCACACCGGTGCCCATCGCGATCAGCGTGAACATGTTGAGATTGCGCGTTTGCATCGACTGCCAGCCGCGCACGAAGAACGGCCAGCCCGCCCACAGCACGACCGGCGTTGCGAATACGAATTGAATCCAGTTGGACAGTGTCGGCTCGATCAGGCCGTGGCCGCCAACCAGATGGCCGCCCATTTCCAGCACTACGACAGGCACGGAGAGCAGGGCGCCGATCCAGAACCGGCGCGTCATATCCGCAAGCTCGGGGTTCGGCGCGTCGTCAAGGCTGACGACATCGGGCTCCAGCGCCATGCCGCAGATCGGGCAGGTGCCCGGGCCTTCCTGCCGGATCTCGGGATGCATCGGGCAGGTGTAGATCGTCCCCGCCGGCATCGCGGGCGGCGGCTGTTTCTTCTCCAGATATTTCGCGGGGTCGGCCGCGAACTTGGTGCGGCAGCCGTCGCTGCAGAAATGAAAGGTCTCACCGTCATATTCGTGACGGTGTTTCGATGTCGCGGGATCGACGCTCATGCCGCAGACGGGATCGATGGCCTTCTGATCTGCCGCGTGCTGCTGATGCGCATGGCCGCCACAGCAGGAATGCGCCTTTTCACCCGTCCGACCGTGCTCAGTTTCTGACATGTCGTTCCCATCCGCCCTTGCGTCATATACCCTCCAGGGGTATATAGGCGGCATGCGAAAGGACATCAAGGCATCTTGTCAGAAGCGCCTGAGCCGTATCGAAGGCCAAGTCCGTGGCTTGTCGAAGATGGTCGAGGACGATCGCTATTGCATCGATATCGTCACGCAGATCTCGGCCGTGCGGGCGGCGCTGCGGCGCGTGGAAGAGGAAATCTTGCGTGACCATGTCGCGCACTGCGTCGAGCACGCGATCGCGGCCGGCGACAAGGCCGATCAGCGGCAGAAGATTGCGGAGCTGATGGCCGTGATCGGCCGCTCGGATCGCTAGATCGGAGTCGGACAGGGCGCCGCGGCACTGTTCAGCGAGGTGACTCTACGCCTCGGCGCCTTGCTTCGAGCGGCGTGATGGTGCGACAGCCCTGAGCCGCTCCGCGAGCAGATAGTGCTCGGTCACGGTGACGCGTTCGACAACGGTGAGCGCATCGACCTCCGCGTCTATTTTCTCAGGCGCAAGCGTCGTCTCTTCGTCAGGCGCTTGAGGAACGAGCGGCGGCGAATTG
>Ga0209677_100563_pt1 | contig 20558 bp, 14 predicted proteins | sample AraplaCvi_mCL_r2_2_FD_184285 | JGI IMG/M metagenome (GOLD analysis project Ga0209677, IMG submission 184285) | Arabidopsis root microbial communities from North Carolina, USA - plate scrape CL_Cvi_mCL_r2 (SPAdes) (version 2) | ecosystem: Host-associated > Plants > Roots > Endosphere | place: USA... | reverse complement strand
GACTTGCGCACCGAGATCAGCCGCTTGGTGGCGTTCAAGAGCGACGACAGGCTGCGCGACTGCGCTTCCACATTGACGGCCTCATAGCCATAGACCGGGTCCATGATCATCGGCGCATAGAGGCGGGCGGGATCGGCGCGCGAGAAGCCGCCATTGCGATCGGGCGTCCATTGCATCGGCGTGCGCACGCCGTTGCGGTCGCCGAGGTAGATGTTGTCGCCCATGCCGATCTCGTCGCCGTAATAGATGATCGGCGTGCCCGGGAACGACATCAACAGCGAGTTCATCAGCTCGATCTTGCGCCGGTCGTTGTCCATCAGCGGCGCGAGGCGCCGGCGGATGCCGAGATTGATGCGGGCGCGGGGATCGTTGGCATAGGTCGACCACAGATAGTCGCGCTCGACGTCGGTCACCATCTCCAGCGTCAGCTCGTCATGATTGCGCAGGAACAGCGCCCATTGACAGTTGCTGGGGATGTCCGGCGTCTGCCGCAGGATGTCGGTGATCGGGAAGCGGTCTTCCTGCGCGATCGCCATGTAGATCCGCGGCATCAAAGGGAAGTGGTAGGCCATGTGGCATTCGTCGCCCTGGCCGAAATATTCCTGCACGTCCTCCGGCCATTGGTTGGCCTCGGCGAGCAGCAGCTTGCCCTTCGAATAATTGTCGAGCTCGACCCGCAGCCGCTTGATGATGGCGTGCGTCTCGGGGAGGTTCTCGTTGTTGGTGCCGTCGCGCTCGCACAAGTAGGGGATCGCGTCGAGCCGGAAGCCGTCGACACCGGCGTCCAGCCAGCGCTTCATCACTTGGATGATGGCGTTGACCACGCGCGGATTGTCGAAATTGAGGTCCGGCTGGTGCGAGAAGAAGCGGTGCCAGTAGAATTGGCCGGCTTCCGGGTCCCAGGTCCAGTTCGACTTCTCGGTGTCGGTGAAGATGATCCGCGTGCCCTGGTATTTCTGGTCGGTGTCGCTCCAGACATACCAGTTGCGCGCGCTCGAGCCGGGCGCGCTGCGCCGGGCGCGCCTGAACCAGTGGTGCTGGTCGGAGGTGTGGTTGACGACCAGCTCGGTGATGACACGCAGGCCGCGCCGCTTCGCTTCCTGGATGAAGCGCTTGAAATCCTTCATCGTCCCGAAATCGGGATTGATGGTGCCGTAGTCGGCGATGTCGTAGCCGTCGTCGCGGCCGGGCGAAGGATAGAACGGCAGCAGCCACAGCGTGGTGACGCCGAGGTCCTGCAGATAGTCCAGCTTCTCGGTCAGGCCGACGAAGTCGCCGACACCGTCATTGTTGCTGTCGGCGAACGCCTTGACGTGGAGCTGGTAGATGATGGCATCCTTGTACCACAAGCCGTCGCCGTCGGAATCGGTGATGAGATTGGTTGCATCGATGGAAGACAGCAGGTTCATGAAGCCCTCACGCTTTCCGGCGAGAGACGAATACGTGGCGAGAGAGGAAGGCGGGTCCGCCATGCGCGAGCCGGTCGTCCTCGAAAGAGGACAGAATAGAAGCAAAAGCGCCAGACGTGAGGGCGCTCCCGAGAGTTTGAGTGATTTTGTTCACGGTGATGCCATTGACAAGAAATTGACGCGTCACCGCGCTAGCGCAGAACACATCCCAACCCTATACAAAGCCGCTTCGCTTGCTTTGGTTCCGGCCGGAACCAGGAGCCGCGCCGAAGCGTTAGGCAAGACTATCCCGTTGTCGCTCTTACCGAATCCCGTGACGGTTGAATCCGTTACGTGCAAAGTGCGTGCCGAATGGATCTCTTCAGCCAAGCTCACAACCTCGGAATCCTGACCGAATTTTTTGATGGTCAAGGCGTCCGCCACGTCACCGACGAGGCGGCGCTCAAGATCATCGTCGAAGCGTTTCCGGAGGCGCCACCTCGCCGGCTGATCGATGGCGGGGTGGTGATTCGCTCCGGCCTGCCGGCGCGTTCGCGCCTGCACGACGCAGCCGTGCTGCCGGTGTCCTGGACAATTCGCGAGCTCAGTGCCGGGCAGGATGGTCATGCGAAGGTGGTCGCCAGTGGCAAGGCCACCGAGCGGATGATCGGCTGGCCGGAGAATCTTGCGGTTGGTTCGTATCGTATCGAGCTCGTCGATGCATCGTCATGTCACGAAGAGGTGCCGCTGCTGGTTGCGCCGGAAAAGGCCTTCGTCGGCGATTTCGAGCGCGGCTGGCTGCTCGCGGTGCAGCTTTACGGCATCCGTTCGGGGCGCAATTGGGGCGTCGGCGATTTCACCGATCTCGCCAACCTGATCACGCTGTCAGCCGAGCTTGGCGCCGAGGGCGTCGGTCTCAATCCGCTGCATGCACTGTTCGACGACCGGCCCGGCGACTTCAGCCCTTATGCGCCGAACAGCCGGCTGTTTCTCAACGCACTTTATATCGATGTCGAGAAGGCGCCGGGCTTCAAGGCTGGCGCTGATCGCGAAGCGCTCGCGCGCGTCAGGCAGACCGAGCAGGTCGACTATATGAGTGTCGCGGCGCTGAAATGGCCGGCGCTGCGTGCGGCTTTCGCGGCTTTCAATGCCATGAGCGACACCGCCGAGGCCAAGGAATTTGCCGCCTATTGCGCCGAGCGCGGCGAATTGCTCGAACGCTTCGCCGCCTTCGAAGTGCTGCGCCATCGCTTCAAGACACCCTGGTGGGAGTGGCCGGCCGAATGGCTTGAGCCCGATCACGACAAATGCCTGGCGCTGCTGCAGGGGGCGGACAAGGGCGAAGCCCGCTTCGTCATGTATGTGCAATGGCTTGCCGAGCGGCAGCTGCGCGGTGCCAAGGATCTCGCCCATCGCCTCGGCATGAAGGTCGGCCTCTATCTCGACGTGGCGGTTGGCGTGCAGTCGGACGGGTTCGACGCCTGGAACGAGCAGGGGGCGATTTCGCGCAGCCTCTCGGTCGGCGCGCCGCCCGATCCGCTGAACACGGTGGGACAGAACTGGGGCCTTGCGGGTTTCAACGCGCCCGGGCTGGAGCAGAAGTCGTTTCAGCCGTTCCGCGACATGCTGCGGGCCTCGATGCGCCACGCCGGCGCGATCAGGCTCGATCACGTGCTGGGTCTGAAGCGGCTCTACCTCGTGCCGCATGGCTTTCCTGCACGGCAGGGTGCGTATGCTCAGATGCCATTCGATGCGCTCTTGGCCGCGACGGCGCTGGAGAGTGCCGCCAATCGTTGCGTCGTCATCGGCGAGGACCTCGGCACCGTGCCGGAAGGCTTCCGCGAGCAGATGGCCGATTGGGGCATCTGGTCGTACAAGGTGATGATATTCGAGCGCGACGAGGCAGGTCGCTTCCACGATGTCGATTATTACGCGCCGAATGCGCTGATAACCTTCAGCACTCATGATCTCTCGACCTATGCCGGCTGGCGCTCCTTCGGCGATCTGAACACCAAGCGCGGGCTCGGCATCGATCCCGGCGAGACCGACCAGGAGCGCTGGCATGCGCTGGCGATGCTGGACGAGGTGCTGCGGCACAATGCGATCGAGCGGAACGACCTTTATTCCATCATCAGCTTCCTGTCGCGCACGCGCTCGCGGCTGCTCGCGATCTCGCTGGAGGATCTGCTCGGTGTGATCCCGCAGCCCAATATTCCAGGCACCATCGACGAGCATCCGAACTGGCGACAGAAGATGCCGGTTGCGCTCGAGGATCTCACCCGGGCCTTCGATGTTGCCGCGTTGAAGGCCACCACCGCGGGGCGCGTCAGAGCGGCAGGCTGATTTCTTTCGGGCATTGTTGGTTAGGCGTCAGAATGTCCTCCAGGATCGAAGATTACGCCCTGATCGGCGATTGCGAGACCGCCGCCCTTGTCGGCCGCGACGGATCGATCGACTGGCTGTGCTGGCCGGCCTTCGATTCCGACGCCTGCTTTGCCGCTATTCTCGGCGACCGTCGGAACGGTCGCTGGCTGGTCGCACCGCAAGGCGAGGTCACGGCGTCGTCGCGCCGCTATCGCGGCGATAACCTGATCCTGGAGACCCGGTTCGAAACTGCCGACGGCGTGGTCGATCTGATCGACCTCATGCCGCCGCGCGGCAAGGCTTCCGACATCGTGCGTCTGGTGCGCGGCGTGCGCGGCTCGGTCGCGATGCGGATGGAGCTCATCATCCGCTTCGGCTTCGGCGTCGATATCCCGTGGGTGCGGCGCACGGAGGATGATTCGGCGCTGCTCGCGATTTGCGGTCAGGACATGACCGTGCTGCGCACGCCGGTCGAAACACGCGGCGAAGATATGACGACGGTTGCCGAGTTCGAGGTCAAGGCAGGCGAGACCATTCCGTTCGTGCTGACCTACGGGCCGTCGCATCTGCCGGTGCCGGCGTCGATTGATCCGGATCAGGCGCTTGCGGACACCGAGGCGTATTGGCGCGAATGGTGCAGCCGCTGCACCTTCGACGGCGACTGCCGCGACCTCGTGATCCGCTCGTTGATCACGCTGAAAGCGCTGACCTTTGACCCCACAGGCGGCATCGTCGCCGCGCCCACCACGTCGCTGCCGGAACAACTCGGCGGCGCGCGCAACTGGGACTATCGTTTCTGCTGGTTGCGCGATGCGACGTTTACGCTGCTGGCGCTGATGAACTCCGGCTATACCGAAGAGGCGATGGCCTGGCACAACTGGCTGCTGCGCGCCGCAGCCGGAGCGCCGGCCCATATGCAGATCATGTACGGCATCAAGGGCGAACGGCGGTTGCTGGAGTGGGAGGCCGACTGGCTGCCAGGCTATGAGGGCGCGCGGCCGGTGCGGATCGGCAATGCCGCGCACGCGCAGCTGCAGCTCGACGTCTATGGCGAACTGATGGATGCATTCCATCAGTCGCGCGTGACCAAGCTCAAGCTCAACGATGGCACCTGGGCGCTCGAATGCGCCGTGCTTGCGCATCTCGCCGAGGTCTGGGATCAGCCCGATCACGGTATCTGGGAACTGCGCGGCGATGGCCGGCACTACGTCTTCTCCAAGGTGATGACCTGGGTCGCGTTCGACCGCGCCATCAAGAGCGCGGAAAAATTCGGCTTCGAGGCCCCGCTGCAGGACTGGCAAGCCCTGCGCGCGATCATCCATCGCGACGTCTGCGAGAAGGGCTTTGATCCTTCGATGAACAGTTTCGTCGAAGCTTACGGTTCGCGATGGCTCGATGCCAGCCTGCTGCTGTTGCCGGCGGTGGGCTTCCTGCCGTCATCGGACCCCCGCATTCGCGGCACGATTGCTGCGATCGAGCAGCACCTGATGCGCGATGGCTTCGTGCTGCGGCACGATCCGCGCAAGCCACGTGTTGGCGAGTTCGACCCGACGGAAGGCGCGTTCCTGGCCTGCACGTTCTGGCTCGCGGACGCGCATGTGCTGGCCGGCGATATCGCCAAGGCCGAGGCCTTGTTCAAGCGTGCGGTCGGCATCGCCAATGATCTCGGCCTGCTCGCGGAGGAATACGACAGCGGCGCTGCGCGGCAGACCGGCAATTTCCCGCAGGCCCTAACCCACATCGCGCTGATCAACACGGCGCATAATCTCTGTGACGCCAAGCACGCGAGCCAGAAGCCGGCCATGCAGCGGTCGGAGTAACGAATACGCGGTGTCGTCCCGGCCTTCGCGCCGGGACGACGAGGAGACCGGAGATACTACCCGGCATTCTCTTTCAGGATCAGCTCCATCGCATTCGCGAAGCCGTTGTCCTCGTTTGAGGTCGTGACGCGCTTGGCGAAGCTCTTGACTTCATCAGACGCATTGCCCATCGCAATCGGCAGCCCGCTCACCTTGAACATCGCGACGTCATTGTGCATGTCGCCGATGGTCGCGACTGCATCGAGTGGTACGCCGAGCCGCTGCGCTGTCGCGGTGACGAAGGTACCCTTGTCGTGGCCGGGCGGGGTGATGTCGAGGTAGTAGTTCTGTGAGCGGACCGCCAGCGCCTGCGAACCCAAGGCCTCATGCATCGCGGCCTCGCAGCGGACCAGCAGATCGAAATCGCGGCTGGAGCCGACGATCTTGCAGGCCGCCGACACATGGGGCGAGAAGTCGTCGATGATGGTTGGGTCGGCGAGGATCGCGCGCTTCTCATTCGGCACATAGGGGCCGTCGGGATCCTTGGTCAGCCAGGCGTCATTGGTGAACAGCCAGATGTCGACGCCGAACTGCTTCAGCACGGACAGCACACGCTCGGCCGCCGCGGCCGGGATCAGGCTCTGCTCGATCGGGTGCATGTTGACGTCGATGATCGAAGAGCCGTTGAACGGGCCGACTGGGAGCGTGATGCCAAGCGGCTCGACCAAAAAGCGCATGCCGATCGCGGGCCGGCTCGAGGTGATCGTGAAGGCGATGCCGGCCTCGTGCAGCCGCTGCACCGCCTGTCGCGCGGCATCGGTCAACGTCTTGTCCTTGGTCAGCAGCGTGCCGTCGACGTCGGATACCACCAGCGCAATGCGGGTCATGAGTGATTCCTTGAAAGCGGGGGAGAGGACTGATCGGGCTGCAGTTGCTGCAGGACCTGGTCCACGATGGTCTCGACCGGCGCATCGATCGAGACGATGATCGGCCGCTCCTCGGGCGACGGCGGCTCCAGCGTGGCGAACTGGCTGTCGAGCAGCCCCGGCGGCATGAAATGGCCCTTGCGGTGGCCCAGCCGGTCGGCGACCAGACCCTTGCTGCCGCACAGATAGACCATCCTGATGTCGTCGCGGCCATGCACCAGGATGTCGCGATAGGCTTTCTTCAACGCCGAGCAGGCGATGATGATATGCTCGCCGGCCTGCCGGCAGCGCTCGATCTCGGCGGCGATGGCCTTCAGCCAGGGCCAGCGGTCCTGGTCGGTCAGAGGCTGCCCGGAGCTCATCTTCGCGACATTGGCTGCGGGATGGAAGCTGTCGCCGTCCTCGTAGCGCCAGCCGAGGCGCCGCGCCAACGCCTCGCCAATCGTACTTTTTCCCGAGCCGGCCACCCCCATGATCACCAGGGCGGAAGGCAGCTCAGACGTCGGGTTGGTCACGTAAATTCTCCGGCCACGCGGCCGCATCGATCAGGAACACCGTCTGGTGCTCTGAGCGGGCGCGATTGGCCGGCAGATTCTCGCCGGACAGCACCCGCGTCAAGATCGCCCGCTTGTCTTGTCCCGCCACTTCGAACAGCATCTTGCGGCAGGACGCCAGGACCGGCAGCGTCAGGCTGACCCGAGGGACGAAGGGTGCAACGTTGGCGTGGTCGACGCCGACCACCCAGCGATTGCGCACCTCAACTGCCGGAAAACCTGGAAAAAGCGACGCGGTATGGCCATCGGGGCCTACTCCCATCAGCACCAGATCGAACAGCGGCCTGACAGGATCGAGCCTGTCCGATCCGTAGAACGCGCGCAATTCATCGGCATAACGGCGCGCGCCGGCGTCCGGATCGGTGCCGTCGGTCGGAATCGGATGGATGTTCGCAGGCGGTGCGCAGGTATCCAAAAATGCGCGCCGCGCCATGGTCATGTTGTGGAGCGGATCACCCGCGGCAACGAAGCGCTCGTCGCCGATGAACCAGTGCACGCGGTCCCAGGGGATGCGGCTGCGATAAGGTTCGGTCGCGAGCAGCTCGTAGAGCTGTTTCGGGCTCGACCCGCCGGTCAGGCAGATCGCGATGCGCGCGGGGTTGGCTTCGATCTGGGCCAGAAGTTGCTCGGCGGCGGCGGTCGCCAGCGCCGCCTTGTCGGCCACGCGCTCCATCTGGCGATGATCCGACATGGCCGTGCCCGCTAACCCGGCTTGCGCCAGCTGCGGCCATCCCGGATCAGGAGCTCCGCGGCTGCCTCCGGCCCTTCGCTGCCCGCGGCGTAGGTCTGCAGCCCGTCGCGTCCGGCCTTCTTCCAGGCGTCGATGAAAGGCTGCACCGCCTTCCAGCCAGCCTCGACGCTGTCGGCCCGCTGGAACAGCATATTGTCGCCGATCATGCAGTCATAGATCAGCGTCTCGTAGCCGGTCGCAGGCTCCGCCTTGAAATAGTCCTTGTAGTTGAACTTCATCTGCACGCCGTCGGTGCGGATCGATGGTCCCGGCACCTTGGTGTTGAACTGCAGAGTGATGCCCTGCGTCGGCTCGATGGCGATGACCAGATAGTTCTCCGCCAGGCTTTCGACAGGCGTGCAGGTGAACATTGCGAACGGCGCCTGTCGGAACTTGATCGCCACCTCGGTGCGCTTCGCGTCCAATGCCTTGCCGGTGCGCAAGTAGAAGGGAACGCCGGCCCAGCGCCAATTGTCGATGGTCAGCTTCAGCGCCGCATAGGTCTCGGTCGCGCTGTCCGGCCTGACGTCTTCGGTGCTGCGATAATCCGACAGCTGGGTGTCTCCGATCCGCCCCGCCGTGTATTGGCCGCGCACCGAATTCCGCAGCGCTTCGGCCTCGCTCTGGATCTGGATGGCGGCCAGCACCTCGGCTTTCTCCGAGCGCACCGTATGCGCATCGAAGCGTGCCGGCGGCTCCATCGCGATCAGCGACAGCAGCTGGAAGAGATGATTGGGCACCATGTCGCGCAATGCGCCGGTCGCGTCATAGAAGCTGCCGCGGCTGCCGATGCCGAGCTTCTCCTCGACCGTGATCTGGACGTGATCGATATGGTGGCGATTCCAGATCGGCTCCAGCATGCCGTTGGCGAAGCGCAGCACCAGGATGTTCTGCACCGTCTCCTTGCCGAGATAGTGATCGATCCGATAGATCTGGTGCTCGTTCACGATCTTCAGCAGCTTGTCGTTCAGCACCTTCGCCGAGGCGAGATCGGTGCCGAACGGCTTTTCGACCACGAGCCGCCGCCATGGAGTGCCGTCGCCAACTTCCTGCAACAGGCCGACGCGGCCGAGCTGCTCGGCGATCGGTGCAAAGGCGTTCGGCGGGGTCGCCAGATAGAACAGCCGGTTGCCGCCGGTCTCACGGTTGGCTTCGAGCTTCTCCAGCCGGGTCTTGAGCTGATCGAAGCTTTCCGGCTCCCTGGGATCGGCCTCGATCGCAGTGACGCATTGCAGGAGGCGCTTCGCCACGTCGTCCTCGATCGGGCGCGTTGCATATTTGCGCAGGCCTTCCAGCAAGTCTTCGCGCAGCTTCTCGCTGGAGGCGTCCTTCCGCGTGATGCCGACGATGCAGCAACGGTCCGGCAAAAGGTTGCTGGCTGCGAGATTGTAAAGCGACGGCAGCACCAGGCGGTGGGTGAGGTCGCCGGTGACGCCGAAGATGACGAAGGCGCAAGCATCCGGCTTCTTATACGCAAATGAACCGTTCGCCATCGGCTTTACCCCTTCGGCTTGGCCGTGGGGGCGTTCGGCTCATGATGGCCGCCGAAGCCTTCGCGCATCGCCGAGAGGATCTTCTCCGCAAAGGTATGATCCTTGCGCGAGCGGAAGCGCGCGAACAGCGCCGCGGTCAGCACCTCCGCCGGCACGGCTTCGTCGATCGCGGCATTCACCGTCCAGCGGCCTTCGCCGGAATCCTCGACAAAGCCCGAATATTTTTCCAGCCCGGGCTGCCGGGCGAGGGCAGAGGCGGTGAGATCGAGCAGCCAGGACGGGATCACGCTGCCGCGCCGCCAGACCTCGGCGATGTCTGCGAGATCGAACGCGAAGCGATGCTCCGCTGGCAGCGCTTCACTGCTCGCGTTCTTGAGGATGTCGAAACCCTCGGCATAGGCCTGCATCAGGCCATATTCGATGCCGTTGTGGATCATCTTGACGAAGTGGCCGGCGCCCACGGGACCGGCATGGATATAACCGCGCTCGACCCGGGAATCGCGATCGTCGCGCCCGGGCGTGCGTGGAATGTCGCCGGCGCCCGGCGCCAGGCTTGCGAAGATCGGATCGAGCCGGTCGACGACCGCCTTGTCACCGCCGATCATCATGCAATAGCCGCGATCGAGACCCCAGACGCCGCCGGACGTGCCGACATCGATATAATGCAGACCGCGCTCCTTCAGCGTCTTGCCGCGGCGAACGTCGTCCTGCCAGAAGGTGTTGCCGCCGTCGATGATGACGTCGCCGGACTCCATCAGCTTCGCAAGCTGCGCGATCGTGTCTTCAGTGATCCTGCCCGCCGGCAGCATCACCCAGATGGTCCGCGGCTTCTCGAGCTTGCTGACGAACTCCTCGAGGCTGCCGGCGCCGACCGAGCCGTCGGCTGCGAGGGACGAGACCGCCTTCGTATCGCGGTCGTAGACGACGGTCGTATGTCCATGGCGCATCAGGCGGCGGACGATGTTGCCGCCCATCCGCCCCAGGCCGATCATGCCGAGCTGCATTTTACCAACTTTCCTGACTTGGACGCGTTAGATCGTGAGCATGGTCGTCGGGCGCCACGTCAGCTCAGCGCGTCGGTGATCGCGGCGTCCAGCATCTTCAGCCCTGATTTGAGATTGCCCTTGAGATGCACCCGCAGGGCACGCCGGCCGCGCTCGGTCAGCACGTCGAAGTCGCCGCGCGCCTGGGCGGCCTTGATGACGCCGAAGCTCGCCTTCTGGCCGGGGATGTCCAGGTCCATGGCGTCGTCGGCAGTGATCTGCAGAAACACGCCGCTGTCAGGGCCGCCTTTGTAGGCCTGGCCGGTGGAGTGCAGGAAACGCGGGCCGAATTCGGCGCAGGTCGCAACATGCTTACTGTCGCGCAGCCTCACGCGCATGGCCTGCAGCGCATCGATATTGCCTTCATTGCGCTCGACATAGCCGAGCAGGGCGACGTAGTCGCCCTCGTCGGCGCGCGCGAGATGCGCCTTCAGCCACGAGGTCAAACTGCCGTCGGCGCCATGCTCACGCAGCGCCTCGACATTGTGCGCATCGGTGTAGAGCTCACAGCCCTTGGCCGACATCACGGGCTGTTCGCTCGGCAATGCGCCGGTCTTTTCGAATTCTGCGGTGAGCTCGCGGGTCTTGATCTTGGCGGCCTCGACATCGGGCTGATCGAACGGATTGATGCCGAGCACGCTGCCTGCGACCGCGACCGCCATCTCGAAGCGGAAGAACTCTTGGCCGAGTTGATCGATCGATTGCATGACGATGCGCGCCAACGGATGACCGGCCTCTTCGAGCGCTTTGAGCTTCTGCTCATGCGCGTCGTCCTGCTCGCCCTCGGTGCGGATATCGATGAAGAAGCGATCGGTGCCGTAGAGGGAGGGATCGCCGAGCGGCTCGCCGTCGATCGGGATCAGGCCCTTGCCTTCCTTGCCGGTGGATTCCGCGATCAGCTGCTCGGCCCAGGCGCCGAAATCGGCGATCTCGGGTGAGGAGAAGATCGTCACCTTGTCGCGGCCTTCGAGGCCGGCCAGACCCATCGCAAGCCCGAGCTGCACGCCGGGATTCTCATGCGGCGGCACGTCGGCGCCACAGGAGCGCACCATGGACAGCGCGTTGGTGATCAGCTTGCGGACATCGATGCCGGCGGTGGCGGCCGGCACGAGGCCGAACGGCGACAGCACGGAGTAGCGGCCGCCGATCGACGGCTCGCCGTGGAAGATGCGCGCAAAGCCCTGGCGCTTTGCGGTCTTCTCCAGCGATGAGCCGGGGTCGGTGACGGCGATGAAGCGGTGGCCGGCCTTCGCTGCGCCGATCGCCTCGGCGACGCGCGCGAAGAAATAATCCTTCATTGCGTTCGGCTCGGTGGTGCCGCCGGATTTCGACGAGACGATGAACACCGTCCTGGAGATGTCGATCGCCTTCTCCATCGCGCGCACCTGCGCCGGATCGGTGGAATCGAGCACATGCAGCTTGGGGAAGCCGGATTTGCGCGGGAAGGTCTCGGCCAGCACCTCGGGCCCGAGGCTGGAGCCGCCCATGCCGAGCACGACGGCATCGGAGAATTTCTGCCCCTTCACGCGCTGGGCGTAATCCTCATAATCGTTGAGGTCGGCCTTGGCGGCGCTGGTCAGCCAGCCCAGCCACTTATGCTCGTCGCCGCCGGTCCAGACTGAGGAGTCATTCTGCCACAGCCGGCGAATCTTGGCGCCCGCCCGCCATTCTTCCGTGGCCTTCTCGACTTTCTTGTCGAGGTCGGCGCCGGTTGCGATCGTCTGCCTGCCGATATCGCTGCCGAGCACGGTCGCGCGCTTGTGGGCGACGGCGCCGTAGAGCTTGTCGGCGGCGTCGGCGAACTGCTTGACGCCGTCCTTGACCAGCTCGGCGGTGATCGCGTCGAGCGAGATGCCGGATTGCGCGAGCTCGTCGAGCACAGCTTTCGCCTCGTCGACGTTCTCCTCCAGGCTGTCGCGCACCTTGCCATGGTCACGGAAGGCGTCGAGCGTCGCCGGCGGCACCGTGTTGACGGTGTTGGGGCCGATCAGCTCCTCGACATAGAGCGTGTCGCGATAATCCTTGTTCTTGGTGCCGGTGGAGGCCCACAATAGCCGTTGCGGCTTGGCGCCCTTGGCGGCGAGCGCTTCCCAGCGCGCGCCGGAGAACAGCCGCTTGTAATCCTGATACGCCAACTTGGCGTTGGCGATGGCAATCTTGCCCTTCAGCGCGGTGAGGCGCTCCTTCTCGGTCGGATCGTTCGCCTTGGCGATCTTCTCGTCGAGCTGCTTGTCGACCATGGTGTCGATGCGACTGACGAAGAACGAGGCGACGCTGGCGATATGCGACGGATCGCCGCCCCCTTCGACATAGGTCTCCAGGCCCGACAGGTAGGCTTCGACCACCTCGCGATAAACCGCCTGCGAGAACAGCAGCGTGATGTTGACGCTGATGCCCTTGCCGATCAGCCGCTCGATTGCGGGCAGGCCTTCGTCGGTCGCCGGCACCTTGATCATCAGGTTCTTGCGGTCGACCGCTTTCCACAGATGCTTGGCCTCGGCGATCGTGCCCTTGGTGTCCAGCGCCAGATAGGGCGACACCTCCAGGCTGACGAAACCGTCATTGCCGTCGAGGTGGTCGTAGACCGGACGCAGCACGTCGGCCGCATGCTGGATGTCCTCGACCGCGAGCGCCTCGAACAGCGCCGCAACAGGGCGGTCGCCGTTCTTGAGGGCCTTGCCGATCGGGGCGTCATATTCATCGGAGCTGCCGATCGCCTTCTCGAAAATCGAGGGGTTCGACGTCACGCCTTTGACGCCGTCCTCGTCGATCAGCCGCTTGAGGTCACCCTTCGCGACGAAGCCGCGGGCGAGGAAATCCAGCCAGACCGCCTGGCCATGTTGTTCGAGCTTCTTGACGGGATTCATGGGCCTATCTATATGCGCTGGCTTGCTTTTTGGGAGGTTCCAGCATTCGGCGCAGGCCGGCTTTTGTCAATGGAACCGGTGCTCACTATGCGCTCCCCCTTTGGATAACGCCATTCATAATGGATTGATCCAAGGGGAATCCCAAGATCGGGCAGGCAGATTTCAAGCGCGCTGCGATGCCGCCCGCCCTCGCCGCACTGGCCCGTGCCGGCAAATCAGGGCCGGATGTACAGATATCCCTCCGACTGCAGCTCGGCGATCCGCACCACCCCGCCTTTCTCAGCTTCGACAAATCCCGGCAACAAATCCGCCAAGGTGACGTGCTGCGCCTTCATGGTGTTGCCGCAGGCGGCGAGCTGGAGCCCGGCTTTGGAGAATTGGCCGATCCTGGCGCTGATGTCGGGGAGCGCCTCGAAGGCGTGAAATGCCTTCAGCGCCGGGCCGTGCACCACGAGCGCGATTGCGACGTGATCCGGCCCGCCGACGCCGTCGAGGTGATTCTGGATGTTGCCGAGCACGAAGGCGGCCTTGTCGAGGTCGCTCAGGTGGTAGACGACCTTCAGCCTGTCGGCGGGGCCGGTGCTCGCGGCGGCCTGCGCGCGGGTCGCGGCGAAGAACGCACCCATCGCCGCGAGCGCCGCCCGGAGCATGTTTCGGCGATGCATGTCGGCCTCCTTGCAAAACGCGAATGCAGTCACATGTGTTCAATGAGATGCTACCATTTGTGCCTGATGGCCGCGAGTGCCTTACGAAAGGTGACCAGCGCGGCGCCATTTTTAAGGTCGGCGCGGTCGAGTCGGAACGAACAGCTCGTCGTTGCCTTATCGTCGTGGATTTGATCGTCGTGAATTTCCGCCGTCGTGAACGGCTTCATCGCGACGATCCTCTGCTTCGGGTGATGCGCAAGATGGAGAGCGTCATTGCGACGAACGAATCACGCATGAGACTTGCTGCCGGAGGCGGCAGGCAACGATGTGGCGACGATATGGATGATTGTGCGGCGATCGAATGGTGTGATCTCGGCGTTGCCGGCGCGATCAGGCGCAGCGAGCGATGGTGTCTTCAGAGCAACAAAGACGAACAAGCGAGAGAAACGGGTAATTGCGCGGATAGCCTGCTTGTTAGGAAAGCGATAACTTTCGCGGATCAGGCTGTATGTGCCGTAGCGGAAGCGGCTGAGTCGCATCGATATTGGTCGCTCTCGAAACGATTTGCGTTCGATGGGAATACGACGCGTCGGAAGCGACTCGTCTCTGTCTGGAATAGCGAGCAGTACCGGCGCGTCCATGCCGGTTCACAAATGTTTGTGCACCGCAGGGAAGCTGGCCGGCGACGAAAGTCCGGTGATTTGCGGATGTTGCGAAGCGGCGACAATGGCTACAAAATCTAGTACCAGACGCGGTTTTGCCGAACTATTGGGCGAACTGCTTGTTGATACAGCAACGGCTGCTCGTGCTTCGCGTTGCAGAACGCGGGCTTACCGGTGCCCAATGGCAACCAGAATGCACGTGTTGAGTGAGTCGGTGACGAGGATCAAAACGCTTCCGTAGCTCGACTGGCAGCCAGGCAGTGCGGCGGAACTTACCGTGGAGAGGGATCATGTACAACGATTCTTTGTTCAACGCTTTCGCCAGGTCGTTCGAGGCGAGAAGCCAGACCGACATGTCGATGGCGGAATATCTGGAATCGTGTCGAACCGACCCGATGCGATATGCAAACGCTGCTGAACGACTACTAGCCGCGATCGGTGAACCTCAGATGATCGACACGGCCAAGGACCCCCGCCTTGGCCGTATCTTTTTGAACCGCACGGTGCGCCTGTATCCGGCGTTCTCCGGCTTCTATGGCATGGAGGACACGATCGAGCGCATCGTCGGCTTCTTCCGTCATGCTGCGCAGGGGCTCGAAGAGCGCAAGCAGATCCTTTATCTGCTCGGGCCGGTCGGCGGCGGCAAGTCCTCGCTCGCCGAGCGCTTGAAGCAGCTGATGGAAGTGCATCCCATCTACGTGCTCAAGGCAGGCGACGAGCTGAGCCCGGTGTTCGAAAGCCCGCTCGGGCTGTTCGATCCCGACGCGCTCGGGCCGATGCTGGAAGAGAAATACGGCATTCCGCGCCGCCGCCTCACCGGCCTGATGAGCCCGTGGTGCTACAAGCGGCTGGAAGCGTTCGGAGGCGACATTTCTCAATTCCGCGTCGCCAAATTGCAGCCGTCGCGGCTGCGCCAGATCGGCATCGCCAAGACCGAGCCGGGCGACGAGAACAACCAGGACATCTCCTCGCTGGTCGGCAAGGTCGACATCCGCAAGCTCGAGACCTATGCCCAGAACGATCCCGACGCCTACAGCTACTCCGGCGGGCTGAACCGCGCCAACCAGGGCGTGCTGGAATTCGTCGAGATGTTCAAGGCACCGATCAAGATGCTGCATCCGCTGCTCACGGCGACGCAGGAAGGCAACTACATCGGTACCGAGAATATCGGCGCGATCCCCTACAGCGGCGTCATCCTCGCGCACTCCAACGAGGCGGAGTGGCAGAGCTTCAAGGCCAACAAGAACAACGAGGCCTTCATCGACCGCATTTGCGTCATCAAGGTGCCGTACTGCCTGCGGACCACCGAGGAGCGCAAGATCTACGAGAAGCTGATCCAGAGCTCCGAGCTCGCCAACGCCCCCTGCGCGCCGGCGACCCTTGATACCCTGGCCCGCTTCTCCGTGATGTCGCGGCTGCGCAAGCACGAGAATTCGACGCTCTATGCCAAGATGCGGGTCTATGACGGCGAGAGCCTGAAGGAATCCGATCCGAAGGCGCGCAGCGTGCAGGAATATCGCGACGCCGCCGGCGTTGATGAGGGTATGGACGGCGTCTCCACCCGCTTCGCCTTCAAGGTGCTGGCGGCGACGTACAACCACGATACTGCGGAAGTCTCGGCTGACGCGGTGCACCTGATGTATGCGCTGGAGCAGTCGATCCGCCGCGAGCAGCTGCCGGAGGAGGTCGAGAAGCGCTATCTCGAGTTCATCAAGGCCGACCTTGCGCCGCGTTACGCCGAGTTCATCGGCCACGAGATCCAGAAGGCCTACCTGGAATCCTACTCGGATTACGGCCAGAACCTGTTTGACCGCTACGTCGACTACGCCGACGCCTGGATCGAGGATCAGGACTTCAAGGATCCCGACACCGGGCAGCTGCTCAATCGCGAGCTGTTGAACCAGGAGCTGACCAAGATCGAGAAGCCGGCCGGAATCGCCAACCCGAAGGACTTCCGCAACGAGGTTGTCAAGTTCTCATTGCGGTCGCGAGCCCAGAACGGCGGCAAAAATCCGAGCTGGACCTCTTACGAAAAAATCCGCGAGGTGATCGAAAAGAGGATATTCTCCCAGGTCGAGGATCTGCTTCCGGTGATCTCGTTCGGCAGCAAGAAGGATGGCGAAACCGAGAAGAAGCACGATGATTTCGTCGCGCGCATGGTCGAGCGCGGCTACACCGAGCGGCAGGTGCGCCGGCTGGTCGAGTGGTACATGCGCGTGAAGCAGGCCGGCTGACAGGCTGACAGCGAGGCGTATCGAAGATGCACATCATTGACCGGCGCCTGAACCCGGGCGGCAAAAGTCTGGAGAATCGTCAGCGATTTTTGCGCAGGGCGAAGGCGCTGGTTCAAGGCGCGGTCAAGAAGACGTCGCAGGACCGCGACATCAAGGACGTGCTGGAGGGCGGGGAAATCACGATCCCGCTCGACGGCATGGACGAGCCGCGGTTTCGGCGCGAGGGCGGCACCCGCGACATGGTGCTGCCCGGCAATAAGAAGTTCGTCGAAGGCGACATTCTGCCGCGGTCCGGCGACGGCAGCGGCCGGCGGTCGGCACCGGGGCAGGGCGATAGCGAGGATGCCTTCCGCTTCGTGCTCAGCAAGGAGGAGTTCGTCAACCTGTTCCTCGACGATCTCGAACTGCCCGATCTCGCCAAGCGCAAGTTTGCGGAAGCCGAAAGTGAGGGGCTGCAGCGGGCGGGTTACTCGACCTCGGGCTCGCCCGCCAACATCTCGATCAGCCGCACGGTGACGCGGGCGCTGGCCCGCCGCGTTGCGTTGCGGCGGCCGAGACCCGAGGCCATCGCCCAGCTCGAAGCCGAGCTGTTGGAGGAGGAGGACGAGGAGCGTCGTGCCGAGCTGATCGAGCAGATCGAGGCCCTGAAGGCCAAGGCCAAGCGGATTCCGTTCATCGACCCGATCGACATCCGCTACCGCCGCTTCGAGACGGTGCCGAAGCCGATCGCGCAGGCGGTGATGTTCTGCCTGATGGACGTCTCCGGCTCGATGTCGGAGCACATGAAGGACCTCGCCAAGCGGTTCTACATGCTGCTCTACGTGTTCCTGACGCGACGCTATCGCCATGTCGAGATCGTCTTCATCCGCCATACCGACCGCGCCGAGGAGGTCGACGAGCAGACCTTCTTCTACGGCCCGGCGTCGGGCGGCACGCTGGTCTCGAGCGCCTTGCAATGCATGCACGAGATCGTCCGGTCCCGCTTCCGTCCCTCGGACTGGAACATCTACGCCGCACAGGCCTCCGACGGCGACAATGCGACCTCGGATTCCGAGGCGGTCGCGCGCATCCTGACCAGCAACATCCTGCCGGTGTCGCAATTCTTCGCCTACCTCGAAGTCGGCGAATCCGGCGGCTACTCATTCGAAATGCCGGACTCCGCACTGTGGTCGCTCTACGAGAAGCTACGCGCCGGTGGTGAGCCGCTGTCCATGCGCAAGGTGCGCGATCGCAGCGAGATCTTTCCGGTCTTCCATGACCTGTTCCAGCGTCGCAGGCCGCAGGAGAAAGTCGCCTCATGACCGAACTGCTCTTCGACGGCGCCGACTGGAATTTTTCGACGCTGCAGCGGATTCACGATACCTGCGAGACGATCGCCCAGCGCGAGCTCGGGCTCGACACCTATGCCAATCAGATCGAGGTGATCACCGCCGAGCAGATGCTGGATGCCTATTCCTCGGTCGGCATGCCGATGTTCTACAAGCACTGGTCGTTCGGCAAGCATTTCGCATTCCACGAGGCCTCCTACCGCAAGGGCCTGATGGGGCTTGCCTATGAGATCGTGATCAACTCCTCGCCCTGCATCTCCTATCTGATGGAGGAAAATACGGCGACGATGCAGACGCTGGTGATCGCGCATGCCGCGTTCGGCCACAACCACTTCTTCAAGAACAACTATCTGTTCAAGCAGTGGACCGACGCCGACGGCATCCTCGATTATCTGGAATTCGCCAAGGGCTATATCGCCCATTGCGAGGAGCGGCACGGACGCGTCGCGGTCGAGCAGACGCTGGACGCTGCCCATGCGTTGATGTCCCACGGCGTGGACCGCTATCCCGGCAAGAAGAAGCTCGACTTCCGCGAGGAGGAGAAGCGCGCCGGCAAGCGCCGCCTCTACGAGGAGGCGGCCTTCAACGATCTCTGGCGCACGGTGCCATCAGGCCCGGCCAAGACGCATGCGACGCTCAACGTCGAGCGGCGCCGCGCGCTGCTCGGGCTGCCGCAGGAAAATCTGCTCTATTTCCTGGAGAAGAGCGCGCCGCGGCTCGCCTCCTGGCAGCGCGAGCTGCTGCGCATCGTGCGCCACATCGCGCAATATTTCTATCCGCAGGGCCAGACCAAGGTGATGAACGAGGGCACGGCGACCTACGTTCATTACCAGATCATGAACCGCCTGCATCAGCAGGGCCGGATCACCGACGGCAACTTCCTCGAATTCCTGCAGTCACACACCAATGTCGTGTTCCAGCCGGATTTCGACGATCCGCGCTTCTCCGGCTTCAATCCCTATGCGCTCGGCTTTGCGATGATGCAGGACATCGAGCGCATCGTGACCCAGCCTTCGGAAGAGGATCGCGAATGGTTTCCGGATATCGCCGGCAAGGGCGATGCCATGGGCGTGCTGCGCGATGTCTGGGCCAACTATCGCGATGAGAGCTTCGTCAGCCAGTTCCTCAGCCCGCATCTGATGCGGCAGCTTCGCCTGTTCCACCTGCACGACAATCCGGCCGATCGCGCTGGCATTCTGGTGGACGCGATCCACGACGAGCGCGGCTATCGCCGCATCCGCCGCGAGCTCGCCCGACAATATGACGTCGGCTACATCGATCCGAACATCGAGGTGGTCGATGTCGATCTCGCCGGTGACCGCCGGCTGATGCTGCGCCACACCGTGGTGAAAGGCGCCCAGCTCAACGAGACCGACGCCAAGCGGGTGCTGCAGCATCTGGCTGATCTGTGGACCTATGACGTGTCGCTGGTCGAAGTCGATGCTGGCACCGACAAGGTGCTGAAGGAGTATGTGCTCAATCCGCGGATACAACCGGCGGCCGCTTGACGCGGCCGCCGTAGGAGCCTCCTGAGCCTCGTTCTCGTGCCGATCATGGTCGCGGTCGATCGCATCCGATGCAAGCGGCGCGCTTGGCGCCGTGTTTGAAGGCGCGAGCGCGATCTTGACACCGGCGCGTGAAGTCAACCTAAATCCCGGCGCACATGCCCGGTAGATTGCCGGGGTGATCATCGTTCGAACCGGGGCAGGGCTGTGACCGAGAGCCTTCGCGGCGCACCGCCGCCGCTGGTGCGTGACCGCTTCATTCCATTGCAGAAGTCCGACGTGCTCGATGGGCTGATCGGCCATTTCGCCGTCGACGGCGATGCTGCGCGCGAATTGCGGCAGCTCGCCCGCATGCTGGGTGCCATCCTGCATCAGCAATATTTCGATGAGCTCGATCGCTTGCGCGAGGCCTATTTCTATTTCGATCCCGAGATCGGCTCGGTGGCGCACCGACCGGCGCAGCAGCTCGACGCCGCCTACCGCACGCTCAGCGACGAGTTCGTCCGCATTCTGCGCGAGGCCAATTTCGTCGAGATCACTCATGACGAGATCCTGCGCGCGTTTGCCGAGCACGCGCTGGTCCGGGTCAAGATCAAGGCGCCGATCTCGGATTATCGCGACATCAGGATGTTCCGCCGCGGCCAGCATTGGGAGACGATCGAGATCGCCTCGCTCTATGGCCTGCGGCGGCGCGCGTTCGACGTCGATGTCTATGACGATGTCGTGCTGATGGTCGCGACCCGGCCGGATGATCCCGCGTCAAAGCCAGTGAAGCCGCGGGTCGGCGTCTGGCGTGGCCGCAACAAGGTCCGCGGCGGCGCGGTGCTTTTCAAATATTTCCGTCATATCGCACGCGGCGACCTCGAGGCTTTAATTCCGAACGTGCGCGTCGTGATGAGCGTGTTCGACCAGCTCACGCTCGGCGTGCCGGCGCTGATCGGCTGCGTGCCGATCCTGCTCAAGCTCGCTTCCACTTTCACGGTGCTGTTCGTGGTGGCTGGCTTCTATCTCGGCCTCA
>Ga0209677_100558_pt1 | contig 20593 bp, 17 predicted proteins | sample AraplaCvi_mCL_r2_2_FD_184285 | JGI IMG/M metagenome (GOLD analysis project Ga0209677, IMG submission 184285) | Arabidopsis root microbial communities from North Carolina, USA - plate scrape CL_Cvi_mCL_r2 (SPAdes) (version 2) | ecosystem: Host-associated > Plants > Roots > Endosphere | place: USA... | reverse complement strand
GGCGCGGCGCGGTCATCGCCCCCTCCGCCTCCGCACGACGCCAGCGTGCAGGCGACGACGAGACCGAACAAGCGGTGAAGCGGAGCGATGCGAAGGGAACTGTTGGACATGGGTCGGAAGGTCGTGTTTTGCGACTGATCTAGATGTTAGTGATGCCGTCCGTGCAAGGTGTTTCCTGCAGGACACGTTCGACGGCGCATCACAAGGCGCGCAAGCGTCGATCCGTGCGCGCCAGCGCGGTCAACGTGAGACAGGCAACCCTCGTCACGGCCCTCGTGCCACGACCTGTGGCCCCTGGGAGGCACCGCGCTTGCGCAACGTCGACCTGGCCCTCGCGCGCCTTGATTCAACGCTTCGATTTAGTCACCTGTGTTGCATTGCGGCACCGCTGCGGCGGGATCTCGCGACGCACCGGATAGGTGTTTTCCGCAGATAGTTCGATCTAAAAACAAATTTACCATGCATGCAGATATAACGCCATATCAGACGATGCACCTCGACGTTCGCCGGCGCGCCTGCGCCCAGTGCGTGCCGCACCATCCGATCGCATCGCAAGAGACGCCTTCAAGAGAACCCTCCGCACCATGACCATCGCCCGGCTTCCCCTGTCGCTCACCCTGCTGCACTCGCTGGCAGCCGCACTGCTCTGCCTGGGCATGAATGGGCTCGCGCACGCCGCGCCCGCCGAGGGGCGCGAGGTGACCCTGGACCGCGCCGCCGCCAGCAAGCCGGTCGACCGCTTCTTCGAGTTGTCCGTGGGCGCCGACTATCCCGGCACGACGGGCCGGCCCGAGAACCTGGCCCAGCTCAAGACCGCCGTGGACGAACTGGGCTTTCGCTACGTCCGCTTCCACGACATCTTCCACGACGCCCTGGGCACCGTCCGCAAGGTCGATGGCCACATCACCTACGACTTCAGCGGCATCGACCGGCTCTACGACCACTTGCTCTCGCGCGGCATCCGGCCCTTCGTCGAACTCGGCTTCACGCCCACCGCGATGACGACGTCGGACCAGACGATCTTCTACTGGAAGGGCAACAGTTCGCGCCCGCAGCCCGGCCCGTGGGCCGACCTGATCGACGCCTTCGCACGGCACCTCGTCCAGCACTACGGCGCCAACGAAGTGCATCGCTGGATGTTCGAGGTGTGGAACGAGCCCAACCTCGCCGGCTTCTTCGAAGGCGGCAAGTCGAGCGACTATTTCGAGCTCTACGCGCAGACCGCGCGCGCGCTCAAGCGCGTCGACCCGGCGATCAAGGTCGGCGGCCCGGCGACCGCCGGCGCGGCCTGGGTGCCCGAGTTCCTGGCCTACGCGAAGGCCAACGACGTGCCGGTCGACTTCGTCACCACCCACACCTACGGCGTGACCGAGGGCTTCCTCGACGAGTTCGGCAAGCGCGCCGACCACATCCTCGCGCCCGACCCCGACTCCATCATCGGGGACGTCCGCCGCAACCGGCGCGAGATCGACGCCTCGCCGTTCCCTGGCATCCCGCTGTACGTCACCGAGTGGAGTACCAGCTACAGCCCGCGCGACAAGGTGCACGACAGCTACGTCAGCGCGCCCTGGATCCTGACCAAGCTGCGGGCCACCAGCGGCTACGCGCAGGCCATGAGCTACTGGACCTACAGCGACCTGTTCGAGGAGCCGGGGCCGCCCGACCGCGCGTTCCACGGCGGCTTCGGCCTGATGACGCGGGACGGCGTGCGCAAGCCCGCCTGGTTCGCCTACAAGTACCTGCACGCGCTGCAAGGCAACGCGATCCCCAGCGCCGACGACAAGGTGCTCGCCGCAGCGGATGGCGATCGCACCACCGTGGTCGCCTGGGACTGGCAGGCGCCCGACCAGAAGGAATCGGGCAACAGCGTGTTCTTCAACAAGCCCCTGCCGAGCGGCCCGGCGCCGGCGATCAAGCTCGCGCTGCAACACCTCAAGCCAGGCACCTACCAGCTGGAACTTCGTCGCACCGGCTACCACGCCAACGACGCCCACACCGCCTGGCTCGAGATGGGCGCGCCCAGGAATCTCGACGCGGCCCAGCTCGCCCGGCTGCAGGCGCTGACGCAGGACCAGCCGGAAACCCGGCGCACGGTCACCGTCGGAAAGAACGGCGTGCTGAACTACACGCTGCCGATGCGCAGCAATGACATTGCGCTGGTGACGGTGCAGCCGGTCAGGCGTTGATGAGCTGATCCATCTGCTCGCGTCCTCGCCCGCGTTGGACGCAGCTTCGAGATGGCGCCCCGGCGGAGCACGTCGTTACTCGCAACGGGGGTCGACCGCGAGCGCTCACCGCCCCACCCGTCACCCTGCGCGCAGCCGACGGGGCGGGAAGCACGCTACCAGCGTCTTCACCTTTCGCGGCGAGCCGATCAAGCAGATCAACACCAAGGCGTGGAAGGACGCGCTGAAGCGCGCCGGGATCACCAACTTCCGATGGCATGACCTGCGGCACACCTGGGCTAGTTGGCACGTCCAGAACGGGACGCCGCTATACACGCTGCAGGAAATGGGCGCCTGGCAGACGCAGGCCATGGTGCATCGCTATGCCCACCTTTCCTCAGCCCATCTTGCCCTCCACGCGGCAAACCTACCTGTGCTCACGCAACCCAAGGAGACCGAAAGTGACCGATGACCCTGCAATCGAGATCGAAAGCGGCTATTGGCTGACGGCCTCGACGGCGTGTTGGCGCTGCGGACACCCGGCGCCGTTTGCCCTCCTCGTTGTCACCAGCGGGACGGAATGGCTCGATGGGGAACCGAGTCCAATCGACGAGCCGTATCTAGTCAGCGAAATAGGCGATCTTCCAGGTGAGCCAACATCACAGGTACGCGAGCTAGTTCCGTCGATCTGCAGGCCGGACGAAGACGATCCATCCGACTTCCTCAGAAATCGCTGCAGCTACTGCGAGTCATTCCTGAATGACTGGCATCTCACCAAGATCGGTGGCGCGCTCGTTGGCGAGGATGGAATGCCAGAGCCGGGCACACTTGCAACGAAGCTCGCTGGCACTCCGTTCAGATTGAGCTACTGCGCTGCAGGCCTAGACACATACGGCATTCTGGAATCGGCGCGCAAGCTCGACTGACGCCACATCTGCGCCACAGCGGCTCCCGCGGGAGCGGTCGTGTGACTTAGGAAGTTGATTGGCCAACCTGTTCTACGCACTTTGGCCAAACGTTGCTCGGGCGGCGATCCCCGCCCCAGGTAAGTCACCTCTCCTGGGTGCATGCTGTGGGCAATCTTCTACATAGGTTTGGCCACGCGTGCTCATTTCTATCTTAACGTGGCCAGGAGTTCACATTGCAGATCAACGACTTGGAACCGCGGCCATCGACTTCTCGCAAAGAACGGCCGCGCGTTCGAGATTCTCACGCGACAGTCCCGCGCTCATTTCCATGTCCAACCGTCGCCGATGATCTTGTGCACTCGCAGGCCTTCGTCGTTTCGAGTTTTTCGAAAACAATGGTGTCGTGTTAAGCTGACACCATGGCCGCGAACCTGAAGCCTCGGCATCCGCGTCATCGGGCGCCGACCATCTCGCTGGACAGCTTCCTGGTGGACGCATTCAAGAGCCGGGCGCGACTTCTTCGGGACGAGCCGGACTCGATGCGCGGAGCGCGCCCGCGTGCGAAGGCCGCGGCAGGCGCCAGTCTCGCGAAGGCCACTCATGAATTCATCGCCGCGACGGTGCGCATTCGTCCTGACGGCATCGACCGCAAGGTGCTTGTCGAGTACGCGCCAGACCCGGAAGACGACACCGCGCTGCTGCTGCGTCTGCGGCTGGCGTCGGACGATGAACTGCCGCCGTCGGGGGAGACTCCGAGCGAAGAAATGATGACCACGCAGGAGGCGGCCAACATCTTGAACGTGTCGCGTCCCTACGTGGTCAAGCTCATCGACACACAGGTGCTCAAGGGCGTGAAGGTCACCACTGGAGGACAGCGGCGCGTTCCGCGTGCCGAGGTCGAGCGGGTAGACGCGGAGATGCGCGCAGTGACCGACAGGGCTCTGAAAGCGGCCGCCAACGTCGGTCGCTGCAAGGGTAGACCCGAGAAGCCGCTGACAGGGCGGTGGGTGAAAGGCTGATGGCGCGCGGGAAGAAGGCGCCAGCCCAGCAACTGCCAGCTGCGGCACCGCCTGCAAGCAAGAAAGCGTCTGGCGCGAAGGTCTGAAGCCCTCCGACAAGCGGCAACGCCCCACTTCGCCAGGTTCTTCGGCTAGTGGCTCGCCCAGGCGCCGACGAGCTCCGGGTCACGATCCGTCGCGCGGCCCTAGCAACGGTGCGCGCAGCAGCCTCGACACATCGACCTCAAGCGCCCGCGCCAGGCGATCGAGGTTGTCGATTGAGACGTTGCGCTCCTCTTGCTCGATGGAGCTGATATAGGTGCGATGCAGGCCCGAGAGGTCTGCCAGATCCATCTGTGTAAGCCCCTTTCGCTTCCTCAGCTCGACAACCTGCAAGGCCACGCGTGCGCGAGCGGACATCTCGTCCGTATCGACGCCAGGTGCCATCGAGGCCTTAGTCAGGCGAGGCGTGCTCCCAGCGCTTCGCTTCACGATGCCGTGCGAAGTGCTTTCGCTTGGCGGCCGACGCGTGCCAGCGACGGTGAAGGCTCCCCGTCGGGACGCTTGCCGCAGCAGCTACGCGCCAGCCACGTCAAGGGAAGCGTCGCTACCGTACTTGTCAGCACGTCGAACTGGACCAGAGAGGGCCGCTCCGAGCGGCGCGGCAAGGTGCTCACGTAGGCCCAGCTGTCGATCTGGTCTTGAGCGACGCCCTTGGCTGCGTCTGCGCTGCACAAGGCTTGGGAGAACGATGCGTGTGGCTGATTCATATCAGGGCTTCAGGCCCTGATTGACGCATTGGAAGTCCTATAGCGCTACAACCCATAGGACTCGATTTCAGTCTCTAGCCACCGCGCAGCGCACGCTCTGTCGCAACACCCAACTGAAGTTGCCAAGAGCAGTTGGCGGCGCTACTGGCGACACCGCGAAGAGGAAGCAGCGTGCTTGACAGCGTGGGGAGGCAGGCCATGCTGCCGAGGTCTATCTCGCCAACTCGGGGTAGCGGTCTATCTCCGACATCGGATCCACCGATGTGGACGGTTCGTGCCCCTCTGCAAATGGGGGAACAGTGATCGCGGCTGGCGGACGGCTCGGCAGTATAAAGATTCGCCCCTTCTCATTTGCCAACTGGTATTGCATGACCGAGGTCCAGCCGCTCTCACGGTTGGTGATGGCCGTCACAGCTTGGCGGGCCCCGCTACGGTTTGCAATGCAGATCAGCACCTCCGGTCGCGATCCGATGGTGTTCAGCGAGATGGTGCCAGGAACGAGCCGGTAGCGCTCGAGGTATCGAGCGGATATGAACGTATCGGCAAGCTTCGATCGTCGAATGTTCCGTTCTGCGCCGAAGGGCAAGCTTTCTGCTCCGTTCTTCTCGTTGAGGAACGCGGTCATCATGAGGGCTGCGGGATCCTCGGCGTTAATCGTACAAGTGTGCCGTGCGATCAGCTTGGCGTGCGAGTCGTTCGCAGGGACGACTGCCTCAGCATGCGAATTGTGGCCTGCGAGGTCGGCCAAAGCTCGTTGTGTCGCCACGCAGTCTATGGCGGACTTCGGCACTTCGTTGCCGTGCCGCAGTCCGATGCTGCTCTTTGCCTGGAAGTCGTTCAGATCTCGAACACTTCCGCTGCGCAATCCGACAGCGGCGACAGTCCCGCCTGCAGAGCCCATGAGTTCTGGGTCGATCGCGCATCGCTGGCCGAATGCCAACAGTCGGCCATATGCGGCCGGATCGCCGCGCTTGGCCAGCATCACGGATTCCGTGACGGAGCCGTCACCTGCGACCGCTCTCGAGCAAAGGGCCAGCACAGTCAACGCCGATAGCGCGGTGACCTGAAGGGCAGATGCGAAGCGGCGCTTCATATGAATCCTATAGGTTGTAGCCCTTTAGGATTCTAGATGCGGAAATCGGGGTCGAGCCCCGAGATGAATCAGTATAGATCCTCATTCCCCCAGGCATTGCGGCGCGCCCGCAATGCATTGGGCGTCTCGCAGGAGGCATTTGATTTAGTGTCGAGTCGCACCTACATCAGTGCTATGGAGCGTGGCATTAAGCAGCCGACGCTCGGCAAGGTTGATGACCTTGCGGAGGTTCTTGGCATCCACCCCCTGACGCTGCTGGCGCTGTGTTTCGATGTCAGGAACAGCGCTGAAGCGCACCAGCTTCTCTCCAATGTTGGTGAGCAACTTGCAGAGATCTTCTCCGCAGAGGGCACGGCGGTAGCCACCGGACAAGCGAAGGGCACCAGAACGAAGCTCTGATGCCGGCTGTGTCAGCCCACTGATGCTCGTTCTGGTTGCTCACCGTGCAGGCCCCCTGGATGCTGTGATCCGAGCGCCAAGACTCAACCCAGGCTAGCTGTGTGCGCCAAGCCAACTGTCGCCAAAATGAGCGCCGAGGGCATCCACAGCGCACTTTTGGGTTCCGTCGCCGTCTACGGTGACGACTTCAAGCCGTTCTCACGCAAGATCACGCACGGCAGCGGAACAAAGGCTGCGGGCGAGTCGGCAACGAACGCGCGGGAGCTGATGCCAATGTTCGCCAAGACTGGCGCCGTGACAATCAAGGCTAAGGCAGCCATCCCTTCAGAACAAGGATCGGCGGGAGACAACTCTGCCCTTTGGAGGTTCAGAGCAAGCGATTCGCCGAAGGTCCGCTAGCTGGTGTTCAGAAAGCGGTCCGTCGTCCGCTTCATAGCCAACTCTCGAGCTCTCAGTCATAGCTGGGGCGAGACCCTCACCCATCGGCTCGTCAGCGCGGTCTTTGTGCATTGAGAAGATCGTAGTCGGTTTCAGTCACTGCTGGCCATGGCGCCCGTCCGGGTGGGCTGGCGCGGCCTAGTCGACACTGGATTCTCATTGGCAACTGAAATCTCGATGCAACGCTCAGATGCGTTGAACCGCAGATCAGAGCGTCCACCTTCTCGCCTATGGCGCGCGAGCGGCGGCGAGCCATTCGCGCCGCTTCTGCCAAAGGTTGATCCGATCGCGGCCCGCTGGACGCTGGTTATGCTGAAGAGCACGGATGGCGTCCCTCTTGCGCTCTTGCACCCGGCTACACAGAATCTTGAAGTGCAGACGCGCCCGTGCCGCCGCCAGTTCTGCGCCGTCCATTGGGCTTTCGGCGCCTGGCAGCAGCTTGAGTCCCAATTCTTCGAAGAGGAGGTCGGCAGAATAGCCTCGCGATGGCAGCCCGCGCAAGCTGCGCCACCGCGCACGGCGCTGCTGCTTTCTAAACCGCGGAAGCATGCGCCGTTTGACCGGACGGTCAAACGCACGGATTCGTTGCTCCCAAACTAGACTCATCGCTGGGTCCTCTCCCGATCCTTCTGTGACATTCCGTCGGGATCGCTATCTTCAGGAAGCGCGTCAAACAAGAGCTCGAGTCGGCCGGCACGAGCGGCCTTGACGGCAAGCTGCGCCCACCTGCCCGATGGAAAATGCCTCAACGTGAACAGCACGTCGCTCCGCGTTCTGGCGCTTCCGACCCCACCTTGCTGAACCGCCTCGAACAGCAGGCGTGCGCGCTCGAGGCTGATGCCGGCTTCAAGTGGGAACACATCAGTCCCCGTGTTCCCTCGAACGTGCTTGAGCAACTCTGCATTGTGTGGGTAGCTTTGAGCCAGTTGCTGGGCCTCGGTGCGAAGGTCTTCCGGCACTTCTGCATCGTTCCAAATGGCCTCCAGAAGCTCCTCGCCCCAGCCAATCGCTTTAAGAAGTTCATCCGGCCTGGTCATCGATTCAATCTCCCGCAGAGCCGCTATCGCGGCCGCCCCAGAGCGCACTACGCTCGGGCTTCGCTCTGCGTCGAGCCGATCGAGTCCGCGCGATCAGCTTCTTGCGCTGCAGCCCCGTGGCGGCCTCCATGAAGAACCCGGAGTACTCTTGACCATCTTCAGACACCATGAGGATTCGGCGACAGCCCTCGTCATCAGGATCGATGGCCTCCCAGACCTCGGCAATCTGCGTGGTCGACCAGCCGCAGCGCTTGCCGGTGCTCTTGGGCGCCACAAAGAGGAGCGATTCCAGCTGGCCACCTCCCGAGGCAATCACATCGGCAACGTCCGTGTCCCAGGCCAGCAAGCAAGTCTGCGACCCCTGGACCTCTGGGTAGCGCAAGGTCAGCACGAACCACGCTGCGCTGGACGACCAGGTCATTGCACGGGCATAGAAGGCCCCCGGGATGGCCAACGGAGCAGGCACGGGGAAATGGAATTCGGGCATCGAAACGAACATCGGCGTACCGGCGGTGGTGAGCCTGCCGGCCTAGGGCTTAAAACCCCGAGATTTTCCCAATGCGATAATGTTACTCAAAGTCTGCATATCCTGAAGGTCACTTTCCCTCTGTGGCCGCATGCAGTTTGTGGATATGGCCGCGGTCAGGCTACCGTCATGGGTTCGACGAGAACATGCATGCCCAAGTCACTCCGCACCCAACATAACGAGATATTCCTTGCGCTGCTGCGGGATCGCCGGGAGGCGCTCGGCCTCCGACAGGCGGATCTGGCCGAGCGGCTTGGGCAAACTCAGGCCACGGTCAGCCGGGTGGAGACGGGCGAAACTCGGCTCGACATCATCGAGCTGCGCACTTGGCTGCAAGCCCTCAACGTCAGCTTTCTCGCCTTCATGAAGCACCTGGACATGAAGCTTGACGATCGGACCCGAACCTTTCGCCAGTTGGATCGAACCGGAAGGTGAGCTCGGATTGCAGGTCCGACGAGCGCTAGAACTCTCCGCCGACCAGTCGCGTCATTTCCGAAGCGAGGCGCCAAAGGCCGCGGCCAGTTCCCGGTCGCGCTTGGCATCATCGCTGTGCAGATAGGTCGACGTGGTCGAGATCGACGCATGGCGCAAGTTGTCCCGAACCGTGGTGAGCTCGGCTCCCCGCTCAAGGGCATGCGTTGCATGGGTGTGCCTCATCCAGTGCGGTGAGGCTCGGCGCAGCTTTTCAGCCAGGGACGGGTTGTCGGCCTCAAGCACGCCCGCGGTGGTCATGAAGAACCGGTGGACGATGCTCCACAGCCGATTCGGGGTCAGCCCCAGGGCGGCGTCCTCGCCCAGCCTGGCCAACAGCGGCGTCGACGGCTCCCACTTGGACGGCGACACCGGCAATCCGCGCTGGATCAGATATTGATCAAGAGCCGCCCGGGCGAGCGGCGGCAGCGACACCTTGCCCTCCTTCGCTCCCTTACCGACCAGGTGAAGCCAGGATTCGTTGCGGCCGTTGACCTCGATGTTGCCCAACACAGCCCCGGTGAACTCGCTCGCCCGCAGCCCCGTGGCGTAGCAAAAATCGATGAGGAACCGCAGGCGCTGCGCAGCGTCCTTCGTCCAGCCATACGACCACTCGAGCCCGTCGGCGACGACGCGGATGAGCGACCACTCGCCTTGAGCAAAGACGCGCTGGGCATCCAGCGGTGCCGATGTGGACGCGCCGCGCACCTTCATCCCCGAGAAGGGGTTCGACAGCACGTATCCCTGCTCCACGAGCCATCGGTACATCGCTCCAAGCACAGTCACCGTGTATTTGACCGAGTTTGCCGCAAGCGGGCCCGCAAACGGCCGCCACTCGCTCGAAGTCCTTGGCCGTGGTGGGCCAACCCAGCGGCTTCGCGGCGACGGCTGCCGGAGAAAGGCGCGGTACGCCGTCGCATCTTCAGCAGTTAGCGATGACATGGGCTTGCCCCGCTCAACGACCGCCCACAGGATCAAGCGCTCCGCCTCCTTGGTATAGGCCCTTCGAGTCGAAGGCGACTCCTGGCGATCGATCCACGCCCACACGGCGGAGTAGTCGTTGCGGGCCGACAGAGTGCAATTGGCAAGCGGCGCTCGAAACTGCCCGGACGAACCATCCAACGTTCCCGGCAACTGGAGCGCTTCCCACGGCACCACCCCACTCGTCGCTTGCGTCGGGACGACCGCCTGCGATCGCTCGGCCAGTTCTGGGTGATCCCCGAAGAACGCCTCGGCTCGACGTGCGCCCGCCAGGCCGAGACCCTCGATGTCCGCCCACCACTGCCGTCGGCGCATCATGCGAACTGCAACTGCGGCCAGGGTCTTGATACCGGCGGCCTCCAGCGCCTCGGCGGTCCTTGGCGTCAGCCACTCCCCTACCCGATCGCCGATGAATGGCGCCCGCGGCTGCGCGGTTCGGAGCTCATCGATGGCCGACGCGATGGTGGCGGCGCGTCTCGTGCCAGGCCTGGTCTTGGTCGAATCGAACAAATCGACCATCTCAGGGTGGCCTCGGTCGCGGGCCGCCTTCTGGAGCGATCGCCGCACCCGCCCCAAGATCGCCCGAGCCGACGCACCACCACCGAGCAATTTCGGCGCGAAGCGCTCAACGGCCTCACGCGACCCGAACCCTTCCATCGAGGCGCGAAACGCCGCCAGCTCATCCGCGGTCGGGAACCGCATGAGCGACTCGGTCAGCTCGATTTCGGGCGACTTGGGTTTGGCCACCAAACGATTATAGGGTGATAAGAATAGTTATCTTTTTATAAGCTTATTTCGTGACACTGGATGTTGACCGCCCATCGTCAATCTGCGGTCAACGGTGCACGCCTGGGCAAAGCAATTACGAGCGGCGTCGCGTTTACCAGCGCGTGCCGCCCTTGACATCGCGCAAGGAAGCGGTTTGCCTATTGTTGGCTGGCGCACCTTGCACCAAACGCGCCCTTGACGCGATGGTGTCCCACCACTCCGAGCGCACCGAGCGTCGCGCGTGCGTGCTGACGCCGCTTGACGTTCGCGGTGAACGATTGCGGATATGCCAAAAAGCCGGACGCAAGCCCGCATCGCAGGTTCGCCAACAGAGTGCTCGCCAAAAGGCGTGACGGACGCCGCCGACCCTCGCAGAACGACGTTAGGCAGGCTCTGCTACCGATTCCACAGCATCGGCGAGTTCTTTCTCACTGGCTTCCAGTTCGCCAGCGCCGCTCACAACCAGCCGCCCACGTCCGGAGAGCTTGGCGTCGTACAGCGCCCGGTCGGCCAAGTCGATCAGGACATCGAGGCTCTGGCCAGCATCCGCCGACGCAGCACCAGCACTGAAGGTCACGTCGAATCCCAGCTCGGCGCGTGTGCGAGCCGCGAGCTCGGCCCGAAATCGGCTGTCGAGCGAGCGCGCACCGGTCAGGCCTTCGGCAAGAAGCAAGCAAAATTCTTCGCCGCCATGGCGGTCAACGAGCGTCTGCGGGCCAACGCATCCCGCGAGCACGCGGCCAAATAGCGAGATCACGCGGTCGCCCACGGCGTGGCCGTGAGTATCGTTGATCCGCTTGAAATGATCGATGTCAAGCATCATCACTGCCGGGCGCGCCCCGGCCCGTACCTGGGTGGCCAATGCGCGGTCCGCCAAGTCCATGAAGGCCCGGCGATTGAGCAGGTCGGTCAGGAAATCGCGGCTGGCCAGGCGCTGCATGGCGCGCTCGGCCTCATCGCGATGTGCGAGCAGGAACGCAAGCGTGCCGACCAGCAGAATGACGGCAAGCCCATTGACGACGATGGTACCGAAGACGTCAGACCAAGCCGCATGGGGTGCGGGAAGAGAGCGCGCCGGCACGAGCAGGTGAAGCAGCGTAGCGCCGCCCACCATTACAGCTCCCAGCGCATACCCCAACGCGCCGAGCCGCCGCCAGCGCACGCCCCACTCCGCACGGTGCCAAGGCACCAGCCTGATCGCGATCCAGCCGAGTTGGCCTGCGATGATCAGGCAAACCAACGGCATTGCAACCGATTTGCCGTCGAGCATTGGTAGGCACAGTGCGGCTGCCGCCAGCGGCGGCCCCGCGAGCCAGCGCCGGGCGATCGGCCTGTCAAGGTAATACCCGGTCGCCGCAAGCATTTGGCCAAAACTTCCAATGACCCCTGCGACGCCCAGCGGCGCGCTGACCCACCGGGTGGCCGGTTGCCACGAACTGGCTGCGAGCAGCGTCCACCCGACGGTTTGCCACAGAAGCGCCGATAGCCAGAATCGCAGGCCCCCGCGGGTCGAACCCACTCCGATCGCAAGCGCCACTGCGACGAACGCGGTGGAGAACCACAGCGAGCAGTAGGCGAAGAGCAGGTCGTTGTTCATAAGGTGAGCAGATGCTCTCCTATATCGGCACGGCAGCGCGACGCTTGACCCACCGCGCGCCCGAGAGCGGCACGAATGCACGACTTTCGAGCGCCACGCGGACGCCGCACAGATGTGCGCTGGCTCGGCGCGCGACGTGCGCCTTCACAACTCCTTTGCGATCTACTTGTCGAGCTGACTCGATCAAGGCAGGCCGAGCTGTCGTGCCGCTGGGAGCGCGCCGCGTGGTGGCATAACCGATGGCACAAAGGTCATCCGGCACCGCTGACCCGCGCCGCGCGCGCCCTGCGGAACGGCGCTTCCGGTGGCAGACCGTGATATTCCCGAGCGCGCACGCGTCGTTGAATGGCCCCTCTAGAGCTTTTGACCAACGTACAAGGCAATCGCTGTGACGCTCGACCCGTTGTTGGCGGGAATGCTCACCGTCACGGTGCCTTTGCTGCTGACGATGACGCTGTCGCTGGAGCACGCCGTCTTTCCCGAGTTCAGCAAACCATGGACGACGTTGCAATAGGTGCCGGCCGGCAGTCCGGTCTGAATGGTCGCATTCCACGCCACCGTGTCGTTGTTGATGGCCACGAAGCCCTTCGCGCCCCGACTGAACGCGATCTGGTGAACCGTACCGCGCGTGAAATAGCTGATTCCTTGGCCAGAGGTGGCAGACCGGAAGGCCACCATGTTCGCGAGGTCGGACCAGCGATGGATGAAGTCCCAGTTCACGTTGATCTGCGGGTTGCCGCCACTGTAGGGACTGGCACTTGGCGCGTCCTGGTTGATATCGGTGAACCGGAAACCGGAATGCAACTGCACGTTCCCGTACGGCCACGCCAACATCAGGATATTGGCGAGGTCATAGGCCTTGGTGCCGTTCGTATCGTTGGTGACGCCGGGGACAAAGTTGCTGGCAACGAGCGACGCGCCGTCGCGCTCGGTATCCCAATTGTTCACGAACACGGTCGCGTTGCTGCTGTCGACAAATCCCCAGGTCCCTCCCCAATTGCCCGGAGTCCCCATGTAGGTCTGGATTTGCGAGATGCTGGTGCCGTTGAGCTTGCGGAACATGGACTGCATGAGCCCCGGGTACAGGAACTCGTTGATGGTGCCGCTCGGGAAGTAGTCCGACCGGACCACGGTGCCGTCCTCGCTGACTTCCTGGGCTACCCATATCTTCTCGCCGGCGGCCGTCGTCTTGGCGATGCCGTTCATGAACGCCTGCAGGTCGACAGGCTGCATCCACTTGGCAGCGTCGAAACGGAAGCCGTCCACACCCATGTTCAGCAACTTGGTCAGGTAGTTCTCGATCTGCCCGCGGACATAGGAACCGTCGGTCATCAGGTCGGGCATGCCCGAGAGGCGGCAGAAGATGACGTTGTGCCGGTTGTTGCTGTAGTCGCTGGATTGGATGTCGCATGCAGGATGGAAGTCCGCGGCGCTGAAGTACGGGTAGGTCAGCGTGCCCGAGTTCCAGGTCGAGCCGTCCGTCGCCGTTCCCGACCCGCCGGCCATGTGGTTGGCGACCACGTCGGCATAGACACGCACATGGGCGGCGTGGCAGGTATTGATCATGGCCTGGAACTGTGCCTCGGTACCCATGTTGCTGTTGAGTACCGTGTAGTTGACCGGCTGGTACATGTCGTACCAATGGCCCAGTTTCGCGGAGGCCTCCGGCGGTGACACCTGCACGCCGCCAAAGCCTTTCGGCCCCAGCCACTGGGTGCACTCCGTCGCGACGTCGGGCCACCGCCAATGGAACATCTGCACCGACGTATCGGCAGGATTGAAAGTGGTCGCGGCCTGCGCAGACCCGGTCACAGCGAGTGCGGCGGCAAAACATACCTGCCTGAAATTTCTGGTCATCATGAAGTCTCCGTTCTAGGTGTCATCAACAAGTCGGCGACAGAACTCCAGACGACTGGCCCATCAATAAAGGCACAGCCAGCCTTTCAACCCACGTTTGCGCATCGTTCCCGCGCATCGCCTTGCACTTGAGGGGTGCGAAGATGCGACGTGGTGCGTTCCTGTTCCCATCGACACGCCTAGTTTGGTGCGCCGGCCAAGAGGATGGAGTCACACGAAGGTCACTGTTACAGCACAAGTGAACCAAGTAGGTGCGGCGCTGTAACTACAAAAGCGGCGGGCGCGCCCGCCCGGTGTCCCGCACCTGACCAGGCAGCTCTTCTGCAGCCTCGCTCGGCCACGTCGCCCGCAAGGTGCCTGCTTGTTGCGGCGTCGTGCTGTCAGCCATGCACGCCCGCTTGGGCTCGCGCGGAGGCGTGTGGCTACTGTTGGAGTGGCAAGCTTCCAAGCAACGCGTGGCCCAGGCGACGTGCCGCTTCGCGGTCCGTCACGTCGAGCTTGCGGAAGATCGCCGTCACCATGTTCTTCACGGTGCCGACCGCCAGGTGCAGCTGGTTCGATATGTCTTCGTTCGACGAACCGGCAAGCACCTGCTCGAACACCCGCCAATCGCGAATCGTCAATCCTCGCGCAACGAGAGCGGCTGGCACTGCCGTCTCGTGGACTTGCGGGTCTCCTCGCGCTCCCTTGATCAGTTCGCGCAGCCGCCTGTTCAGGCGTGACTCGGCCTGGCTTTTCGCAACATCCGGCCTTAGCAGCGGTTCGGCGCAGGGCGCGGCCATCAGCAGACTACCTAGCAGGTGGCGTCGCTCAGCAAATGCCAGGCATTGCTGCCAGACCGATCGGGCCTCGACGCTCCTGCCCAACTTCTGCAGGCAGACCGCCATCCAGATCCGATTGCGCCATTTCTCGGCGTCGAGCCCTTCGCTGCCGTCGTCGTTCATCCGCTCCAGAAGCGCCGCTGCGCCCTGCACGCGCCCAGTGGCAAGGCGGCACAGAGCGATAGTCCGGCCTTGCCGGTGTGCAATCTCATTGTCGAACCGCGTAGGGAACTGCAGCCGCTCTTCATGTTGCGCGAGCAGCGACGTCTTGCCCAGGCGCAGGTGGCATTCCGCGAACGCCAAGTCGAGATAGGAGGTGACGTAGCTGTGCTGGGCATACGCGCGAACCAATCTCGATGCCTGGGCCAAATGGGACTCGGCATCCGTGGGCCGCCCCAGCAATAGCGACGTCCTGGCATGCAGGATCAAGACCGGAACGCCTCCCTCGTCTTCGCAATACCTGTACGCGTTCAAGGCCTGTTCCGCGAAACGCGCCACGTCCACGAGGTCGAAGTATTCCCAGGCGGCGTCGGCGCGCGCGCGACAGAGACACCACATCGCGTGCCCCGTCAGACCGCCATGTCTCGCCGCGTGGAGTATTGCGGAATCCTGCAGCGCCACTGCCTTGGCGAAGTTGCCTGCGCTCATCGCCAAGACCGCCTGCTGATGGCGAGACCAGACGACCTGGGAACACGATCCAGCTTTCAAGGAGAGCTCTTCCGCGTCGATCCAATGCGACAGCGACACCTCCACATTGCCCCGCAACGCCTTCGCTTCGGCCAGCAGCAGGTGAGCCTCGCAGCGCCCCTGCAGGTCAGCCTCCGGCAAAGCCATCAACGCGTACTCCGCGCAGGCAATGCCTTCGTCGATCCGTTCCTCGCGGCCGAAGGCCACCTTCGCGCGGAACAGCGCGACGATGGCATCGAATGGCCGCCCGGGCACCTCGATGTCTGCCATGCGTTCGGACGAGCGGTAACCAGTTCGCTCGAGCAGCGTCACGACCTTGGCGCAATCCTTGGAAAGCCAATAGCGGCAGGCGTGGACCAGCAGGGCCCGATTCGAACAGATGGTGTCGTCGTCCAGGCTGGAGATGACGCGGCCGAGCGATTCCCAGAGCGCGCCGTAGCCCGACTTGTCGTCGACCCGCTCGACACACTCGACCATCAGCGGCTTGTCGCCGGCAGCGACTGCGTGGTCCATCGCCATCGCCAACTCGTCATGCGACAAGCAGTGCCGGGCAGCGATGCGATGCAACGCCACCATTTCCGTGGCGCATTCCCGTTGCGCCATGCGACGCAGGCAGGCCCTGAAGAAGCGGCAATAGCGGTAGTGAGTGCGGCGCTGCTCATGGGGTACGATGAACAGCTGCCGTTGCAGGGCGTCATCGAGCAAGGTTGCGCCATCGGCGTCCATCGTCATCTCTCTGCAGGCCGCCCCATCGAAGGAGGACAGGAGCGACGTCCGAACGAGGAAGCGACGCAACGGCTGCGGCAGCGGGTCGATGACCTGCTCGAAGAGGTACGCGTCCAGCGTCTCGTCCCAAACTTGGACATCTGCACCGTTGACAGCCACGTCGAAAGCCCCGCCCTGCAGAAGTTCGCAGAGGCGATGCACAGCGAGAGGCCAGCCATCGCTCGCCTCAACCAACGAAGCCGCGGCCTCGGCGCGAAGCGAGCAGCGCGCCCGCGTCACGTGATCGATGCATTCCGTTCGAGTCAAGGCGAGATCCTGGACTCCGAGGACGAGCACTTCGCCCTTCACCTGCAGCGATGCGAGTGGCATGGCCAATCGAGACCGTGACAGTAGCACCAAACGCAAGTTTGACGGCGCGCGAAGCATCATCTGGGACAGTACCCGGAGAAGCCCCACTTCCTCGATGGCGTGGCAGTCGTCCAGTACCAGCACGATATCGAAGCGCGCCACGGCCGCTTCGTTGATGATCGCGGTGACTACCTCGCCGAGGGTAGCCGTCCCCTCCGGCACAAGGAGGCGTTCGAACCGGTCGATACACGGCGGGTGAGCCGAGGCAAATGCTGCAGCCAGCGCCAGACGGAGCCTTGCTTGCGTGCTGTCGTCCGCATCGAGTGAGATCCAGCCGCGCCGCACCTGCCTGGGAAGGTCGGCCAAGAATGCCGCGGCGAGAGACGTCTTGCCGTAGCCGGCCGGTGCCTGAACAAGGCAATGTCCTCGATGGGTTCTCAAGCGCTGGAGCAGTTGGGGATGAGCGCGGCGTCCCTGGTGGAGCGGTGCAACCAGCTTGGTCAAGGCCAGCGGCCCGGCGCTGATGCGCTTGAATACGTCGAAAGGCGCGGTCGCGGCGTCCGGCGACTGGCTCGGGTCGGCATGCGGCAAACCGGCGTCAACTTCGACAAGCCTTCGGCCCGTTCCTGAAGTGTCCGACGATACGCTCACACTGAGTCCTCCATGACGCATTCCGGCTGGAGCGAACTATTCACTACGCCACAAAGGAGCGCCCTGGGTGGCCGCACGTCAGTTTACGCCGCAGGCGATTCCGCAGATCCTGCCCGCCCGGTGACGGGCCGAAGTCCAGGCTCATGATCGAACTTCGGGCTGCAGGCGACCTGCCTGGGCCTGCGGTTCACTGGAACACGACAGTACGCGCGCCATTGAGCATTACGCGGTGCTCCGCGTGCCAACGCACGGCCCTGGACAGGACGACGTTCTCGATGTCCTTGCCATTGCGCACGAAGGCGTCGGCATCCAGCGAGTGCGAGACGCGCTGCGTCTCCTGCTCGATGATGGGTCCCTCGTCGAGATCGCTCGTGACGTAATGCGCCGTCGCCCCCACGACCTTCACGCCGCGCGAGTACGCCTGGTGATAAGGCTTGGCCCCCTTGAAGCTGGGCAGGAAGCCGTGATGGATGTTGATGCACCGGCCTTCGAGGTACCGACACAGATCGTCCGAGAGGATCTGCATGTAGCGGGCCAATACCGTCAATTCCGCACCGCTCATGGCGATGGCCATGCGGAAGCGGGCTTCCTGAGCTGCCTTTTCGCCGGCCATCGGCAGGTAGTGATAGGGCAGGCCATACCAGTCCACAAGCCGCCGCATCTCTTCATGGTTGCTCACGACGCCGACGATATCGATAGGAAGTTCGCCGCTGTGCCATTGATGCAGCAGGTGGTTGAGACAGTGGCCGTGCCTGCTCACGGCAAGCAACACCTTCATCTTCTGGTCAGCGGCGTGGAGCGCCAATGTCATGTCGAACCGTACGGCAACCGGCCTGAGCACAGCGCGGAAGTCATCAAGTGTTTTGGCCATGCTGCCCGTCGGGCGGAATACCGTCCGCATGAAGAAAAGGCCCGTCTCGGCGTCGCCGTAATGCGAACTCTCGACGATGAAGGCATGCGACTCGGCCAGCGCCGAGGCAATGGCGGCCACGATGCCGACTGTGTCGCGACACCGGATGGTGAGAATGAGATGGGTTTCAGTCATGAGCTAGTTGAAGGTGCCCTCATGGGCAAATGCGAGCCAGCGCGCGAGGTAGGGAAACAGCGAACGATCGGCGATCAGAAGAATGCAGTCGCGGGCCGGACGAAGGAGAAGTACTGGGACGTCGACGAGTCGGCATCGACTGGCGCGCCCTTCATCGGGGAGGCTGGCGCGATCAACCAGGCGGGAGAGCCAGTCCGCCAGTTCCGGCCCACGCAATTCGATGACGCCCGTTCCTTGCGTGAGTTCGAGCGCCATCGAATCGGGCTCGCGACCCGGCGCCATTGCCGCGAGCAGCTGCTGCATCGTCGGCGCGTTATCGCCGACCACGATCACCTCTTTACCGTGTCGCCTAGTGGCCAGCCATCCATTCATGGATCGGAGCTCCAGGTCGTGCTCGGGCCAGCCCATGCCCGCTTCTGCAAAAGCCGCTTGCGCCGCCCGGGAGTCCGCAATCCATCGGACGACGACCACGCACATCGTCACCAGCGGCCGTGCCCCCGGGCGATCTCCGTCCGCGGCGGCCCAGGGATACAGGTCTTGCAGGAAGGAAGACCTGGACGGTGTCAAGGCGTCAGCCATGAAGCCGAACTCCTTCCGGATCGAAAAACGGAGTCTTGACCACCTGGGCCTCGATGACGGATTCCAGGTGGCGGACGCGCAGCGTCTCGCCCAGGCGCCGCGATCCATTGCGCAACATTGCCAGCGCCACGGGATGCCCGAGTGACGGGCTGTGGCCGCTGCTGGTTACGAACCCATCGATGGGCGCCGGTGGTGCATGCGGGACTATGTGAGCACCGACCGGCAGGCGCGAACGTCGATCGCTTGGCACAAGCCCCACGAGCTGCAGCCGATCGGGGTCCTTCGCCGCAGCCCGCATCAACGATCGACGCCCGACGAAATTCGCGGCCTTTTTGTCGAGACCGCGGGCCATGCCGACGTCCTGCGGCAAGGTCGTTCCATCGGTGTCCACTCCGACGTGGATGAACCCCTTTTCCAGTCGCATCAGCATCAAGGCTTCCACGCCGTACATGCCGAGATTGAGACCGCATGCCTGGGCGGTCTGCCACAGGCGCTCCATCAAGGCATGCGTATGCAGCGCCGGGAGATTCACCTCGTAGCCGAGCTCGCCGCTGAAGCTGGCGCGCAATACGCGCATCGCGGTGCCGCCGTAATGGATGTCGCGCAGCGTCATGTGCTTCATCGATGAAGGTTGCAGCCCGACATCGAAGCCTGCGGCCTGCAGCAGCTTCCAGGCGTCCGGGCCGGCGACCGTCACATTGCCCCATTGGGTCGCGACGGGTTGCACGACGACGTGCAGGTCGACGAATTCGCATTGCAGCCATTCCTCGAACGCCAGCGCGGTGCGCTCGGCTCCGCTGCTTGTCGTGTTCACCCAGAAGTGATCCGGCCCGAGTCGAGCGACGATGCCATCGTCGACGACGATCCCGTTCTCGTTGAGGAGCAACCCATAGCGTGCAGAGCCGACAGGCAGCGCGCTCATCGTGCCGACATACATCAGGTCGAGGAACGCCGCAGCATTCGGACCGTAGACCTCCATCTTGCCGAGTGGAGAGCCTTCGAACAGCCCCACGCCGGCACGGGTTTGCGCTGCTTCGCGCTCCGCCGCCGCTTCCAGATACTCCCCCGGGCGCGGATAGGCGGCTGGCCGCAGCCACCCGGAGAACTCCTCGAACAGTGCGCCACGCGACTCGTGGAACGCGTGTGCCGGCATGCGCCTCAGCGGCCGGTAGCGTTCGCCGCTTCGTCCAGCAACGATCGCACCGAGCGTCACGGGTTTGTAGGGCGGCCTGAATTTCGTCGTGCCCACGTCGGCTGCCGAGCGCTGCGTGAGCGCGCCCAGGGTCACCAGTGCGTTGACGTTGCTGGTCTTGCCCTGGTCGGTGGCCATGCCCACGGTGGTGTAGCGCTTGAGGTGCTCGACCGAGCGATAATTCTCCTGCGCGGCGATGGCGATGTCGCTGTCGCAGACATCGTTCTGCAAATCGACGAAGGTCTTGCCGCGGCGTCGCGGCTGCAGCTCACGAGGCGAGGCGTTGACCGCGGGAACACGACCGACGCCGCCGACCGGCGCAGGCCTGGAGCGACCCAACGCGATCTCACGCGCATGGTCGAGCGCAGAGTCCACGACGAAGATGCCGGCGCAGGCACCGACCACGTCCACGTTGCGGGCCGCTCGTGCCGGTGTGAACATGGACGAGATCGCATCCCATTGCAGGCCGCCCCCCGCCTGCGAGTGCAGGCTCACGTTGGGCGTGAAGCCACCCGTGTGCAGGAGCGTGTCGGCCT
>Ga0209677_100557_pt1 | contig 20607 bp, 16 predicted proteins | sample AraplaCvi_mCL_r2_2_FD_184285 | JGI IMG/M metagenome (GOLD analysis project Ga0209677, IMG submission 184285) | Arabidopsis root microbial communities from North Carolina, USA - plate scrape CL_Cvi_mCL_r2 (SPAdes) (version 2) | ecosystem: Host-associated > Plants > Roots > Endosphere | place: USA... | reverse complement strand
GGTAGAGCATCGCGTGCCACCCGGTCTGGGACCACACGGCGACGATGATCACGCTCACCTGTGCGAGCGTCTCGTTCGAGAGCCAGGGGATCGGCGCCACTCCCAGCTGACCGATGACCGAGTTGATCACGCCGGAGCCGAGCGGGCTGAGGATGAACGCCCACACCAGCCCGAGGATCGCGACACTGGGCACCGCGGGGAAGAAGAACACGGAGCGGACGAAGCCGCGACCCACGAATCGACGGTTGAGCACCAATGCCAGCGGGATCGCGAGGGCGGTCACGATGAGGGTGGTCGCGACCGCGTAGAAGAGCGTGAAGCCGAACGCGGAGACCATCGAGGAGTCTTTCCAGATGGTGACGTAGTTCTTGAAGCCGACGAAGGTGGGGGTGCTGACGTACCCGTTGTAGTCGGTGAAGCTGTAATAGATGGACTGGGCCATCGGGATCAGGTACAGCACGACGAAGACGATGAGGATGGGGACGACGAACCAGTAGGCGGCGAATCCCTCCCGGGCCCGTCGGAAACGCGACCGCGTGCGAACCGCGGTCCGCAGGTCTCGCGCGATCGCCGGGCGTTCTACCGTTGTTGCGTTGGCCATGTCCTCGTGCTTTCTGGGATGCCTCGAGAGGTGGCGCCCGGGGGCGGCGCCACCTCTCGAGAGTCTGCTACTTGATCGCGTCGAGCTTCGCGTCGAGTCCCTTGGCGACCTGATCCGGAGTGATGCTGCCGCCGATCAGCTGCTGCAGGAGAGCGGTGGCCTCGGTGCCCATCTGGTCACTGTGGGTCGGCCAGTTCACCTGGGGAAGGTAGAACTTGCCCGCGCGGACGGCATCGGTCATGTCACTGAGCGACGGGTCGAGCGTCGGGGTGAAGTCCTTGGTGGTCGTGATGGACTGGGTCTGCTTCTGGTAGACCTCGACGCCCTTCTTGCTCTGCAGGAACTGCACGAACTTCTCGGCGGCCTCCGGATCCTTGGCCTTCGCGTTGATCGCGTAGCCCGGGGAGACCGCTCCGCACCAGTAGCTCTGGCCGTCGGCGCTGGGCACGGCGAGGTACTGCAGCTTCAGGCTGGGCGCCGCCTGCTGGATGCCGCCGAGAGCCCAGGAACCGGTCCCGATCATCGCGACCTTGCCCTGCTCGAACTGCTGCGTCACCTGGTCGCCGGTGAGCCCGGACACCGTGCGCGGCTCGACGCCTTGCGTGAACAGCTGGTTCCAGGTGGTGAGCGCGTCGGTCCAGGTCTTCTCGAACGAGGTCTTGCCGGCCCAGATCTGCTGGTCCATCGTGCCGCCCAGGCCCTGGTTCTTCAGGCCGAGAAGCGCAGCCAGGCTGACCGGGATGCCGTCGCCGCCCTCGTAGAACGGTGTGATCCCGGCGGCCTTGAGCTTCTTGCCGAGGTCGAGGAAGTCCTGCCATGTCTTGGGCGCATCCGTGTAGCCCACCTTGGCGAGGAGATCCTTGTTGATCAGGATGCCGCCGCCCCAGGATGCCGTCGCAGCCCCGTAGACCTTGCCGTTCTGGGTGTAGGTGGCCTTGGCTGCCGGGGAGATGTTGGAGATCCAGGACTCGCTGCTCAGGTCCTTGGCGAATCCACCGCTCATGATCTGCGCCTTGTTCTCGGCGGTGATGATGAAGACGTCGGGGGCGGTGCCGGAGCCGAGCAGGGTCTGCAGCTTCTGGATGTACTGCGGGACCGGCGGAGCGTAGGAGGCCTTGACGGTGTAGCCGGGGTTCTCCTTCTCGAACTCGGCGAACACGGGCTTCATGGTCTGCTCGTTGTCCCAGGAGAGGAAGCTGACGGTCTTGGAGCCTCCCGATGCGCCGCTGCCGGCGGAGCATCCGGTCAGCGCGAGGGCTGCGGCGGCGATCGCCGAGACCGCGATGAGCGTCCCCTTCGTGCCGCGGCGGCGCGGCGAGGAACTGTGGTGAAGCGACATTGCTTTCTGCTTTCTCTTAGGTGTCGAGGGTTTCGGGTAATGCAGGCTGTGTCAATCGGATTGAGTCAGCGCTTGTTCGTACCGGTGACAGGTCTCCGGACGGCAAGTGGGTGAGTTCGTCGATGACGATCTCGCGATGGAAGCCGTCCCCGTCCGGGACGGCGAACCGGTGGTAGGCGATGAGCCACTCGTCCGTGCCGGGGACACGGAGGATGGAGTGGTGGCCGGTGGCGAAGATCCCGTCGGCCGGCGACTGTTCGAGCAGCACGCCTCGTTCGGTCCAGGGACCGAACGGGCTCTCCCCCGTCGCCCAGCGGACGCGGTACGCGGGGTCGCGGGTGTCGTTCTCGGACCAGGTCAGATAGTAGAGGTCGCCCCGGCGGTGGATGTGGGCGGCCTCCCGGAACGTGGGGTGCTCCCAGGCCGTCACCGAATCCTGGTCGATGGACACCATGTCGTTACCGAGGCGTGCGATGTGGGCGACCGTGTTGCCCCAGATGAGGTACGACGTCCCGTCGTCGTCGACGAACACCGCCGGGTCGATCGCACGACCCGCGAACTGCCCGCGCGAGACGATGGGGGCCCCGGAGTCGATGAACGGCCCGGTCGGCGACGTCGCCACGGCGACGCCGATGTTGTCGTCGGCGGTGAAGTAGAAGTAATAGAGACCGTTGCGGTAGGCCGCGGCCGGCGCCCAGGCGTTCCGGTCGGCCCAGGGAACGTCGCGGCCGAGCCGGAGCACCTCCCCCAGGTCCGTCCACTCCCGCAGGTCGCGCGATCCGAGGACCCGGAAGTTGTCCGAGTCCCAGTTCTCGTTGCCGTCGGTCGTCGGATAGAGGTAGAAGCTGTCTCCGAATGCGACCAGCGCGGGGTCGGCGAAGAAGGGCCCCGTCTGTGGCGTCGAGCGGTTCACGTCGTTGTCTCCATTCGTCTCCGCAGCTTCGCGGAGGCTGATCTGTATCGATACATGATCGATGGGATGTATCGTTACACACCGCCGCGGGATTTGCAACTCCCCCGCGCAGTTCGGTGACCGCGATTGACAGCATGCTGTCGATATCCTAGGGTTCAGACATGCCCTCGCCTGAGACACCGCACGACCCCTGGACGGAGTTCGTGACGAGCGTCTTCGCGGTCAACAGCCTGATCCTCCAGGCCGGCGAAGGGATCGTCGGCCCCCTGGGCGAATCAAGCGCGCGCTGGCAGGTGCTGGGGCGAGCGTTCGGCGGGATGACCGTGGCGGAGATGGCGAAAGAGATCGGCCATGCGCGGCAGAGCACCCAACGCGTGGCGAATGCCCTCGTCGCGGACGGGCTCGCAGAATATCGCCCGCACCCCACCGATCGGCGAACCCAGCTGGTGCACCTGACGGCTCGCGGCCGCGACCTGCTCGAGCAGATCTACCAACGGCAGCTCCAGTGGTCGGAAGGCGTCCTCAAGAACGTCCCCCCGAACCAGTTGGTCGAGGCTACCGAGGCGCTCCGCAGCGTCGCCGCCCAACTCGAAATGCTCATCTCCGAACGCAACGAAAGGCAGCCATGACCAGATACATCGTGCTCTACCACGCTCCCCTCGCGGTAGCGCAGCGCTTCGCTCAAGCAACTCCCGAGGAAGCGCAGCTCGGGCTGCAAGCGTGGATCGACTGGGCCACCGAACTCGGGCCGGCGCTCGTCGACCCGGGGCAGCCCCTCGGGCAGTCCCGCACAGTCACGGCCGAAGGAGTGTCGCAGGGCGACACGGACGTGATCGGCATGTCGATCATCGAGGCCCCCTCGATGGACGCGGCCTTGGAAATGGTCAAGAACCACCACCACCTCCGCTGGGCAGAGGGGTGCACCATCACGGTCCTGGAAGAAATGGGCATCCCCGAGTTGTCTGCCTGAGGAGCTGCCATCGTGTCCACTGAGCGGCTGGTCGCCGCGATCGGGGCGGCTCGATTTCCCTCTGCACGATCGAGAATCGCTTACCGCGACGTCCCTGCGAGGGAATCCGCTCCCGGCCGGAGCGCGACCAGCGTGCGGACGTCGACGTGTTCCAGAAAGGGATCCGTACCGGCCAGCGCCTCGCCCAGGTCGGTCGTGAACCGGTCTCGGTCCTTCCTTTCCGGTATCCGGTCGGACATCGCCGAGAAGACCCCTCCCACGATCTGCTCGAGGGTGAGGGTGTCGGTGTAGCTGACACGAATCTCGTCGACCGTGTAGCCCAGGGCTGTCAGTTCACGCCGATAGGTGGAGCGGGATTCGTCGTCCGTGCCGCAATAGCCGGTAGGACGGACGCCCAGCCGATGTTGCAGGAATGCCCGCAACGCGACCGACCACGCCGGGTCTTGCAGCCACAATGGGGTGCCGTTGGCGATGATCGCCAGGCCGCGCCCCGGTGTCAGCACCGCCGCGGCCGCCGTGAACAAGCTGTCACGATCCATGAGATGGATGGCGTTCGCTACGGTGATCGCTCCGACGCCCCCGTAACCTGCCGCGATGATTCGCAGATCATCGGCTGTGCCGCGGATCCAATCCACGTTGGTCACGGCGGCCTCGCGTGCCGCGGTTCGGGCATGCCCGAGCATGTCCGCCTCAGGATCGACGCCGAGTGCCTGTCCGACCTTGCGCCCAACGAGACAAGTTGTTAATACGACCTCCTGTTCCATCCGACCGGGGTTTGAAGACCCAGTGTCGGGTATCGCATGGCACCGCTTTACGCTAATTTGTGCAAATGTCCGACGAAAATCTGGCTGCGGTCGCTCCTACCGACAAGGGTGGTATCGCGAGCGCTTCCCCGTCCGTTGGTGTTGTGCAAGTCAAGTGGTCGTCTGTGGCGCTGGTAGCTAGTTTGCTTGCGTTGGTTGCCGTTGGAAGCCTGGTCGTCATAGCCACAACGCACGGGTCAGATGCGCTTTCAACTATTGCGCTCGCCTTGGCAATCCTTTCATTCCTGATACAAATCGGACTTTTCGCTGCTGACTCCTGGTACCGCAGTCAGGCAGAGCTTCGTGCTGGCGCAGTCAATACTGAGACACAGTCGCTACTCGCGGAGATGCGTGCCACGTCTCGCGCAACAAACGACCTGGTGAGTCGCCAATTTGATACCGTTCTGAAGCATTTGGTCGAAACAGCGGAACGAACCGTTGGGGCCTTCCAGGGTGAGGATCCAGAAAAGCTTCGGTTGCGACTCGATCGCGAGCTGCGGGCCGTGCTCGCGGGTCGCGCAACCGAGCCGAACAAGCCCAACAAAGAGGACCAAGCGATCATTGACAAATATGAAACGCCACTGACGGAGGATGAGAAGTCCGAAGCAGAGGAGTTGTTCAGCCAACTGCCTATTCCTGCGGTAAATCAAGTCGGGCGCCTGGGTGCGGATGACCGAAACGCCCGCCTTCAAGGGAGCGCGCCAGGGTTCTTCGAATCCCTAATTCGGCACAAAGACGCACTTGAGACTGCAGGCGTAATTACGGACGTGGCCCGCCCCGCCGGATATGACAACAAGTACACCGACGAGAAGTTCTACGTGTTGACTCCTAAGGGTCGACTCCTGGCCAGATACCTACTGTCGTAGTTGGGCGCGTAGCCTAGCTGGCGTCGCCTCGCGCCTCGGGTCCCGCATGGCTCACACGTTATGGACACCTGGCCTGCCCTGAGGGGTGGGGAGGGATCCGAATGGGATTCGGGCCCTCCCCACAGGATGCCGCGGGGACGCCTACACCCGGCGGCGGCGACGTCGATCGATGAAGCTGCAAATCCCTATTCCTAGCCGCATAGTCATAGGGACCGGACAGCGACAAAAATTAGGAAGATCGCGATACAGCTTCCGACAAGCGCAACCAACGCAACGATGCGCGGGGTCATTCTTGAAGCCACCTCCTCGTATCCCCGCGCCTTCTGACGATCCCGCGTTGCGTCAGCTATTGGCCTTCGCGCCAGAATCGCGACCACGCACGTTACGAGAAGGACGATCCCGGTCACCAGGACATCGAGCACCTTTATCTCCTCAAGAGAGCTTCGTTGTCGATTGCACGGCTACTTCGCATCCGGCTCCGGCCCGAAAGTGAGTCCCCCTCCGAAACCTTGGCTGCTTCCACCGTTCACAGCGGTTGCCACTAGCGCCACTCGCAAGCGCACATTCAAGAGTGCTGAACATGCCAACACTGATCCCCACCTCGCCGGAGTCGATATTCGGCGCTTGCTTGTCTTCCCATCTCTAGTCGATATTCGGCGCTTGCTTGTCTTCCCATCTCTAGGAGTAACGGGGGTTAGGAAATGAGCCTGGATATTCCAGTTGCAGCAACTATCAATCCGAAAACAATTCCGATGGCACCGGCGAAGATCATGGAATTCGGCGTCTGGCTTTGTTGGAATCGCACCGCACGACGCCCGAACGCTTCTCGCTGGGCGCTCTTTGACCACCTTACGATTCCGTGCCTGTAGACGATAAAAACGATACCGACGGCCACCATCCCTAGACCCACGACGATGCGGACAACGTCCATTCCAACCCCTTGGAAGGTCCAGCTCGCGCCGAGCAAGCAACCAAGTTTAGCGCCCGGCACCCAGCCACCCTCGCCGGTGGCGCGGGCATCACGAACACCGAATCCGTCATGGCTTTATCGATATGGCGACGAGCTGGCCATAAAACAGGGCACTGAGGACAAGTGTTCCTATCCCCACGAAGGTCATCTGCGCTGGTGTTGCCTTGTCCGCAAACCGATCACCGACACGACCAAACTTCCACCGCAACCGTTCCGCTTCCTTCCTACCTATCTCTTTTCTTCGAACCAACGTGTTAACGCCAATTGACAACGGCGTGGTCCCTGCGATTCCCGTGCCGATAATTGCGTTCAGGTCACTCACCAAACCACGAATAGCTACCGTCTTCGGTTCACCGTTGCACCGGCTATCCAATCTGAAAGCCAGTCTTCGCCGACGCGGAGCGATATCCGTCGAATCCATTAGCTACCGCAACAAGACGACTACCCCGAGAACCAGGATCACGCCCCCGAAGATCAGAATGAACGCTGCCATCAGCCTCATGCTTCGTGCTGTCCACTGCTTCGGCAGCGGAAACATACTGTCCTGCACTCGGTTCAGGACGCTTGCAATGGGTCCAGGCCTCACGAGCGCACCGACGCCAAAGGCAACAAGGAGAATCCCGCTCGCCAGCATAAGGACACCGTCGCCACTCATTTGAAAAACACCCTAGAAGACCTTCGTTGTTGTCGTTTGCCCACCATGACATCCACCCCCAAACCCAACTTCGTACGCAACCGTGGGATTCGAGGACTGCCCAGGAACTCCTGAGATCGTTCCTCCCAATCCGACATCGCCGACTGCGACACCGCATGAAAAGTATCCAGAAATTCCGGCGCCTCCAGTGGAAATCGGGGACCACCCCGGGCCCACACCTGCTGTGATCCCGGCCGCCACACCGACACCCAAAGAAGAGCTGAAGTACAAATGTCCATCTTGGAATGAAACACCTGGGGTCCAGCAGACCGCCGCGCAGAACGACACATACACATTCATCGAGAGGTGACTGGACCAATCCACCACACCCGACCACACATCCTGCAGCCCTTGCCCAAGCGGGGCAAAGAGGCATTGAACTATGCCGTCTGGCGAACTGGCACCCATGCACGAGATGTCCCCTGCGCCGGAGCCCCGAACACTGGTGCCCTTGCCTCCGTTGGGGAGTTTCATGGTGGGGACGATGTAGTTGCTGTCGAGGTGCCGCATTTGGATGCAGTCCTGCGCCGTCGGCCCCTTGGGTTTGGGTTTGCTCGGCGTGTTCTTCTTCTTGGCGGGCACATAAGGTGCGGGTGGTGGCGGCATCTTGACGTTGTTGTACGCCTGCACCGGGGGTGCGCCGCAGCCGAGGGGGAGCGCGTCAGACCTTCCGGTGCGGGGTGCGCACAGGTGCCCGTCGGGGTCGAGGTAGCTGGTGGGGTCGTCGAAGGTGTACTGGTAGCGGGCCAGAGATCTCGGTTGCGTGAGCAGGCCGCGCCAAGTGTCGGGGCTGGACCAGGACCCAGTGGATGGGTCGTAGGTGCGTGCGTAGGTGTGCGCGAGGTTCTGGGTGGGGTCCTGGGCGTGCCCGGTGTAGTTCTCAGGTGCGCTCCAACCAGTGGTGTTGAAGCTCTGGCCGCCTCCGTCGTCGTAGGACGCGAGCTGGGTGATGGACGCGTTCTTTGCTCCCGCGATGGTGGAGCCGAGTCCGTCCAACAGGTCCCAAGTGGCGTCGCCAGTGCCGGTGACGTGTTCGGCCAAGGACCCGGCCGCGTCCCGGATCAACGTGGACGTGCCCTGTTGCTGGTCCTGAGTTTGGGTCAACGCGGCACCGTTGTAGGCGTTGGTCGTTGTACCGGTGCCGTACTTCGTTTGGTCGGTGCTGGCGGCGTTGCGACCGAGTCCGTCATAGCTGTAGGTGGCGGTGCGACCCGGCTGGATGACGGAGGTGGTCTGCCCGGCGGGGTTGTATACGTACCCGGTGCCTACCCCGGCCAGGGACTGGCCAGTGCGTTGACCAGCTCCGTCGTAGGTGTAGGTGGCGGTTCCGGCGGCGACACCACGCCCGGCAGCATTGGTGGTCGAGCTGGTGAGCTGCTCCGCGTTGTTGAACGCCGCCGTTTGGGTGAAGTTCCCGTCCGTGGCGCCCGTGCGACTCCAGCCGACCCGGTTCCCAGCAGCATCGTAGCTGTAGGTGTTCTTCTCCCCCGCTTTGGTGGACGAGGAATCCAGCCGGTCGAGCCTGTCGTACGTGTAGTTCGCCTGGGTGACCGTCGCCTTCACCGCACTCGCCGCCTGGGCCCTGCTGCCGCCGGTACCGGTGGGCGCGGGTGTTGGTGTCGAGCTCGGTGTCGGACTGGAGGGTGTGGACGGTGTCGGGGCTATGGTGCGGGTGGCCTGGGTGAGGTTGCCGTCCTTGTCGTAGGCGTACTGGTAGCCGAGCGAGCCGCCGTCCGCTACCGGGTTGGCCGGGGTGGGAAGAGTGCGACCGTTGAGATATGTGTTGGTGTGTTTGCAGAGGTTGGACTCGCCCGCGGCGGGCGCCGACCGTGCGCCGAGGTACCCGGCCACGGATGTGCACGTGGTCGCGGCAGCGTTCTTCGCGTACGGCACAGGGGTGGGTCTCGCCCCCGCCGGGCTGGGAACCGTGGAGTTGGCGGTGGGGGCGGGGGTCTGGTGCAGCACGGAGACGACACGGTTGTCGGCGTCATACGCGTAGCCGGTGGTCACCCCCGTGGAGCGGGTGACCTGGGTGAGGTTCGCGGCGGCATCCCATCCGTACTTCAGTGACCCCCACGGGGAGGTTTGCGAGGTGAGGTTCCCGGCCTGGTCGTAGGTGTAGGAAAGTTGCTGCCCGGTCGGCAACGTCATTCCAGTCACCTGGGAGGCTTTGTCGTAGGCGGTGGTGAGGTGCCCACCTTGTTGGTTGATCTGGGTGGTGGTGCGGCCGTCTTTGTCGTACTCCCAGCCGGAGACGCCGGTGGGGTCGGTCATCGCGATCAGTTGCTGGTTGGCGTTGTACTCGTAGGACGCGACTGCACCGGCCTGGTTCTGCCGGGTCAGGTCACCGCGTCGGTTATAGCTGTAGGCGGTGGTCTGCCCGTTGCCGTTGGTCCTGGACGCCGGCCGTCCTGCCGCGGTGTAGGCCCAGGCGGTGGTGTTCCCGACCGGGTTCACCTCTTTCGTCGTCTGCCCCGCGGGGTCCACGCTGTATCTGGTGGTGTGTCCGTTCGGGTCGGTGGTGGCGGTGAGGTTCCCGTCCGCGTCGTACCCGTACTTCGAGACCACGTTCACATCCGGGCCGGGTGTGGCACCGGCCTTGTACCCTTCGGTGACCTTGACCAGTTGCGCTGCCGGGTCGTACCCGTACACGGTCTCGTGTCCCATCGGGTCGGTCATCGTGGTCTGCTGGCCCGCCTGGTCCCACCCGTAGGCGGTGATCGCGCCGGTCGGATCGGTGACGGTGGCCTGGTTGCCGTCCTTGTCATAGGTGAACGCAGTCGTGTGGCCGTTCGGATCGATCACCGACGCGGTGCGCCCATCCTCGTCGTAGGTGTACGCAGTGACGTTTCCCGCGGGGTCTGTACTGGTGGCGAGCTGATCCAGCGCCGTATACGCATACGTGGTAGCGCGTCCGAGCGGATCAGTAACAGCACTGATGTTGCCGTCGGGGTTATAGCTGTAACTGGTGGTCTCGGCGAGCGGGGAGGTGGACGTGAGCATCTGACCGGCCGGATCGTAGCTGTAGGTGGTGGTGTTGCCTTGGCGGTCGGTGGCGCTGGCGAGGTTTCCGTCCACGTCATAGCCGAGGTCGGTGTGTTTGCCGAGCCCGTCACTGATCCGGGTCACCCGATCCATGACGTCGTAGGCGTAGGAGGTGGTGACGCCGTCGGGGTCGGCCTGGCGTGTTAGCCGGCCTACCGAGTCATACGTGTAGGTGGTCTTCCCGCCGGTCGGGCCGGTGCTGGAGACGAGTTGCCCGTTGCTGTCGTAAACGTTCGTGGTTTTCGCACCGGACGGGGAGGCGGTGGAGGTGAGGTTGCCGACACCGTCATAGCTGGCGATCCACACGCCCCCGTTGGGGTCGACGGTTTTGACGACCCGGTCGCGGCTGTCGGTGGTGTCAGTGGTGACCGCGCCGAGCGGGTTGGTGATGGAGGCGACGGCGTCTTCGGCGGTGTATCCGTACTTCGTCACCCCGCCCGTCGGCGAGGTCGAGGACGTGAGGTGGAACATGGCGTCCCAGCTGTACTTCGTCACGGCGCCGGCCGGGTCGGTCAGGGAGGCTAGGTGGTCATTCGGTTCCCACCGATACCCGTAGACGCTGCCCGCGGCGTTCGTGGCGGTGACGACCCGGTCCCCGGAATCCCAGATGTAGCTGGTGGTGTGCCCGCCCGGGTCGGTTCGGGTGAGCATCCGACCCGCCGCGTCGTATGTGTAGGAGTTCTTGTTGCCGTCCGGGTCCGTGGATCCGGTGAGATTGCCGGCGACGTCATATGTATAGGCGGTGGCCGCGCCGGACGGTTGGGCGGACTTGATCAGATTGCTTGCAGCGTCGTAGGTGTTGCTGATCTGGGTCCCGTCAGGCTGGTGCACAGCGGCGACCTCACCCGCACTGTTGTAGTCGTACGTCCAGGTCCGGGCTGCCCCGTTTGGGCCGCCGGTGTCGGTCTTCGTCGCGACGAGCCCGGTCGGCGTGTACGTGTACTTGGTGACGATCCCGTCCGGGCCGGTCTGCGTGGTCAGATTCCCGGACGCATCGTACGCATAGGCCGTCGTCGCCCCGTTCTCATCGGTGGAAGAGGTGACATTGTTCTGAGGGTCGAAGTCGAAAGTGGCGGTGGTGCCGTCCGGATGCTGCACCTTCGTGATCCGGAACTCCGCGTCGTAGAAGAAGATGCTCTTGCGGCCGAGGTTGTCCGTGTACGTCGTCTGCCCCGCGACCGAATAGTCGAGGGTGCGTTCGTTGCCCTGCGCGTCCCATTGGTGGATGATCCGCCCGGAGGTGTCGTACTCGTTCTTCAAGTAGGTGGCACCGGTGGCGTCGGTCCCGGTCAGCAGCTGGTGGGCGCTGTCATAGGTGAAGACGTGGGTGCGTCCGTCGGGGAGGGTGATCTGGCTGAGGTTCCCCGCGGCGTCGTAGGTGAGGGTCCAGTGGTCGCCGCCGGGACGAGTGAACCCGACCACCCGACCCTGCGCATCGGACTGCACGGTGATGGTTTGTCCGGCGCTGTCGGTGATGGCTGTGAGCGGAACGAACTGGTTCACGTTCTGGTTCGCCGCCCCGTAGGTCAGGGTCGTGGTGTGCCCGGCGGTGTCCGTGTGGGAGACGAGTTCGCCGATGCCGTCGATGTCGGCGGCGTCGAACACCCAACTCTCCCCCGACACATCGACCAGCTTCAGCTTCCCGGCGCCGGCCTCGGTGAGAGCTTGGTGCAGGGTCGGATCGGAAATGTAGCCGCCGTGCCCGTCCGGGGCGAACACGAAGGAAGCGCCGTCGCCACGCTCCGCGAGGACACTGCCGTCGATGAAGCGTTGCGCCCGTGCCCCCAACCCGAATGACCAGCCCGCACCCACCCGAGACAGGCGCCCGTCCTGCGAGTTGTAGGTGAGGGTCACATCGGTGGCAGAGCCGCCTTGCCCGGGGAGGGTGAACAGCTTCTCGTCTTCGACCAGGTTGCCGGTGGAGAATGAGAACGGTTCCCCGCCGTAGGTTTGGTGGTTCTGGTGACCCAGCTGCCGCCACCTCGCCAACGTCGCCGCCGACGGAGGTGTCGGCCACCCACCCGTCACGGGATCGATGCAGTTGAAGCCCTGCGACTGCAAGTACACTCCGAGCCCGGTCAGCACCCCATCGGCGATGGAGGGTATGCCGTTATCGATCACCGGCCGGTCGTAGTTGTGGTCCATGAACAGCGCTTCCAGATGCGTCAGCGCGCCCGGCACCCCATCGAACTCCGTGCCGGGGAAATTGCCGTTATTGCCCTTGTTCACCGCCGGCCGACTCGTATACGTCGGCAGAACACCCACCAGCGCATCCGAGAGGGCATTGTCGGCTGCGCCGCCGCGGGAGTAGACCTGCGAGCCGCCGTTAGCGGGTGTGCCCCAGGCTGTGCCCTGGTTGGTGTTGAACCCGATCCCCAACGTCAAGGTCGGGTTCTGTGCAGTCGCGATCCCAGCACGAATACTCCGGGAGAGCATCGTGTCCGGGCCGGTGTTCGCAATGGTCACCGTCGCCAAACAGTCCGTCTCCAGGCGCGACTTCACCGCGGTGGCGAGTGCCTGGTTGTACGCCCACTCGGTCACCGGCGGGGCCGGGGTGGATGTATGGCCTTCATCATTATCGGGGTCCAGTACCACCACTGGGCGCGCCGGCAGTGGGAATGGGATACCGATCACCACGAACTGCGACAGATGCGTCGACTCGCCCCGGACCAGACCGGCCTTCTGATCGAAGTACGACGGCAGCGCGGTCCACGCGTCTCCGGCGGTCTCCCGCGTGTAGATCTGCAGCGTCGCCGGGTCGACCCCTGAGGATTTCACCAGACCCATGTCGGGCTTCAAACTCAGCGCAACACCCGGGAGGACGTCTGAGACCACCGGGCCCTTGTCCCCGCCACCACGCGTGTTCAGCGCTTTGGCGGGGAACGCGGTCACCGTCTTCCCGCTGCTGTCGGTCGCGGTGATCTGCACCGGTGCGGACACCACGGTTCCGTGATTCGGCGACTCGGCTATTGCTGCTTTCAATGCTTGTTTCGGCGCGGACGACATCGCCACTTTGAGGTCCCCGTCGACCTTGTTACCGGAGAACGTCGCGGCAGCGCCCAACGAGTCCGCAGACACCGTCGCCGACTTGTCCGGGCTGATCGTTCCTTCGGCAGCAGGCGCCGGCGTCTCGGTCTCCGCCTTCACCTGCGCATCCTGCACGCGAGCTGCCGCCCGCACCTCAGCCAGGGTCGAGGCGGCAATCCTCCGAGCTTGTTCGACCGGGGACGCTTCGGCCGGAGTAACCGTCCCGACCAGCGTCAGGGCGACAGCGGCACCGACAGCGACCAACCCCCGGCCGATGCGACTGCGGCTGCGGCGGGGGCTACGGAATACGTGCCCGCTCACAGGCCCGCGCCAACCGTGGGAACGTCCTGGCCGAGTGCAGCCCGGAACAGTGGTCGGCGTCGCATGAGAATGCTCCCGACCAGCACAAGCCCCAGCGCGCACGCCACGATCAAACCGATCGCGATACTCGAGCCCGTATGTGCCAGCGCATTCTGCGGGTGCACGCAGGCGGCAAGCTCGACAGCATCGGAAATGCCGTCGTGGTCGTAATCCTCCGACCCTGTCGCGCACTCCGCAGTGCCGCAGATCACCACAGACGCCCACTTCGGAACGCCATGGCCATTCACGTCGTCATTGCCCGTCCAGCACGTCGCCGACCCGCACACGATCTGCCGCGCGTAGTCAGGAACACCGTCACCGACGCTGTCCTTCGCCGGTGAGGCGCATGTCACAGACCCGCATGCCATCACCTCGGTCCAATCCGGAACGCCGTCCTTATCCGTGTCTTCCCGGCCGGTCGCGCACGTCGCGGTGCCGCACACCACACGCTCCACCGTGTCCGGGATGCCGTCACCATCCGCATCGCACGAGGACACGTCCCCCTGAGCCGGGCACGGCGCGATAACAGCAACTGCCGCGTGCCAACCGACCAGACCGTCCGAAGCCGGTCGTGCGACCGCACCAGCCGGTGCAGCACCGGACGACAACGAAACGAAACAGGCAACAAGAACAACGAACAACGCACTGAAATAGCGCACGAATCCCCCTGGAGGCTAAAGCCCTTGCAATAGGGAGAGTCCGTCGCCGGCGAATCATGACGACATTTTTCAAAAACAATTCGAGCGCAATCAGTTTTAGGGAGACCGCCGGGGTCGATAATGTAAACCATTATTGACATCATGTAGAGAACGCTTTACACTCGCCCATGTACACAATCTTTGACATGGAGGGCGACCGATGTCGTACGACGAGAAGAACTCCTGGGTCTTCCTGGTGACCGCGGTCCTGGGATACTCCACCTACTGGGTGCTGCTGGCGGCCCTCGGGACCGGGGCGTACGTGCCGGTCCTGTTGTCGACGGTCGGCGGTGCCATCGTGGTCAACATCCTGGCGAGCATCGTCATCTCCACCGCGAATCGACTCGAGGCGGACAAGCGTGACCAGCGCGATCGCGACGTCAAGGCGTTCGGGGACCGTGTCGGCCAGGCGTTCGTCATCATCGGCGCAGTGGCCGCGCTGATCCTCGCCCTCTTCGAGGCGCCGTGGTTCTGGATCGCGAACGCGGTCTATCTGGCCTTCGTCCTCTCGGCCGTGGTGGGCTCCATCGCCCGGCTCGTCGGGTACCGCAAGGGACTGCCCGCATGGTGAAGCCGACGCGTGTGACCAACTCTCTGCGCGCCCTCCGCTTCGCCGCCGGGCAGATGACCCAGGCCGAACTCGCCGAGCGGGTCGGCGTGACACGGCAGACCATCATCGCCATCGAGCAGGGCCGCTACTCGCCTTCGCTCGAGATGGCTTTTCAGCTCGCCCGGGTGTTCGGGGTCCCGCTCGACGATGTCTTCCAGTTCCCCGAGAGCTGAAGGAGCAGACGATGGACACGATGCGAGCGGTGACCCAGGATTCGTACGGGCCACCCAGCGTGCTGCACGTTGAGCGGATCCCGATCCCGGTGCCGGGCGAAGGAGAGGTCCTCATCCGGGTGCGTGCGGCGGGCGTTGACGCGGGGACCTGGCACCTGACGACCGGCCGCCCCCTGCTCCTGCGCGCGATCGGCTTCGGGATGCGCCGGCCGAAAGCACGAGTTCGCGGACTGGCATTCGCCGGGGTGGTCGAGGCGGCGGGCGCCCCCGGTGACCACGGCCTCCGACCCGGCGAGCGCGTTGTCGGGTCGGCGGAGGGTGCGCTGGCCGAGTTCGTGGTCGCGAAGAGCGCCGAACTCGTCCGCATCCCGGACCATGTCGACTTCGAGAAGGCGGCGGCCCTTCCCATCTCAGCGGTGACGGCTCTGCAGGCGGTGCGGGCGAGCGGCGCCGGCCAGGACGACAGCGTGCTCGTAACAGGGGCGGCCGGGGGCGTCGGCCATTTCGCCGTGCAGCTCGCCGCCGCGAGGGGTGCCCGGGTCACCGGGGTGTGCAGCGGCCCGAAGGCCGAGCTGGTTCGGGAGCTCGGAGCACAGGCGGTGATCGACTACACGACGACCGACGTGCTCACACTCGGGCAGACGTACGACGCGATCATCGACACGGCCGGCAACCGCCCCCTGTCGGCGCTGCGCCGCATCCTGACCCCTGCCGGTGCCATCGTCCTCGTCGGAGGCGAGGCGGGAGGACCGCTCCTGGGCGGCATCCAGCGCACCGTGGCCGCCGGGATGCTCGACCGGTTCAGCCGGCAACGGCTCGTCGGGCTGATAGCGCATGAGCGGGTGGAGGACCTTCGCGAGCTGACCGCGATGGTGGGCGACGGGTCGCTGCGTCCCGTGATCGATACGGTCTTCCCTCTCCAGGACGCGGCGGACGCGGTCGAGCATGTCGGCGCGGGGCGTGCGCGCGGCAAGGTCATCGTCGCTCCCTGAAAGGAGCGCCACCCTCGGGCCGGAGGCGGCCGGTCAGGCCTCGCGGGTGATGGAGACGGAGACGAATAGCTCCGACCCGCTGGTGCCGGCGTAGACGCCGCGGAGCGGAGTGACGTCGGTGTAATCGCGGCCGTGGCCGACGCGCACGTGCCGGTCGCCGATCGGGATGCCGTTCGTGGGGTCGTACCCGTGCCACCCGCCGCAGAACCACTCGACCCAGGCGTGCGACTCACCGGTGACGGTCTCGCCGACCGCGGCCTCGGCCTTCGGGTGCAGGTAGCCGGAGACGTACCGCGCGGGGATCCCGACCGCTCGGAGCGCACCCACAGCGACGTGGGCGATGTCCTGGCAGACCCCGCTGCGCGCCTCCCACGCCTCGGCGGCCGTGGTGCGCACGCCGGTCACGCCACTCACGTAGGCCATCTCGGACGACACGGCGGCGACGATCGCGTGCGCCGCGGCGCATGGGCCGAGGACCGCGGGCGCCACGCCGGCGGCGAGCGCGGCGAGCGACGGCGGAGGGGCGGTGAGCGCCGTCTGCCGGAGCTGCTCGACGCACGCAGCGGAGCGTGGGACCAGGGCGGCGAGCATTGCCCAGCCGACAGCCGAAGCGGGGTGCTCCGCTTCGAGCACCTCCACGAGGCTGCTCGCCTTGATCGTCAGCTCGCTGTGCGGCGCGAGCACGTCGAAGGCGAGGACCCTCGTGCCCCAGTAGTCCGTGTACTGGTGGTGCGAGGAGACCGGTTGCACATCGAGGGAGGAGTGGAGCACCAGCTGACGCTCGCCGGTGACGGGCAGCATCCTCGCCTCGTTGTGCGAGGCCGTCACGTCGCCGTCGTACCGATAGCCGGTCGAGTGCACGATCCTCAAGCGCTTCATGCCCGCTCCCCCGTCCAGCTCGGCGCGACGGTCTCCGGGAAGTAGCGGAGGGCGACCGCCGTGGTCGCCGCGCTCGTCGCCTCCTGGATGGCCGACATGAACGCCGGGAGGTCGTCGAGCACGTCCGCGACCGGCCGGAACTCCAGCTCGCTCCGCACCTGCCCCAGCATCCTGGCCGCCTGGTCCGAGACCCCGACCCGCTCCAGCCGGGGCTCGATCTCGGCCAGGCTGTCGACCGCGCGTGCGACCGAGTAGAGGATCGACCGCGGGAACAGCCTGTCGTGCAGGAGGAACTCGGCCGCGTTCCGCGCGGAGGGCACCCCGCGGTACGTGCGCAGGTACGCCTCGTAGGCGCCGCACGAGCGCAGGAGTGTCGTCCAGCTCGGTCCGCTCGCCTCCGTGAGCGAACGCGTCGCCAGCAGCCGGGCCGTCATGTCGGCGCGCTCCAGACTGCGGCCGAGCGTGAAGAAGTGCCACGCCTCGTCCCGGCTCGCACCGGACTCCATGAGGCCGACGGCGAGGGCGGTCCGCTCCCGCACCCAGCTGAAGAACTCGTGCACCTTGTCGCTGGTCACCCGGCGCGGCATCCGAGCGGCCGTCGTATTCAGGCACTCCCACAGCTCGCTGGAGATGATCTCGCGTGCGCGCCGCGCGTTCTCCCGGGCCGACCCGAGCGAATACACGATGGACGCGGGGGCCGCCCGGTCGACGGCGAGGATGCGGAGCACATCCTCCCGGACGATCGCGGCCTCCGGTGCAGGGCTCCCCATCACGCCGAGCAGAGAGCGGCAGGCTGTGTCCTCGTCGATCCAGGGATCCTCGAGGAGGAGCTGCAGATGGACGTCCAGGATGCGCGCGGTGCCGTCGCTCCGCTCGATGTAGCGGCCGATCCAGAAGAGGGACGAGGCGATGCGGCTCAGCATGCTGCGGCCTCCCCGGACTGTTGTTGTTGTTGCTGCTGCTGGTCGCTGCGCGGCGCGTCCTCCGCCGAATGATCGGGCGCGCGCTGCACGGGCACCGAGGATGCCGGCCGGGCGGCCTGCTCCGCGACGATTCCCGCGACCCCGTGAGCCGCCTCCGAAGCCTGACCGCGACGCCGCTCCGAGGTTCCGTCACCCGGCTCGCCGGCCAGGTTGGTGCCGACCACCCAGGTGTCCTTCGACCCTCCGCCCTGGCTGCTGTTGACGACGAGCTGGCCCTCCGCGAGTGCGACGCGGGTGAGGCCTCCGGGGAGCACCCAGACATCGCGGCCGTCGTTCACCGCGAACGGGCGGAGGTCGACGTGCCGCGGGCGCATCCCGTCGTCGACGAGGGTCGGGATGGTGGACAGCTCGACCAGCGGCTGCGCGATCCACCCGCGCGGGTCGGCGATGAGGCGTGCACGCAGTTCGGCGAGCTCCTTGCGGGAGGCGTCCCGCCCGATCACGAGGCCCTTGCCGCCGGAACCGTCGACCGGTTTCACGACGAGCTCGTCAAGCCGGTCGAGGACCTCGGCGAGCGCCTCCGGCTCCTCCAGCCGCCAGGTGTCCACGTTGGGCAGGATCGGCTCCTCGGCCAGGTAGTAGCGGATGAGGTCCGGCACGTAGGTGTAGACCAGTTTGTCGTCGGCGACGCCGTTGCCGATCGCGTTGGCGATCGTGACGTTGCCGAGGCGCGCGGCGAGCATCAGGCCCGGCGTGCCGAGGACGGAGTCCACACGGAACTGCAGCGGATCGATGAACTCGTCGTCGATGCGGCGGTAGATCACGTCGACACGCTGCGGGCCGGAGGTCGTGCGCATCCAGACGTGTCCGCCGGAGCAGAACAGGTCGCGCCCCTCCACCAGCTCGACGCCCATCAGCCGGGCCAGGAGGGTGTGCTCGAAGTAGGCGGAGTTGTAGACGCCGGGCGTCAGCACCACGACGTTGGGGTTCTCCATGCCCCCGGGCGCGCTCGCCCGGAGCGCTTGCAGCAACCGGTAGGGGTAGTCGCCGACCGGGCGCACCCGCATCGACCTGAACAGCTCGGGCAGGGTCTGCGCCATCATCCGGCGGTTGGAGATGACGTAGCTCACGCCGCTCGGGACGCGGACGTTGTCCTCGAGCACGCGCCACTCCCCGCGCTCGTCGCGGATCAGGTCGATGCCCGAGACCTGGATGCGGACGCCGTTGGCCGTCGTGATCCCGGCCGCCGCCCGGTGGAAGTGTGCGGACGAGGTGATGAGGCCCGCCGGGACCACGCCGTCGTGGACGGCGTTCTGGTCGCCGTACACGTCGCTGAGGAATGCCTCCAGCGCACGGACGCGCTGCTTCACCCCCGCCTCCACGTGGGTCCACTCGTGCTGCTCGATCACGCGGGGCACGGCATCGAGCGGGAACGGCCGCTCCTCGCCGGCGAAATCGAAGGTCACGCCCTGCGCCAGGTAGGAGCTGGCGAGCGCGTCCGTCCGTCCCCGCAGCTCCTCCTGGGTCAGCGAAGCGAGCGCCGCGAAGATCTCCCGATATGCAGGGCGGGCGCCTTGACCCGCAGGGGATGTGCCGGCGAACATCTCGTCGAAGGGAGCCTTGCGGCCCCGCTTCCGGCGGGACGCCGCGGTCGCGTACCCACCGAATAGCTCACCCATGGCCAGAGGCTACCGGCGACGCATTTCGCAGGCGTTTCCGCGGTGTTGCGACGGTCGGCCTCGGCCCTCGAGTCCGGGTGTGTGAACCCATCACTTAACAGGGCCGCCGAACTGTCGCAACGTGAGCCAGATCGCGACGGCAGCCGTGTCGGGCGATGTGTTGGTCACCCGGTGCGGCCGCGTGGCCAGGAAGGACAAGGACTCCCCGGGGCCGAGCTTGATGGAGCCTTGGGAGAACTCGAAGGTGAGCGTTCCGCTCAGCACCCGGCCGGCCTCGTATCCCTCGTGAACGAGCATCGCCCCGTCGATACTCGAGGAGGTCAGCGGCGGGTACGTCGTCTCGTACAGGTCCACACCGTCGATCGGCGCCGGGGTGAGGCTTCGGTAGACCACGCCCTGCCCGAGGATCGTGGCGGTCTCGGCGCCCCTGGTGGAGACGATCACGCCCGGGATGGGCTCAGTGGTCGCACGCGCGTCGAGGTCCACCGGCTCCAGCACGCCGTAGTCGTCGAAGAGAGCGGCAACGGGTATCTCGAGGACGTTGACGATCTCGATGAGACGGTTCACCGAGGGCTGCATCACGCCCGTCTCGATCTGGGACAGCGCACTGGAGGAAATGCCGACGGCTTCGGCGACCGAGCGTAACGAGCGTCCGGCCTCAGTGCGCAATTCCCGCAGGCGCGCGCCGATCATCGCACCCGATGATGATCGATCCGTCATCGGCAACGTCCCCTCACTGGACCGGACACGTCCTTCTCAGGTCCCAGTCTAGGTGCGCGTCGAGCACGGATGCGGTGGCGAGGATCTTCACAGCGACGTAACACCGACGTAATCCCTGACTTAACGACTGGCCATAGTGTCGCCGTCAAGACAGCACCGGGCCGCGACTTCGTCTCGTGGTCACCCCCTTCCGTTCCGCGACCTCTTGGTCCCCAATTTTGGGAGGCACCACTCATGTCACTTCCGGATGCGACGTCAACCGCCGCCCCCTTCACCCAACCTCACGACATCGTCGAAGCTGCGGGGATGCCCGTCGGCGCCGGCAACATGAAACCCGAGTACGAC
>Ga0209677_100555_pt1 | contig 20636 bp, 22 predicted proteins | sample AraplaCvi_mCL_r2_2_FD_184285 | JGI IMG/M metagenome (GOLD analysis project Ga0209677, IMG submission 184285) | Arabidopsis root microbial communities from North Carolina, USA - plate scrape CL_Cvi_mCL_r2 (SPAdes) (version 2) | ecosystem: Host-associated > Plants > Roots > Endosphere | place: USA... | reverse complement strand
GACGCCATGTCCGCCGAGACAACAAGGGCGGCTCCGGCCATTCCAATACAGGCAAAAAACGTTCGAAATCCACGATACGTCATGGCACGCACCAATTCTTTTGACCAACCGCCCCTTGGCCAAAAGGCTAGGCTTGGGGGTCGGCGGCCGCAAACACACAATTAATTGTTAGTTAAGATAGATGGTTAATGGAAGCTTTCCATCGCGGCAGATGGCCGCGGATCCTCCTCGCAGGCGGTGCTGTAGGGCGGCTTAGGCGAAGCCGTAAGCCGCCGTGATCGTCACGACGAGAGGATTAAAAGCACCGCCGTCTTCCAAATGAAAGTGGCGGATTACGCTTTGCTAATCCGCCCTACTCCCTGTTTCTCACAGCGGCAGATTGTCGTGCTTCTTGGCCGGCATTTCCATCTTCTTGTCGCGCAGCATCGCGAGTGCGCGCGCGATGCGGCGGCGGGTCGAGTGCGGCATGATGACGTCATCGATATAGCCGCGCTCGGCGGCGATGAACGGCGACAGGAAGCGGTCCTCATATTCCTTGGTACGCGCGGCGATCTTGTCCGGGTCGGCCATGTCGGCGCGGAAGATGATCTCGACCGCGCCCTTGGCACCCATCACGGCAATCTGCGCGGTCGGCCAGGCGTAGTTCATGTCGGCGCCGATCTCCTTCGAGGCCATGACGTCGAAGGCGCCGCCATAGGCCTTGCGGGTGATGACGGTGACCAGCGGCACCGTGCATTGCGAATAGGCGAACAGCAATTTGGCGCCGTGCTTGATCAGGCCGCCATATTCCTGCGCCGTGCCCGGCAGAAAGCCCGGCACGTCGACAAAGGTGACGATCGGGATGTTGAAGGCATCACAAAAACGGACGAAGCGCGCAGCCTTGCGAGAGGCGTCGGAATCGAGCACGCCCGCCAGCACCATCGGCTGGTTGGCGACGAAGCCGACGGTGCGACCGGCGATGCGGCCGAAACCGGTGACGATGTTCTTGGCAAAGGCTTCCGAGATCTCGAAGAAGTCGCCCTCGTCGACGACCTTCAGGATCAGCTCCTTCATGTCATAGGGCTTGTTCGGATTGTCGGGGATCAGCGTGTCCAAGGACATGTCGACGCGCTCGATGTCGTCGAAGCTCGGCCATTCCGGCACGCCGTCGGTGTTGTTGGCGGGCAGGAAATCGATCAGCCGGCGCATCTGCAGCAGCGTCTCGACGTCGTTCTCGAAGGCGCCGTCGGCGATCGAGGACCGCGTCGCATGCACCGAGGCGCCGCCAAGCTCCTCCGCTGTCACCACCTCGTTGGTGACGGTCTTCACCACGTCAGGACCGGTGACGAACATGTAGCTGGTGTTCTTCACCATGAAGATGAAGTCGGTCATCGCGGGCGAATAAACGTCGCCGCCGGCGCAGGGGCCCATGATGACGGAGATCTGCGGGATCACGCCGGATGCGATGACGTTGCGGCGGAACACGTAGGAATAGCCCGCAAGCGCAGCGACGCCCTCCTGGATGCGCGCGCCGCCGGCGTCATAAAGCCCGATGATCGGCGCGCGCGCCTTCATCGCCATGTCCTGCAGCTTGGTGATCTTGAGCGCGTGCGTCTCGGATAGCGAGCCGCCGAACACGGTGAAATCCTTGGCGAAGACGAAGGTCTTGCGGCCGTTCACCGTGCCCCAGCCGGTGACGACACCGTCACCCGGCACCTTGTTCTTCTCCATGCCGAACTCGGTCGAGCGGTGCTCGACGAACATGTCGAACTCCTCGAACGATCCCTTGTCGAGCAACAGCTCGATGCGCTCGCGCGCGGTCAGCTTGCCGCGGGCATGCTGCGCCTCGATCCGCCTCTCGCCGCCGCCGAGCTTGGCGCCGGCGCGCCGCGCCTCCAGGGTGTCCAGGATGTCCTTCATGCGTCGTTTCCGCCCTATGCCGTGTCTGTCGGCGGCGGTTCTAACACGGCGTTTTCAAACCCGAAAAGCCGCTTTTGCCCTACTTTGGGCATGGGCCACAGCCAACAAGGCGCAGCGAAATCAGCCGCTGACCGTCGGGAGATTGACAATGCCGGACAAAGTGGAAACGCCAGCCATCGGCATTACCGGCGGCCCGAGAGTCCTCTTGCGCCTGGAAGGCCTGGTACTGCTGACCGCCATGGTGGCGCTCTATGCCTGGCAGGGCACCTCCTGGTGGCTGTTCGCGGTGCTGTTCTTCACGCCCGATCTGAGCTTTGCCGGCTACCTGCTCGGGCCGCGGCCGGGCGCAGTCGTCTACAACGCCGTGCACACGACGCTTGTGCCGGGCGCCCTGCTCGGCATCGGCGTCATGCTCGGACAGCCGCTCGCCGTCGCGCTTGCGATCATCTGGCTCGCCCATATCGGCTTCGACCGCGCGCTCGGGTACGGCCTGAAATATTCGGATGGGTTTGGCTTCACCCATCTGGGGCGGATCGGCCGGGCCGTCCCTTGAGACCCGGCTCGGGCGCGAAGCAGGCACCGGATGATATTCAGTTCTCCCCGGCCTTGAACGGCTCCTCCTTGCCGGGCGGCACCGTTTCCTCGGCCATCGCCAGCATCATCGCCACCATCACGTAATTGCCGGCCACCGCGGTAAGATCGACGATCTGTTGGTCGTTGAAGACCTTCTTCGCCCGCGCATAGGTCTCGTCCGAGACCTTCTTGGTGCTGGTGAGTTCAGTGACGAAATCGTAGACCACCGCCTCGTCCTCGGCCATGCTCGACGGGCGCTTGCCCTCCTTGAGCTCGGCGATCACGTTCGTCGAAAGGCCGGCCTTGGCCGCGAGCGGCGCATGCGCGAACCATTCGACCTGCGAGCGCCACTGCCGGCCGATGATCAGGATCGCAAACTCGTTCAGCCGCGTCGGCACCGAGGTCTGCCAGCGCAAGTAGTAGAACAGATCATACAGACGCTGGCCGAGCACCGGGCTGCGGATCATCGGATTGTAGGGCCCGCCGAGCCCGACGCTCGACACCTTCATGATCTGCTCGCCGAGCGGCTTCTGCGCCTCGCTGAGCTGATCCATCGTGAGTTGCGGAAAGCGCGGCTCCTTGCTGGTCGCAGGGTCTGCTGCAAACATGGTCGCGGCGAACCAGCCGCTCGCAGCTGCGAGAGCAAGCGAAGACAACCAGATCGATGGCGCGTGCATGATTTCCTCCCGAGCACACCTGTTTGTGATGCGTGGAAGCCTAGTACGACGGCCTTGCGCCAACCAGATCATTTTCAGTTTGGCGTGAACGCAATCGCGAGTGCCGCGTTGACGCCGGCTCATTTTCACCGGAGTCACATCGATGCGCGTCTCGTCCCTCGTCTCAACTTCAATTGTCCTGGCGTCGCTCATGGCCGCCGGTTCGGCCGAGGCGGCATCGCCCTTCCGCGCCATGGCCGGCTCCTGGGTCGGCGGCGGCACGCTGAGCATGCAGAGCGGCGAGCGCGAGCGGCTGCGCTGCCGCGCCGCCTATGACACCGACGGCGGCGAGCAGCTCCGCCTCAACATCCGATGCGCGAGCGACAGCTACAACATCGATCTCTCCAGCGATGTCGCCTATCGCGGCGGTGCCATCTCCGGGCAATGGAGCGAGTCCAGCCACAACGCCTCCGGCACCATCGCTGGCCGCGCGAGCGGCGATCGCATCGAGGCCGAGGCGCGCGGCGACACCTTCTCCGCCGGCCTGTCGCTGACGACGCGCGGCAACCGGCAGTCGATCTCGATCCGCCCGGCGGGCACCGAGATCACCGGCGTCAATCTGGAGCTGTCGCGGCGCTAATCAGGAAACACGCGATCAACGCAGCGGCTATTGATGCGGGATCGGAGCCGACCGTCATTGCGAGCAAAGCGAAGCAATCCAGAGAGTCAGGAAAAAGTCTGGATTGCTTCGTCGCCTTCGGCTCCTCGCAACGACGATCGCTCGCTAGATTGCGCCGATATCGGACAGACAGGCTTGCGTGAGCGTCATGCGGTCCGCCACATGACGCGGCTCCTTGCAGTCCATGTTGAGCGCGAACACGGTCTGCGCGTCGCCCTTGTCGGCCCAGCCCACCATCCAGCCGAGCGACGGTTCACCACGCTCGGCGCCCAACAACCCGGATTTGAAGTGAATGACGGAGTCTCCGACCTTGGTGGTCGGAACGATGTCGCGCACCAGATCCTGGCTGCGCTTGGAGACCGGCAGCACGCCGCGCCGCAAACGATCGATGAAATCGACCTGCTGCATCGGATCGATGCGCATGTCGCCGGTCAGCCAGAACTGATCGATGCCGCCGCCGATGTTACGGTTGCCATAGTCGAGCAGGTTGACGAACGTCTGCATCCGCTCCGACCCGATCCGGCGCGCGATCTCCTGATAGACCGGCACCGCTGAAGCCGCGATTGCGCTGCGCATGGTGTGGTCCTTGTTCCAGGCCTCGATCGGCCTGACCACGCCATCCCATTTGAAAACATCCTTGTCGGGGTCCTGAACGACGCCGGTCTCCAGCGCGATCAGCGAGTTCGGAATCTTGAAGGTCGACGCCGGCAGCTTGGCCTCACCGGAGCGCACGGTGTCGCTGGCGATGACGAGATAGTCCTCGACCTTGTAGCCGACGAAGGTGCCCTCGGTGCCGACGTCGGTGAAGCGCTTGGCAAGCGGTTCACGGATCTCGCTCCGCTGCGGCGCGACATTGGCAAAGGCGCGGGCAGGCAGAACGGTGGCGGCGCCGATGAGGCTGAGCGCATGGCGGCGATGGATCACGAGAGGCACCCGTTTTCTTAAAGCTGAGGCGCCCGGTCTTAGAGCAAGGTTGTCGGAAATACCAGTTTCGCGCCGGCCCACCAGCCGGCGTCACGACGCGCAAATTCCTGCTATCGTTACGAAGTTCCCTGTTCCGGAGTCCGCGCATGCGCGCTGAGCTTGCTGTCCTCGCGACGATCGTCACCGCCCTGCCCGCTTTCGGCGCCGAGGCGCCGTTCGTCCCACCGGGCGTTACGCCGCCGGATTATATCGCGACGGTCATCGAGAAAGATGCATTTGGAGGAAAGAGTCGCACCCTCACCATCACACACCACGGCGATTGGAGCCGTGCGAGCCTCGATGCCGAACCGAATGGGCGCATCGAATACTTCGCCACAAACGGCATCCTCCAGATCACGGCAGAGGCCAACGACATTGGCTTCTCGCACGCATCCTCGCGTGACGCGTTCAGGGACTATGAGCCACGCAATACGGGCGAGAAGCAAACCTATCTCGGCGAGACCTGCACGGTGTGGGACGTCGAGCGAACAAAGCCGGAGGAGATCAAGCGGTGGCATGCGATGACCCGGCTGAGCTGTATCACCGACGATGGGATCGAACTTTGGCAGAAGCGGAGCTACGAAAGCAGTATCTATTCGTTGGAAGCGACGCGGATCGAACGACGTCCTGTGGCTGCACAAGACACCGCCCCGCCGCCGCGGCTGGCACTCGACTGGTGGGACCGCAATGCACCCGCACCCGCGCCCTCGGATATTCCCGACCATGAAGTGGTCATGAAGCTGCCGGAACGACATCCTCTCGCAGCGATGTCATTCCAGACTCACCACCGTTCAGGTCAATGGGAGAGGATCGACGAGAGCTTGGGCGCGCGCCGTCACATCCAGATCGCCCACAAGCCATCCGGCTTCTTCTTCACGTTTTGGACGGACGCGGACGGACGGCTTACATCCCTCAACATGATGAGACCTGGCAAGCCGGTCGATCCACCCGCGGCGCATTTGCAGCCCAAGGCGCTCGATCAGTATGAAACGGTGCTCGGCGAAAACTGCCGCTGGTTCGATATGGCGCCGGGCCTCCAGGACGGCAGCATGACAGCATGCCTGGCGCAGGATGGCGTCGCGCTCGCGGAGGAAAATTCTTGTAGGCCATGTCATCCGACAGTATGGACCGCCGTCAGCGTCAGCCGCCGGACCGTAACATCCGATGAAATGAAGCCGCCCGAAGAGCTGTTCGACCCGCAAATGTGGCTGCGATGACGGCCGCTAGCGCAGTCGTCCCGACAGCTTCATCACGAAGATCAGGACTTCGGCGACGGCCTTGTAGAGGTCCTCCGGAATCTCCTCGCCGAGCTCGACATTGGAGAGCGCGCCGGCCAGCACCTCGTTTTCCTCGATCGGCACGTCGTGCGCACGCGCGATCTCGATGATCCTGGCGCCGATCGTGCCCTTGCCCTTGGCGACCACGCGCGGCGCGCTACCGCTGCCCTTCTCGTAATGCAGCGCGACCGCGAGCCGGCGCTTGACCTCCGGGCTCATAGCGCACGATCCAGGAAGTGCCCGGCCTTGGGCGGCACCGCCGCCGGCGGCGCGCCCAATTGCACGACGATATCGCCCGGTGGCAACTCGGCGCGGCTCAGGGCTTGGCTGAGATCAGTGATGCCGGCACGCAATTGCGCCGCGGTCGCCGGACGCTCGGCCCACATCCGCACCGAGGTGCGCTCACGATGATAGGTGATCAGCGCATGCACAGGGCCAGCCGGCTCGACATCGAGCGAGAAACGCGCCCGCCAGACCCGCTTGGCCGGATCACGCTCCGGCTCGGTGCCGCCGCCGTCGCGCGAGATCTCGAACTGCGCCATCGCGGTGCCCTGCTGGGTCATGAACGGAATCTCGAAATTCCAGCGCGGTGCGGTGGGATCGACGCGCGCCCCCATCGCATCGGTTCGGTCGGGCAGCGAGGCCACCTGCAGCAATGTCTGGCGCGCCAGCGCCGCGTCGGTCTCCCCCAGCAGGCGATGCGCGATCGCGTGCAACGGCATCTCCGGCGCAAGCAATGGTGACGCGACCGCCTGCGGCGTCGGCAGGCCGCCGCGGAACGGCGGCGGCGGCGTATTGGTGCGGATGACGACGTCGCCACGGCTGGCCTCCTGCATCGCAGGACGCATCGTCGGAAGGCCGGCCGCACGCGGGATCTGCTGCTGCGCCTCCTGCAGCAGAGTGAGCGCGGCGGACGGGGTCAGCGATTGCGGCTTGGCCTGCGTCAGCAGGCTGAAAAGGGCCGCCGTAGCCGGCGTGTTGACGGTGGTCCCGCCATCCGCGACCTGAAGCCGGCCCGGCAGCGCCTGCGTTGCCGGCATCTGCTGCGGCTGTTGCGTTTGCTGCGGCACCGGCTCGGTGTCGATCTCCGGGGCCAGTGACGGAGCCGCTGTCATTGGCGGTTCGGCGGCGACGTCGGAGGTCAAGGCAAGTTGCGGCGTCGGTGTCGATGGCGCGTAGGTCGTGGGACCACCGGTCTGCGTGCCGCTGGTCTGCTCCGGCGGAGCATTGTCGGTGGTCTGCAGCACCGAGCCTAGCGCCTGTCGCAGCACGATCAGTGCCGCCTTCAAATCCGGCGTGCTCCCTTCGGGCGCAGCCGTGCTGCCGGTGGCCAGCGACGCCTCGAGCAAGAGCCCGGAGCCCTGAAATGCCTTCTGGACGTCCCCGCCGGACAAATTCGCGTCAAGCGGGGTCTGCTGCGCCAGCACCTGCGCAATCGCCGCGCGCAAGGCCGGCGGCAGGCTCGGCGCGTTGGCAACTGCGTTGAGATCGGCAAAGAGCTGGCCCTGCCCGCTTTGCTGCGTGGCGGCTTCCTCGGTCGCGATCGACACTGCCAGACGTTCGAGCCCGCTCAGCGGATCACTGGCCGGCGCGATGACCGGATTGGGGGGCGCCGCGATATCGACCACCGTCGGAGCGGTCGAATCCGTCGTGCCGACGATCGCGAGCCGCACGCCCTGGTCGGTCTGCGACACCGCCAGCTGCACGGTCTGCCCCACCTGCAGCGGGATATCGCTGGCAAGCTCGAGCAACAGATTGCCGATCGCCACCTGGACGAGGTTCTCGGCGACGATCTGCTGCACCTTGGCGCTGATCGTCGTGGTCGCCTGCGCCGAGGCGCCGGCCGTTCCGAGCGCCGCGGCGCTGGCGGCATCGGCCGCGACCGTGCCGCCCGCCGACGTACCGGCGCCGCGAACGGCGCTCACTGGAGGTGGCGGGGTGACACTCAGGACCATGATACGCAACTCGGGTGACTGCGCGCAGCTTAACCCGATGGCCTGAACCCGCCGTTAACCCGAACGGCTACACGTCCCGTTAACCCGTCAACGCCTGCAGGATTTGCACGGCGGCGCCGAAATCGACCTGCCTGCTGGCGCGCCGCGCCGCAGCTTCCTCGTCGACACCCCACTGCTCGGCATTCCAGTCCTCATCGACATGAGCGGCCGCCCAGACCTGGTCCGGGTCGCGCACGCGATGAACAAGAGAGAGTGCCAATAATGCCGAACCGGTCACCGTCGTGACCACGTGCGCTGCTGCGATGGTCCAGGGATCGCTCGGCAGCGCGGCGCGCGCGGCCGCGACCGCGGCCTCCGGCTGACTGACATGCATGATCCCCTCGGCGAGAATGAAGTGAGCGCCCAGGCTGTCCCGCGCCCAATCCAGCACGGGGTCCCAATGCTCAGCCTCGCGCTGAACCAGCCCTTCCGGATGGCCGGCGCGATAGAACACGAGGTCCGATTGCAGATATTTGGCGATGTCGTCGCGAACGAGATCGGCGCGGCCGACCACGCCTTCGACGACGCTGTTGGCGAACCGCGTCAGCGGCATCGTCAGCGGATCGAGCGTCTCGCCCTGCGCCTGCCACTCGGCGGCGACAGCCTCGGCGAGCGACCTGACGGGCACCGCGACGACGCGTCCGGACGGCGTGCGGATCGGCCTCCCATCGAGGGTGACGACGAAGCCGTCCTCGGCCTCCTTTACACCCGCGTCCTTATAGAACCGCTTGCGCGTCGGTGCCCGCATCCCAGCCCGGGCCGATTCCTGCGGATCGAGCGGCGATTGGCCGGCGACCTCGTCGAACAGTTCCCGCATGTCGATGTGACCTTCCGCGACGGATGATTTTCCGAGGACAGATGTTAAAGCGCTAAGATAGGTTTCGGATCAACCGTTTGCGAGCCGTGATGCGTATCGCTTTATCCATCCTGGCCGTTCTCGCCGGCATCCCGACCGCCACGGCCGGCTTCCGCTCACCGGAATCGCTGGTGCGCAACGTCTACGCCCATTACGGCCACGGCGTTCCCGAACTCTCGAACGGCCTGCCGCACGACCAGGACACGGCGAGACAATTCTTCGATCCGGGCTTGTCAAAGGCCTGGACCGCGCCGAAGCACGAGCCCTACGATTTCCTGGTGCAGAGTCCGAGCTGGAAGCTCGGCCCCGTCGCGATCTCGATTCAGCGCCGCCAGTTCGACAAGACCTATGTCGCAGCCGCCTTCGACAATGAGGGCCGCCGCGTCACGATGAATTTCATCGTCGTCAAGGGCCCCGAGGGCTGGGTGATCTGGGACGTCGAAACGCCGCACGATTCCCTGCGCCTGTTTCTGGACCAGTTCAGGAACTAGGCTGTAGGTATCTTCAAACCCGCCCCGGAGACTTTCATGGTCAGCGCCGCCACCCTCCTCACCTATGTCACCGTCGTGCTCGGCCTGTTCCTCATTCCTGGCCCCGCCGTGCTCCTGGTGCTCGGCCGCGCGATGGCCGGAGGGCGGCGCGTGGGCATGGCGACCGGATTGGGAGTAGCGTTCGGCGACCTGCTCCATACGCTGATGGCGACGATCGGGCTATCAGCGGTGCTGATGACCTCGGCGCTGGCGTTCAGCCTGGTCAAATATGCGGGCGTCGCCTATCTTGTCTATCTCGGCATCAGGGCCTTCATGGAGAAGAGCCATGAGCTCGACATCGCGCCCGCCCGTCTGATCGATGCGCCGCTCGCGTTCCGCCAGGCCGTGCTCGCGGAAGTCCTGAATCCCAAGACCGCGCTGTTCTTTCTCGCCTTCCTGCCGCAATTCGTCGACCCGAGCCATGGCCCGGTCGCTCAGCTGGCGACGCTCGGCCTGGTCTTTGTCGGCATGAGCGCCGTGTACACCGCGCTTCTCGCGCTTGCCGCCGGCTCGATTGGCCAATGGCTGAAGCGCCACCGCGGGATCGGACGCTGGCAAGGCCGCGTCGTCGGCACGATCTATCTCGCGCTCGGTGTTCGCCTCGCTCTGCAGCAGCGGTGAACGCTGACGCGCTGGCTATTCTTCCGGCGCGTTCTCGATCGGATCGAAACGGTCGGCCTCGAGCCCGAGGAGATTCCAGGACTGCAGCATGTGCGGCGGCAACGGCGCGGTGGCATCGATGACGCCGCCGCGCGGATGCGGGATCACGATCCGCCGCGCCAAAAGATGCAGCCGATTCTGCAGGCCGCCTGGCAGCGCCCAGTTCTCCTTGTTGAAGTATTTGGGATCGCCGACGATCGAATGACCGATATGGTCCATGTGCGCGCGGAGCTGATGCGTGCGTCCGGTCACCGGCTTCAGCGACACCCAGGCGAGCTTGTTCGCCGAGGCCTCGACCACCGCGTAGTAAGTCACGGCGTGGCTTGCGCCCTCGTCACCATGCGCGGCCACGCGCATGATGGTGTCGTCGTCGCCTTCGTCCTTGGCGAGATAGGTCGAGATGCGGCCCTGCTTCGGCTTGGGAACACCGACCACCAGCGCCCAATAGATCTTGCGCGCCGAGCGGCTGCGGAACGCGCCGGTGAGATGCGTCGCGGCAAAGCGCGTCTTGGCGATCAGCAGGCAGCCGGAGGTCTCGCGATCGATCCGGTGCACCAGCCGCGGCTTCTGACCCTTGGCGTCGCGCATCACCTCCAGCATCTGGTCGATGTGGCGCGTCATGCCCGAGCCGCCCTGCACCGCGAGGCCCGCGGGCTTGTTGAGGACAAGCACGTCATCGTCCTCGAACAGCGTCATCTGCTTCAACGCATCGAGCGTCTTGCGCTCGGCCTCCGACAGGCTGCCGGCGACCTTCGGCGCATCGAGCTTGAGCGGCGGAATCCGCACACTCTGCCCCTCCTCCAGCCGGTCCTTGCTGTCGGCGCGCTTGCCGTTGACGCGCAACTCGCCTTTGCGGACGATGCGCTGGATATGGGAGAACGACAGGCCGGGAAACCGCGCTTCGAGGAAGCGGTCGACGCGCATGTTGTTCTCGTCGGTGGTGACGACGACGGTCTGCACCTTGGTCGGCAGCGGCGCCGCTTCAACTTCCTGCTTCTTCGCGGGCGCCAACGCCGCTGGCTTCCGCGGCTCGGGCCGCTCTCGGTCTACCGCAAAGCGCGACGGCTTGTTGCCACCGGCGCGCTTGGTTGCCGGCCGCTCGCGTTGCGTCCACTCCTCGCTGCGGCTTGCGCGCTCGCCGCGCGGCGCATGCGGACGATCGCCCTTCTGGCGATCACCTTTGGGCCGATCGGCCTTGAAGCGATCCTCCCTGGGGCGATCACTTTTGCGGCGGTCGGCCGGACGGTCCGACCTGCTCTCGGTTCGTTTGATACGGCGGCTCATGGTCGGTGGGTATCGCAAAAGCCCCTGTCCGTCACGGCGAAATCGCTATAAATCCGCGCCGGAAGCACCTCGCGGGCGGAGAGAATCGGATGGCATGGGCGAGACTGGCCCTGTTGGTTGCGGCAGGACTGCTCGGGCTTACGTCCGCGCAGGCGCAAGAGAGCCCGATGCCCGACGACATCGCCTGGAAGCTGATCGAGATCGGCCGTGCGGTCGATTCGGCCAAGACGGCCGCCATCTACGCGCCGCTGCAGGAGAAGGAGCCATATCTTGGCGTCAAGGTGCAGCGCGACGTCAAATACGGCCCGGCCGAACGCAACCTGCTCGACGTTTTCACGCCCGAAGCCGGAGGCGCGTCCCGCCCGGTTCTGATCTTCGTGCATGGCGGCGCCTTCGTCGAAGGCAACAAGCGCAGGACGCCGGACAGCCCGTTCTACGACAACATCATGCTGTGGGCGGTGCGGCACGGCTATGTCGGCGTCAACATCACCTACCGGCTGGCGCCGAAATCGCCATGGCCGGCCGGCGCCGAGGACATCGCCAGTGCCGTGCAATGGGTCGCGGCAAATATCCCTCAGTACGGCGGCGATCCGGCCCGCGTGTTCCTGATGGGCCATTCGGCCGGCGCCATTCATGTCGCGACCTATGTGGCGCATCCCGAGTTTCACAAGGTACCCGGCGGCGGCCTTGCCGGGGCGATCATGGTCTCCGGCATCTACGATCTCACGGCGACGCCGCTCGGTGATCAGGAGATGGCCTATTTCGGCTCCGATCCCTCGCGCTACCAGGAGCGCTCGTCGCTGGCAGGCCTGCGGGCCACCGCCCTGCCATTGATGATCGTATCATCCGAGCTAGACCTGCCGCGCTTTGTCGAGCAGTTCGAGCTTCTCAAGCAGGCCACCTGCAAGCGCGCTAGCGGCTGCGCCCGCGCGGTGATGCTGCCGCAGCACAGCCACATGTCGGAGGTCTATTCGATCAACACCTCCGACGACCGGCTGACGCGGGAGATCGCCGAGTTCATGCTGCCGAGGAAATAGCGTCAGCTGCCCCGCTCCTTCCGGAGCTTCTCCCAATAATCCAGCCGCTTGCGGATCTCGCGCTCGAAGCCGCGCTCGGGCGGATCGTAGAAGCGCTGCCGGCCGAGACTCTCCGGAAAATAGTCCTGGCCTGAGAACGCGTCCGGGGCATCGTGATCATATTGATAGCCGGTGCCGTAGCCTTCGTTCTGCATCAGCCTGGTCGGCGCGTTCAGGATGTGCTTGGGCGGCAGCAGCGAGCCGGCCTCCTTTGCCACCCGCTTGGCGGCGCCGAAGGCCATATAGGCCGCGTTCGATTTCGGCGCTGTGGCGACGTAGATCACGGCCTGCGCGATCGCGAGTTCGCCCTCGGGCGACCCCAGGAAATCATAGGCATCCTTGGCAGCGTTGGCGATCACGAGCGCCTGAGGATCGGCGAGGCCGATGTCCTCCACCGCCATGCGCACGATCCGCCGCGCCAGGAACAGCGGGTCCTCGCCGGCGTCGAGCATGCGCGCGAAGTAGTACAGCGCGGCATCCGGATCGGAGCCGCGCACCGACTTATGCAGCGCCGAGATCAGGTTGTAATGGCCATCGGCCGACTTGTCGTAGATCGGCGCGCGGCGCTGCAGGATCTCCTGCAGCTGCACCGCATTGAAGACCTCGTCCTTGCGCGCCGAGCGCCAGACCTCTTCGGCCAAGGTCAGCGCGGCGCGGCCGTCGCCATCAGCCATCCGGATCAGCACCGCGCGCGCCTCGTCATCCAGCGGCAGCTTGCGGCCCTCGATCGCCTCCGCATTTGCGTAGAGCTTCTCGATCGCGGCCGCATCGAGCGAATGGAACACCAGCACACGCGCGCGCGACAGCAGCGCCGCATTGAGCTCGAACGACGGATTTTCCGTGGTGGCGCCGACGAGCACAACGGTGCCGTCTTCCATGACAGGCAGAAACGAGTCCTGCTGGGCGCGGTTGAAGCGGTGCACCTCGTCGACGAACAAGAGCGTGCCCTTGCCGGTCTCGCGGCGGGCGCGCGCGGCGTCGAACACCTTTTTCAGGTCGGCCACGCCGGAGAACACCGCCGAGATCTGCTCGAAATGCAGCTCGGTGGCGTCGGCCAGAAGCCGCGCCACCGTGGTCTTGCCTGTGCCGGGCGGCCCCCAGAAGATCAGCGAGCCGAGCGTGCGCGTCTCCAGCATCCGCGTCAGCGCACCATCGGGACCTAGGATGTGATCCTGGCCGACGACGTCCGCGAGCTTGTGCGGTCGCAGCTTCTCCGGCAGCGGACGCGGCGCATCCTGCTCCAGCCCCGCCGCGGCGAAGAGACTGGGACCGGAGGGGTGCGGCCGTTTCGGACTCATCCGCCCAGCGTGACGTTGATCTGCTGGCCGCCGCGCAGCAGCGTGATGCGCCAGACGCGCGAGCCATCGCGCGAGGTCTTGTCGAGATCGGCGGTCTTGGCGATCTTCTGGCCGTTGACCGCCATGATGATGTCGCCCTTCTGGAAGCCGACATTGGCGGCGGTGGTGTCGTCACCGGGCTCGAGCACGACCACGCCTTCAGTGTCGGCGTCGAGATGCATCTCGTCGGCGACCGCCGGTGAGATGTTGGCCACCTTGGCGCCCTGGAACGGCGAGCGGCCGTTGATCACCATCTCGCTGCGGCCGTTGTCGGGCGCGGTCTCCAGCGGCACCTGCAGCTTCACCGGCTTGCCGGCGCGCTGCACGTCGAGCTGCGCGGTGCCGCCGATCGGGCGGGTGGCGAAGCGGTAGTCGAAGGCGTTCGGGTCGTCGATGGCCTGGCCATCGATGGCCGTGATCAGGTCCGAGGCCTTCAGGCCGGCGCGCGCTGCCGGGCTGTTCGGCACGACGTTCGCGACCAGCGCGCCGGACGGCGAGCGCAGGCCGAGGCTGTCGGCGATGTCAGGCGTCACCGCCTGCAGCTTCGCGCCGAGCCACGGCCGCTTCACGGCCTTGCCGCCGCTCTTGGCCGAGGCGACCACGACGCGGATCATGTTGGCAGGAATCGCAAAGCCGATGCCCTGCGAGCCGCCGGAGCGCGAATAGATCGCGGTGTTGATGCCGGCGAGCTTGCCGGTCATGTCGACCAGCGCGCCGCCGGAATTGCCGGGATTGATCGCCGCATCGGTCTGGATGAAGAACTGGTAGTCGGTGATGCCGACCTGGGTGCGGGCCAGCGCCGAGATGATGCCGTGGGTCACGGTCTGGCCGACGCCGAACGGGTTGCCGATCGCCAGCACGACGTCGCCGACCATCAGCTCATCGGAGTTGGCGAGGTCGAGCGTCGGAAACTGCTCCTTGGTGTTCTTCAGCTTGAGCACCGCAAGATCGCTGCGGCTGTCCTTGAGCACGATCTCGGCCTCGAACTCGCGCTTGTCCGACAACGACACCTTCACCTCGTCGGCGCCCTCGATCACATGAACGTTGGTGACGACGAGACCCGACGGATCGACCATCACGCCGGAACCGAGCGAGCGCTGCATCTGCTCCTGCGGACCGCCCTGCAGGCCGAAGAAGCGACGGAAGATCGGGTCGTCCAGAAACGGGTTGTGGTTCTGCACCACCTTGGCGGCATAGACGTTGACCACCGCGGGTTGCACGCGCTGCACGATCGGCGCGTAGGACAGCCGCAGCTCGGCCTGCGAGGCCGGCACGCGGCGATCCTGAGCCAGCGTGGGCGATGCGGCCAGCACCGAAAGCAGCAGTGCAGCGAAAGTTCTGATCAACGTCATTCGGAGAATCCTGAATTGAATGCCTTCGATATAGGCGGAACAAGGAGGCCGGCCAAGCTTATGCCGCCGGATGAGGCGTTTTGACGGTGTCCTGAACGGGCGCGCAGGACAGTCGTTCCTGGTGGCCCTCGCCCCAAGCCTTGAGGATGTCGATCACAGGCCTCAGGCTCTCGCCGACCTCCGACAGGCTGTATTCGACCCGCGGCGGCACCTCCGCGTAGACCTTGCGGATGATCAGGCCGTCGTGCTCCAGCGCGCGGAGCTGCTTGGTCAGCATGCGCTGGGTGATGCTCGGCATCCGCTGCCTGAGCTCGCCGAAGCGCCGATGTCCGCCCTGCAGATGGTACAGGATGACGCCTTTCCACTTGCCGTCGATCAGATCGAGGGTTGCTTCCACCGCACAGCCGGGCCTGCGCCCGAAATCCCGCCGTTTCATCCGCCTTTGATCCAATAGTATCCAAACAGGGACTAGTTCCCCGTTCTTACCGTACTTGCGAAAATGACGCCAGAAGGACAGTTAGGCCAAGAGGTCAAGAAGGAGGTCCCCATGAAGGCCGTTGGTTACAAGAAGTCGCTCCCGATCGAGGACAAGGACGCTCTGCTCGATGTCGAGGTTGCCAAGCCCGAGCCTGGGGGACGCGACCTCCGCGTCGCGGTGAAGGCGGTCTCGGTCAATCCTGTTGACACCAAGGTGCGCAAGCGCGCCGTGCCGCCCGACGGCGAGGTCAAGATCCTCGGCTATGACGCGGTCGGCGTGGTCGACGCCGTCGGCCCCGAGGTGACGCTGTTCAAGGTCGGCGACGAGGTGTTCTATGCGGGCTCGATCCTGCGCCAGGGCACCAACGCCGAATATCATCTGGTCGACGAGCGCATCGTCGGACGCAAGCCGACCAGCCTGTCGCTGGCGGAGGCTGCCGCCCTGCCCCTGACCTCGATCACCGCATGGGAATTGCTGTTCGACCGGCTCGGCGCCGTGCCGGGCAAGAGCCTCGATCCGCGCACGCTTCTGGTCACAGGCGCGGCCGGCGGCGTCGGTTCGATCCTGATCCAGCTCGCCCGCCGCCTGACCGGGCTGACTGTGCTCGCCACGGCGACGCGGCCGGAGTCGCGCGACTGGTGCCTTGCGCTCGGCGCGCATGCCGTGATCGATCATGGCAGGCCGATGAAGGAGCAGATCGACGCCTTGAAGCTGCCGCCGGTCGCGCTCGTCGCCAGCCTCACCCACACCGACCAGCACTACAAGCAGATCATCGACTTCATGGCACCGCAGGGCAAGTTCGGCCTGATCGACGATCCCGCCGAGTTCTCCGCCACCGCCTTCAAGGGCAAGGCGATCTCGATCCATTGGGAATCGATGTTCACCCGATCGTCCTTCACGACGCCGGACATGATCGCGCAGCACAACCTGCTCAATGACGTCGCCGACCTGATCGACAAGGGCGTGATCCGCACCACGCTCGGCGACAACTACGGCACCATCAACGCCGCCAATCTCAAGCGCGCCCACGCGCTGATCGAGAGCAACAAGTCGCGCGGCAAGATCGTGTTGGAGGGGTGGTAGGACTTATAGAGTGGGTTGAGCGCCAGCGAAACCCACCGACCTTGCCGAGATCATGGTGGGTTACGCGACCGCGTTTCCCGTTTCTGTGTCGCCGCGCGATCATGCAATCGCGGCCGCTAACCCACCCTACGCTCCGGTGCGTCGTCATTGCGAGCGAAGCGACGTGTCCGCCGAAGCCCAACGGGCGAAGGCGGAAGCAATCCAGAGTCAAGAAGGGAGTCTGGATTGCTTCATCGCTGCGCGCCTCGCAATGACTGCGAGGTGAGAAGGCGCGCTCTCTCTACCTTACACAACCTTTGATGGAAACATAAATTTGAACGAATCCAGCAAGGTACGCAACCCATTCCATCGCCCAGAGGATGCATATCATCTATAATACACGTTTTCCGCCAGGGGCGTGGCGGGCATTGCGAGGTTGTTGCCATGATGGACATGCAAGCTCGTTACGAGAAGCTGCTGGCCGACGCCGCCGAATGCGCCACGCTCAGGGATCGGGCCACCGACGCGGAAAAGCGCGAGCTGTTCGCCAGGCTCTCTGATCATCTCGGCGTTCTGGCGTCGCTGATGGAACGCGCCGTGGAACTGCAGAAGGCGAACACCAAGTCTGGCCGCCAAGTGTGAGGCCTGAGCGGCGGCCGATGCGCCAAGTGCTCTCAGCCAGAAGCGGAAGCTGCACCCGGCAGCTCCGCCTTGGCGACGAAGCCCTTGGCGAGCGCGTGATAGATCCCCTCCTCGCAAATCAGGCGCGAGGTACCGTAGGCGATCAGCGAGGCGGCCATCAGCGGCACCACCATGGCATGGTTCTCGGTCATCTCGGTCACGATCACGAAGGCGGTGATCGGGGCTTGCACGACGCCGGCGAAATAGGCGACCATGCCGAGCAGCATGATCGGCGCCAGCGGCGCGTCGTGGAACAGCGTCGCGACGTTGACGCCGAGGCCTGCGCCCACCGCGAGCGACGGCGAGAAGATGCCGCCGGGAATGCCGCTGATCGCGGCAAAGGTGGTGGCAAGGAATTTCAGCACACCGAAGCTGTCGGGCAGCGGCGTACCGGTCTCCAGCGCCGACTTCACCTGCGCATAGCCGGTGCCGTAGATCATGTCGCCGGAGGTGATGCCGCAGATCGCCACTGCGAGCCCGCACAGGAGCGCAAACAGCAGCGGATGCCGCTTGAGCGCACCGAGTTTGGGATGCACGGCGCCGCGCGCCATGGTGATGACGATGCGGCTGAACAGGCCACCCATGGCACCACCGAGCACGCCGCACAGCGGAATCGCGAGCCAGTCGATGCCGCTGCGTAGCGCGATCGGCGTGGTGCCGAAATAGGCGTAGTTGCCCATGAGCGCCAGCGAGGTGAGGCCCGCGGCAATCACGGTCCCGATGATGAGGCTGGACGTCCGCGTTTCGAAGGTCCGGCTCATCTCCTCGATCCCGAACACGATGCCGGCGAGCGGCGTGTTGAAGGCGGCCGCGACGCCGGCCGCAGCGCCCGCCAGGATCAATCCGGGCTGGCGGCGCGGCGACAATCGGCCGAGCGCGAACATGATGGAGGCGCCGACCTGGACCGTCGGCCCCTCGCGCCCGACCGAAGCGCCGCAGAGCAAGCCGAGCAAGGTCAGCACGATCTTGCCGATCGCTATGCGGATCGAGACCAGTGGCGTGCGCGCCTTGGTGTCCGTGAGATGGCGCGCGGCGATCGCCTGCGGAATGCCGCTGCCTTGCGCATTCGGAAAGAAGCGGATCGTCAGAAACACCGAGAGCGCAAAGCCCAGCGGCGTAACCAGAAGTGAAGCGTAGCGCGATTGCGCCAGCAAGAGGTTGAAGGCGAGCTGCGCCTGATCGCCGAGTTTCGCCAACGCCACGGCGGCGGCCCCGACCACGACACCGCCGAGCAGGAAGATGGCCTGTCGCTGCCAGCGCCGGGAGGTGATTTTCAATCGTCGCGCTCGGCGCGGGGATATCGACATCATCAGATCCAAGCTTCGGTTCCCGCATGGAGCGGACGCCGCGCGTTGCTCACGCAAAAGGGGATATGGTCGCAGCCACAATAACGCGATGCCACGGATGCACCGCACTCGCCACCGCGATATTGGGATAAATGCTGTCTCGCACCCTAACATAGGGTAACGCGCCAAGGCTGCGGAGGGGCTATGTTGATCCGGCAAGGCATCGTGAGATTCGCCCATGGATATGCAGGTTCGTTATGAGAAGCTGCGGGCGGACGCTGCGGAATGTGCACAGCTCCGAGATCTCGCCACCGACGCTGAAAAACGCGAACTCTTCGGTAGGCTATCCGATCACCTGAATGGCCTGGCCTCGCTGATACAGCGGGCCGTGGAGTTGCAGGACTCTGCGGAGGCGATGCCCCGCTCGCCGAACTCACCCCCCAGGCCGCCGCCGGCAGAGATGGCGGTCTGAACCGCTCCGTCCGCTCCCGGTTTCAAGCGACGGCGTCGACAGCGCCGCTCTCGACGCGCACCGCCGTGTGAGGGGGGCGGTTAGCACGGCGCGATACCCTCGACGAAGACCAGCCGGCGGTCCAGCGCGGAACGCCGGAGCTTCAACGCTTCGGCATATTCGGGCGACGCATACCATTCGCGTGCGCGGGCCATCGACGGAAACTCGACGATGATCAGCGTGTTGGCCGGCGGACCGCCTTCGACCGTCTCGGACAAGCCGCCGCGAACCAGATAACGGCCGCCATATTGCGCGATCGTGCGCGCCGCCAGGGAGCGATAGGCATCCATCGCTTCGGCGTCGCGCATCTCGACTTCGGAGATGACATAGGCGAGCACGAGCTGGGCCTCCTAGATTGAGCTGGGCCTTTTAGACGACCGTTTCCAAAGTCACAGGTCTATATGTACGCCCCCGCTGTCATCGTCCGCGAAGGCGGACGATCCAGTACGCTGTGACGTTTCGGTTCGATCTCTGCTGCCGCGGAATACTGGATGCTCCGCCTGCGCGGAGCATGACAGTGTTGAAGATGGCGAGAACTCACTCACCCCATCAACCGACGGCCGATTTCAACGAAACGCCCGTCTAGATCACGATGCGATAGACTAGGCGATGGTGTCGACGATGCCGCCCTCGACACGCAGGGCCGCGCCGTTGGTGGCGGAGGCCTCCTTGGACGCGACATAGACCACCATGTTGGCGACCTCGCCGACGTCGGCGAAGCGCTGCAGCAGCGAGCCTGGCCTGTGCTGTTTGACGAAGTTGGCCGCAGCTTCCTTCTCCGACTGCTTGTTCTGTCGCGCCAGGTCCTTGACGAAGACCTCGACGCCTTCCGACATGGTCGGGCCCGGCAGCACGGAATTGACGGTGACCCCGGTCCCCGAGGTGAGCTTGGCGAGCCCGCGCGAGATCGCAAGCTGCGCGGTCTTGGTCATGCCGTACTGGATCATCTCGGTCGGGATGTTCAGCGCCGACTCCGAGGAAATGAAGATGATGCGGCCCCAATCCTGCTTCAGCATGCCCTGCATGTAGGCCCGCGACATCCGCACGCCCGACATCACGTTGATCTCGTAGTAGCGGCTCCACTCCTCGTCCGAGATCTCGAAGAAGTCCTGGGCGCCGTAGATGCCGGCATTGTTGATGAGGATGTCGACCTCGGGCAGCGCCGTGACAAGGTCGTTGCAGCCCTCAACAGTGCCGACATCGCCGGCGATGCCACGCAGCTTCGCCTTCGGTACCGCCTGCTTCAGCTTGGCGAGCGCAGCGTCGACGCGCCCCTCACCGCGGCCATTGAGCACGACCTCGGCGCCGGAAGCCGCCAGCCCCTTGGCAATGGCAAAGCCAATGCCGGCAGTGGAACCGGTCACCAGTGCGGTTTTTCCCGAGAGGTCGATGTGCATAAAGCGCTCCTGTCACGTGTTACAGCTGACATATGAGTGCGCGCCATAGCCTACCCAAGCGGGACCGGTGCACAAAAAGAAAGCG
>Ga0209677_100554_pt1 | contig 20757 bp, 19 predicted proteins | sample AraplaCvi_mCL_r2_2_FD_184285 | JGI IMG/M metagenome (GOLD analysis project Ga0209677, IMG submission 184285) | Arabidopsis root microbial communities from North Carolina, USA - plate scrape CL_Cvi_mCL_r2 (SPAdes) (version 2) | ecosystem: Host-associated > Plants > Roots > Endosphere | place: USA... | reverse complement strand
CGTTTCGAAACGGGGCCACGTTCAAGGGCGGGGACGCCGCCGTGTGGGAGACCGTCAATGCCGTTGATTATGAGCTGCTCTGGCGGTCGGTCGATGCGTTCGCGTCGAGCCCGCTGCTGCCGTTCCACGAAGAACTACTTCGCCACGAGCATGCCGAGGCGAAGCCGACCGGAGTGATCGGTTGGGTCACCGACCTCGATCTCGAGTCCGAGGCGGTCCGGAATATCACGACCCGTCACGGGATCCGGGCGCAGGGCTTGCGCGACCTGTTCATGGCGCAGACGGGCATCGAGATTTCGGCTCAGAAATTTGCCAAGGACATGGAACGCTGCTGCATGCGGCCCGAGATGCCGTTCAGCGACAAAATCAAGATCGAGACCGGCGCGGTATACCGATTAAAGTCTCGGCCGTCATCCGGTGCTGCCGCCCAGAGCGGGCCCGCCCGACGGGACCCACCGGCATTAACCGAGTCAGCTCCGTCAGCTGCGCCAGCTTCATCATGTTCGTCAGCTTCGTCAGTCCCGCCGGCCGCATCCGCCGGGGAGGACGCCCGGCTGGAGCCTCAACCGTGATGCTTGCGGACAAGTATCGGCCTTGCCGGTTCGAGGACGTTTGGGGCCAGGACGCGGTGGTCAAGCAGCTCTCGGCCCTCGCCAAAGCCCGGCGCGGCAGTCATTTGATGCTGACAGGATCCTACGGGTCGGGGAAGACGACCCTGATCAGAATCTTTGCCCGGGCGCTGAACTGCGAGCAATTGACCAAGGATGGATCGCCTTGCGAGCGATGCCCATCTTGCCGCGGTGCGAGCGGAGATTGCCTCGTCGAATACGACGTGCCTGGCAGCGGCGGCGACAAGGATGCCATACGCGCCTGGGTCGACCTGCATAATCGCGAGCCGACCGGCGCCAAATGGAAGATCCTGTTCCTCGACGAAGCTCATGCCCTTAAGCCGACCGCGGTCGATAGTCTGCTCAAGGACGTCGAGGAGCCACGGACGGGCGTACTGTTTGCGTTCGCGACCACCGAACCCTGGGAGCTCAAGCCGACCTTGAGGTCGCGAACGCTGCCGTTGGAGGTGCGTCCTCTGAGCGTTCCAGATGGCGTCGACTTCCTGGAATCGATCGCAGAACGCGAGGGCATTTCTTACGACCGAGATGCATTGCTGCTGCTTGCTAGCGTGAAGCAAGGCCATCCCCGTGATTTGCTCAATGGCTTGGGGCAGGTGGCAGGCCTCGGCCGGGGTGTGACGGTCGAAGCCGTGAAGTCGCTGTTCGCGATCCACGACGCCGAGTCGTTGATCGAATATTTCCTGGCGCTGGGTCGCGGAGATGCCATCGCCCAAATTGCCGCGATGGGGCGCTGGCGAGAGCGGCTGAGCTCGAAGATTCAGGGGGTGCAGACGCTCCTGACCTCGATCTACTACAATGAATTGCTTGGTCGGAAGATCGTCATCGATGCGTTGCTCGATACGCTCACCAACGACCGAGCCACGATCATTACAGCATTCTGCTCGCGGCTCGGTGTCAATAGACCAAGCGAGTTGATCCCGTATTGGAACGTGATGCTGGACTTCTGGTCCAGATCGCGTGCCACAGATGAGGAAGCCGCGCGCCTCCAGCTCTGCCTTTTTGAGGACCTCGTAAATCGGCGGCTGCAGCAGGAAGCACTGGAGCCGGTCGTCGCGCCAAGCGCCCGATCACGGCGCGTCTCCACGACGGCGCCTGTCCCGGCCGTCATCGCTGCACCGGCAGCCGAGATCGAGCTGGCCTGCTCTGGTGATCAATATCTTCGACCAGAACACGTTCGGGAGATCGTCAACAGGGCGTCATTTTTCGTTCAGCACGACGGTCAGACCTTGAACGCGGCATTCACGATCTACCCATCGTGGCGAGCGCGCTCGTCGGAGACCGGCGCCATCGCGGCCATCGAGCAATTTCGCGAGCAACTGAGCGAGACCTGGCGATCGGAGGGCGCTCCGCTTGCGAGCATCGCGACCTATGAGCGCGACGCCGGCGGCGTGCTCGGGCGCGTTGTTGCGCACGTGCCGGCGCTCGTCGACGGACTGGCGGCGGAGGACGCCCTTATCGGCTGGTGCGAAGGACTTCAGTCAGATAATCGGGAAGACCTGCTGGTGCGCCTCGAGGCGCACCAGGGTGCGCCGGACGCGCGCGCCATGAGATTTCACTGGAATTCCGTACTCATGCTATGCGCTGGAGCCCAAGATGAGGAAGGAGCATTCGGCGACGCCCGACGACTGCTCGATGACCTCCGAGTTCCAAGACACATGCGCCGGCAAACCGGACCGATACGACACGCGGTGCTGGAATTCTCCGGCGCCTTGAGCTCGGTGTCGATCGAGAACGCCCGCGCGAACGGCATGGAGTTTCTGTCCGCGTTCGACGCGCGGGCATTTTCTTGGATCCGGAAGGGGTGGGAGCGAAGCGAGTATCATGATCGGCAATGTGAGATCGCAGAGCGCGCGCGTAAACTGTCTGACATTGAGCGATTGTGGTTGGACCCGGAGAGGCGCCGGAACGAGATTGGAAAGCTCGAGGCGAGCTGGAGGCACGGACCGGAGACGCGGCCGAGACAATGGCGCGGCTGGTGGATACCGTGAAAGGCGACCTCATGCTCGACGTCGAGTTCCTATTGAATCCTCCCGTGACCCTTTCGCGGCCGCTCGTCTACCGCTACAGAAGCGGCTTGCTGCGCGGACGATTCAAAAAGGCCCTGCGCGAGATCGCGGAGCGCGATGGCGAACTGGTGCCGTGCACGCCGAACGAACTGCCCTACCTGAGCGTAGGCGAAGGACTATTCCCAAGCTTTGTCCAATGCGACTGGCCAGCTGGGCAAACAAAACCGTCTGAACTCGACGACGTCTTGGCTGCCTTGACAGACCAAGACCGCCCCCTGGCCGTGCTCATCCCGGAAAGCCACGGCTTGTTCAATCGGGCATCGTGGCCGTCCGCAAGCCGCGCGTGCCTCTTCGTGGAAGAGCCTATTGTCTCAAGCGCCACCTTGGACGCCATCCTAAGCTATCTCGTGCGTCACGACGCGCCCGTCTTTGCTGAAGGTCTGCTGGGTCAAAGGTCCTTCCGCGACTACTTCGAGCGACTCGTCGCCGATGGCGGTTGCCCGGATCTTCCCAGCCTCAGGCAAGAGTTCGACAGAGTGGTCCTGCTGCATGTCGACCCGACCACCGGTGCCTTTTCGAACGAGGGTGCCGTGGCCGATCCGCGCGGGGCCCGCAACGAATTGCTGCGGCCACTACGTAAGTTTGTCGGCCAGAATGATCCGGGTGCGCTATCCGACTTGCTCCATGGCCTGGCCGCTCGGTTTCCGAGCGGTCGAAGTGGTCGCGAGTTGGCTGATGAGCTGGGAAGGCTCACACAAAATCTATTCGCGGTGGCGGGCAGTCCGTCTCTTGGGCGAGCCCGCGGAACCGAGCGTCCGCCGCAACATAGTTCGGGGTACCGCGATCAGGTGGCGACCGGCGTGGTGATATGGGCGGCTGTTCTTCTAGCTTGGACGGCCCGTCTGTCGGAGGTCGGATCAGCAATCGTGGCGAGAAGGCCCGTTGCCGACGCGAGCCTTGTCGAGGTCGACCAATTGGGTCGGGAGTTCATCCGGCGATTGACACGAGCGAACCAGGCGGACCCGGTCTCCGGATTGTGGTCGGCGCTCGAGCAAGTCATTAAGATTGTTCGCTTGGAGGGCGAGGAGCCGGAGACCGTGCAGGGCGTCTTGGTGAGTGTTATCGCACGAGGGCTAGGACAAGCGACGCCAGGCGAGCCGCGCTGGATCTCGCGCTTGCGGTTGATCTTGGCGGACGGGCCTGTAGTAGATGCCGCCGAGCACAGGGAGCGCAGTGGACAGACAGATCCAGCGCAACCAGCCCCGCAGAAGCGGCCGACTTGCTTCGCGGGGGTGATCGGGCACGGGGTCGCGGTGAACGGGTTGCGCCGGCGCCTCGATGAACTCGAAAACGGCACCCCGATCATTCTGTGCGGTCCAGAGGGCGTCGGCAAAAGGACGCTCGCTCGTCTCTATGCCAAAGGCCTTATGTGCGAAGATTTGGGAAGGGCGCTGCCTTGTGGAAGCTGCTCATCGTGCAGGGAATTCGAGGGTAGCGGCACGTTGGACTTCATCGAGTTCGATGCCGGCGGTGCTCATGCCGCCAATTACGTGCAAGGACGACTTCTGAGAGATATCCGACATGCTTCGTTCGCGCGCCACAGGCCGATCTTGATCGCGAACCCTGACAAGGCTCCCGCGTGGTCGATATGTGTTTGAAGACACTGGAGACGCGATCCGAAATCACGCGCTTCATCTTCACCGTCACAAGGCCGGAGCAGATGAGCGTTGCGGGGCAGTCGCGGTCAGACATCTATCGCCTCGCGCCCTTGGACGATTGTGATGCGCGGCAGCTTGCGAAGCGATTCCTCGGGGTGAATGGGGCGACGGCGGACGAGCGGGTGATCGATCTCATCATTGGTTCGGCATCTGGCTTGCCGCGAAGACTGAACGAGGCATGCGCTGCGGTTCTTGCTGCGAAGGCCGTCGCGGTCGATGATGTTCGTCGGGCGCTAAGGCTGGACTGGGCCGAAGTAGCAGCGTCCTATTGGCGTATCCTGCTGTCGCCGGAGAAGGTTGAAGAGAGCCGAATGGCATTGCCGAACGGATGGAGCGTGTCGGCAGCGGTCAGCCGACTGCGATCGATACTAACTGAAATACATTGCGTTCACTTGACTGGAATGGTCCAAAATACGGCGCTCTTACATCTTGAAAACGACCCGATAGGTGAACTCGCGGTGCTGTTGGATGTTCGGGCCGAGGAAAGTAGGCGGTCGTTTCGCGAGCTGTGGGCCATGCTGGCGCAACATTGGAGCAGCGCAGAAGCAGTTGATCCGCTGGGGTTCATGGATATCGGATTGGAAGCCCGTGCCATGATCGCCCGCCAGCCGGATTGATCGCGCTGGCTTTCGGGCGAGGTTGCTGGACGCCGGGTCGCATAACATTCGGCGAGGATTAAGAGGGATGCGTTTCGCAGCCCAACCGAAGATCGGCTGCACCCGAGAAGCAGAACTGAGGGTTGAGCGGGGTGGAGACAGAACAAGCAGGCGAACGCCGCCAGCCTTGTTTATGATGCATGTGCCCGCGCGCGTTCGCGGGCTTCGCGGCGACGCTGGCGACGTTCGCGTCGGCGTTTCGTTGGCTCCGCCGGGGGCGGCAAGGTGGCACCGGCGGCCCGTCCGTTTCGACTGGCACCTTCTCCATCGCTTCGTCTGGGCCGCGGCGCGCCTCGATAGAGTGGAGCACAGCTCGCACTTTGAGAGTGATCCTCCAGCCACCATTTTGACGCTCAACGAGGCCGTCTGTTAATCGGCGTGGAGTCCCAATGCCGATCGGCTGGCCAAGCTGTTGATCCACCGAGCAATTGAGGGGTCAATCCTGGACTCTTATTTAGAATTGAGGAAGGCTTGGTCGTGCGGTCGGATGGGGCGGCTCTCTCGCATGTCTGATAGAAAACCAAAAAAGTTGCGCAAGCGGCTTCGCATTGATTTCCGCAGCACACGACCGACCTACGAGCTTTACACGCCCAAGGGCTGCGAAAAGCGAGATCTGCTATCCGCGGGCCTCCCGGAAAGGACTGCCTCGATACTCCTGTGGAATTCATACGCCAACAAGGAGTCGCGCTACACGCTTGTCCGGCCTGAGGAGTGGTTTTGGACAGATCGGAGTTGGTGGAGGGAAAAGCCTTCTCATCTGGAGGCTGTGTACGCACTTGAGGCCATGTACGAGCTCTTGGGGGGCGTTTTCCGATTTATCTCCACGCGAACAGGCAGAGCTTCTGGGCGCAAGTTATCTCGAGATGATCGGGAAGAAGGTCAAAGGAAACCGGTGGCTAAGTTCCCGGGGCCAACAGCTCGATATTGTCCGATACACGCGGGAGCGGCTAATCGAAGACGGGTACAAGATGGTACCGGCCTATCCGGAAAGTCTGAACCTTTTGGTGAGGACTCACTGCAAGGCCATCTACGGCAAGGACATCGAATTTATCCGCCATGAGGGGACAGATTCTGATGAACAACGGCGTGTTGCAAAACTCGCGGTCAATGACCTGTTCGACGATCCAGGCAAAATCTGGGATAGGAATTCGACTTACTATTTCGACATTTTGAACGGCTTCAGAAAAATCAAGGATTTCGATAAGGCAGCAATTTTGGAAACCGTCGACGTGATTGGCAAGGAGACTTATTCAGCCATCTACCATCATTTTTGGATGCACCAATCCTATGAGAACCAGATGAATCCGTCACGGCTGCCTCCCCTCGTCGGCCGCAGGGATGGCGAGTTAAAGTTCTTCTTCGTCACCCAGAAAGCGAGTTTTGGGTCAGAAGTTTCCGGCTTTATACGTGACTACGCCCTCCCCTTGGGGCTGTCGGTGCTCCTGATTCAAATGTCGCCCGAAAATGAGTGACGTCTCATCCAATGCCTCCGAGATTATCCTGTCGAGTGCAGGAGCGCTGTTTGGTAGGCTGCTGCAAGCATCCCGCGTATCCGTGGGAGAAGCGCAGCCGCCCGAGAAGAACGGCGTATACGCATTTTCAATTGATGACGAAATCATTTATGTTGGCGAGGCCTCCGGATCGTCTGGATTGCGCGACCGGATTTGCCGGAAACACGTTTCCGGCGATGAAAGCCACGCTTTGCAGAAGGAATTCCAGAGCCGGTTTCCAGATCGGCGACAACGCAGGGCGTTCATCAAACAGATGATATCGGTTCAGTGGGTCGAGATACCCGACAGCCTCATGGTGACGCTGGTCGAAAAGCTGGCTATCGCATGCCTGAACCCACGGCTCAACGACTCAGTGAAGTGCCGAACCATCAGGTGACTTTCAGCCAACACTAGCAATCAGTCTTCACGCCGATCGCGCGGAAGTAGACGTAGTGTGTTCATCATCATCGTCGTCGGGGCCCTTCAATGAGCTTCCACCCCAGTTAGTGGCCAGAGACCGGAGAACAAGCTAGTTCACTCGGGTTGCGCCCCAATCAGACCTTGGTAATGGCAGCTACGGTTCGCGCTTCTGTAAGTCGATTTCTGCCCGATGATGACCACGAGATTGTATACTGACGCGTCACATGGAGTGCGCGTCGCATGGACAGCAATCGCCTGTATGCCGTCTCTTCAAAGTTGGCGGACTACGTTCGAAGTCCGTCGCTCCGCCACATTCGCGATCCCCATAACATACAGAGGCTCGCTCGGGAGATCGTGGAGTCATTAGATTGCGCGAGCTCCGTTTGGCAAAAATGGGACGGCCCTCGAGAGCAACTTGCGAAGGCAGCAGCCCCCTGTTGGATTCCCGTAGAAGACCTTCAGGCGTTCTTGAACCGACTACCGGGACCTGCGCTAACTGCTACCGATGTAGCTCAACGCCTACGCGCGTTCTGGGAAGAGCCTTGGGAAAAGTATCCAAATGACGATCGGAAGTCCGGTTGCCTGGCTCTTTATGAAGCGGAGAAGGTTCAGGGGACCGAGCTGCCAGCGATCATTGGTGCGATAAGAGAATACATAGAAGCAGAGGAAGAGCGGCTACGCGGGGAGCGAGAAGTGGCATATCGCCAGTTCAAGGACGAGGAACGACTTCGGCGAGAGCAGCGGTATTTGTCAGGTGCGGACTCTGGCTGGACACAGCTGCAGGGATCGGAAGACTTCTTCTGTCGACGCAACGGCCGCGCGTACCGCATTGCACGATCTAACGACAACAAATGGAATGTTTATCGTATTGAAATGCCCGACACCTTTCATGCTCTCGTAGGGACCTACTTAGGGCGCCGTGAGGCGACCAAAGCGCTTGAAAAGATCGCATACGAACCGGAACCACGATGGTGAGCTATCCCCGCTGGACCGCTGCCGACATCCAGATCGCGCTGTTCGGTAGTCGCGGTCAAATGAAGGATATCAGTAGATGTGAACCGGGAGGCCCGACGCTGATAGGCATAGGTCTCTAATGCAAATGGCATTGGAGGGGCATGCCTCGGCGCCGCCCGACAACATGGAGCTGCTTCCCAAGAGACCTTCGGTAGGTTGATTCGGTGAGGGATTGTTGGCGTCGAGGCAGAGTTCTTGACGCTCCTAAGCAGCGCGTGGCCGCAGATGACACGATGACACTGCGCTCAGCGAAGTATCTGAACGTCCTGAAGCTCTACGCTATCCCGCCCGATAAACCACTTCTCCTGAAGGCGGATAGGGTCGACGACCAACCCAATACTGTGCGGTTGATTGAAAAAGGCGCGTTGCGTTTTTCGATCCGTGCCGCTGAAGAAGACACCGAGATCGGGATGGCTATGATACCAGCCGACGACAGTAGTCCCCTGAGCTGATTTCCGGGCGCGTTCCCACACGTCAGAGTCCATTCGAAGCGAAACGCTTGTCCCATCGAAATCAATGCTTCGGGCGAAGTTCGCGATTTCGATGACGAAATCATCGTGGCCGCTCAGTCCCTCATAAACCGTGCCGAGCAATAGTCCGCCCATTTCGATTCGCCGTTCCTGAAGGTGCGCAAAGATGCCGCCCATGACTGACGGCCCCACGAGCACTCTTGGCATTCGTCCGGCAAGTACAACGGCGCAAGCCTTCGTGAAGGGAAGCCCACTGATGAGATCGTCAAGAGAACGTCGGACAAAATCAGGTCTTTGCTCGGTCCAGGTGATCATGTCCGAACTTCGAACGATTGCTGGCAGCGGGGGCATTTGACGTGCCCGCGCTTGCCCGCCGGCAGTGAAAGCTTGCCGCTGCAATGTGGACAAGCCATGACCGCCTTGGCAGGTTCAGTCGCAATGTTCGTCCAGCTCATCTTCCGTTCAGGCGCGGCGGTCGTCAGGAGTCCGGTGTCGGTCGGAAAGGCATGCGCATAACGGCGCACCGCGTCTCGATACCATGAGAGCGCGTCGCCGTTGGCAGGCGACTTCTCGTTCAGAACGGCCGGATCGAATGTAATAATCTGAACGATGCGCTTGACGAGAAAATCCAAACCAAGCGTGGGCATCCAGGTCACACCGAGACAGATCTGGCCGGAGGAATACACGTTCGGGTGCAAAATGGGCGTACGAACTGCCGCGGTCGGAGCGACGAGCGGGTAGCGAGAGGGCAGATCGATCGTAACACGCGTAACATCCTGGACTGTGCCTGGGTATTGCCGCGACGGGGCCGTTTTGAAATGAAGTTCGATCTCAATTTGGTTCGGTGGCGCGCCGCCGACACGCCCAATCTTCAGCCGCGTCGGTGCTTGTTCCGCCAGCTGACGCAATTTTTGCACGTCCTGAACGCGCCGTTCGTTGAACGCCGACATGTCTAGTCCCAACAGCCGGCAACGAGAACCGGTTGTACTTCCAGAATATTGCCGTCCTGGACCACGTCTTCGCCAAGCGCTTGCCCAGCGAGGACGGCCTTTCCGGAACTTGTATTCACAAGCGAATAGTCGGTGTCCGAGGGCAATGACCAATTGTCGACGGCGGCCTGGATGACATCGCCGCCCGTGCTCGAACGCGCAAGCGAGACCTCAGCCTTGCGGGTCTGGTCTGCCGTCCGAATGATGATTTTCACCTCGCTCATGTCGCCCCCCAAAAAACTCAAAGATCACCGGTCCGGCCTTTCCGAATACGGTGGCAAATTTACATGGCATCGCGCGGCCAGAAAACCGCTTTGTGAGTTCGCGCAACGTGAACTGGTCGCGTATCTCGAGCTCGACGGTGCCGGGATCACTGGCGACCGTTACCGGAAAATCGCTGGAAAAAGCGGAAGCTCGGTCAAACACGAGATGCTCTTGTTGCTCTCCCACGATCCGGTAGCTGACCAGGATGGGCTCACTGGTGATGATTGTCGCTTCTCCGTCAACCCCCTCAGAAAGACTCTCGATCTCCCTGCGTGTCCACAGGATGGGCGGTGTCCCGGAGAGGCGGCTGCAGCACGGACAGGCATCGGCGCGCAGCAGTTCAGTTCGCGTCAGCGTGCCGGCGATCGTGTCCATATAAAACTTCTGCGGGATCGGCTCAGCGTCGTCTGCTCCGAGGCGAAGTCCGCGCGAGACCGCGAGGCTTGCGACGGCCGTCGACGTGATAATCGTGGTTGGGATCTTCCGTTCGACAAAAGACAGCTTGCGGAGATAACCGCAAGAATAGCGCTCCGCGATCCGCCGATAGACCGTAGCCGGCAGGTTGCATTCTAGGCAGCCGGTCATCCGCGACAATGAAAAGGGATAGAGCTCGACGAGCGCCGAACGGCTGTCGATGCCTGTATTCACGAAATCGGTGCCCGTTAGATAGCAAAGCATGTTGCAGCGGATTCGGGCTTCGAAATTATCGACGCAGCAGAACACAACATCAAAGGTGCGTAGCTCGGATAACGAGAGATGTTCCCAGAAATCGCCAGGGATAGCCGTTGCCAACACGTTTCGGTCAAGCTCCATGACCCGTTTTGCAGCGACCGTCGCTTTCGCTTGTCCGATATCGGCATCGCGAAAGAGCACGCTGCGTGTGAGGTTGTGTTCTTCGATGTTGTCCAAATCGAAGATGTGGATCTCGCCGACCCCGAGAAGGGCCAGATTCTTGATGACTTCGTTGCCGACAGCCCCCGCGCCAACGACGGCGACCTTGCTTCTCACCAGCGCTTCTTGTGAGAACCAGTCGATGAGGCTGTGGCGATGATAACGCGCGTCAGTCATCGTCCTTCTTTCAGCTGCTCGTAAGCGGCGTTAATCAACTTCAATACTTCCTGATTGTGCTTCGCCATAAATGGATCGGAGACGTCGGGATGGTAGGCTTTAACCATTCTGAGATACGCCGACTTCATGTCCTCTGCGCTGGCGTCGGCTCGGATCCCAAGGAGTTCGCGGGGTGTCATTGCTCCGAGGGCCGCAATGCGATCCTTGTAGCCTCGATTGAGGTCCTTCCAGCGCATCAGCGAACATCCAGGATCATGTTGCGCTCGGTGATGATGATCTCCGGGCCGAAGAAGCGGTGATTGATGAGCAATCCGCGTACCCGCACATGGCGACCCCGCAAGCTCTTAATGAAGGCGACGCCGCCGGCGTCAGGAATCGAGCGCCGGAAGAAGACGAGCTTCAATCCCTTTGACCACGATGCCTGTTCAAACATTACCGCGTAATCCTTGCCCCGTTTGCTGACCTTGATGTCACGGACCAAACCTTCGAAGGTTACGACCCGATCGAAATGAGACCTGAAGTTCGCGAGGGTGACGACATTCGGGTCGTAATCTCGTCCTCGTCCTGCACTAGCCTCCTGGGCGCCGCGCGCCACGACTGTGTTGCTGCCACAGGCCACACATCGTCCCGCGTTCTCCTCCCGCAGCACGACGAAGCTTTCTGAATGATAGTAGACTTGGCAATTGGTGCATTGATAGAGTCCGAGGGCCGGATTGAGTGGTGCGCCCGTAAAGGCGTCGTGAAGATCCTTAATGTCGGGGGCAGGGCTGGGAGAGGCAGGGCCAAACTGGACTTTGGGATTTTTGCTGGGCGGGCGCGGCCGATATTTAGCCGGATCGGGCTTCGGCGAGACGCGGTCTGTCGAGGGGGACGGCGTCCAGGTTGGGCGTTGGGTCGGTGGATTGAAAAATCCGTAAATTCTTGGCCCCAACCAGAACAGCAGCCAAACCCCGCCAAAAAATAGCAGAACTTCCATGCTGGCAGCTTCCCCCTCCCGGCTGGATTGTATCCGGATCGGGAAGGATTTGGGACAATGGAATTTGGACTCTGGCGACAGGCAATTCAGCCGGCGAATCGGCTCGCCAAGCGTCGCCTCAGCGTACTGCGTGCGGGACGTTTTGGCAGTCGTCCAAACAACACCCGATTCTCGCCCCGCTCGGCCTTGAGTCTTGTCATGGCGCTGATCCGGCGCCTTGGGATGGTTTTGGAGGATCTGTAAGAGCCGGGCCAGATCGATTGGTGGATAGGTAGGCAGAGAGGCGGTCAGACAGACGGAGGAAGGCTGCCCCTCTAAATTGACATAGCTTGAGTAGATCAGCCGATGAACAACGGCCGAGTTTTGCGCAATGGTTGGCGCGAGGTGTCGGCTCGACTCGGAGCACAATACTGGTTACGCCCTTGGGCGAGTGATAAGCATCTGATTTTGTTGACCTTGTTGAACTCTTCCTTCCTTTCGCAACAATAGAATAGCCTCTGGAAGCGCACAATGCTGGCGGGCACGCGAGCTACCGGATCGCGGTTGAGCCGACCCTCAACAGAGGAGCGATCAGGTTCGTCGTTCGGAGAATGGTCGCTCGCCGCTCCGTGGTCTACGACGCCACGGTGAGCGGTGATGTTTCGGTGTTACTACGGGATTGATAGCGCGCCGCGCATTCCCTGTTGTGTGATCAATTTGGATGCGACGAAGCGCTACATGTATCTGCGGGGGCGAATTTGGACTTGTTTGTTAGTACCGGAACTTCGGTCCGGGACGCTGTGCTGGCCGTCGCAAGCCTACTGCGTCAGGAGTTTGTGCCGGGACTTGTCAGCCTCGCCCTGCTAATTCTCCTCGTTCTCTGTATTTTGCGGTTTGCCCTCAGCATGCAAAACCGCGTGATTGCGCTGAGCCGCGTCGCCAAAGAGGTCACACGCCACAGAGACGCTGCGGAGCTGAGCGCCCACATAACAGAAGTAGACAGGAATATTGCGCGCTTTGGCACGTCTGGAGCTAAGGGGCGGGTCGCTGCAGCTTGGCGCGAATTTCGGGAAACTCTGGTTCCGCACGAAGAGGCCGGCCAGGTGATCTTACGCAACTCCGTGCGACCTTCTGCTTTCTTCAACATCGAAGACTTGGGGTTTTCAGCAGGCTTTTGGCGTTACGTTCCAAGTCTGTTTGTATCCGTAGGATTGCTGCTGACCTTCTTGGGCCTCGTCTCCGCCCTCGAATCAATCGTTCCCCCCAAGGGCGAGGTCATCGGTAGCGACCAGCTCAGCACCCTGCTTTCCGTTGCATCGGCGAAGTTCATCATGTCCCTGACGGGACTACTTTGTTCGATCCTGTTCACGCTGGTGCTGCGCTTAGGGACCGCTCGGGTTGAGGCGGCATCGCACCACCTTGCAAACGAAATCGAAGGCCGTCTCTCGTTTATCAGCTTGGAATATCTGGCAATCGAGCAGTTGTCGGCCGTCCGCGAGCAGCGTGAGCATTTCCGCCGGATTGGTATGGAGCTGGTTGCCGAGCTCGGTCGCCCGCTCCGTGAGGATATTCCTCGCGCCATTTCGAGCGGCATCGAAGCTGCCATGGCGCCACTGCTTGCACAGGTGGGCAAGGCAGGGACCGATGGGGTCGGAGCGCTAGTACAAGATCTTTCTTCCCGCTTCACAAGTGACGTTAGCCAGGCTCTCAGCGCGGCGAGTGACCGCCTCTCGGAGGCCGGCGCCCGCATCGCCCAACTTTCAGAGCGGATGGACAGCAGCTCGGCCCGCGTAGGGCACGAGCTTGATGGCGCGGTGTCGCGAATTGCGGCGTCGATGGAAGCCGTCCAGAATACCTTGACCCAAGCGGCGGAAGGTACGGGTAGCGTGTTCAGCGACGGGGCTGAGAAGCTGTTGAGCGTCATGAACCGCACACTTGAAAGCATTCAGGCCAACACGTCGGCCGGGGCAGCGGCGCTGAGCTCGGCCGCAGCAGACCTCAAGCAGGCGGGAGAAGCATTCCGTCAGCAAATGGATGAGGCCGCCCGGGATGGCGGCGATGTGGCCCGCGCGAGCATCGAAGCGACAGGGATCCGGATCGCCAGATTGACAGACGAACTGACCTCAAAGGCCGGTCAGCAGCTGATGTCTCCGCTTGGTGAGATTGCGACTCAGATGCAAGAGGTCGCTAGCCAAGTTGCCGGAGCGAGCGCCGATCTCCGGGTATTGTCAGATGGGGTTCGATCCGGCGCCGACGCGACGGTCGAGGCAGCCGGAGCATTTCGGTCGGCATCCCGAGATTTGGTCGACGCTTCATCACCTGTGCGGGGCACAGCGGAGCGGATGGAGGGCTCCCTACGCCAGTTGGCGGATATAACGCGGGATGTGGCAGGCACCATAACAAAATCCGCAGAAGCAACGGCCAGAAGCGCCGCCGACGCGCTTGCGGCAGCCCAGGCTGTGCTAGCGAGCAAGGCAAAGGCAATCGAGGCGACCCTGGACGGCGTCTCTGCCATGCTCGATCGCCTTAAAGGGCAAGGCGATAGGATCGACGACATTGATGTGAAGCTCGGCAAAGCGTTCGATGCATATACAAGGCAGGTCGCCGGTGCGGTGGACGGCATGCGGCATCACGTCCAGGAGCTGCAGGAGAGCCTCGCTCCAGCGCTGGATACGCTGCAGACCATCGTCGATCAGGCTGAGCAATTTGCTCCGCAGTCCGTGAGGTAACAAAATGCGCGGGGCATTCCGGCGGCACCAGCGGGAGGAGGAAGAAGAATCCGCCTTCGTGTCGATGACCGACATGACGGTGAGCTTTCTATTTGTCGTCATGATCCTGTTGGCGTTTTTCGCAAGCCGGTTCAATCCGAAGGAAAGCGTACCCAAATCGCAGTATGATCATGTTGTCCGGGAACGAGACCAGTTATCTGCTGCACTAACGGCGTCAAATACAAAAATCGCCTCGCTCGAGGCGGAGATAAAGCGCCTGCTGGCGAAGCTTCAGGAGAAGAACCCTCTCGAAGAATATCTGACAAAAACGGCCAACGAGCGCCGGCAAATCTTGCAGCGATTGCGTGATCAGCTCAAGGTCGACTTTCCCGATCTCCAGGTCGTCATCAGCGAAGAGAACGATGCTCTTCGTTTCCAAGGCGACGGCTTATTCCAGAGCTCGCAGAGTATTTTGCGCCCGGAGCGAAGAGCGATTGTTGAGTCTATTGCCGACAGGTTAGAGGCGATCCTGCCCTGCTACACGCTCGGTAGCAAGTCGAGGTGGGCGAATGGCTGCAATAATGGGGCCGCAATTATCGAAGCGGTGCAGATCGAAGGGCACACGGACGCGACGGGTGACGACATCAGCAACCTTCGTCTTTCGACGGAAAGGGCCAACTCGACCTTCGTCGCTATGACGGCGCGGGAGCCGGGGCTGGTCGCGCACTTAAACTTCAGGGGGCAGCCCGTTCTCTCAGTCGCCGGTTACGGAAAGATGCGGCCGGTCGCCGGCAACGATACGTCCGGGGGACGGGCCACGAACCGTCGCATCGATTTGCGTATCATCATGTATACGCCCAGTCGTTCGGAAGAGATCGATAATATCCGGAGGGCTTTGCGTTCCGGACTGATCATCGAGGCGCGATGAGTCTTTTCGCAAAGCTGAACCAGTCCATCCTTTATCAGCCGGCCAGCCTTCCTGCTCCGACCAGGCTGGCGGCCGCAGCGCGCCGCATCTTGTCGCGTTGGCCCGATGTAGTTGCCGATCCTCCGGAGCGTGATCGCGATCGCCTGGTCACGGAGATGTTCCGCAGACTCCAGGCTGGAGATTGGAAAGGCGTCCGGATGTCGTTTGTGACTTCGGCCGCACGTGCTCTGTTCGATGCAGAGCGGCGATCTCGTACCGCTCTCGAACCATTGCGACGCTTTTACTATGCGGAGCTGGAGGCAAGCGACAGTCGGTCATTTCTTGCAGCAATGATGTCAGTCTATCTCGGAAGCTACGAACCGGGCGCGACACATACGGTCGCTTTGGCACGGTCGCTGGCCAAGGTTCGGCAGCGGTTGGATGCGCGATCGCGGTTGTTGGTCGATGAAGTCCCCGAGGTTCTTGATCCGAAAAAGGGAGCAGAAGCCCTCGGCTCTCTAATGGTCCAGATGGATGATCCGTGGCAAGGCCTGCGAGACCTGCACCTTCTCAGCCCGCATGCACCTGGAATCATGGATTTCGCGCACCTTGCCTTCGTCGACCGTGTCGCTCCTAAGCTCAACCAACCGACCGAGATTGAGAGATTGCTGCGCTGGTTGAAGCCCGATGGACGCGAACCGCGGGCTTCAGGCGCAGGCGAGGCGATCGAGGCGCTCCTTATGCCGTGGCGGGATCGAGACCCGTCTTCGCAAATGCAGCACGATCTCATCACAAGGATTGTTGACTATTATGGTGATCCCCGCGTGAGGGGGCGTGCAGGCGTTTGGTCCTCGGTATCCGAAGAACTCCTTGCCATCCTCCTTCGTTGGCTGACCGGCGCGAATATCAGGTTCTTCCTCGAGATTGTGTCGGCGGTCGAGGACAGTCACATGTGGGCTCCCCGCGAGAAATTCTGGCTTAGCTTGTACAACCAGAGGCGGATCGATGCTGCGTGGGTGGCGTTCAGCGACGCCGGCGCCGCCCTGGCGCGAAGAAAGGCTGGCACCCGAGCGATACCATTTGGCCGCCAAATTGCGGGCGGCAGTCGCTCAGGCACGTGCCTTCTCATCCTCAAGATCGGGGCAAAGATCGTCGTCGAGGGATCGAGCAACTACAAGATCCATATCTTCGACGAGAGAAATTCTCGAGCTCCAAAACTCTATCAAAATTCCTACGACTGCGACGCGATTCGCAGGATATCCGGCGCCCAGGCCAAGATGCATCTCGGCTATTGGGAGGGATGGGTGCTCGAGAGGATCTAGACCCCTATGGATTTCCATTATTCCTATACAGACGCTCTGATCAGCCTGAAGGTGCCGCGCAGCAAAAGCGGGTTCTTGGGTCGCTTGATGTCGAACCAAGCAAAGGACCTCACTAAGCTCTCCCTAGCAGACTCGGAACTACTCTGTGCGATCGGAGACCTAAGAGGCGCGAGTGAAGACGTCCCGGAGGCCCTGACCATCTTGGCTGATGAGATACGGCTGTCGCATCGGCTTGCCGCGCGATTGGACAGCGAAACGGCGCGCGTCCTTGGATTGCCGCCAGTTGTCGACTTGACGTTCCGCACGGACGCGGAAGGGGTCTTGGGCTCCAAATCATTCAAGCTTCGGCATGAGTGGGTCAAGAATGGGCAACGGCAATACCCCCGTCGCACTGGTGCGATTCTCGAAACTGCGGACGGTCCACGTCGTTTGCCGGAATTTTTATTGGATGCTGTCGAGATTGCGGAACGGCTGAGGCCGGAATCAGATGACGCGGAGCAATGGGAAGCTCTTGCCAAGTTCAGGCGGGCGCTTGAGCCCGGCGTGCATATGCATTTGAGGAATGCGGCCGCGCGCATCTCAATGACTGATTTCCTCTCCGGCCTTGAGGTTCGTCTGGCAGACAGGTTTTCGCTCTCTCCCAACACGCAGGGGACAGACTTCGAGGTGGTGCCATTTTCTGCCGAACGGCTTTCCAGCCAAGGGCTGACGGCGGAGGATGGTATCGTCCGAGAGAGTCACGGGGAGCTGGAAGGCGCAGGTCTGAAGGTCTTTCAACAACGTGTGCGGGATCGGGGTGCCTTGTCTGCCTACCGCATCGGCCCGGGAAACTACGTGGTGGTGGACCGCGCAGCGCTGCCAGCCTTAGAGGTCATGGCTTCCATGCAGCATGCTCCAACCGAGGAACGTGCCGCGTTCATCCGGAACCCGCGACCGAAGATCAGCCAGGCCGTTGAAGACGCGCTACGCCATCGAGGCCAATTGGCTGGATTGGATCAGGTCGGCGTGGAGGATGCGGTTGAGAGGATCGCCGGCCCCGTGTTGGTTGAAACACAAGAGTTTTCGGATCGTGTAATTGGCGTGAGAACTTATCAGAAGCAGGAGGTGGGTCCCGCAAGCGACAGTTCAACAACCTGGCTGCCGGAGGATTTTGGCCAACGCTTTGCCGAGCTGTTGTTGGGCCAATCACCTCAAGAGCTGCAGTCCCTCCGAGATCGGGTGTCGGCCGCTATTGAATCCGGGGAACCCTCCATCGTGGTCGAGGACTTGGAAATTCCCGCTCGGTCCGAAACTCTCAAAACCATCGATCTCAGGATCGCTGCCGATGAAGCGGCTCCGGACGACGGCCATAAGCCGGATGAGCTCACGCGCCCCATCGTCCTTGAAACCGTGACCAATGAAGCAGAGCTCCGTTGGATAGCGAGTTTGAAGCCGCGAGATGGATCTGCATCAACCGAGCGTCCCGACACCATCCGGACTATGCTCAAGCATCATCAAACAGAGAGTCAAGACTGGCAGATTGCGGCTTGGATGGCTGGATTGCCGGGAGTCCTCAATGCGGACGAGCAAGGACTAGGCAAGACCCTGCAGACGATAGCTTTCCTCGTCTGGCTGCAGGCACAAATGGGCCGGAGGAGTAACGATAGTGGTCCTCTGCTTGTCGTTGCACCAACCTCACTGCTGGTGAATTGGGAAGAAGAGGTCGCCCGACATCTGAAAGAGCCCGGGCTAGGTCATTTGATCAGGTTGTATGGGGCCGCGACGAGCACCAGGAAGCTGACCGGCAGACAAGGGCGCGACATTGATGGCGGCGAGCCAAAACTTGATCTTGAGTTCCTGCATGAAGCCGTTCGGGAGAAGCGCGCGCACCGCTTCTGGGTCCTGACGACCTACACCACACTCGTGAACTACCAGCACTCCCTCGCCAGGGTGCCGTTTGCGGCCGCAGTGTTCGATGAAGTTCAAGCTCTCAAAAACCCCTTCAGCATGCGCGCGGAGGCGGCCAGGAGCGTAAGGGCGGACTTTCGTATTGGTTTGACAGGAACGCCGATCGAGAACAGCGCCACGGATCTGTGGGCCATCATGGATCAGATCGCGCCGGGCAGTCTGGATTCGCTAGAGGCGTTCAAACGTTGCTATGGCACGCCGACCACGGAGAATATGGCGGACTTGCACCGGATGGTATTTAAGCCACGCGGTTCTGTTCCCGCACTTGCCATCCGCAGACTCAAATCGGTAGTCGTGAGCGACCTCCCCGAAAAATCTCGGCGCATACATCCCAGACGGATGCCGCAGCACCAGTCACTGGCGTATGAGGATGCAAAACTAAAGCTGGCGCAACGTGGCGCCGGCGCAGCTTTAAAGATGCTTCATCACATCCGTACCGTCTCGGTGCATCCGCTGATCGAAGAGGTGCTGCCGGACGCCGATTTCATCTCCGCGTCCGCTCGGCTCCAGGCTGCTTTCGAGGTGCTAAGGACGATCGCAAACAAAGGGGAACGCGCGCTTGTATTCATCGAGCACCGCAGGATGCAATATCGCTTCATCGAGCTGGCGAAGGCGGAGTTTCGCCTCGCGAGGGTCGAGCTGATCAATGGCGATACGCCGATCAATAAGCGACAAGAGATCGTCAATCGGTTCCAACAGCAGCAAAACACGCAGGGATTCGATCTGCTTGTTCTGGGGCCCAAGGCAGCCGGGACCGGGCTAACGTTGACCGCGGCTACCCATGTTCTCCACCTGTCCCGCTGGTGGAATCCAGCCGTTGAAGAGCAATGTAACGACCGGGTTCACCGCATAGGCCAAACTAAACCGGTCACGGTGCACATTCCTATGGCTGTGCACCCGGCGTACCGGGAACATTCTTTCGATTGCCTGCTGCACAGCCTCATGCAGCGGAAGCGGAAGATGGCTGAGTCCGCACTGTGGCCTATGGGCGATACGGATGGCGATGCCGCCGAGCTTCAGCGAATGGTAGCCGAAGGAGCCACTTCGACCGCTAAGTCCGATGAACCCGTGAAAGGCGCTATGGAGGCAATGTTCGCACGCGATGGATTAGCCATGCCGGCCTGGAAGCCGGACGGCTCCCTTGAGCTGTAGCGGCTCAATGGGAAGCTCCTTATGACGGATTGGCTTCTTTTTCCTGCTATCCTACGCTAGGATTTCATACGAAGATCTAGACTGACTATGCATAGCCGCCTGCTCAAGTGGCAAAACAATGGACCGCATTACGTTCTTTAAAAAGGGTCTGCCGACGATAGTCGCTTGTCGAGGTTAGCTTACGAGATGCCACTGCGGTGCCTCGGGCCAGATGGCCAGCCCATTCAATCTTTCGACCTGACCGCTGCCGAGTGGGCTGCTTTGCGACTGGATAGCAGCCGGTCGCTGCGGCTACGTATGCCATGCTGTAACGCGCCGGTTGTTATGAAGACATCGGCTAGGGGGATGAACTTCTTCGCCCATAGATCACGCGGTCCATGTCAGAGTGCGCCCGAGACTGAAGACCATCTGGCTCTACATTCTCGAAGGAGGAGCCGATGGCGACAACGAAGAAAAGGACGGCACGCGGACGCAAACAGGACCGGGCGCCGCTGGCCGGCGGGCAGAGCACGAAGTCCGATACGAATCGAAGAAGACCAGACGGTCGGCCTCGGCCGTGAAGAAGGCCGTCAAGAAGGTGGGCAATGCGTGGAAGCGAGTAGAACGGCGCCTAGCCCGTTAGGCGGCAATCGCCGGCGCTCGGACTCGGCGCGGCCTATCCCGCCTCATGCTCGAACCGAAAACCGATCGAATGCCGTCAATGTCTGCAAGCGCGGCTCGACGTCTTGAAGATAAATCTCAGTCTTAAGGAACGCGATTTCGTCGTCCAGCTTGCTTTCGTCGACGTCGACGTACCATGATCGTGGCCTGCCATCGCTTCCGTCGCTCCAGCGATAGCCGCGGCGTTTGAGCGAGTCCTTGAGGTCGAACGGCGATTGCTCTGCCCAGACCCGCATCGTCCTTTTTCGGGCCTGCTCGAGCAGCTCGGCTAGTGCAGGTGCGCCGGTGGGTAGTTCGAACGCCAGAATCTCGAGGAGTGCATGACAGTCGTCGACAGCCCTATGAGCCTGATGGAAAAAGCCGGCGCCATTCAGTAGGTAGC
>Ga0209677_100553_pt1 | contig 20782 bp, 24 predicted proteins | sample AraplaCvi_mCL_r2_2_FD_184285 | JGI IMG/M metagenome (GOLD analysis project Ga0209677, IMG submission 184285) | Arabidopsis root microbial communities from North Carolina, USA - plate scrape CL_Cvi_mCL_r2 (SPAdes) (version 2) | ecosystem: Host-associated > Plants > Roots > Endosphere | place: USA... | reverse complement strand
GACCAGTCCGCGGTCACCGATATCGCCATGCACGAACACATGACGATCATCGCCGTTCAATCCCCTCAGCGTATCCAGATTACCGGCATAGGTCAGCTTGTCGAGGTTGATGACCCTTTCATCACCCTGCCTGAGCCAGTCGAGAACGAAATTCCCGCCAATAAAGCCGGCTCCTCCGGAAACCAATATCGTCATTTAAATTCCATTTTTGCCGAAATTTTTTTATAAAACTGCAGCCGAGGCCTGCAGCACCGAGAAATAAACAGCGTTGGCAATGTCCCCGCCACCTGAAGCCTGCTCGAGCATACTGGAGAACGGTGGGCGGCGTACAAAAGATGGCCGGGACCGATCCGCCGGTCTCACCAGGTCACTCTGAAGACGCTATACGCAGAACCGTCGCCGGAGAACCCCTATGAGCTTGGGCTTGGCGGGAGACAATCATCCCTTCTTGAAATGTTCGCATAGGAATAACGACGCAGCTCTTCATGTGCCGCGGCAATTGGCTAAATCAGGCTACCTTACTATCTGGCGATACCACCAAACACAATATACCATGACAAGCAATGGTTGAGAATCGCAACTCCTTTGAAAAAAATTAATTGAACTTCAGCGCGATCCGGAAGCGTCAACCCGCTTCGAAAGCGACTAGAGTAACCCGGATCGAGCCAAGGCTGCTACTTCTATTGATTGGAAGCCGAGAATTGGCTGGGGAACCTGGACTCGAACCAAGATTAACGGAGTCAGAGTCCGTCGTTCTACCATTGAACTATTCCCCAACGGCCGCCTAGCGATGAAATCGTTCGCGGCGAAGGCTGCGCCTCTATAATAGAATTCGCCGCAGATGCAAATAGTTTAACGCGGACAAATGCAATTTTTTGAAAGCCAAAAGCTGAAATCTGGGATGGCCGGCGAATGCGCGTTCTTCAAGGGGATTCTGCGGATATCACCGTCCGCGTCGCCCATGACAGCTGATCAGGGATAGCCGGCGTCTCTCAAGACCAGCATTTCGGCCGGTTTACCAGCGCAAGATGCGTCGGCCGATCACATAACCCACCGCGGTGACCATGGCGATTGCCATCGGATACCAGAGCAGGACGAAAAGCGGGCTGTCATCCGTGCAGTTGGATGCATAAAAGGTCGCGGCGATGCCGCTGGCGGCAAGCCCCGCGACGGCGCCGGCCAAACCCGGCCGCTCCGGCGCCCCATGACGCAATGCAAAGAGGAAGCAGGCAAGCGGGCCGATCGACAATAATGGGATGAGCGTCAGGCAAAAGCGGGCATTGTGTCCGATCATCCGTGCGCTCCAGCTATCCGCCGGCATGACCGCCATCTCAACGGCCGCCGCCGCCAGCAGCAATAGCGGCGCGGCCAGAAGCGTCCAGCCCCAGATGCGCAAGGAGACGCCTGGCCGGCCGATGCGGAAGACGACGGCGCAGGCCGTCGCGGCGAGAGCGATCGTGACGACGAATTTGAACAGGAAACGATCGGTCTCGATCGCGCTGCCTATATCGGCGCGGAAACCGATCATCGCAAAGAAAATGCCACCGCTGATCAGGATGCCCGCGATGACCGACAGGGCCAGGACCTTGCCGATCCGCGTGCGGACCGGCGCATCCTGCGCCAAAAGATTGATGAGGTCATCGGTTTTCACTGGTCTCACTCCGGTACAAGGCCGCAAGCACCTTCAAAGCACGATGCAGTGCAACACGCACCGCACCTTCTGTCATCCGCAACCGATCCGCCGTCTCCCGCACGCTGGTTCCCTCGACGGAAATCGAACGCACGATGGTCTTCTGCGGATCCTTCAATTGTTCCAACATACGATCGACGTCTAACCGATCCAAGGCGTCCGTCTGGTCTTCCGCCTCGAGAATATCGATCACGTCATCGATCGGTACGCTCGTATGTCGTCCACGTCGCCTGAGGCCGTCGATCAGCTTGTTGCGCACGATCGTCGATATCCACGGGCCGATCGGGCGCGATGCGTCCCAGGTTCCGCGCTTCAGATGGATGGTCAGCAGCACTTCCTGAACCACGTCCTCGGCCTCGCTTACCGGCGCGCCGAACTGTTCGCAACGCCGGCGCGCCATAGCGCGCAGATGCGGTGTCACTGCGGACAGAAAACGATGGTAGGCCTGCACGTCGCCGTTGACGGCGGCACGCATCCAGACTGCCCATTGCTCTTCGCGCGCCGAATGATTCACCCGACATCTCCTCTACGCAGGATCGCAGGCTTTCGTTACCGGCAACGGCCATTCTTTTTCAAGCCTTTTCGGAACAGGCTTCGATCTAAGACGACGGCGCCGTGATCGAACGGTATTATTCGCCCGCTTGCGCGCTTCCAATTAGAGCATCATTCGCTACACTCAGAGCAGGTAGGCTAAACGCGTAGCCGGCGCATGACATCGTAACGACGTTCAAAAAAATTTCGCATCGCCTGTAACATCCGCTCGGACAGCTCCGTAGACCTTGATGCAAGCCAATGACGGCTCGCACCCATCAAGGAGACAGTCCCATGAAGAACAGCCTCATCACCCTGGCCATTGCCGGTTCGATCGCCTCAGCACTTGCCTCCGTCGCGGTTCCCGCTGCGGCTGCCGACTCCAAGGAAAAATGCTACGGTGTCGCCCTCAAGGGTCAAAATGATTGCGCCGCAGGCAAGCATGATTGCGCCGGCAAGTCGACCATGAGCTACGACAAGATGTCCTTCAAGCTCGTTCCGACCGGCACCTGCACCTCCATGAAGACCCCGAAGGGCCACGGCACGCTGACCCCGGCTTGACCCTCACCCGGATCACCGATCCAATCACAGGATGTAAGGAGCATGGCATGAACAAGATTTCCGCAGTCGCCTTGGCCGCGTCGGTCGCGACGGCTTTGACATTGGTCGCCGGCGTCACCACCGCCTCGGCCGCCGATGCCAAGGAAAAATGCTACGGCGTCGCCCTCAAGGGCCAGAATGATTGCGCCGCCGGTCCCGGCACGACCTGCGCCGGTACATCGAAAGTCGATTACCAGCGCAACTCGTGGAAGCTCGTTCCCGCCGGAACCTGCGAAACGATGAAGACACCGAACGGCCACGGCACCCTGATGCAGGGTCCGGCGCCTGTCTGACCCAAGCGCGGTGACGCAGGGCGGCGCAAATTCCGCGCGCCGCCCTCCTCCCAAGATCAAGCATATCCAAATGGAGGCTTGCAATGAAACCGTCAGAACTTCCCCGTCGCGCCGGCGTCGGCTTCAAGCCGGAGCATTTCGCCGCCATAGACGCCGTAAGCCAACCGATCGGCTTTTTCGAGGTCCATGCCGAAAACTACATGGGCGCCGGCGGACCGCCGCATGCTCAACTCGGCAAGCTCCGTCAGGACTATGCCCTGTCCATTCACGGCGTCGGCCTTTCGATCGGCTCGATGCAGCCGCTTGATGCCGATCACCTCGCCCGCCTGAAGATCGTCTGCGACCGCTACGAGCCGGAGAGCTTTTCCGAGCATCTGGCATGGTCGAGCCACGACACCACCTTTCTCAACGATCTCCTGCCTTTGCCCTATACCGAAGCGACCCTCGCCCAGGTTTGCGCCCATATCGATGAAGTACAAACCCTGCTCTGCCGCCAGATGCTGCTAGAGAATCCGGCTACATATCTACTGTTTGAGGAAAGCACGATCGAGGAAGTCGATTTTCTCTCAGAAGTGGCCCGCCGTACCGGCTGCGGCCTGCTGCTCGACGTCAACAACGTCTTCGTCGCCGCCACCAATCACAGGCTGGATCCGCGCGACTACCTCAAACGTTTTCCAGTGCAGCAGGTGCGCGAAATCCACCTGAGCGGCCATTCGGAAACCACCGACGATGCCGGCGCGCCGCTTCTGATCGACAGCCACGACACGCCGGTGAAGGATCCCGTCTGGGAACTCTATGAGGAGCTGATCACCCGCACGGGACCGATCGCCAGCCTGGTCGAGTGGGACAATGATGTCCCGCAATGGCCGGTTCTAAGGGCCGAGGCGGAGGCCGCCGGCACCATCCTGCGGCGTGCCGCCGAACGCCGGGCGGCATGAGGAGGAGTGATGTCTCTCTCGACGCAAACCGAATTCGCCGCAGCGCTTGTCGATCCCGGCCGGTCCGTTCCTGAGGGCCTCGCGGCCTGGAACGGTCCCCGCCCCGAGCGACGCTTCGGCGTCTACCGCAACAACGTCGCCATCGGCCTGATCGGCGCGCTCGCCTCGCGCTTTCCGGCTGCCGAAAAGATTGTCGGCGAGGAATTCTTCGCCGCCATGGCGCACGAATTCATCCGGCAGCATCCGCCGCGATCGCCGTTGCTGCTGGCTTATGGCGACGACTTTGCCGATTTCGTCGCGATATTCGAACCCGCGCGCGAAATTCCCTATCTGCCCGATGTCATCAGACTGGAGACTGCACGCGGCAGGGCCTATCACGCCACCGACTCAACGCCGCTCGACGCCGCCTTGCTGGCAACGATCGAGCCGGAAGGGCTGGCAGGTTTAAGCTTCGTGGCACATCCCTCCGCGTCGATCATTCGCTCGGCCTTTCCGGCGGTCACCATTTGGGCGATGAACGTCGGTGAGATCGAGCTGGCGGACATTGAAGATTGGACGGGTGAGGATGCGCTCGTCGTTCGCCCGCGGATGACTGTGGAAGTGCACCGCTTGCCGGTCGGCGGCGCCGCCTTTCTCGAAGCGCTCATTGCCGGCGCCGATCTGGGCAGCGCCTTCGAGACGGCTCTTGCTGAAACTTCGGACTTCGATCTTTCCGCCAACCTTGCCGGCGCGCTCGCGGCCGGCGCATTCACGGCCGTTCGCTGAACGCCAGGGAGAACCAACATGCAAGACCAGATGATGACGGCCGCCATGGCCGAACGCGAAACCGTGCCGCAAAGGCTCCACGGCGCCCTCAGGCTTCTCGACCGCATTCCGCATGATCTGATCGCCCTCGTTGCGCGCCTGTCGATTGCCGCCGTCTTCTGGCAGTCCGGCCAGACCAAGGTGGATGGGTGGCATGTGACCGATAATGCCGTCTACCTCTTCCAGACGGAATACAAGCTGCCCTTCGTCGATCCCTGGATCGCCGCCCACATCGCCGCCTTCAGCGAGCATTTCTTTCCCTTTTTGCTGGTGATCGGCCTGGCCAGCCGGCTGTCGGCACTGGCACTGCTCGGCATGACGCTTGTCATCGAAATATTCGTCTACCCCGACGCCTGGCCGACGCACGGCACATGGGCGACCTGCTTTCTGGTGATCATCGCCGGCGGTCCGGGCCGGATCGCGCTCGATCATTTCATCGCCAAGCGGTTCGGCCGATCGTCATAATGCCGAAGCGGCAGGAGCGCCGGTCACCGGCGCTCCATAGCATGGCTTCCACAGAGTAATCCGCGCCCTATCGCAGCACGGGTTCTCCGTGAAAGCGGCGTTGCGACGGCTTCGAGACGCCAAAGCCGACTTCCATCATCAGGCGCGGCTTTTGCGTGGGAACGGTGCCCATGTGGAAGCCGAAAGGATCCTCGACAAAGCCGGAGCCGGCCTTGCCCGTCAGCGTTAAGGTGCTCGCTTGCCCATAATAATCGAGCACTTCGTCTGCCGAATGTCCCACAAGCAGCGTGAGCTGATGTTTGACACGCCTCCGCTTGTGACTGCCTTTGACGAAGACGTGCGGGCCTGTGCCCTCGTCTACATCGACCAGGTTGAAGAAGAACTTCAGCATCCGCCAGTCGTCGAGGTCGAAATGGAATTTGTCGAGCGAAGCCATGCTTCTGTCCGCTTCCGACGCCTGCGTCGGAAAACTCCACCAGATGCGCGTGGTAATCACCTTTGCCTGCCCACCAAGATATTGCCGGGCCACGTCGATCAACAGCGGATCGCGTTGAACTGCGAGGACCGCATCGCAATCGAGCGAACGCTCGAAGAAATGCCCGCTGAGGATCGGGCGTGCGAAGCGGGTCTCCGCCTGCTTATGTTCGCTCGCGACGAATTCGAGCTTCCTGTTGAAATTGCCGAAGCAGCCGGTGGTTTGCGCGAATTCTGTGATTTCGCGATGGATATGGTCCGGAAGCATCAGGCCCGAATAGATGCCATCCGTCCGCAATGCGTTGACGACAGTGCCACGCTCGAGCCCGGTGAACATGGAAGCACCGGAAACGGGAAGCGTGACGGCTTGCCTGGTGGCAAACCAATGCATGCGCCGAAACGGGAGTGTTCGCGCCAGGAGGAACATCGGCAGCCAGGCTGGATTTTCCCGAAGATCGGTCAGGTAGGTGGGTATCCTGACAGCCATTCGCTTGAAGCGACCGCCTTGCCGGGCAATGGACTCCAAGTCTTTTGCCGGGGGATTGTGCATAGCTATCCTTTCCGCACATGTGCAAAAGCCACGCAACAGGCCCAACATCCTGTTGATGTAATTCTTTGAACATAAACATTTATTCGCTGCAGCGGGGGTCTCTGCTGCACTGCGGCAAATAGAAGCCGGTGGACCCCGGTCAAGGGGGCGGAAAATCACAATCCTGATTTAAACGGTAGAATTTTTCGCATAACACGCTGCGATTTAGCAAATGCTTACAAAAGCGCACGGGCCGGTTGTTTTCACGGCCTCCGGTCCGAAAACAGCATAGCCGGACGCATAAACGGGACATTTCATTTGCCGTTGCTTAGGACAATGGCGCTATTAAACACTTGGCAAGCGCAAGCCGAACGACAGGATCGAGACCTCGCGGCAACAAAGTTTGATGGCGGCTACGATTTTGACAGTCTTCCAACCGTCACAATCCTGTTCGCATTATTGGCTAAACGAGCGGAAAACGTGAAAGAAGGCCCCCGTATATGACAGAAACGAAGACCTTTGACCCGGCGGACGGGATAGTCGACTTCGATGCCGGCGAAGGCGAAGCCGCAACCGTGGTGGAGATGGACGACTATACCAAGAGCCTTGCCCAGGCGAAGGCAAAGTCCGTCAAGCTCGTCGATGCCATCACCGGCCAGACGCTCAAGAAAAAAGATGCCGTGCACGTCGACGACCTCCGCCCCTCGCTGGCGGATTTCATGCGGTTGAAACATCCCGAACTTCGCGCCGACGACTATATCAGCCGCAAGGCGATGGACGACTATCGCGCCCAGTATATCGCCGAGCTTTTGACCGATGAGCGCGGCGAGCTTTCGAACCTCGAAGACGAAGTCGTCGAAAGCCTGAAGACGCATGATACACTGGCCGAGAATATCGAAGAGGATTACGAGGATCACCGCTCCATCGGCGACCGCATGGCCGACATCGTCGCGTCCTTCGGCGGCAGTTGGACCTTCATCATTTCCTTCTGTTTGTTCCTGACCGTGTGGATGGGCATCAATGCCCTCATGGGCGAAAACAAGGCCTTCGATGCCTATCCGTTCATTCTGCTGAACCTCATCCTCTCGACGATCGCTGCATTGCAGGCTCCGATCATCATGATGAGCCAGCGCCGGCAGGAAGCAAAGGACCGGCTGCGCGCGCTCAACGACTACAAGGTCAACCTGAAAGCCGAACTGGAAATCCGCCACCTGCATGAAAAGGTCGACCATCTCCTCAATCGCCAATGGGAGCGGCTCACCGAAATCCAGCAGATCCAGATCGAGATGATGCTGGAACAGGCCAAGGCCGCCACACGCGCCATGAAGGCCAACAAGGCGGTGAAAGCCAAGACCAGTGCGCTGAAGAGCCTCTTCGGAAAGGTCAAGGATCCCGAGCCGGACGATTCGCCGAATTGATGCGACGAAGACCGATGCGGCCATGGCCCTGCCCCGCGGCCATGGTTGCGCCGGATAGCCGGCTATTCTCCAAAGTTGGTTCTGCGGATCTCGGTCCCGCAAGATAGTCGACCCAAGCGCGGAACACGTCACGCCTCGGCCTTGAACGTGCGGCCGAGATCCGGCCCGAGGCCGAAATAGTGCCTGAACACGTAGAGAAGCGGGCTCCATCTCGTCGTATCGATATGATTGCTGCCCGGCATGACGATGCTCCGGTGCGCATGAACGCGGACCACCTTCGCTTCGATGATCCGGAAATTCTCAGGCCGGTCCGAGGGCCATTCGCCACCGGGTTCGTGCGACGCCACGACCTCGGCTTCGAATTGAATCGGGCACTCCGCTATGCGCAGCGGACCGACAAGCTCTGCAGCTTGCGGCGTAAAGCCGGCGACATCGAACTTGTCGGATTCGAACCGGTATCCGATCTTCTCCTTGTGGGGAGGAACCGGATCGCGACCCGTGGTCGGAGCAATCGCCTCGATCTTCTGCCACAGATCCGGAGAGGGAAAATTCAACACCAGCTGCCGCTCCCGCATGGCGTTCTCCCGACCCTTGCTTGTCGATGTCAGGCCCAGAACGACGCGGTCGAAGAGCGTCCAGGCCGACGACATGGGCGAGATATTCGTGGTGCCATCGGGATTGAGACTGGTAACCAGCACGACGGGCGTACCGACATAGAGCACGCTGGGCTTGATGACGATATGTTCGCGATCACTCTCGACGGACTTGGATAAGGCTGTGTTCATCAACATTGCAAACTCTCCTTATTGAGGTGCAGTGTAGCCGAACAGGCACATGGAAGAGTTCGGTCGTGGCCGAACAATGGACATCAGAGAACAGAGCGGTCGATATGGGCGTCGGCAAATATGCCCGGGCCTTCCTCGCGCTTTTGCGTCGCAGCGGTCTGATCGCCGAATAGATCGAAGCAGCCCGAAGACGCGGATTCCCACGCCTGGGCAATTGACATTCGCCGCCGGTGTGACACCGTTTCGGCTTGTTGCTGAAACACCGTTTTGAGGCAAAATGACAAAACGATCGCAAGCAGTTATCACCACAGCCGCAGAGGGCCCGCGCGACGGATGGGACGACCCTATCCATGGCCGCATATCCTGGCACACGCTGCTGAGCAGCGACATCACCCCGACAGACAGCATGAGCGCCGGCATTGCGGAACTTGCCCCCGGCGGCGAGCTCAAGCCTCACCGGCATGACCCGTCGGAAATCTATTTCATCTTCGAGGGGACAGGCATCGTGCGGATCGACGGGCAGGAAACGACGGTCAAGGCCGGCACGACAGTCTTCATTCCCGGCAACGCCGAACACGGCATTCGCAACGAATCGGGCACAGATCTGAAGTTTTTCTACGTCTTCCCGACCGGCTCTTTTGCGGACGTGATCTATCGCTTTCCGGAAAACTGACCAATCTCAAGACCATTCTTATCTGGCAAGCGATCTGGGAAACTGGGCAACCAAGGCCCAAGAATGGCGGAGAGGGTGGGATTTGAACCCACGATGCCCTTGCAGGCATGCCGCATTTCGAGTGCGGTGCATTCGACCACTCTGCCACCCTCCGGTTATGCTGGTCGGCGCGTTTGAGCGCGGCGTTCTCATAGCGAGAGACGGGGGGATGGCAAATAGACCAGCTTCAGCAGCCTACACGTGGCGGACGCGCCGAATATGTGGCGCTTTATCAAGTAAATGATCGCCTGTAGAACCCCTCCATACCTGGCGGTATGGGCAGTCCCATCACGAGTGGCGACAGAAGCATCTCCTGTTGCTCAAAGTCTATGCTTTTAAGAACGAACAATCCGGCGAACCGCCCTCGTCCACCCCGAAAAGCAGAAAATGCCGTTGACGTTGTCACCCATCTTGGATCGTAGGGCGAGATGACGTTGAAGCCACCCAATTTCAGATAGATGTGCGGCGACTTCTTCGGATCGAAATTCTCCACGATATCTTTATGATCGTCCCTTCCCGGAAGAACGCCGTTCTTCGTGTAAAACATTTCATTTACCGACAGGACCGAGCCTATGAAATCATCGGACAGTGGGAACAAGTCCTGCAGCTCTACAGCTCCGACGTGCAAGTTTGCGACAATGTCTCCCAAATGAGCTAAAATGCCAAATCATGTTTCCATCAGGGAAACCATTCTTTGTCTCAGCAAAGACGGGAGACTGCCTGTCCGCGTCGGTGACAAAAAACTGCAGCCTCGGTGTGTTGATGTGGTTTATGTAGATGTAGTTTCGCAGAAATGCCGGGACGTGCAGCTCAATCTGCCCTGTCTGCAACTCTTTTGATGCACGAGCTTCAGCCTCAATTTTCCACTGTTTAAGTCTTTCAGCAGGGAACGATGCACCATTGTTTACATCAATCATCGTTGCGCAGTTAGACATCACAACATGGTAGGATCCGACCCCGGGACGTCGGTGGACGCAAAGCCCATCCCCATCGAGCTCGTTGACAATCTCTAGGACTTCGATAGTCCCAAGGGAAGGCGGCACGATTTCATGCAGGAGGATCGGGGCGACCGGGAGGATGTGAAAAAAGCGGGGCAGCCGAAATCTACGACGTCCCTCAGCTGCGAACTATCCGAGAAGCATTGGAACGGCGGCGTCTCTGCTGTCCGGCCGTAGTCGGCTATCCGGCTGACCGGCGGCGGGATCGATAGACGGCTGATCACCGATCCTCTGGAAGTGGTCTACGGGGAAGCGGTGTCCAACCATGCCAACGACATCAGTCGGATCGACACAGGGGCGCTAACGCTTGGCGATCTCGGTCTTGCCATCCGTCAGGGCCGGGCAATCGAGGCAACCATCGAAGCGCTTGCCAGGCTTGCCGCCCGAAACCGTGAAGAAGAGAATGACGATGAGCGTCGTCAGGGATCTTCTAGCCGCCGCTCGCAACATGTGTCGTTGCGGACTTGCCTTTTCGAGATTTCGACTTCCATATTCCAAACCTTGTCGGAGGGGCATTGCCAATTTACAATTCCAACGGGAATGACTAGACGGTTTACGCGAATCCGTTCTACCGTGTTCAAGTTGTTGTTGAGCATCGCATGGGAGACGTGATGAAAGCCACTGAAGCCGGATTACTCGCTTTCCTCAAGAAATCCCCGCAATTTGTCATCCCAATATATCAGCGCACCTATTCCTGGACGGAAAAGGAATGCCGCCAACTCTGGGAAGACATCCTGCGCGCTGGTGGCGATGAGGCGATCTCCGTTCATTTCATTGGGTCGATCGTGTATATTGAGGAAGGCTTGTCCCAGGTATCGCATCAAGCACCGTTGCTGGTAATCGATGGGCAGCAGCGCCTGACCACCGTGACACTGCTTCTAGCGGCACTGGCGGAGGCGCTGGGTGAGACTGAAATCATTGATGGCTTTTCCTCCCGAAAGCTGCGCAATTACTACCTGCTCAATCCCGAGGAGAGCGGCGACCGGCATTTTAAGCTACTGCTGTCTCAGACCGATAAGGCATCTCTAAAAGCAATTGTCGGCCTCTTGGAAATGCCAGAGGAGCGTTCGATACGGATCGAACAGAATTTCGGATTGTTTCAGAGCTGGCTGGCGGGGCGCTCTAATGAAATTGCTCAGGTCTGCAAGGGGCTTGCCAAGGTCGTCGTTGTCGATATTGCGCTTAGCCGCGATCAAGACAATCCGCAACTTATATTCGAAAGCATGAATTCGACCGGCAGGGAACTCAGCCAAGCTGATTTGATCCGCAATTTCATATTGATGGGTTTGGCGCACGGTCTTCAGACCCGGCTCTATGAACAATTCTGGCGACCTATGGAGATCGCCTTCGGTCAAGAGGCCTATGACAGCCATTTTGACGGCTTCATGCGACACTATCTCACGGTTAAAACCGGCGATATTCCACGACTCGATGCCGTCTATGAGGCCTTCAAAGGACATGCCCGCACCCCGGTCGTAGCCGACGCCGGAATCGAGGCCTTGGTTAAGGACATACGTGACTACGCGCGCTACTATTGCTCCATGGCGCTGGGGGCTGAGCCCGACCCGGAACTGAAACGCGCATTCCACGATCTGCGTGAATTGAAGGTCGAAGTCTCATACCCGTTCCTGCTCGAGCTTTATGATGACTACAAGGCGGGAGTTCTGTCGCGCGCCGATCTTCTTGAGGCCATCCGGCTCGTAGAGGCCTATGTGTTTCGCCGCGCTATCAGCACGATTCCGCCCAACTCGCTCAACAAAACTTTCGCCACCTTTACCAAGGCGCTCAGGAAACAGCGTTATCTCGAAAGCATCAAGGCACATTTTCTTTTGCAGCCATCCTATCGGCGGTTTCCCAACGATGAGGAATTCCGGCGTGAGCTACAACTGCGTGACCTCTACAATTTCCGCAGCCGAAGCTATTGGCTCCGGCGATTTGAAAACTACAAACGCAAGGAGCGGGTTGAGATTGACGAATACACGATCGAGCACATCATGCCGCAAAACGAAATGCTTTCAACCGCCTGGAAGACGGAACTCGGTGAGGATTGGCAGCGGGTCCATCAGGAGTATTTGCACACGCTCGGCAATCTAACACTCACAGGTTACAATTCAGAATACAGCGATCGCGCATTTATCGAAAAACGAGACATGGAGGGTGGTTTTCGCGAAAGCCCGATCCGGCTAAACGAGGGGATGGCCGCCGTCGAGAAATGGAATGAGGATGCTATCCGCGCTCGCGCGCAACGATTAGCAGCCAGGGCACCTGACGTGTGGCCTGGACCGAGCCTTCCGGCTGAAATCATGGAGGCGTTCCGAAACCCCAAAAGCGACGCTACGAGCTACACGATCAAGGATCATCCTAACCTGCGCGGCGGCCCGACCAAGGACCTCTTCGATGTTCTGCGCAGGGAGATCCTGGCCTTAGACCCGTGTGTAACGGAGGGTTTCCTGAAGCATTATGTTGCTTTCAAAGCCGAGACGAACTTCGTCGATGTGATCCCGCAGGCACAAACAATCCTTTTAGTCCTGAACATCAAGTTTCGCGATATCAGCGATCCGCGCGGTATTTGCCGCGACATCACTAATATCGGCGGATGGGGAAACGGTGATGTGGAGATCAAACTCAGCGAACATGAAGAGATCTCATACATTATAGGGCTCGTGCGTCAGTCGCTGGAGCAGCAACTGGGCAGCGATAGCGATTTGTAATGATGACAGGAAGCTCCCAGCATTGAAGCGATCACCTGCGTCGAGAAGCTTATGAATCGTCACTAACTTAGCAACATCAACTTCGCTAAGCGCGTGGGCAAAGGAAGGAAGTGACGGCTGATGGCCACTTATAAAGCTATCCAAAAACACATCCTAGAAACGCATAAATTCAGCGCGAAGACTTGTTGGATCGCTCATGTGAAGGCCGACCATGGAAAAGTGGGACGCCCGGCACCGAATCGCATCGCCAGTGATCATCGAAAATATCCCTGTCCGGACGATAAACGAGATCCGATAGAAGAGGCGCTTCGATATTTCGGCGTAATCTGAGCACCGCTGTGCCGAGAACGTGGCTCTTTGCTCAATTTCAAGCCGCAAGCATGAAGAAAGTATTATTATATTCACGCGTCAAAGCCGCCGAATACTAGCAACCCAAGGCCCCAAGAATGGCGGAGAGGGTGGGATTTGAACCCACGATACCCTTGCAGGTATGCCGCATTTCGAGTGCGGTGCATTCGACCACTCTGCCACCTCTCCGGTTATGCTGGTCGGCGCGTTTGAGCGCGGCGTTCTCATAGCGAGAGACGGGGGGGATGGCAAGGGCGAATATGAAAGCTTTTCATCCTTTTGCCTTGACAGATCAGGGGCGCTTATATATCCCGTGCGACGCAATAGGTGTGGATAAGTCCGTGCCTTGCCAGCCTTGCTTTGCGCGAGGTTTCACCGGCAGATCTTCTTGAGGGCCTCAAGCCTTTGGAATCCCTGCTAAGTTTCGACTGATAAAAAGACGGCCGCTTGTCCTTAGTTGGCAAGAGAGCCGGAACGAACATGAAAGGACAAAAAATGTTCGCAGTCATCAAGACCGGCGGTAAACAGTACCGTGTGGCAGCCGACGACGTGCTGACCATCGAAAAGCTGGAAGTCACCGCCGGCGACATCGTAGAATTCACCGAAGTCCTCGTTATCGGCGAAGGCGCCGACGCTGCGATTGGTGCTCCCTTCGTCAAGGGCGCTTCCGTCAAGGCCGAAGTGGTCGAGCACAACCGCGGCAAGAAGGTCATCGCCTTCAAGAAGCGCCGTCGTCAGAACTCGAAGCGTTCGCGCGGCCATCGCCAGCATCACACGGTCGTCCGTATCACGGACATCGTGGCTGCCAAGTAAGTAACGGGATCAGGGTTTAAAGGAGAACTCCAATGGCACACAAAAAAGCTGGCGGTTCGTCGCGCAACGGTCGCGATTCCGAATCCAAGCGCCTTGGCGTGAAGAAGTTCGGCGGCGAGAACGTCGTCGCAGGCAACATTATCGTGCGTCAGCGCGGCACGCAGTGGCATCCGGGCACCAACGTTGGTCTCGGCAAGGATCACACGATTTTTGCGCTTACCGCGGGCAACGTGAACTACCGTACGAAGGCCAATGGCCGCGTGTACGTGTCTGTAATGCCGAAAGCGGAAGCAGCGGAATAAGCCGGTAGCGCTCTAAAACAGCCGGCGTCTCATCGACCCGGCTGAGCGCATCAGGTTCAGTCAAGAAAAAAGGGGAGATGGGGCGCCATCTCCCCTTTTTCTTTACCCTCAACCAAGGAGGACTGAACCATGCAAGGCGAATTGTTAAGGGAAGACCAATCAAGGTCTCCCGAAGAACGGCTGAGGCCGGAGCGGTTAAGGACCGATTGCCCTGTCTTACTGTCGGAAAGGCTCGTTCTGCGCGCGCCCCACGAAGAAGACATCGACGCCCTTGCCCATCTCGCCAACAACGCCAATGTCGCTACTATGGTATCGCGTATGCCGCACCCGTATACGACCAATGATGCCGCCGATTTCGTGCGACGCACGAAGCTTGGCGAGATTGGCAAGTGCGTCTATGCGATTACCAAAGCCGATAACGGCGCCTTTCTTGGATGCTGCGGCGTCGAGCCGACGGCCGATCCACGCACCGTCGAGATCGGCTACTGGCTGGGCGAACCGCACTGGAACCAGGGCTATACGACGGAAGCCGCCCATGCCCTGATCGACATGGTCTTCCGCACGCGCGAAAACGTTGGCCAGATCGATGCCCGTTGCCGGGTCATGAACGTCGCGTCCAGACGGGTCGTGCAGAAGTGCGGCTTCCAGTTCCAGGGGTCCGGCCTTGCCGCATCCCTGGCGCTCGGCAGCTCCGTGCCGGTCGAATGGTACAGGCTCGACCGCAAGACCTGGATATCGTTGCGCAGCTGGGGAGGTCTGAGATGAACGCGCTTGCTCTCAACCGCCGCAATGACAGAATGCTGATGCCGGGGCCGTCGCCGGTCATCCAGACCGGGCGGCTGACGCTGCGCCCGCACCGGCTCGGCGACGCCGACGCGATCGCCGAATCGCTGTCCGATTTCGCCGTCACCCGCATGCTGGCCCGGGTTCCCGCACCCTATGACCGGCAGGATGCGCTGGACTGGCTGGTCCAGCACACCTCCGGCCTCGGCATCGATTGGGAACTGGCCATCACCGAAGGGGATGATGCCCATATCGGCTGTGTCGGCATCGAGCTCAGGCATGGCCGGTGGCATCTCGGCTACTGGCTGAACCGCTATTACTGGCGGCAGGGCATCATGACCGAGGCGGTCACATCGGCCCTGGAGCGCTTTGGCCGCCGCATGCCCGAGGTCGCCGTCCATTCCGGCGCCTTCGCCGATAATCCGGCATCCCTGAAGCTGCAGCAGAAACTCGGCTTCGAGATCACCGGATGCTCGGAGATCTACAGCTTTGCCCGCAACACCATGGTTCCGCATATCGAAACCGTGCTGAAGCCCGGCGCGCTGCGGCTCTCGCAGGCGGCGTGAAGCCTTGAAATCCAGTCATCGCCGGCCGTCGGCGATGACGCCACACCAATCGCGCTGTTCTTGATGTTATGGCACGTCGAGCGCACGATATTCTTTGACCTCAGCCCGAAGCGCCTATATCGAAGGCGACATGACGGGTAAATGGCCGGCCGATGCGTCTCTATGGATGCGCAAAGGGCGGCTGAAATCGATTAAAGAGCGCATAGCTTTTCTAAATCCCATTCGATCCGAAGGGATATGCGCCGACACCGGGTGACGGACGTAAGATGAAATTTCTCGATGAAGCAAAAGTCTATATTCGCTCAGGCGACGGCGGCGCCGGCAGCGTCTCCTTCCGGCGCGAGAAGTTCATCGAGTTCGGCGGACCGGACGGTGGCGATGGCGGGCGCGGCGGCGATGTCTGGGTCGAGGCCGTCAACGGCCTCAACACCCTGATCGACTTCCGTTATCAGCAGCATTTCAAGGCGACGATCGGCACGCATGGCATGGGCCGGAACCGCGCCGGCGCCAAGGGCGAAGACGTGACGCTGAAGGTGCCTGTGGGAACGCAGATCTTCGAAGAAGACGGGGAAACCCTGATCTGCGACATCACGCAGGAAGGCCAGCGCTTTCGCCTGGCGCCGGGCGGCAACGGCGGCTTCGGCAACGCCTATTTCAAATCCTCGACCAACCAGGCGCCGGACTGGGCCAATCCCGGCCTGCCGGGCGAAGAAAAGACCATCTGGCTGCGGCTGAAGCTGATTGCCGATGCCGGCCTCGTCGGTCTGCCGAATGCGGGTAAATCGACCTTCCTTGCCTCTGTCAGCCGTGCCCGGCCGAAGATAGCCAACTATCCATTCACGACGCTGCATCCCAATCTCGGCGTCGCCACCATCGATGGCCAGGAATTCGTGCTGGCCGACATTCCCGGCCTGATCGAAGGCGCGCATGAAGGCGTCGGTATCGGCGATCGCTTCCTCGGCCATGTCGAGCGCACCCGCGTGCTGCTGCATCTGGTTTCCGCCCAGGAAGAGAAGGTCGGCAAGGCCTACAAGACGGTCAAGCACGAGCTTGAAGCTTACGGCAACAACATAACCGACAAACCAGAAATCGTCGCGCTATCGCAGATCGATGTGGTGGACGAGGAAACGCTGAAAAAGAAGACGCGCGAGCTGGCACGAGCCTGCGGCAAGACGCCCTTCCAGATCTCCGCCATCACCGGCCGCGGCATGACCGAAGTGCTGCGCGCGCTGCGCGACGTCATCGTCGAAGCCAATGCCGGCGAGGCGGACAAGCCGGCAAAAACGCATAAGATACGCCATCGCGACCTGCAGGCCTCCGACGACGTGGATGAGGGGGACGACGATCACGAGGAGCAGCAGGGATGACCGCCCGCAAGCCGCTCGACCGCTATCGCCGGATCGTGATCAAGATCGGCTCGGCTCTTCTCGTCGATCGCAAGACGGGCCTGAAGAAATCCTGGCTCGACGGCATGTGTGCCGATATCGCCGCCCTGAAAGCCAAGGGCATCGATATCCTCGTCGTCTCATCCGGCGCCATCGCGCTCGGCCGTTCGGTGCTCGACCTGCCCTCCGGCGCCTTGAAGCTGGAAGAAAGCCAGGCCGCCGCAGCCGTCGGGCAGATTTCGCTCGCCCGCGCCTGGTCCGAAAGCCTGTCGCATGACCATATCGTCGCCGGCCAGATCCTGCTGACGCTTGGCGACACGGAAGAGCGCCGCCGCTATCTGAATGCCCGCGCCACCATCAATCAGCTGCTGAAGATCGGCGCCGTGCCGATCATCAACGAGAACGACACGGTCGCCACAAGCGAAATCCGCTATGGCGACAATGACCGCCTCGCCGCCCGCGTCGCCACCATGACCGGCGCCGACCTTCTGATACTGCTCTCCGACATCGATGGGCTCTACACCGCCCCGCCGCATCTCGATCCGCAGGCACAATTCCTCGATACGATTGCCGAAATCACGCCTGATATCGAGGCCATGGCCGGCGGCGCCGCCTCCGAACTGTCGCGCGGCGGCATGCGCACCAAGATCGATGCCGGCAAGATCGCCACCGGCGCCGGCTGCGCGATGATTATCGCCTCCGGCAAGACCGATCGGCCGCTGAAATCAATTGAAAACGGCGCGCGCTCGTCCTGGTTCGCACCGTCGGGTACGCCCGTCACCGCCCGCAAGACCTGGATCGCCGGACAGCTGCAGCCGGCTGGCGAGCTGCATGTCGACGAGGGCGCGGTGACCGCGCTCGGCGCCGGCAAGAGCCTGCTGCCCGCTGGCGTGCGCAATGTCGTCGGCCATTTCGGCCGCGGCGATACCGTGGCCGTGATCGGCCCTACCGGTCGCGAAATCGCCCGGGGCCTAGCCGGCTACGACGCCGAGGAGGCGCGCCAGATCACCGGCCGCAAGTCGGCGGAGATCGAGGCCATCCTCGGCTATGCCGGCCGCGCCGCCATGGTGCATCGCGACGACCTCGTCATGACCGCGTCCGTCAAGACGAAGGCGGAGAAATTGAAGAGGGATGAAGCCCATGCTTGATACTGTCGCACAAAGCCCCGACATCGAAGCGCTGATGAGCGATATCGGCCGCAAGGCCCGGGCTGCGTCGCGACCGTTGGCCTTCGCCTCCACAGAGAGCAAGAACAAGGCGTTGAGCGCCATGGCAGACGCCATTCTGGCCCGCAAGGATCATATTCTTGCCGAGAACGCCAAGGATCTGAAGGATGTGGAGGGCACGGATATGCTCGCCTCCTTCGTCGATCGCCTGACGCTGAACGACAAGCGCGTCGCAGAAATGGCCGACGGCATTCGCGCCATCGCCGCTTTGCCGGATCCGGTGGGCGAGGTCATCGCCGCCTGGGACCGTCCGAACGGGCTGAAGATAGAGCGCGTCCGCACCCCGCTCGGCGTCATCGGCGTCATCTTCGAAAGCCGGCCGAACGTGACAGCCGATGCCGGCGCACTCTGCCTCAAGGCAGGCAATGCCGTGATCCTGCGCTGCGGCAGCGATTCGCGCCGCTCGTCGCAGGCGATCCACGACTGCCTGGTCGAAGGGTTGAAGGCCGCAGGACTACCGGAACATGCCATCCAGCTCGTGCCCGTCAGCGACCGCGCAGCCGTTGGCGCCATGTTGCGCGGCCTCGAAGGCGATATCGACGTCATCGTGCCGCGCGGCGGCAAGAGCCTGGTCGCCCGCGTGCAGACCGAAGCGCGCGTGCCGGTCTTTGCCCATCTCGAAGGCCTTTGCCACATCTATATCGATGCTTCGGCCGATCTCGACATGGCGAAAGCGATCGTCGTCAACGCCAAGATGCGCCGCACCGGCATCTGCGGCGCAGCCGAAACGCTGCTGGTCGATTCGAAGGTCGCATCCACGCATCTGAAGCCGCTGCTCGACGGGCTTGCCGAAGCAGGCTGCGAAATTCGCGGCTCCGCCGAGGTGCTGCAGCTCGTGCCCGGCCTGAAAGCGGCAACGGAAGAAGACTGGACGACGGAATATCTGGCCGCGATCATATCCGTCGCGCTTGTCGACGGCATTTCCGGCGCGATCGCCCATATCGGCAAATATTCGTCCAACCATACCGAAGCCGTCATTGCCGAGGATCCCGAGGTCGTCGAGCGCTTCTTCACCGAGATCGATTCGGCGATCCTCTTGCACAATGCCTCGACGCAGTTCGCCGATGGCGGCGAATTCGGCATGGGCGCGGAAATCGGCATCGCCACCGGCAAGATGCATGCTCGCGGACCGGTCGGCGTCGAACAGCTGACCTCCTTCAAATATCGCGTGCGCGGCACCGGACAGATACGGCCCTGACGTGCTGAGAGAAGAGATCGATCAACGCTATCTGCGCATGCCCCATGCCGAGCGCGGCATGGTGGTCGGTCTTTTCGGCGGCTCGTTCAACCCGCCGCACCGTGGCCACGCGCTTGTGGCCGAGATCGCCATTCGCCGGCTCGGCCTCGATCAGCTCTGGTGGATGGTAACGCCGGGCAACCCGCTGAAGAACCACAATCATCTTGCGCCGCTTGCCGAGCGGATCGCGCTCAGCGAAATGGTCGCCCGCGATCCGCGCATCAAGGTGACGGCATTCGAGCAGGCGCTCGGCATGAACTACACGGCCGATACCCTGGCTCACGTGAAAGCCCGCAACAGCCGGGTGCATTTCATCTGGATCATGGGCGCCGACAGCCTCAATACGTTCCATCGCTGGCAGAAATGGGAGGAGATCGCCCGCACCTTCCCGATCGCTGTCATCGATCGGCCGGGATCGACGCTGTCCTACCTTTCCGCGAAGATGGCCAAGACATTTCATTATGCCCGCGTCGACGAGGATGATGCCCGGGTGCTTTGGAAGAAGCGTGCACCGGCCTGGACTTTCATCCACGGACCGCGTTCGGCGCTCAGCTCGACAGCCCTGCGCGCGGCACAATAACCGACTGAATTTTCAGGAAAACTCCCAGAAATGAAAAGCCCGACGGGGGAGGAGGATCCGTCGGGCTTTAAACCTGATCAGCAACTGGGAGGAGGAGAGTTGCCGATCCATATCTAGCGGCATTGGGAGGAGGAGATCGCCGCTTCGATGGTTATGTTTTAGCAGATTTCACCGATAGATAAATGGCCGATTGCGCATTGCAGCAATGCATTCAGCGCATATCTTTGAAAATTTCCTGCCCAAAAAACGCTTCTTTTGCGAATTGTCTGACTTTTTAACGTCACCCAGACTCCAGAAGCCGGAGCGGAAAAGCGCCAGAACCCACGGTTCGTAACGTTACGTCTTGTTTCGTGAGCGTTCGCCAAACCACTGGGCGAATCCAGTCATGCGTTTTTGACGTAGCATAATCCACTCATATGCGCCTTTGAAAAGAAAACCCATAAAATTCGTAGGGTTACATAGCAACAATGCGATGTATTTTTCGAGATACATCCCTAGCCAAGCTTCGCGCATCGTTATATCTCTCGAAATATGTCGATATCTTTGGGGAGAAATAAGATGGCAACCAGCCGACGCCGATGGATCAAGCTTGCA
>Ga0209677_100552_pt1 | contig 20791 bp, 16 predicted proteins | sample AraplaCvi_mCL_r2_2_FD_184285 | JGI IMG/M metagenome (GOLD analysis project Ga0209677, IMG submission 184285) | Arabidopsis root microbial communities from North Carolina, USA - plate scrape CL_Cvi_mCL_r2 (SPAdes) (version 2) | ecosystem: Host-associated > Plants > Roots > Endosphere | place: USA... | reverse complement strand
CGTATATCCCCACACAAACAGCGCCACCCACCAGCCGATCGGCGCCATGATGGCCCAGCCATAGACAACCAGCAGCGTGCCTAGGAGTTGCGTCGCCTCACAGGGCACCACGAGTTTCCAGCTTGGCCATGGCCGTTCCCATACCCACCCGTTGTTGCGCGTGAGGTAGATCGTCATGTGGCCGGAGACAAGCAGCTTCAGAAAGATGGTGGCCTGCAGCACGGGACCAGGCAAAGCGAAGTAGTCGCGGGCGATCCAATAGAGAACGAAGCTCTCGAAGACTCCGTAGATGCCAAGCGCCGAGGCGATGCTCAGCACCCGTGTCATGTCCCAGCGCACCGGACGCAGAGCTACCGGCGCGTTATCGTAAGCGATCATCATGATTGGGATGTCGTTCAACAGTGCGAGAAGAACCACCATGATGGCGTTGACGGGATAGAAATCGAAGATCATGATTGCGGCTGTCATGAACAGCAGCAGCCGCATGGTCTCGGCGATCCGGTAGATCGCATAGCCCGTCATGCGCTCAAAGATTCGCCGCGCCTCCTCGATTGCCGTCGTGATCACGGAGAGCCCCGGTGCGGTGAGCACAAGCGCTGCCGCTGCGCGGGCGGCGTCGGTCGCACCGGAGACCGCTATGCCGACATCGGCCTGCTTCAGGGCGGGTGCGTCGTTGACACCGTCACCCGTCATCCCGACGATGCGTCCGGCACTCTGCAGCGTCTTGACGATCTCAAACTTGTGCTCCGGAAACACCCGGGCAAAGCCGTCCGCCGACATGATCCTGGGCAATTTGTCGACTGGCGTGCCAGAGCCGAACACCGTGTCGGCGACGACGATCTTCTGGCCGAGATCGAGCTGCCTGGCGATTTCCTTGGCGATCGCCTCGTGGTCTCCTGTGACCATCTTGATGTCGACGCCCATGGCGCGGGCCGCCATGATCGTTTCCTTGCAATCGTCGCGCGGCGGATCGAAGAGTGGCAAGAGACCAAGGAAATGCCATTTCCCTGGCTCGTCAGTCCGCGCGACGCCCAGTGTGCGGTAGCCCTTGGCGGCGTCCTCATCGACCGTTTTTGTGATGGTGGCGCGTTCGTCGGCGGAGGGCGCACAGAGGTCGACGATCACCTGCGGTGCGCCCTTGACCGCCTTGAAGCGCTTGCCATCATGCTCGATCTCAGCCTCGGCGCGCTTGGCCACCGGATCAAACGGACGGAACGCCTTGACAGCATAGGAATCAACATTTTTTCCCAAATGCGCGCCTGCCAGAATCGCGGCATCGATGGCGTCAGGTGCATCGCGGCGTGATGCCAGCACCGCCGACAACAGCAGCTCATCGCTCCCGACGCCGGAGGCCGGCTGGGGATCACCGAGCGTCAATTCGTTCTTGGTCAGCGTGCCGGTCTTGTCCGAGCAGAGCGTGTCCATCCCCGCCATCTCTTCAATCGACACCAAACGAGAAACGATCGCCTTCATCCGCGCCAGACGCTCGGCGCCGACCGCCATGGTCACTGACAGCACTGCCGGAAGCGCCACCGGAATCGAGGCGACCGCCAGGATCAGCGCGAATTGCAACAGCTCCAGCAGCGGGTTGTGACGGAACAGACCGGCAATCACAATGATCGCGACGAGGCCGCCTGTGGTGAGGATCAGGAAATTACCGATACGCAAAACGGCGCGCTGGAAGTGCGATACCGTTCCGGCCTGCTGGACAAGACCCGCGGTCTTGCCGAAATAAGTCTTCATGCCGGTCGCGGTGACCACGGCCTCCATCTCGCCCTGCTTTGCGATGGAGCCGGAATAGGCGTCATCGTCGGCCTTCTTGTCGACCGGCAAGGATTCGCCTGTCAGCGCCGACTGATCGATGCTCAGATAACCGGCTCCCACCAGCTTCGCATCGGCGGGAACGATGTTGCCGAGCTTAATTAAGATGAGGTCGCCGGGCACCAGCAGCCGCGCCTCGACGTCCTTCCAGGTCCCGTCGCGCTTGACGCGCGCTTTGAGCGCGAGCCGCTGCTTCAAAAGCGCAATGGCATTGTCGGCCTTGAACTCCTGCCAGAAGCCGACGCCGGCGTTGATGAACAGCATCAACAGGATGACAGCGAGGTCGCCCCAGTGACCGAGCACGGCGGAAAGTGCGGCAGCAATCTCGATCATCCAGGGGATCGGCCCCCAGAAAAAGCGCGCGAGGCGTTCGAACGCGCTGATGTGGTGCTCAACGAGCGCGTTTTCGCCGTACTGCGCGAGCCGACGCTGCGCCTCGGCCTCGCTCAGTCCGACCGATCCAGTTGGCTCGACTGGCATCGGCCTGTTTAATGCATTTTTTGCTGTCGCCATCTCGAGCTCCTGACGTGTTCGCTGCCCGAACCAAGCCGTGGCTACAACCCATCCGCTAGGGCACAACGGTAAGAGGCACGCGGGACAGCACCACGAGCTTTTGCGCCACACTGCCGAGCAACACTCCGGCCCGCCCCAAGCCGCTCTTCCCGACAACGATTGCGTCTGCGCCCTTTTCCTCTGCGATCTCGATGATCGAGCTCGCAACTTCGCCAGTTCGCGATTCGAGCAGGACCGTTCCAGCACCTGCGTTCCGAGCCCGGTCGCGTCCCTTCGTCAGCGTCGTGGCGGATTCCGACTCCAACAATTCTCTCAACCAGACACTTTGGTCGCCTGTCAGCGCCGCGAATATTGTCTCGGGAAGCCCGTAGCCGCCGACGATATTCACGATGAGAAGGTCGGCAACGTCTGCCTTTGCGCGCCGCGCCGCATAGTCAATCGCGCGGTCCGAGCCTTCGGATCCATCGATCGCTACAAGGATAAGCCCCATGCCTTGCTCCTTTCACCGCAACGTTGCTAGGACCTGGGAACGGGCTTCTGCGCCTGATGCTGCCGGCGGAACAGATTAAAGGTGTGGCGCGCGATCATCAGATCTTCGTCGGTGGGGATCACCCAGGCGGTAGCCTTGCTGCCTATTGTGGTGATCCTCGGACCGCCGGCGGCGTTGGCCTCCAGATCGATTTCCAGTCCAAGCCAGCCAGCCTGCTCGCAGACCCGGCGACGGATTTCAGGGGCGTGCTCGCCGATGCCTGCGGTGAAGACGACGGCATCGAGGCCGCCCAATGCAGCCGCAAGCGATCCGATCTCTCTGACGATGCGATACGCGAAGAGTTCCACGGCTTCGGCCGCCTGCGGCCGCCTGCTCTCAAGCAGCGTCTTCATGTCGTCGCTGATCCCGGACACGCCGAGCAACCCTGAAGATTGATAGAGCAGATCGCTGATCGCCCCGGCAGTCATTCCCTTCTCCTGCGCAAGGTAGAGGACGACGCCGGGATCGAGGCTGCCGCAACGCCTCGCCATCGGCAGCCCGTCAAGCGCTGTAAAGCCCATGGTGGTAGCGACGCTCTTGCGTGCTTTCATGCCGCACATGCTGGCGCCACTGCCAAGATGGGCCACCACGACGCGGCCGTCCCCTGCGGGCATACCCATCACCTCCGGCAACACGCTCGCGATATACTCGTAGGACAGCCCGTGGAAGCCGTAGCGGCGAATGCCGTCTTCCGAGAGGTGGCGTGGCAGCGCGAATGTTGCTGCTACCACGGGCTGCGTGTGGTGGAACGAGGTGTCGAAGCAAGCCACCTGGGGCAGCGCTGGATGCAGCTTCGATAGGGCCCCGATAGCGGCCAGATGATGCGGTTGGTGCGACGGTGCGAGTGGAACGAGCCGTGTAAGTTCGGCGACCACCTTGGCGTCGATCATTACGGGTTCCCGATAGACCATGCCGCCGTGGACGACCCGATGGCCTGCGGCGGTCAGCCGATACTGTGGGAAGCGTTGGTCGAGCCAGTGCAGCAGTTCGGCGAGACAGTCCTCATGGGTCGCGCCCTCTCTGAGCTGTTCATTCGCCAATGGCGCGCCGGTGCCGTCCTTGGCAGCAAAGTGAGCGCGATGGCGAATTCCCTCGTACTGGCCCTCACAGACCAGATCTTGTCGACTCGGCCGCTGCTCGCCGGGAAATAGCGAGAATTTCATGCTGGACGAGCCGGCGTTGAGGACCAGGATCGCATCGCTCATGGGCGGACCTTCTGCCGGTGGCGAGCAAGCAGTAAGGCGACGGCGCAGGAGCTCAGCCGGGCCAGAGTTTTGTCGGCGCGACTGGTCAGGATGATGGGTACCCGCGCGCCAACGACGATACCGGAGACCTCGGCGCCGCCGAGATATTCCAGTTGCTTGGCGAGCATATTGCCGGCCTCGATATCGGGTACGACAAGGATATCCGCCTTGCCCGCAACCGGTGAAACGATGCCCTTGGTTTTTGCGGCTTCTTCTGAAACCGCGTTGTCGAAGGCCAGCGGGCCGTCGAGGATGCCGCCCGTAATCTGTCGCCGATCCGCCATCTTGCAGAGCGCCGCAGCATCGAGTGTCGATTTGATCTTCGGCGAGACCGTCTCGACTGCGGACAGAATCGCGACCTTCGGTAGCGACAGGCCAAGCGCATGGGCCAGATCGATTGCATTCTGGACGATATCGACCTTGTCCTCCAGTGTCGGATACATATTGAGCGCGGCATCGGTCACGAACAGCGGTCTGGGGTAGCCAGGCGTATCGATGACAAAGACGTGGCTCATGCGGCGCGCAGTATGTAGCTTTTCCTCATGGACGATCGCGCCCATGAATTCGTCGGTATGGAGGCTTCCCTTCATCAGGGCTTCGACCTTGTGGCCCACCGCGAGTTCAACGGCCTTGGCGGCGGCCGCATGGCTGTGCTCGGTGGCGACAAGTTCATACGGCGAGAGATCGACTTTGGCCTCGATTGCCGCCGCCCGAATCTTCTGCTCCGGACCGACCAGCACGGGAACGATGAGCTTGGCCTCGGCTGCCTTGATCGCCCCAAGAAGCGAGACCTCGTCGACCGGGTGCACGACCGCGGTCCGGATCGGGGGCAGGCCCTGGGCCTGTTTGACGAGGTTCTGATGATGTCGGCCGTCCATGGATCGTCTCTCCGCTTAGGCCGAAATCCATAAGCGTGCCTCGGCCGCTTCAGCCTGGGAAAAGAGCTTGGTCGTTGCCGGCATCAAAAACGCGAAGAAACGGACGGCATTTCCGATCCAGTCGACGTCGGTAACAACTGCGACCCGGTCCCAACGCGTCAGATGCTCGACGCCGACCTTGAAGTCTTCCCACATCGCGCCGGGCTCGAACCCTGAGAAGTCTGCGGCTGTCTCATAATACACGCGGACCTTGTCATGCGAGCGAAGCTTACCGAGAATGGCCGGGACCAGAACTCTGATGTAGTCGTCTTTCGTGACTTGGCCGGTGCAACGAAACGCCGCGACGTTATCCGGGAAATCTGTGAGTTGCTCGATCATGGCGTACTCGGAGTTTCATATTGGGTGTCACTAGAACTCGATCAGCACTTTCAGCGCGTGCGTATTGGCGGCAGCGCCGAATGTCTCATAGGCATCGAGGACCTTGTCGAACTTGAAGCGATGAGTGATGAGCTTCTTCGCATCGATCCTGCGAGACTGCACCGTCTTGAGCAGCATCGGCGTGGTTACGGTGTCCACAAGCCTGGTGGTGATCGAGATGTTGCGGTCCCACAGGCGCTCCAGGTGCAAATCGGCCTTCACACCGTGGACTCCGATATTGGCGATCACACCGCCCGGTGCAACAATGTCCTCGCAGGTGATAAAGCTTGCCGGCACACCAACAGCCTCGATTGCGGTATCGACACCACGACCGCCGGTCATCTTCATGACCTTCTCCACCGCTTTGCCGTCCTTGTTGTTGATGACGGCAGTGGCACCAAAGCGAGTAGACATCTCCAGCCGGTTGTCGTCGAGATCGACCATGATGATATCGGCCGGCGCGTAGAATTGAGCCGTCAGAAGCGCGGCCAAGCCAATCGGACCAGCGCCGACGATCGCCACGCTTGATCCAGGCTGGACCTTGCCGTTGAGCACGCCGCACTCGAATCCGGTTGGAAGGATGTCGCTGAGCATCACCAGCGCGTCTTCTTCGGATCCGGCTGGCACATGATAAAGGCTGGTGTCGGCAAAGGGTGTGCGGACGAATTCCGACTGTGTTCCATCGATCCGGTTACCGAGGATCCATCCACCGTTCACGCAATGCGAATACATCCCGCGCCGGCAATAGTCGCAGGTCCCGCACGAAGAGATACAGGAGATGATGACATGGTCGCCCGGCTTGAATGCGGTGACGGCATTGCCGACCTTGTCGACAACACCAACACCCTCATGGCCGAGAATGCGGCCTGCGGTACAAGTCGGAACGTCACCCTTCAGAATGTGGAGATCGGTTCCGCAGATCGTCGTTTTCAGAAGCTTGACGACCGCGTCGGTCGGCACCGAAATCTCCGGCTTTGGGCGATCTTCGATGGCTTTTTTGCCCGGTCCCTGATAGACAAGCGCTTTCATGCTGCCGCTCCTCAGTGTTCAATGCAGTGCTTGAAGTGTGAGCGCGATGCCTTGGCCGCCGCCGATGCAAAGCGTGACGACGCCACGCTCGAGCCCGTCACGCTTCATCGAATGCAGAAGGCGCGTGGTCAGGACCGCACCGGTCGCGCCAATTGGGTGACCGTGAGCGATAGCGCCGCCTTCGACATTGACGATATCTTCGGCAAGACCGAGTTCACGCATGACCGCGATGGCAATCGCCGCGAATGCTTCATTGATCTCGATGCGCTGTATGTCGCCGATCTTCCAGCCCGCACGGTCGAGCGCCTGCCTAACCGCCGGTATTGGTCCGAGTCCGAACATGCCGGGCTCAACCGCGCCGACACCGTAAGAAACGAGCCGAGCCATCGGCTTGAGCTGGCGGTGTTCGGCCCAACCGCGCTCTGCCACGATCATCGCTGAAGCGCCGCTGTTGAGTCCCGGCGCATTGCCCGCGGTTATCGTTCCGTCCTTGCGAAATGCCGGATGCAGCTTGGCAAGCCCCTCCAAGGTCGCGTCCGGACGATTGTGTTCATCCTTATCGAAGACATTCGGCCCTTTGCGGCTGTGCAATTCGACCGGCGCGATCTCATCCTTGAACTTGCCGGCCGCCTGCGCCGCCGAAAACCGTTGCTGCGACCGGAGCGCCCAACGGTCCTGGGCCTCGCGCGTGATCTGGCGGGATTTGACCAGGTCCTCAGTGTGCCATCCGGAGTGCTCGCCGGAAAACGCATCGTTGAGACCGTCGCGCAGCATGCTGTCATACATCTGCGCATCGCCCATCCGGTAGCCCCAGCGGCCGTTGGCGACGAGGTAGGGGGCGATATCCATGTTTTCCGCGCCGCCGGCAATTGCGCTGTCAATCATCCCAAGCATGACTTCCTGCGCGGCCGAGGCAATGGCTTGAGCCCCGGAGCCGCACACGCGATTAACGGTCATCGCCGGAACACCAACAGGAATGCCACCGTTGACAGCCGATTGGCGCGCCGGATTCATCTTGTTTCCAGCCTGGATGACGTTTCCCATCACGACGGTTCCGACTTTGGCCGGGTCAAGTTTAGAACGGGCCAGAACCGACTTAATCGCGACTGCTCCCAAGTTGGCGGCCGGTACAGCCTTAAGGCTTCCATCGTAGGTTCCGATTGCTGTTCGCATCGCATCGCAGAGGACGACATCACGTACCTGCATTTTTTTCTCCTGTTTCAGTTTACGCTTGCGCCCCACCATTCCCCAACGATGACGAATCTCGGGTCAGATCCTTAAGCCTCCGTCGATCTCGAGAATCCGTCCGTCGTAGTAGTCATTCTGCAGGATGAAGAGTGCGGCGTGAGCAATCTCAGCCGGCTTGGCGAAGCGCCGCACTGGGATGCCGGCCACGATCTTGTCTTTGACCTTAGCCGGAATGGTCGCCACCATGCGGGTCTCGGAAAATCCAGGCGCGATGCCGGCGACGCGAATCTTATAGCGCGCGAGCTCCTTGGCCCAAGCGACGGTCATGGCGGCGACGCCGGCTTTGGCGGCCGAGTAGTTGGTCTGCCCGACATTGCCGGCCCTCGAGATGCTGGAAATATTGATGATCACTCCGCCATGGCCGCTCTCTATCATCTGCACAGCGGCCTCGCGTCCGCAGAGAAACACACCCCTGAGGTCAACCGCGATCACGCGGTGAAACTCGGCCAACGACATCTTCTTTTGCACCTTGCCGTCGGCTGCCTTCACCAGCAGGGCGTCGCTCGTGATGCCCGCATTGTTGATCAGGCCATCGATGCGGCCGAAGTCGTTGCGGATACTCCTGAACAAAGACTCAACGGCCGGTTCTTCAGTGACATCCGCCGGATAGTCCTTGACCTTCGCGACTGCCTTCGAGCACAGCCCCACTGTGTTCTGAAGTTTCTCATGATCGACATCGACCAGCGCCAATTCGGCGCCCTGGGCAGCGATGGCCTCCGCCATCTTCTGGCCCAGCCCCTGTGCCGCCCCCGTGATCACGATTACTTTGTCTCGCAACTCCATCTCAGTTACTCCGGAGGTTGTTCAACCGTTGGCGACGAGATCGCGTCCTGGCGCATACTCATTTCATCAAGACGTAGCTTCCCGGTGCATCTTCGAGCGCGGCGAACCCAGCTGCCGCATCACCGAGGGGCGGAAGAGGAGCTGGATTACCAGATCGCGCCGCGAGCCAGGTAGCCCACACCGGCCACCACGAACCCTGGTGCAGTGCGTGCTCGGCAAACCAAGCGTCCGGATCGACATGCGGCTCGCCCGGCTCGCGCAACGATGTGCGGTAATGGCGGCGCGGATGACCAGGCTCGGACAGGATGCCGGCGTTATGCCCGCCATTTGTCAATACGAAACTGATTTCGGCGTCAGTCAATAGATGCAGCTTGAAAACGGAGCGCCAAGGCGCCACGTGGTCACGCTCGGTCGAAACAACAAAGAGCGGCACCCGAATGTCGGGCAGTGCCACAGGCCGGCCGCCGGCGCTGAAGCGGCCCTCCGCAAGATCGTTCCTGAGAAAGAGCGAGCGCAGATATTGCGAATGCATCCGATAAGGCATGCGCGTCGCGTCGGCGTTCCAGGCCATAATATCGATGGCAACGGACTGCTCGCCCATCAGGTAGTCACGAATGCTGCGCGACCAAATCAGGTCATTCGATCGAAGCATCTGGAACGCACCGGCCATCTGCCGGGAATCGAGATAGCCGCGCTCCCACATCATGTCTTCGAGGAAGGTAACCTGGCTCTCGTCGATGAAGAGCATCAATTCGCCGGCCTCGGTGAAGTCGACCTGCGCAGCGAACAGGCTGACGCTCGCCAATCGATCGTCACCGTCTCGTGCCATTGCCACCGCGGTAATAGCGAGCAACGTTCCGCCGAGGCAATAGCCAACCGCATGAACGTTGCGCGCGCCGGTGATCGCCATCGCCGCCTTGATCGCAGGAAGCACTCCCTCGGTGCGGTAATCGTCGAACCCTACGTTGCGATCCTCTGCTCCTGGGTTCTTCCAGGAGATCATGAATACCGTGAAACCTTGCTGGGTCAGGAATTTCACTAAAGAATTCTGTGGTGACAGATCGAGGATGTAGTATTTCATGATCCAGGCCGGCACGATAACGACCGGCTCCGGACGGACGTGCTCGGTCGTCGGCGCGTATTGGATGACTTCGGCGATCCGCGTACGGACAACAACCTTGCCGGGCGTTGTCGCCACCGTCTCTCCGACTTTGAAGGCCTCCGTGCCGCGCGGCGGCGCTCCCCGTTGCGCGCGCATCGAGTCAGCGATCAAATTTACGTAACCACGCACCAGATTCGCACCCGATTCGGCCCGCGTGCGCTCAAGCACCTCGGGGTTAGTCGCAATAAAATTCGAAGGCGCGAGAGTGTCGAGAATCTGCCGAGCCACGAAATTTGCCATATTGTCATGACGCTGGCTGACGCCGCGCAGATTTGATGTGGCCGCATCCCACCAGCGTTCGACCGACAGGAAGTTATGGACGCAGACGTTGAAGGGAAAATGCTGCCACTCGGAGGCGCGGAAGCGCTCATCGTGCGCCAGCGCATGTTCCGACGGATCGCACTGCGAGCCGACAGCGGATCGCGCGGCAAATGCAAAATCATCGGCGACCGCGGCAATTGCAAGTTGTGCCAAATCGACTTGCTTGCCTGGCGCCAGGGCAACGTGCACCCACCAATCGAAGAAGGCATTGGCGAGCGCTGCCGGCGACAATCCGAAAGTGGATTGTGAAATAGCCGCGTGCACAGCACGAGTGAGGATCAGCGATGCAGGCTCAGGAGCTGGTCTCTGCGGCGCAGGTCCCATCACAGCGGACCCGATGTTCCGCAATGGGGCCGCATTAGGCGCGGGAGCTAGAGCGAGCGTCGACACGATGGCCTTCTCCCATTCCACTAAGCCTGTCGCCTAGACGTTCGACATAAAGCGCTCACGTCTCTATGAACTTCTAGGCATCCGAGAGGAAGATGACTGTCATCCTCTGCGGTTATCCATTCCTGCTACCCTGCGAGGCTGTCGCCGTTCCTTCCGCCGGCCGCGTGGCTACAGCAATTGAATTCAAGCATCGATAACGGCGTTCCAAATTGACATGGCTCAACACAGGGGGAGTCGAAGATTACACCTATTCGGGCCAAGTGTTACGGCTCGCAGACATTTGATTTGCCGCACTCCACCGCTCCCCCGAATTCCGATCTTGCACTGCTCCCTTTTTGGGCAGATTGCAGGGGAGCGGCCCGTCACGAACCTTAGAAGTTCCATCGAACGCTTCTCTGGGACGCTTCATCTCAATGGAAGCATCATGGCGTGTGAAGCTCGGAGCAATATTCGTCGGTACATGAACCTCGCTGGTTGACGGTTGATCCGGGTCAAGTTCGCCCACCGCTTGCCGCGTATGGTTGTTATTTACTGAGGAGACATTCCGATGATGGATAAGCAAACGCAGGCTTTGCGAAAGAAGCTGAATGAGATTTCCCAACGCGTAGACAAATGGACTGAAGACTTCAAAACGTCCGGCGAATTCTCCGACATCCACCGGGCTCTTCTCGGGGAGATTCAGAACCGGAATGAGACATTGAGAGAGCGGGTTCGCGAGGCTGAGACAGCAGGATCAACGTGGGAGCTGATTAAAGCGGAGTTCGTACGCGATATCAGTTCGCTACAAGACGATCTGTTGGAATTCGAGGATCGGCTTGATTCAGAAATCATGAAAAAGCGCCGCCCGTCCAAACCGTAAAAGACATTGTGAAAGAAAATGGCGGCCACGCAGGATTCACTTGCAAGAGATCGCGGTGGCTGCACGGCATCCACGCGATCCTCTTCTCGAGAAATATCCAAGGTGAAATATTTAGATGCGGAATGGTAGAGCGTAATGTATCCTATAGCGCTCGCCCTTTGGGCCACATTCCTTGGCGTCGCCGCCTACTATACCCTTCGCGATCGAAATCCACGCATGCGCCCCTTGGCGGCATATTTGATGTTCGTAACGGCATTCACCGTTGCATCGGCTGCGCTGTTTGTCGTTATTGTCGTCTTGTTCGGTGCGCTTGGCCAGGATCAGACGCTGGCTAATCCGATCACGGCTGCAATATTTCCCTTCGGTGTGTTCGTTCCGGCCTTTTTCGTCGCGCGTTGGCTTATACGAAGGCCGCCACTCCCGCCAGGTGCAGCCGTGACCTACTAAGATGGACAAAGCATCTTGATCGCTGCAGTGTGGTAACTGCACTAGTCTTTGAGACTCTTAACGAAAGTATCGAACTTGTCGGGCTCGCCGGCAGCACCAGGAGCCGTGCATCCGTAGGGGTGATTGCACGGTCCGTTCAGGATGAGCCAAAATTGGCGATGTGGGGGCACGACGGGCATGGCGCATCTAAAATCGGAGGAAGATCGCGAAACTGTTCGTGAAAGCATTCGTGATCTCAGCCGTCCAGGCTCAACGTTCTGGCTAATGAACGCGTTAGCGACGGTTATCGCGGGCTACGGGTTGCTGTCAAACAGCTCCGCTGTCGTGATTGGGGCGATGGTGGTTGCAATGATGTTGGGGCCGATTGCCGGGGTCGCACTGGGCCTGACCGATAAAGATCGGGGCCTGCTCACGATGGCGTTTCTGAGTCTCATTGGAGGGATCGCTTGGATCCTTGCCGTGGCCGCTCTGATCGGCACACTGCATCGGGACGCTCCGTTGACCGCGGAGATACTGTCACGAACCAGACCGACACTGTTCGATCTGATGATCGCACTGGCCGGAGGAGCAGCCGGCGCAATCGCAACAGTTTCGCCCCGCATCGGAACCGCTATCGTTGGCGTCGCGATCGCGACGGCTTTGGTCCCTCCGCTGGCTGCAACCGGTATCCTTTTGGCGCGTGGAGATCTGGATCTAGCCTGGAATGCCTTCGTTCTCGTATTGACCAACGTGGTCGCTATTCAATTTGCATTCTCGTTTGTGCTATGGTTCAGCGGATACCGGGGGCCTCGAGGATCACCTCGAGGCTTCATCGAATTCCTCCGGCGCGATCTTTTCGACGTCGTCGTGTTGGCCGCGCTTGCCATTGTTTTGGGGGTGCGCCTGCATTATGTCGTCTCGACGGCGCTGTACGAGGCCCACGTCCGCACTGCACTCAAACAGACGATCGGCCAGCTATCCGGCGCTTATGTCGCGGGAGTCAGATTTGAACAAGGCAAGGATGGCAATCTCGTCCAGGCTGTCGTGCGTGGTCCGGATGAGCCCTCGTCAGACCAAGTGGCCGCCATGACGGCCGCCTTGCCGCCATCGCCCGATGGTCGATCTATTGAACTTCGGATAAGGTTCGTGAAACTCGTCATCGTAACGGCTCACGGTCGATTATCGGTCCATCGGAGCGACGCTGGCGAACGCGACTGATTTTGGCGTCCAGTTCCAAGATCCTTTGACCGGCTTGATCGCAAGCAAGACGGCGAGATCTTTTCGACGCCAGCAGTCACTGGCTCAGAAGGAAAATTATCTGCGAAACCTTGATCTTTCTCAAAATGGCTCAGACCATAGCCTCGTCTACTGCTTTAAGAAGGGATAAGCGGTCGTTGACAAGCGGAGTGCGTTTTCATGCCTGAGCAACATCAAGGAACCAGCATAATTTCAACCGCCTCTGGGGGCAAGCAGTTCGAAGCGATGGCCAAGATTCAGTCGGAGATTTCGAAAAAGATCGCGGAGGCCAACAGGTACTGGGTCGATCGATGGCAATCCGAAGCCGGGCAGGCGGCTGACTTTACATCGAAACTGGCCACTCTTCATTCAATTCCCGACGCGTTGACTGCGTGGCAAGAATGGAACCGACGGCGACTTGAGAGGATGGCCGACGACGGCAAACACTTACTTGCTGATGTGCAGGAGATCGTGACGGCAAGCAGGCAACTGCTGACGAACGGCGGGGTATAGAGCAACATAGGAAGCTCCAACGGCTAGGCGCTAACCGCTCGCGTACTTATGGGTAGCTCCTGCGTCGGGGCTTTTCCTCATCGCTTCTGCTTCGTCACGAGTTGCACTTCGAAGTCCGCGAGCCGCCTCCGGTTGATGTATGCAACGAGGACGAAATCCATGGAGCTCAAAGACATTGTCGTGCACCTAAACGCGTCGAAGCATTGCGGTCGCCGCGTCGACTATGCTTTGGCTCTGGCGAAGCGTTTCAACACCCGAGTCGCCGGCCTATACGTGGGTCCAACAAGCGATTTTTCTTATCTCATGGCTGCGCAGATTGGCGAGGACGGGTGGCCGAGTGCGCGCGCGTGGGTGGCCGAGTGGCGCAATGTCGCCAAACTGCAGTTCGAACATCGACTCGAAGCGGCGAATGTGGCTGCCGACTGGCACGAGACCGAAGGTGATAGTGCAACGATGATGGCGCGATTTGCTCACCATGCCGATGCCACCATCGTCGGCCAGGCCGATCCAAATGAAATCCTTCCGATTTCCGATCAGCTCGTGGCCGAGCGGGTAGTGCTGGAAGCAGGTGGACCTGTCTTGGTGATACCCTATGAGGGCGAAGCCTCGGCGAAAGCGCAACGGGTACTCGTTGCCTGGAAGGCGAGCGCCCAGGCCGCGCGGGCCGTCCATGACGCTCTGCCGCTGCTGAAGGCTGCGGAGGAGGTCGTTGTGCTGTCCGTCAATGCCGCCGCGGATCGAACGTCGCAAGCATCCGGAATGATGATCGTCACGCATCTTCGCCGGCATGGAATAACGGCGGCGCTTGAGGAGGAGGATGCCGATGAACGGGTGGTCGGCGAGATCATCCTGTCTCGTGCAGAAGCCAAGGGAACCGATCTGGTGGTCGCCGGGGCATATGGCCATTCTCGCGCTCGAGAGATGATCCTTGGCGGGGTCACGCGTGATCTTCTGCAGCGCGCGAAGCTGCCAGTATTTCTCTCACACTGAGAATGTGCTTCGGCAAAGTCTATCGGTGGTGTCCGCGATCTCGTTTCGCAGCACCTAAACCCCTGGACGGAAGCGGGATCTGCGCGCAACTTCCCGTGCACAATCGCCCTATTGCGAAGGCTGTGTTTAGTCCAGAATGTGGCAGCCCGCGTCGATGTACTCGATGTTGCCGGTCAAGGTCGAGCCGGCGTCACTGACCAGAAAGCTCGCGACGTTGCGACATCCTCGATTCCTACCACTCGGTGTTCCGGCGTCCGCGCACGCGACCGTTCGAGGATCTCGTCAAACCGGTCGATCTCCGATGCCGCTCGGGTCCTGAGCGCCCCGGAGATGGAGATAGCGAGGCTTCTAGGGCGGCCCTAACCGGCCCCATTCCGATATATTCGGCGACGACTTTCTCAGAGCGATAGAGCGTGGCTGTAAACAAGCACCGCCATTGCCATAAGGGGTTTCGACATCCGCGCCATGTGGAAACATGCGCTGATGGAGGTCGGAGAGCGACACCTGGACGGGTGGGTACGGATACCCCGAATCCGTTTGCTGAAAGAAAACCCGGAACACAGACAACGGGTTTCGAAGGCTTACGCGGCCAACTCCGCGTGAACCAATGCCTATGTCAGCGGATCAAACTAATCGGGGCAAGGTCACGACGAGCGCCGCGCACCTCACCGAATTTTATCTGCAACAGAAGACGGCGAGCTGGTTTGGATTGCCGTCATTGCTCGACAAAAGTGGCAGCGCTGGATTATCGGTGCAGTCGGAATATTCGCGCATCCGGGGGCGCCTTCCGCACGGAATAGGAAGGCGAAGCGCTCTGAAGGATCGTCGAATGGCAACTTCTGGAGGCTAGGTTTGACCGTCTGGACTCGCGAATGCTGTCGCGGATAAGATTACGTCGGTCGGAACCGATGGAAGTTCGTAGGCCGCGCAAAGCTCCAACTCATCGATTGGCGCGGGGCAGCTCGATCATAAGAAGTCCAGTCCAATTCCGCGGGAGATGCGCATGGATCGCAAGACCCAGATCAACCTCTGGTATGTCGTAGCGGCCTTCATGGTCTTTTCGCTGCTGCAGGGATTTTACCAGGCAAGCAAGCAATATACCGAAATCCCCTACAGCCGCTTTCAGACGCTGCTGGACGAAAACAAGATCGACAAGGTCTGGGTCGCACAGAATGACATTCAAGGGACCCTTAAAGAGCCGGAGAAAGATGGTCTCAAGCAGTTCATCACCACACGCGTCAGCCCAGACTTGGTAAGCGAGCTGGACAAACATCATGTGACCTACTTCGGCGAAGCGCCGAGCACGTTGATCCCCGACCTCCTCTCCTGGGTGCTTCCGCCACTGCTATTCGTCGGATTGTGGATGTTCTTTATTCGGCGGATGGGCCAAGGCGCCGGGGGACTGATGTCCGTCGGAAAAAGCCGGGCGAAGATCTACGTCGAAACCGATACAAAGGTGACATTTGCCGACGTCGCTGGGGTCGACGAAGCAAAGGAGGAACTAAAGGAAATCGTCGATTTTCTGCGCGACCCTAAGGCATACGGCAAGCTTGGCGCGCGCGTTCCGAAGGGGATACTTCTGGTCGGCCCGCCCGGCACTGGCAAGACCCTGCTCGCGCGCGCTGTTGCGGGAGAGGCAGGCGTTAAATTCTTTTCGATTTCAGGATCGGAGTTTGTCGAAATGTTCGTGGGCGTCGGTGCGGCACGCGTGCGCGACCTGTTCGAACAAGCCCGGAAACAAGCTCCCGCAATTATCTTTATCGATGAGCTCGACGCGCTCGGCGGCGCTCGGGGAGCCTATCCGTACGGAGGCCATGCCGAGAAGGAGCAAACTCTGAATCAGCTTCTCGTTGAGCTGGATGGGTTCGATCCAACGACGGGCGTCATCCTGCTCGCGGCGACCAACAGGCCGGAGATACTAGACCCTGCCCTACTACGCGCCGGCCGTTTTGATCGCCAGGTCCTGGTAGATCGCCCTGACAAGAGGGGCAGAATCGCTATCCTTGAAGTTCACATGAAGAAGGCCGTGCTAGCGACCGACGTCAACCCTGAGACAATCGCCGAATTAACCCCGGGATTTACCGGCGCTGATCTCGCCAATCTCGTCAACGAGGCGGCGCTTTTGGCAACGCGACGTCATGCGGACAGTGTACACCTAACGGATTTCACCGCGGCGGTGGAGAGGATTGTCGCCGGTCTTGAGAAAAAGAATCGGCTGCTCATTCCGAAAGAGCGACGGATCGTCGCCTATCACGAGCTCGGCCACGCTATCGTGGCTATGGCGCTGCCCGGCCAGGACCCTGTGCATAAGATCTCGATCATTCCGCGCGGCATCGGTGCACTTGGCTACACTATTCAGCGGCCAACCGAAGATCGATTCCTGATGACGAAGGAGGAGCTCGAAAACAGAATGGCGGTGCTGCTCGGCGGCCGAGCAGCGGAAAAAATCTTCTTCAATCATCTCTCCACTGGAGCTTCGGACGACTTGGTGAAGGCCACGAGTACAGCCCGCAGCATGGTGTTGCGATATGGGATGGACGAAAAATTGGGACACGTTGCCTATGAGCGCGAACGGCCTTCCATGCTGGAACCGGCTGAAGCGCGCGGCTACGCGCGGGAATTCAGCGACGAGACCGAGCGCCTCATCGACCACGCGGTTCGTGACCTCGTCGGAGGGGCTCTGGATCGCGCAATCGAGATCCTCAACATTCATCGCGAGGTCCACGATAAGACGGCGCAGCTCTTGCTTCAGAAGGAGACACTGGAGGAGGACGACATCGCAGCTCTTCGATTGCAAATCGCCTCGGCCGAACAGGGAGCACCTCCGACCGCATCACTGGCGACGCTCGCACCGGCTGTCAATCGATGAACATCGGAAATCGCTGCACAGAACGAGGCGTCGCACGAGCCAATGCTTTCAAATCCAGCTGCGGTGGGGAGCGTCCGGATCGGCTTCCAGCAAATATAGTGCACTTCCTCGACGCCGCCGTGTCTTTTGCCGCGATAATCGATGCCCGACGCGACTGCTGATCAAATACAGCCGTGAGGATGCACGACTCCATTCTGGACACCCAGCGGCCCTCGTTTCGTACCGATTTCCCGCCGACGAAGAAAATCGGATTGGGACACCATCCGACCAGAGCGCCACTCTTGTCTAGACGGGCAAGTCGCCGATACGGTTGCGCAACATCAGATCGGCTGCTTCCCCAGATGGAAGGTGAGGGACACCGCAATCACGTCCCTTTTCATGACGTGACGAACACGCACACCGAATCTTAATCTGGCAGGCTCTTTCTTGAGCCCACTTGCCTTGGCACTTCCACCTTGGCAATTCCGCGTAATAGCCGGCCGAATAGATCAGCCCCCGTGATGATTCGCCTCTGCCCGCCCCAAACGAGAATGACATCGTGGTCTATCAAGTCATTCTCGGCTTGCTCCGGGCTAACCTTTAACAGCCCGATGACTTCCCCGAGGCGGGCCGCTGGATCCGTAACAACGATGGGCCGATGCCAGTAGGCCTCGACCTTAACCGGCATTTCCTCAAACAGGACATCATGGAGGAAGTGATGAGCGTCCAGGACCATTTGCGGCGCGCCGAACTGGTCGACGAAGATTGTCCATTTTCTGCCGGACGCACTGATTTGTCGAAGAAACGGGTCACTCGCTGCCCGCTCGAATTTTGGTAGCGCGGGCCGGCCGTCCACCACAGGAAGAGTGACAATGCTGCGCGGATCGACGGGCTCGCCCTCCTTTAGCGCTGCAATGTCGTCGAGATCCAGGAAGTTGAGCGCTCCCTTGGCTTCGATTCGTCCAACATCCGTGCCGGCCTCCACGTGCTTCGCCATGAGAGCTTGAAAGTCCCGTTCGCGAAACAGCGCCATGGTTTCGGGGCCGAGCCACCAGTCCAATAGCAAGGCGGTCGGCTTTGCCACGACGAAGAGAAATACCTGGTAAAACTTAATGAAGGCAGTCAGCCGACTGGCAATGCGCAGCGCGTTTCTTGAAAAATACGCCTGCGGAATTATTTCGCCTAGAATTGTGATCACGACCGTCGAAAAAATGAAAGCACCAACACCCGTCAGTATGGTGCCGGATAACAGCGTCAGAAGCACATTGGTGGCGACGTTACCCCAAAGAATCGTTGCCAACGCAAAGTTGGAATCGGCACGGACGCGAAGCAGCCTCGCAGCATCCCTGCTCCGGCCAGCAGCTTCGACCTCCAGACGCAACCTGCTCACACTGAATATGGCGAGGTTCAGTCCAGAAAAAATAGCGGTTTGCACCGCACAGAGCGCGATACCAACGCCCACTGCGAGGTTCGCTGGAGAAGGCAGGATCATCGCGACCACCTTCAAGACAGATGATGATTTAACCGACCAAGTTGCGCTCGGCTCACGAGCTCCCCCTCGCAACAAACCCTGAAGCTTTAGCAAAGGGGTACAACTTCAATAGCTCTCAAGGACCAGCATTGCTACACCAGAATCATGCTCGTAAAGCCCATAAGGGAAAGATGGGAGTTTAGCTCACGCTGCGCCGCTCTCGTCGGCGGTTACGTTCGATCCCTGCACTTCCGCAACGGGCGCATGTGCTCGTTGTGGGAGCAGCTGCTGCTCGTTCTGCAATGACCGAAAGCTGCAGTGATCAACCTCGAGACCGCCGGTGCTGATGGAAGCGTTGGATCGGGGCCGAGAGCTGCGGCCATGGGCACGACGCATATTCCGATGCCAATTGCTTTTTGCGTCGACAATGAAAAGAGGTTCCGGATTGGAAGGAGCTGCCTCACTTCGTGAGCTAGCTGATGCCGATGGCCATGTCGATACGGCTCGTCCTCCATGCGCTTCTTTAGCCGCCGACCGGGACAGGAAAATTCAACATAACACAAATTCAGCGCGAACGTGTGCCTCTGCGAATTGGTTGAGCGCTAAACGAGGATGCCCATCACTGTCTTAGACTGCTTTTCGGGCTTTTCTGAATGCCCGATCGGTTGCCATGAATCGCGCCAACATCGGAGCAATGAGTGAGTTTGGCTCGATTGCCTGTCCACGTTCGCGTTTTAATACTTCTGCATAGGCCATCAAGTCCCGATGAATCGCCCGCGGCAATTTAACGGTTATCGTCACCGGCTTATCATCCTCTATGACACCTATCTTCAGCTTACCCACTCCGTTATCCTCTATAAGGCTCAAGAATAAGATCTCGATTGACAATCACCCTCAGTGGGAAGCCTGGCCTGATTGTCAATGTGGGTTGAATATTGAGGTTCCTCCGAACGACCTGCTGTCCCGTTTGATTCAGAGAATTGGCGGTCCCCAAACGCAAAGCCTGAAAAACGGCTGTGTTGGACCCCGTGTCTGCACCCGATCCGAGCTCCGAACCGACGCCGAGCAGCGTCGATAGCGCCGCGGCTCCGAGAAGGTCCTTCCAATGATTGTCCACCTCATCCTCGAGACCGGAATATCCGCCGGCGTCTGCGCCCTGTTGCCGTTCCAGCACGATCGAGCGACCATTCGGCATGATCAGCCGCGTCCACACCAACAGCACCCGCGATTGTCCAAACGCGACCTGGCTGTCATAAATGCCTATTAATCGTGCGCCCTGCGACCTCGATCCACTTCCAGCCCTCGGCTGCGATCGTCTCGGCTTCGGTGCGGAGCTTTTCGGCGACAAGACGCTCGAGTAGCGCGATGTCCTCGAGCCAGCCACCGCCGTCCTCCTCGAAGAGATCGCGCAGCACATTGCCGCCGGCGGCCTCATAGGCGGCGACGCCGACGAAACGGGCGCGCTTGTCGGAGGCCTGCACCGCACGCTCGGTCAGAACACGCCTGATCTGATACGGCTCGTCATAGCCAGATTTGTTGACGTTCTCCCAGACCTGTTCCTGCCGAGCGTGATCGGCCGTGACGGAGAACGCCATCAACTGCTCGAGCGACATGCCGTCGTCGGCATAGACGTCGAGCAGTTTTAGGGACACCGCCGCGAGCCGAAGGCGCTGCTTCACCACGTTCACGGACACGAAGAAGATGGCGGCGATCTCCTCCTCGGATTTCCGTTGCTCCCGCAGGGTCTGGAATGCACGAAACTGGTCGAGGGGGTGAAGCGCGACGCGATGCACGTTCTCGGCGAGCGAATCCTCCTCCGCGGAGATTTCGTCACCGGCTTCGCCGACGATGCAGGGGATCGGCGCAGTCTTGGCGAGGCGCTTCTGCTTCACCAACAGTTCGAGCGCGCGATAGCGGCGGCCGCCGGCCGGCACCTCGAACATGCCGGTGTCCTGACCTTCCGCGTCGAGGATGGGACGCACGTAGAGACTTTGTAATAGTTTTCCGCGATGGGCGATGTCCTCGGCAAGATCCTCGATCGAGATGCCAGCCTTGATCCGCCGCACATTCGATTGGGAGAGCACGAGCTTGTTGAAAGGAATGTCGCGCGACG